>Ga0114942_1000344_pt1 | contig 13204 bp, 13 predicted proteins | sample LowerColdCreek_FD_88674 | JGI IMG/M metagenome (GOLD analysis project Ga0114942, IMG submission 88674) | Groundwater microbial communities from Cold Creek, Nevada to study Microbial Dark Matter (Phase II) - Lower Cold Creek | ecosystem: Environmental > Aquatic > Deep subsurface > Groundwater ... | reverse complement strand
TCGGCTGGCCCACCAGCGTGCCGACCGCGCCATCCAGGTTGATCTGGCAGGTGGCATTGCCGTGAATGCCCATCTTGTGCTCGAGTGCGCCGCAGAAGATGGCATTGCGCTCGCCCAGCGAGCCGTCGGCCTTGAGCTTGAACTTCGGCACCACGAACAGCGAGATGCCCTTGCTGCCGGCCGGCGCGTCCGGCAGTCGCGCCAGCACCAGGTGCACGATGTTGTCGGCCATGTCGTGCTCACCGGCCGAGATGAAGATCTTCTGGCCGGTGAGTTTGTAGCTGCCGTCGGGCAGCGGCTCGGCCTTGGTGCGCAACAGCCCCAGGTCGGTGCCGCACTGCGGCTCGGTCAGGCACATCGTGCCCATCCATTCGCCCTTGACCAGACGCGGCAGGTAAGTCGCCTTCTGCTCGGCCGTGCCGTGTTCGTGCAGGCAGGCATAGGCGCCGTGCGACAGCCCCGGATACATGGTCCAGGCCTGGTTGGCCGAGTTCAGCATCTCGAAGAAGCATTGGTTCAGCAGCAGCGGCAGGCCCTGGCCGCCGTATTCGGGGTCGCAGACCATCGACGCCCAGCCGCCTTCGACATAGGCCGCATAGGCATCCTTGAAACCGTCGGGCGCGCGTACGGTGTGCGTCGCCACGTCGAGCTTGCAACCCTGCTGGTCACCGCTGATGTTGAGCGGGAAGAGGACCTCGGCGGCGAACTTGCCGCCTTCCTCGAGCACCGAATTCATGGTGTCGGCGTCGATGTCCTTGTGGCTCGGCATCGTCTTCAGCTCGTCGACGGCGTTGAGCAGCTCGTGCATCACGAACTGCATGTCGCGCAGGGGCGGGGTGTACTGGGGCATGGTTCAGGCTCCTGGGAAAATAAGGATCAGTGGCGAGACTTGCGCACGTCGGCGCCGTTGGCCAGGTACTGGCCGACGACACGATCGAAAGCCAGCCGCGCGCGCTGCGGCGCGCCGGGCGTGCGCATCAGCCGCGCGTCGTGGTGCAGCGCGAGGATCAGGCCGTGCATTTCGAACAGCATCTGCTGCGCATCGGTGCTGTCTTTCAGTTGTCCATCTTCGATGGCGATGCGGATGGCGCGTTCCAGTGCGTCATGCCAGGCGCGCACCATGCTGACCAGCGCGTCGCGCACCGGCCCGGGCCGATCGTCGAACTCGACCGCGCCGCTGATGTAGATGCAGCCGGAATCGACCTCCACGGACACGCGCCGCAGCCAGCGCTCGAACAGCGCACGCAGCCGGGGTACACCGCGCGGCTCGCGCATCGCCGGGAAGAACACCTCCTCTTCGAAGCGACGGTGGTATTCGCGGATGACGGCGATCTGCAGTTCCTCGCGCGAGCCGAAATGAGCGAACACACCCGACTTGCTCATGTGTGCCACCTCGGCAAGCGCGCCGATCGAAAGGCCTTCCAGGCCCATCTGCGAGGCCAGGCTCAGCGCTGAATCGAGGATGGCGGCACGCGTTTGCTGGCCCTTCAGCATGGGCCGGGTGGAAGCGTCGCGCGAAGAGCGGTGCGGAGGGATGGCTGACAAGGCGCATGGAAGAGAACGAACGATCGTTCTATTTTGCAGATTTCGGCCGCACCTGGGTCCGCGCTGTGCCGCGAATTTCTAGGTGACGGGTTCTAGAAATCGAAGCAAAGCGCTGCAACTCAAGGGTTTACCCGCGATCGATGACAGTGCCGTCTCGGTGCCTGCAGGTTCTGGCGTGCCGATCGCCTTGGCGCCACGGCGATCGGTCCCGCGCTTGAGCCGCTTTCGCGGTATTCGATTAACCTTGCACCCATGGACGTTCTTCAGCTCGACGTGTCGGGGCGTCCGCAGGCCTGGATCTCGCCGCGCGACGCCGCGGTGCTCTATGCCAGCGATGCGGTGGCGTGGACCCTCGGCGACACCTTTCAGGTGCTGCGTGGCGGCATCCAGCGCAGCAGCGGACTGCAATCGCGCATCGAGCTGCATCCGATCATCGCGGTGCGCGGCGCCATCCCCTCGCGCGCCTGGCGCCTGGCGCCGGCGCTGAGCAACACCAAGCTGTTCAACCGCGACCGGCAGGTCTGCGCCTACTGCGGCGGGCACTTCCACTTCGACGAGTTGACGCGCGAGCACATCACCCCGGTGTCGCGCGGCGGGCTGGACAGCTGGATGAACTGCATCACTGCCTGCCGCGCCTGCAACGGCCGCAAGGGCAACCGCCTGCCTGAGGAGGCGCGCATGAGCCTGCTGTACCTGCCCTACGTGCCCAGCCTGCACGAGGACATGATCCTGCGCGGCCGGCGCATCCTGGCCGACCAGATGGATTTCCTGCTGGCCAGCGTGCCGCGCAGCAGCCGGCTGCACGGCTGATCGAAAGAGCCGGCTCCCGCAACTGCGAGGCAGTCCCGCACCACGCGGTTTGAGCAGTTCCTTCCTTCGGACACACGCTGCCACAGGCCGCCAGGATCGGTTCCGACTACGAAGCCGTGGCGGTGCCGCGCGTCGTGTCGGCGCGGCGCACGCGACAACAAGGAACCCTGTGCCGCAGCCTGCGGATGCGGCCTGTGTGACGCCCCAGGAACGCCGACCCAGCGCGGTGCGGCGGTGGCTGCGCCCACTTCGAGGCAGCGCGGGCGGGCGGCACGTCTCGGCCCGTGTTGCGCCTTGCAGCGGTGGTTTGAACCCCCTATGATCCGCCGCGAACTGAGGCGCACCATGGCGGCGCTGCCGGACGATGGCGGCAACGGGCAAGGGCAAGGGCATGATCGAGATTGACTTGGCCGATAAGGACCTGTGGTCACCGCGTGTAGGCCGTCACTGCTGCGGTGCAAAGTCAAACTTCACCGCCCGCGTGCAGAACGACCTGCCGACGCACACCGTGCGCATCGAAGCTGCGCCGCCGACCGAGCGCTTCGAGCGCGCACTGACAGACGAGGGTTGCGCAAGGCTCAGATCGGCACGCAGACCGTCACGCCGATCCGGCGCATCCTTGACGGTCGTCAATTCAGCCCACTTGCTCGTGGGCATACTCGCCGAGAAGGGTGGTGGTGACATCGGTGTGATGGCGGCGCGCTGCGGTGAAGTGCGCAGCGACGAAGTGCATGCATACCGGCTTGGGCCGCGCCGTGTGGACGGGGTGGCAACTTGATCGAAGACCGATGTGCCGAGCAGGCCCGTATGCTGCGACGTAACAACAACCGGGACGGAGGTTCGCTCCCATGACAGCACCGATGGAAGTCATTGCCGGCGTCGGCCTGGCGGACCGACCGCGCAAGAGCCGCTGGCCCGCACGCATGGACCTGGTGCAGAGCGTAAGCGGGCTGATCCTCGGCCTGTTCATGTGGGGGCACATGTTCTTCGTCTCCACCATCCTGGTCAGCCGCGACTTCATGTGGGCGGTCACCAAGATGTTCGAGGGCTACTTCTTCTTCGGTCGTGCGTTCCCAGGCATCGTGTCGGTGATCGTGTTCTTGATCCTGGTGACCCTCGTTGTCCACGCATTCCTGGCGATGCGCAAGTTCCCGGCGAACTACCACCAGTACCGCATGTTCATCGGCCACAGGAAGCTGCTGGATCATGGCGACACGACGCTGTGGTGGTGGCAGGCCGTGACCGGATTCGCGTTGTTCTTCATGGCGGCGGTACACCTGTACCAGATGCTGATGCACCCCGGGCTGATCGGCCCCTTCGAGTCCGGCGAGCGCGTCTGGAGCGGGCGCTGGTGGCCTCTGTACCTGGTGATGCTCTTTTGCGTCGAATTGCACGGCGGCATCGGGCTGTACCGGCTGGCCGTCAAGTGGGGCTGGTTCATGGGTGACGATCCGGCCAAGGGACGCAAGCGCCTGTCGGCCTTCAAGTGGACGCTGACTGTGTTCTTCCTTGTGCTCGGCTTGGCGACCCTGGCCGCCTATGCCAAGATCGGCTACGAGAACCGCAACGCCACTGGCCAGCGCTACACGCCGGCATGGCTGCAGAACCCGCCGCAGGCGCAGCCCCCCTTCTGGTGGCCGAGCTGGCTGGACAGTTCGACAAGGAAGGCGCCCTAGCATGAACGTCATCTACACCGACGTGCTGATCATCGGCGCGGGACTGGCCGGCTTGCGCATGGCCATCGGCGCCAAGCGCCGCGGCTACGACGCGATCATCCTGTCGCTGGTGCCGGCCAAGCGCTCGCACTCCAAGGCAGCGCAGGGCGGCATGCAGGCGAGCCTGGGCAACGTCGTCAAGGGCCAGGGCGACAACGAGGACGTCCACTTCGAGGACACGGTGCGCGGCTCCGACTGGGGAGCGGACCAGGACGTGGTGCGCATGTTCGTCAACACCGCGCCGAAGGCGATCCGCGAACTCGCCGCCTGGGGCGTGCCGTGGAGCCGCGTGCAGCGCGGCGATCGCACGGTCGTCATCAACGGGCAGAAGGTGGTCATCACCGAGCGCGACGAGGCGCACGGCACGGTGGCGCAGCGCGACTTCGGCGGCACCAAGAAGTGGCGCACCTGTTACGTCTCCGACGGCACCGGCCACGCGATGATCAACACCGTCGCCGACCGCGCCATTGCCGAGAGCATCCCGGTGCACGAGCGCACCGAGGCGCTGGCGCTGATCCACGACGGCAGCCGCTGCCACGGCGCTGTGGTGCGCGACCTGGTCACCGGTCAGCTCAGCGCCTACGTCGCGCGGGCCACCGGCATTGCCGCCGGCGGCGCGGGCCGGCTGTACCGCGTGACCACCAACGCGGTGATCTGCGAAGGCATCGGCCATGCGCTCGCGCTGGAGACCGGCGTAGCGGCGCTGGGCAACATGGAGGCCGTGCAGTTCCACCCGACCGGCATCTTTCCGGCCGGCATCCTGGTCACCGAGGGCTGTCGCGGCGACGGCGGGCTGCTGAAGGACGCCGAGGGTCACCGCTTCATGCCGGACTACGAGCCGGAGAAGAAGGAACTCGCCTCGCGCGACGTGGTGTCGCGCCGCATGGAGGAGCACATCGCCAAGGGCAAGGGTGTCAAGAACCGCTTCGGCGACCACCTCTGGCTCGACATCACGCTGCTCGGCGAGCATCACATCAAGCACAACCTGCGCGAGGTCTACGAGATCTGCCACTACTTCCTGGGCGTGGACCCGGTGAAGGACCCGATTCCCGTGCGGCCGGCGCAGCACTACACGATGGGCGGCGTGCGCACGCGGGCCTCCGGCGAGAGCCCGACGCTGAAGGGGCTGTTTGCGGCCGGCGAGGCGGCCTGCTGGGACATGCACGGCTTCAACCGCCTGGGCGGCAACTCGGTGGCCGAGACCGTTGTCGCCGGCATGATCGTCGGCGAGTCGATCGGCGACTTCTGCGCCGACCCGGCCAATGCCGCGGCCGTGCCCATGGGCCTGGTGCAGGAGTTCCTCGACCGCGAGCGCGCCAAGATTTCGGGCCTGCTGCTCGGCAACGGGACCGAGGACGCGATGGCGCTGCGCGTGCGCATGCAGGAGATCATGACCGCGAAGGTCGGCATCTTCCGCCGCGGCAACGACCTCGAGGAGGCGGTGGCCGAACTGCAGCAACTGCTCGTGCGCAGCCGCCACATCGGCGTCAGGACGCGCTCCGAGGGCGCGAACCCCGAACTGGTGGCCGCCTACCGCACGCGCATGATGCTCAGGCTGGCCATCACCGTCGCCCACGGCGCACTCACCCGCACCGAAAGTCGCGGCGCCCATTTCCGCGAGGACCACCCACGGCGCGACGACTCGCAGTGGCTCAAGCGCACGCTGGCCACCTGGCCGGACGACAACGCGACGTTGCCGACGCTGGCCTACGAGCCGCTCGACGTGAAGCGCATGGAACTGCCGCCCGGCTGGCGCGGCTACGGCACGAAGAACCACATCGACCATCCCGACACGCCGATACGGCAGCAGGAGGTCGATGCCGTGCGCGCGCGCATGCCGCAGGCGAGCCGCAGCGAGGTGCAGGCCGCACTGATGCCCTACGAGCACCTGCTGCCGCCGCGTTTTCGAGGCCCCAACGAACGCGTCGACGAGCCGCTGGCCGAGCCGCGCACGGGGACATGAGCCATGCCGATGTGGGCCGACCATCACGCTGCCACCGCCCGCTGCCGTAGAACCCAGGAGATCCGATGAGCAACGCGAAAAGAACGCTTGGCTTCAACATCCTGCGCTTCAACCCGCAGGAAGCAGGCGCGACGCCGCGCATGCAGCGCTACGAGCTCGAGGAAGCCGATGGCATGACGCTGTTCATCGCGCTGAACGAGATCCGCGAGACGCAGGACCCGTCGCTGCAGTTCGACTTCGTCTGCCGTGCCGGCATCTGCGGCAGCTGCGGCATGATGATCAACGGCCGCCCCGGACTGGCCTGCCGCACGCTGACGAAGAACTTCGACAACGAGATCACGCTCGCCCCGCTGCCGGTGTTCGAGCTCATCGGCGACCTGTCGGTGAACACCGGCAAGTGGATGCACGCGATGAGCGAGCGGCTCGAGACCTGGGTGCACATGAAGCAGCAGGAGGTGGACCTGAGGCGCATCGAGGAGCGCATGGAGCCCAAGCTGGCCGAGGAGATCTACCTGCTCGACCGCTGCATCGAGTGCGGCTGCTGCGTTGCCGGCTGCGGCACGGCCCGCATGCGCGAGGACTTCGTCGGCGCGGTGGGCATCAACAAGATCGCGCGCTTCCGTATCGACCCGCGCGACGCACGCACCGACGAGGACTTCTTCGAGGTCATTGGCGACGACGCCGGCGTGTTCGGCTGCATGTCGCTTCTCGCCTGCCACGACGTGTGCCCGAAGGACCTGCCGCTGGCGACACAGATTGCGTTCATCCGCCGCAAGATGGCCCGCAAGGCTTTCGAATAGGCACCACGACGCTGCGCCCCGACAACTCGGACTGCGCAGAGAGAAATCGGGCTGCCGTGGATGACGTTGATGGCCTGAACGCACGGGGGCGCCAGGCCAATCCCAAGCAACATTCCCTGCGTGCGGCGCGCAGCGCGCAGGTAGTCCGGTGAGCGAATCCGCGGGTTCACTGCTGGCGCTGCGGGTGCGCAAGGTCGGGCTCGTTGCCGGGCCGCTCTGCGCGTTGCTGCTGTACCTGACGCTGCCCCTCGAGTTCGTCGACGCCGCCGGCCGCAGCGTCGCGTTCACCCACGCCGGGCGGGCCACGCTGGGCATGATGGCGTGGATGGCGGTGTGGTGGATGACCGAGGCGGTCGATATCGAGGCCACCGCGCTGCTGCCGATCCTGGCCTTCCCGCTGCTCGGCGTGATGAAGCTGGCGCAGACCACCGCCAACTATGGCGCCGACGTGATCTACCTGTTCCTCGGCGGCTTCGTGCTGGCGCTGACGATCCAGCGCTGGGGGCTGGACCGGCGAATCGCGTTCCTGACACTGCGGCTGGTCGGCACGCGCCCGGGCGGCGTCGTCGCCGGCTGCATGGGTGCGACCGCGTTCATGAGCATGTGGGTGTCGAACACCGCCACGGCGGCGATGATGGTGCCGATCGCGCTGTCGGTCATCGATCTCGTGCTCGTGCGGCGCACGGGCCACACGCTGCAGCAGGCGGGCGGCATCCCGCGCGAGGACCGCGACCTGCGCAACTTCGCCATGGGCCTGCTGCTGTGCATTGCCTACGCCGCCTCGATCGGCGGCGTGGCGACGTTGATCGGCTCGCCGCCCAACCTGATCCTCGCGCGCTTCATGTCGCAGACCTATGGCGTGGATGTCGGCTTCACCCGCTGGATGATCATCGGCCTGCCCACCGCGCTGCTCTTCCTGCCGCTGGCGTGGCTGCTGGTCACGAAGGTGATCTTTCCCACGCGCCTGGGCGAGATCGAGGGCGGGCGCGACTTCGTGACCAGCGAGATCGCCAAGCTCGGCCCGCTGAACAGCGGCGAGCGCGCGACGCTGATCGTCTTCGCCGTGACCGTGCTGCTGTGGGTGTTCCGCCCGCTCGTCGCCGGCATCGAGATCGCCGGCGTGCGGCCGCTGGAGCACCTGTCGGACGCCGGCATCGCAGTGGGCGCGGCGCTGGCACTCTTCCTGTTCCCGGTCGATCGCGAGAAGCGGCTGTTCGCGTGCGACTGGTCCACCGCGGTGAAACTGCCCTGGGGCGTGCTGATCCTGTTCGGCGGCGGGCTCGCGCTGGCCGCCGCCACCGAGGCAAACGGCGTGGCGGCCTACATCGGCAGCCTGGCGAAGGATCTCGGCGGCTGGCCGGTGCTGGCCGTCGTGCTGGCGGTGGTCGCGCTGACCACGTTCATGTCCGAGCTCACCTCGAACACCGCGCAGGTCGCGACGATGCTGCCGATCATGGCTGCCCTGGCCCCGGCGCTGGGCGTTCCGCCGGCGCTGCTGCTGATCCCGGTGACCATGGCCGCGAGCCTGGCGTTCATGATGCCGGTGGGCACGCCGCCGAATGCCATCGTCTTCGGCACGGGCCTGGTGACGATCGCCGACATGATCCGCGCCGGCGTCTTGCTCAATCTGGCCGGCATCGTGGTCAATACCGCGCTGGCCCTTCTACTGATCGGCCCGATGCTGGCGTCGCGCTGAGGCGGAACGATGTCGCGCCGGCCCTGCACGAGGGTCGATGCGCTCGACGAAGCCGCGCAAGGTGGTCGAGTCGGCGGTGCAGCCGCCCAGCAGCTCTCAGGCCGGCGCGACGATGCCCACCGGCGCGGGGGTGTTCGGCGGCGGCACCGACGGCGGCCGCGTGTTCGGCGGCGGGTAGCCCGGCGGTGGCGGCGGAACTGAGGGCGCCGTGCGGCGGTAACTGGCCATGCCGGGCATCTGGTGGCCGAGCAGCACCATGCACTGCGCGAAGGCGTTGTCGTAGCGCTGCTGAAGACCCAGGTTGGCGGCCTGTGAACTGCTGCTGCCCACGGCACCGCCATACATCAGGCCGGCACCGGCACCCCAGGCTGCCGCCTGGCCGGCGTAGTGGCCGTAGCCACCATATCCGCCATAGCCCATCAATGCGCCGATGGCCGCCCCGATGGCCGTGCCGACGACGGCCGTGGCCGCGGCCTGGTTATTGGCTGCATCGACGATGGGTGCCACCTGCGCCTGGGCCTGCTGGTGGCAGTCGGCCTGGTCGGCCCGGAACTGCACCTGGGTCTTCTGCGCCCCGGGCAGCACCAGCACGCTCGGCCCGGCCGGGGTGAGCGCGCAGCCCTGCAGCACCAGCAGCGCAGCCGCCAGGACCGAAAGGCTCCATTGCCTGGCATGCACCGCCATGGTCAAGGCGCCAGTTGCGGCGGCGAATGGTTGCTGCCTGGCAGCTGCGGCACCACCTTCATCCACGGCTGGCTGCAGTTCTGCACATAGGGGAAATAGCCGGCCGGCTGGGTGCAGTAGTACCAGTAGCTGTCGACCGGCGCCTGCAGGGCCGGCTGCACGATGACCTGCGGCGCCGGCGCGGTGTTCACCACCAGCGGCGCCACGCCGTAGGGCACGGCATAGGGCAGCGCATAGGAGGCACCCCAGGCATAGGGCCAACTGCCCCAGTAGGCCGGGGCGCCGAGGTAGACGCCCGCCCGCGGCCCCCAATAGCCCGCCCTCCAGCCCGGATACACCGGCCGGACAGCCGGGTAGTAGGGCCGGTGGGCCCCACCGTGGTAGGGGCCGACGTGACGCCCGCCGCCGTGCGGCGGCGGGCCCGCGCTGGCCAGCGTGGCGGCGCAGCCCAGGGCGAGGGTGGCGGTGGCGAGCAGGAGCTTGTTCATGGTGTCTCCTCGGCAGAGGGACGGTTCGGCGCGCAGAAAGGCTCCTGACGCGACCTGCCCCGAAGCCAACTTTCCATGACGATAACGCGGCAGGGCGGCACGCGGTGGACAGCGACTTCCAGACCCTTGGTGGCAGCCTGGCCGTGCAGGCATCATGTGGTCCATGCAGATCGAAGACATACGCCGCCGGCTGCGTGCCGCGGGCGCCAAGCCGATGCACGAGGAACGCGCGCTGCGCCACTGGGCCCGAGCCTGGCCGCAGCAGTCCGGGCGGCGGCGCATCGAGGACTTCCTGCCGCTGGCGCTGCGCCAGGCGCTGCCGCAGCTGCAGGCCGATCTTGACGCGCTGCTGCGGCTGCGTTCCGCGCATCCCGGCGAGGACGGCTCGCAACGCCTGCTGCTTCAACTGGCCGACGGCCAGACGGTGGAAAGCGTGCTGCTGCCGCGCTGCGGGCTGTGCGTGTCGACCCAGGTCGGCTGCGCGGTCGGCTGCCGCTTTTGCATGACCGGCCAGGGCGGGCTGCTGCGCCAGCTGGGCAGTGCCGAGATCGTCGCCCAGGTGGTGCTGGCACGCGGCCTGCGCCAGGTCGACAAGGTGGTGTTCATGGGCATGGGCGAGCCCGCACACAACCTGGAGGCAGTGCTCGAGGCCATCGACCTGCTCGGCACGGCCGGCGGCATCGGCCACAAGAACCTGGTGTTCTCCACCGTCGGCGAAGCGCGGGCCTTCGAGCGGCTGCCGCAGGGCCGCGTCAAGCCGGCGCTGGCGCTGTCACTGCATTCGACGCTGGCGGCGCGGCGCGTTGCCCTGCTGCCGCGCGCGCCGCGCATCGCACCCGACGAACTGGTTGCGCGCAGCCTGGCCTATGCCATCGACACCGGCTACCCGCTGCAGGTGCAGTGGACGCTGCTCGACGGCATCAACGACGGGGCGGACGAAGTCGAAGGACTGGTGCGGCTGCTGGCCGGCCGCTACGCCGTGCTGAACCTGATTCCGTACAACCAGGTCGAGGGCCTGGACTTTGCCCGTCCGTCCTGGGAGCGGGCGGCCGAACTGGCGCGCAGGCTGCACCGCCGCGGTGTGCTGACCAAGCTGCGCCGCTCGGCCGGGCAGGACGTGCAGGGCGGCTGCGGCCAGTTGCGCGTCCGCTCCACCGCAGCCACAGCGCAGGTGATCACGCTGCACACCGCGGCGGCCGGCGCATGACAGCTGCCGCCGCGCTGCCGCCACCGGCGCAGGACGCGTCGCCCTGGGTCGGCCCGGCGCCGCAGGCCAGCGGCGCATGGCTGCAGATCTTGCGCGCCGCCGAACTCGCGCAGATCGAAGCCGCCAAGCGCGCACGGCTCGAGCGTGGTTTCGACCTGGCCCAGGTGCAGCCGGCCGACTTGCCGCTGCCGACGCTGGCGCCGCGCCAGATGCGACGGCTCGACGAGCTGCTTTGCCTGCCGACGGCGCGCAGCGGGGGGCTGACGGCGCCGGACTCGTCGACGACGCTGTACAACGAGGTGCGCCGCGGCCGGCCGGCGCTGGTGGCGCTGCGGTTCGAGCCGCTGGCCACCGAGCGCCGCGGCGAGGTGTTGCCCGGCACCAAGCGATTCGAGATCGCGGTGTTCAACCCGTTTGCCGGCCGGCTGGCGGCGGAGGTCTGCCGGTGAGCCATCAGCCGAAGCTGCACCATCTGCAGATCCATGGCCTGACGCTCGCCTGCCACGAATGGCGCGCCCACCTGCGCGGTAGCGCGCCGACGCTGTGGATGGTGCATGCCACCGGTTTTCACGGCCGGGTCTGGGACCAGGTGATCCACCAGCTGCCTGGCCACCACGTGGTCGCCGTCGACCAGCGCGGCCATGGCCGCAGCGGCGGCAGCGACTTCGACAGCTGGGCCGACTTCGGACGCGACCAGGCGGCGCTGCTGGAAACCCTGGACGTGCGGCAGGCGGTGGGCATCGGCCACAGCATGGGCGCACATGCGCTAGTGCAGGCCGCGGCCTTCGCGCCCGGGCGGCTGCGCCAGCTGGTGCTGGTGGACCCGGTCATCCGCTCGCCGGCCGACTACCACCAGCCCCTGCCGCCGCCAGGCACGCTGCACCCGGCGGCGCAGCGCAAGAACCGCTTCACCTCGGCGCAGGAAATGTTCGAGCGCTTCGCCGACCGGCCGCCCTATTCGGTGTTCGACACGCGCTCGCTGCACGACTACTGCCAGCACGGGCTGAAGCCGGCGGACGACGGCCAGGGCTTCCAGCTCGCCTGTGCGCCGGCCTTCGAGGGCCGCGTGTACCCGACGGCGCTGGGCAACGCGGGCATCTACGCCAGCATCCGCGCGCTTCGGATCCCCGTGCTGGTGCTGCGCGCGCGCCCGCAGGACCCGAGCATCAAACCCTGGGACGCCCTCGGCACGCCCACCTACGCACAGCTGGCGCAGGAGTTCCGTTTTGGTCGCGACCTGCAGCTGCTGGACAAGACGCACATGCTGCCGATGGAAGACCCGGCGCTGGTGGCTCGGCTGATTGGCGACGCGATGGCCGAGGTGGCCGACTGACGGGCCTACACGTCGAGGCGATAGACCTGGGCGGCGCGGCGCTCGGCCAGGCTGTGGCCCTGCAGCGCACGATCCCATTCGGGGCGGTCGGCACCCTGGCCGGGCACCAGGCCGGAGACCATCTGCGCGGCCTCTTCGGTGCCGGCGTCGAACTCGGCCACCTGCTCGCGGCTGTCGAGGAAGAGCCGCGCCACACCGACGCCACCGGCATCGATGACCACCAGGTAGCGCGCGATTCCGCGATGCTCGCCTTGTACATGCGCCGCCGGCGATTCGCGGCCGAAGTCCTGACTCATGCGTCCATCTTGCCATGCGGCGCCGCGATGCGCCCATGACACACTTCCGGCGCGCTGCATTCGTGTCGCTTTTGCACGGCGCTGGCCGTCGCGCCGACGGGTGATGGCCATGCTGGACGAATGCCCCGCACGCCACCCGCAAGCACACGAGAGGACCCGATGAGCTGGAAGCCCGAACTCGATGAACTCGCGCGCCGCACGGCCATGGCCCTCGCCTTGGGCGGCGAGGACAAGGTCAAGCGCCAGCACGATGCCGGCCGGCTGACGGTGCGCGAGCGCATCGACCGTCTGGTCGATGCCGGCAGCTTCCACGAGGTGGGCGCGTTGTCGGGCAGCGGCGAATACGATGCACATGGCCAGGTGCAGCAGGTGACGCCGGCCAACTGCGTGTTCGGCCGCGCGGCCATCGACGGCCGGCCGGTGGTGGTGGTCGGCGACGACTTCACGGTGCGCGGCGGTTCGGCCGATGCGTCGATCGCCGCCAAGCCGCTGATGGCCGAGGACATGGCGGCCGAGTTCCGCCTGCCGATCGTGCGCATCATCGAAGGCTCGGGCGGTGGCGGCTCGGTCAAGACCATCGAGACGCGGGGTGCATCCAACCTGCCCGGCGGCATCGGCGGCGGCCGCGGCTTCTGGCGCATGACCGCCAACCTGGCCGAGGTGCCGG
>Ga0114942_1000343_pt1 | contig 13220 bp, 9 predicted proteins | sample LowerColdCreek_FD_88674 | JGI IMG/M metagenome (GOLD analysis project Ga0114942, IMG submission 88674) | Groundwater microbial communities from Cold Creek, Nevada to study Microbial Dark Matter (Phase II) - Lower Cold Creek | ecosystem: Environmental > Aquatic > Deep subsurface > Groundwater ... | reverse complement strand
TGTAGATAGAATGATTGCTGGCGAGGAGCGATTATTGTGGAATACGCCGGTAGAATGGTATGCAAAAAGTAGCGGCACCACTAGCGACAAAAGTAAGTTTATACCTATTACCGATGATAGCTTGGAATATAACCATTATCAAGGCGCAAAAGACGTATTAACTATGTATTACAACGCCAATCCAGAGAGTGATTTACTCACGGGAAAGGGTCTGGTTATAGGTGGAAGCCACCAAGTAAGTAAGTTAAATGATGCTGTGCAATTTGGCGATTTAAGTGCCGTATTATTACAAAATGCCCCTTTTTATGGGCAAATAATTCGCACACCAGAATTAGCAATAGCCTTGTTAGACGAATGGGAGGATAAAATAGAATTGTTGGCGCAAAACACTATTAAAGAAAATGTAACTTCTATATCTGGTGTGCCCACCTGGACGCTAGTATTAATGAAAAGGATATTAGCCATCACCGGAAAAAATACGATAAAAGAAGTATGGCCAGAGTTGGAACTATACATACATGGTGGCGTATCATTTACCCCATATAAGCAGCAGTTTCAAGAAGTATTGGGCAACGGCGTGGGCTATTTAGAAATGTATAACGCAAGTGAAGGCTTTTTTGCTGCACAAGATGCAACCGGTGAAGAAGGTATGTTGCTTTTTTTACAGCATGGTATTTTTTATGAATTTATGCCTATGGAGGAATTGGGAAAAGAAAACCCCGTAACTATTGGGCTTAATAAAGTAGAGGTTGGAAAAAATTATGCCTTAATTATATCTACCAATGGTGGATTGTGGCGTTATATGCTTGGCGATACCGTAACCTTTACTACGCTTTATCCATTTAGAATTAAAGTAAGCGGCCGTACCAAGCAATTTATTAATGCATTTGGTGAGGAGTTAATTGTAGACAATGCCGATAAGGCAATAACAGCTGCTTGCCAATTAATGAATGCAGAGATAATAGATTATACCGCAGCCCCAATATATTTTGATGAACACAGTAATGGTGCCCATGAATGGGCCATTGAGTTCGATAAACCGCCAGAAAATATGCAAGTGTTTACCGAGGCATTGGATAGTGCGTTAAAACTTACCAACAGCGATTACGAGGCCAAGCGTTATAAAAGTATTGCTCTAAGAATGCCTGTAGTGCATGCCCTGCCCAAAGGCACATTTAACAATTGGCTAAAGCTTAATGATAAGTTAGGCGGGCAACATAAGGTTCCAAGACTTAGTAACGATAGAAAATTTATTGAACAAATATTGGCATAGTATTTCTAAAACGGTTGATCAAAGTCATCCACGTTCATATCATTCATTTTACTACCTTTTTGTACATACAACCTTCCTTCGTCGCTGAAGCTGTTGTTGGGATTAGCTTGTAGGCTTCTTTGGTTAAAATTATTAGGGTTAAAACCGTTAGAACCTTCTGTTTTTAATCCTTGATCGTAAAAGCGTTGTATCCATAATTCCGCTTTTAAATTCACAGTACCTAAGTCGCCATTTCTATGTTTGGCTATTTTTATTTCTGTATGTCCTTTATTGCTTTCGCCATTTTCATCAGAATGGATATTATGGTATTCTGGTCGGTATAAAAACATCACCATATCGGCATCTTGCTCTATTGCGCCAGATTCTCTTAAGTCACTTAGCTGCGGTGTTTTGTTGGTTTCTTTTCTAGTTTCTACTGCTCTACTTAATTGGCTTAGGGCTATAATGGGCACTTTAAGTTCTTTGGCTAGTTGTTTTAAATTTCTAGAAATGCCACTAATTTCTTGCTCACGGTTACCGTTTCTTTCGTTGCTGCCAGTCATTAATTGCAAGTAATCAATAATAATTAAGCCCACATTATTTTTCTGTACCAATCTTCTTGCTTTGGCTCTAAATTCAAAAATGTTTAGTGCAGCATTATCGTCAATATATATTTTGGCATTTTCAAGCCTTTTAATACCATTTTTTTGAAGTAGTTCGTATTCTTTATTATCTAATTTTCCCCGAACAATTTTCTCCATCATTATCTCACTTTCGGCGCTTAAAATTCTGGTAACCAATTGCGATGCACTCATTTCTAGTGAAAAGAAGGCTACGGGTACTGGCTTAATTGGGTTTAAAGCAGCGTTTCTTGCAAGGTTAAGGGCAAAGGCTGTTTTACCAACAGAAGGTCTTGCGGCCAATATAATTAAGTCGGTCGGCTGCCAGCCATAGGTTATTTTATCTAGGGTTACAAAACCCGTTGGTACACCTGAAATATCATCTGTTTTTAGCCTTAAATCATCAATACGGGCAATAGCTTCAGCTAAAGCGGTTGACATTTCTTTGGTATCATCCTTTAGAAAATTGTTGGTAATATCAAAAATCTTTTCCTCGGCATTATCCATTAAGTCAAATACGTCGGTTGCATCTTCATATGCATCTGTAATAATTTCACCACTAACCCTTATTAATTCTCTCTGTATAAATTTTTGAAGAATAATTCTAGCATGCGTTTCAATATTGGCGGCACTAACTACTGAGTTGGTTAGTTTGGTAACGAAATACGCTCCACCAACAAGTTCTAAATCTTCTTCTTTTTTAAGTTGTTCGCAAACGGTTAGTATATCAATTGGCATTTCTTTGTCTGCCAAGTTCATAAAAGCTTTAAATATTTTTTGGTGTGCATCTACATAAAAGCATTCCCATTTAAGAATGGCAATTACCGTGTCAAAAGCTCTTTTCTCAAGCATTATTGCACCCAAAACAGTTTCTTCTAGTTCCCTTGCTTGCGGTGGTATTTTGCCCAATGCCATAGTGCTAATATCCATTGATACCTTTCTTCTTGCACCCGTTTTTCTATCTTTATTTAAAGTAGTAAAATCCATTTTTCTTTCTTGTTTTTAACACTTGCCTTTTTAGGCATCAAAATTTTTCGAAAATGCCAATGTTACCAAAATGTTACTTAAAAAACATTGTTGGGTTAGCGAAAATGCATTGCTATTTTCAATGCTTAAAGTTTTTTGTCTTTTATATTAATGCACCACAATACACATTGTTGTTAAGGTATATTTTTATTAAAAGCACATTTTGTGCCGCGTTATGCACAATATTATTTTGTTATTCACAATAAATACAGGTTATTAATAAATAAATTGTTTGTAAAAGAGTTGTAAACTTTGCCATTTTTTGGCGGAAAATACAGTAGCAGTTTTTTGTTTCTTCAATGGTTTTAAAAAAGAAAAATAAAAATACAAAGCCGATTTTAGGGCAAATGCAACGTTATGGAAGGCTGGTTTGTCTATACCAAAGGCAATGATTACTAAGTAATTAAGCCTAATTTTGCAACTGTAAATCATTTTTGGCTTGGTATTTGCCAAGGTGGTTTACTTCAACCTAAAAAGGAATGATTCAACCACACACGTACATTCACCCTAATGCTAAGGTGGCACATAATGTTAAAATAGACCCTTTTACCGTAATTCATCAAGATGTTGAAATTGGCGAGGGCACTTGGATTGGTAGTAACGTTACCATTATGGAAGGCGCTAGAATTGGTAAAAATTGCCGCATTTTTCCTGGCGCTGTGCTAGCTGCAATACCACAAGATTTAAAGTTTTCAGGAGAAAAAACTTATGTAGAAATAGGGGATAATACCACCATTCGTGAGTTTGTAACTATTAACCGTGGCACTAATGATAGGGGTAAAACCAAAGTGGGTAGTAATTGCTTAATTATGGCCTACAGCCACATTGCCCACGACTGTATTATTGGTAATAACTGTGTAATGAGTAATAGCACACAAATAGCCGGACATGTAATTATTGGCGATTGGGCCATTATTGGCGGCGTAAGTGCAGTACACCAATTTGTAAATGTTGGAGCACATGCATTTGTAGCGGGTGGTAGTTTGGTTAGTAAAGATGTTCCACCATTTATTAAAGCAGTTAGAAACCCTTTGAGTTATGGTGGTGTAAATAGTGTTGGGTTAAAAAGAAGGGGTTTTTCGGTACATCAAATTAACCAGATATTAGATATTTATAGAACGGTGTATAATAAAGGGATGAACATTAGTCAGGCACTAGAATTTATTGAAGAAGAACTGCCAGCAACCGACGAAAGAGATGATATTGTAACCTTTATTAGGGAAAGTGGAAGAGGTATCATTAAGCGGTTTACCAAAGGAGCAAACGACGAATATTAATAATAAGAGCCACAACAAATGTGGCTTTTTCTTTTTTATAACGCATATTTGCCTTTGCCCTAGGCTATTAAGGTATGGTTACAATAACATTAAATAATATTGGTAAGCGGTATAATAGAGAATGGATATTTAGTAAAGTAAATTTTACATTTTCCGCTCAAAATTCATATGCTATTATAGGGCCAAATGGTTCGGGAAAATCAACCCTGCTACAAATACTCGCCGGCAGCACCGAGCCGAGTGCCGGTGAAATAAGTTGGAATAAGGTTAGCAATTTAGGGTGTAGTAGTACACCAATTATGCAAGAGCAGTTGTACAATAATATTGCATTGGTTGCCCCATACATTGAGCTTATTGAAGAAATGACAGCAACTGAGTTTCTATCCTTTCATTTTAGCTTTAAAAATTTTTTAGATAATTACACAGTGCCATTAATTTTAGAGAAAATGCAATTAGGCTATGCTGCTAACAAGCAAATTAGGTATTTCAGTAGTGGCATGAAACAAAGAATAAAATTGGCTCAGGCTTTTTTTTCTGATTGTCCTTTCCTTTTTTTAGATGAACCTTGTAGCAATTTAGATGGTGCCGGTTATGCATTATATCACCAACTTATTCAAGAGTTGGCGGCTAATAAGTTAGTTGTTGTATGTAGCAACGACGCAAACGAATATAATTTTTGTAAAGAAGTTGTTTCTATTCAGCAGTTTAAGTAACATTTACACATAAATAATTCCACCATATTTTTTAAGATAAAAATTGTGTGTTGGTTTTGATACTACTGCCTTTTCATGTAATTTCACGCCTCAATCAAAAACAGCAAAACAGTTATGGCAGAAGTGATATTGATGCCTAGATTAAGCGATACAATGACCGAAGGTGTAATTGCTGCATGGCATAAAAATGTTGGGGATGCAGTAAAAAAAGGCGATTTGTTGGCCGAAATAGAAACAGATAAAGCCACAATGGAATTAGAGAGTTACCAAGAAGGTACATTACTTCACATTGGTACTGCTGTTGGCGGAAAACTACAGGTGAATGATTTATTGGCAATAATTGGTAATGCAGCTGATGATGTAAATGCATTAATTAATAGTGCAGCAGCAGCCCCAATTAATAACACAATTGAAACGGTAATTGATGCACCAACGCCTGCTGCCCAGGTAGCTGAAGTTACTGCAAACACCGCTGCGCTAGATTACGCCACTATGGAAGAAATAGTGTTAATGCCAAGATTAAGCGATACCATGACTGAAGGAGTTATTGCCGGATGGAACAAAAATGTTGGCGATACTGTAAAGAAAGGCGATATACTTGCTGATATAGAAACCGATAAAGCTACCATGGAGCTTGAGAGTTACAAGGATGGCATTTTACTATACCAAGGCGCAAAAGCAGGGGAAAAAATATTAGTGAATGATTTGTTAGCCGTTATTGGTAAACCAGACTTTGATGTTGCAGCTGCAGTGCAAGGATTAAAAGGCGGAGCTAATAATACAAATGTACCGGCCGCAACGCCAGTAGCTGCTGCTGAAACACTACCGATTGCTAAGGCGGACGCCACTGATACAGTAAGTGCAACTGTTGTAAATGAAGGAAGAATTTTAGCATCTCCGTTGGCTAAAAAAATAGCTTCAGAAAAAGGGATAGATTTAAAATATGTGCCAGGAACTGGCGATAATGGAAGAATTGTAAGATCGGATGTGGAGGGATTTGTTCCTGCTACAAAAGCTGTTGATAAGCAAGTTGCCTCTACACAAGCAGCACCTGCACAAGAAAGCACACAACCAAAAGAAGTTAAAACAGTTGCTCCACCAACGGTTATTGCGGGAGTAGAAAGTTATGAGGAAGTGCCAGTATCTCAAATGAGAAAGGTTATTGCGAAGCGATTAAGCGAAAGCTTGTTTACTGCTCCGCATTTCTTCCTTACCATGGCCATAAATATGGATGCTGCTGTTGAAGCAAGAACTAGAATTAATGAATTAGGTGCAGCTAAAATTAGCTTTAATGATATGGTGTTAAAAGCTACTGCCGTAGCGTTGAAGCAACACCCTAAAGTAAATAGTAGTTGGTTAGGCGATAAAATAAGGATAAATAACCATGTAAATATTGGTGTAGCAGTAGCGGTAGAAGATGGCTTGTTGGTGCCTGTGGTAAGGTTTGCAGATGCAAAGAGCTTGTCGCAAATTAATGCTGAGGTTAAAGAGTACGCTAAAAAAGCAAAAGATAAAAAATTACAACCGGCAGATTGGGAAGGAAGCACCTTCACTATCTCTAATTTAGGAATGTTTGGCATCGATCAGTTTACCGCAATTATTAACCCCCCAGACGCTTGTATTTTGGCGGTTGGTGGTATAAGCCAAGAACCTATAGTGAAAAACGGGGCTATTGTGCCAGGTAATATTATGAAAGTTACCCTTAGCTGCGATCATAGAGTGGTAGATGGTGCTACAGGGTCGGCTTTTTTACAAACCTTGAAAGGCTTATTAGAAGAGCCTTTGAGGATGTTATTGTAATAACTTAATTAAGTATAAAAAAGAGCCTCGAAAATTTTTCGAGGCTCTTTGCATTTATTGAATTATACCAATTGGTTTGCAACCAAATATTCAGCTATTTGCACTGCATTTGTTGCTGCACCTTTTCTTAAATTGTCGCTCACAATCCACATATTTAAGGTGTTGGGCTGTGTAAAATCTCGCCTAATTCTACCAACAAATACTGCATCATTTTCATGTGCGGTAAGTGGCATTGGATATTCTTGATTGGCAATATCATTTTGCACAATTATGCCGGGTGCTTTTACTAATAATTGCACCACATCTTCCAATACAAAATCGTTTTCAAATTCAATGTTCACACTTTCGCTATGCCCACCCATAACTGGAATACGAACGGTTGTAGCAGTAACTTTTATTTTTTCATCACCCATTATTTTCACCGTTTCTTTTACCATTTTCATTTCTTCTTTGGTGTAGCCATTATCGGTAAATACATCTATTTGGGGAATTGCATTTAAATCAATTTTATATTTATAAGCCATTGCGCCCTCCACACCTTTCCGTTCATTATTTAATTGTTCTACCGCTTTTACCCCTGTTCCAGTAACTCTTTGATAAGTACTTACCACCACTCTTTTAATGCCGTACTGCTTGTGTAAGGGTTGTAGGGCCACCACCATTTGTATTGTGGAGCAGTTGGGGTTAGCAATTATTTTATCATCAGCTGTTAATACATTTGCATTTACTTCCGGAACAACTAATTTTTTGCTTTCATCCATACGCCATGCACTGCTATTATCAATAACTGTGGTGCCTACTTCGGCAAATTTTGGTGCCCATTCTAATGATGTGCCTCCACCTGCGGAAAATAAGGCAATAGCAGGTTTAGCATCTATGGCGGTTTGCATACCTACAACCGCGTATTCTTTGCCTTTGTAACTAATTAATTTTCCAACTGATTTTTCCGAAGCTACCAGCAATAACTCTGTAATCGGAAAATTTCTTTCTGCCAACACTTGTAACATTTTTGTGCCTACTAAGCCTGTAGCACCCACTACTGCAACTTTCATTTTTTTTTCGATTTTAGTTTTTGTATTAAAATAAAAAAACCTTCCTAAGTTGGAAGGTTTTTTTATGATTTGTATTTAAGCATACTTACACAAACGTTTACCTTCCCTTTTGGGGTAGCTTTTTGGTTTGTTTAGTATGTTTCATTATTTGCATAGGGTAAAATAAATGCTTTATCTGCTTTTTTACAAATTTAAATTACCAAATTTTAATGCGTTTACTTTCTGGCAAGTACATTTTATTACCCTCTTTTACATTGAAGGCGGTGTAAAATGGCGTAAAATTCATTAAGGGTCCATTAACTCTATAGTTAGCAGGGGAGTGAGGGTCGGTGTTAATTTGCGTACGCAAGCTCTCATCTTTGTCTTTATTTTTCCAGCCTTGTGCGTAAGCTATAAAAAACCTTTGATCAGGCGTAAAGCCATCAATTTTTGTTGTATCCTTTCCTTGCTTAGTCATTTTAAAAGCATCATAAGCTATGGCAATACCGCCAATATCGGCCATGTTTTCGCCGGTAGTTAATTCGCCATTTATATGAAGGGAATCTAATACTATAAAGCCGTTGTATAAATCAATTACTTGTTTTGCTTTAGCTTTAAACTGCTCATTATCTTTAGCAGTCCACCAATTTTTTAAATTTCCCTCTTTATCATATTGTGCACCTTGATCGTCAAAACCATGTGTCATTTCGTGGCCAATTACCATTCCAATTCCACCGTAATTAATTGCATCATCTGCATTTATATCAAAGAATGGAAACTGTAGAATTCCAGCGGGGAACACAATTTCGTTTACAGTAGGGTTGTAGTAAGCGTTAATGGTTGGCGGCGTCATTCCCCATTCGGTTTTATCTACTGGTTTGCCGGCTTTGGTAATATTGTATTGAAATTCATTCTTGTCAGACGCTATTCTATTTTCAAAGTAGGTATCTTTTTTTATTGCTACTTTACTATAGTCTCTAAACTTATCTGGATAGCCAATTTTTTTAATAAAGGTGTATAGTTTTTCTTTTGCTTTTATTTTGGTGCTATCACCCATCCAGTCTAATGCATCTATTCTTTTTTCAAATGCTTTTTGTAAATTAGTTACTAGCTCATCCATTCTTGTTTTAGCCTCTTTGGTAAAATGCTTTTTTACATATAGTTCGCCTACGGCATCACCCAACTTAGCATCCAAAGTTGCCATTACTCTTTCCCATCTTGGTTTTATAACTTGCTGGCCGCTGAATGTTTTGTTGTAGTTGAATGCATTTTCTACAAAAGGCTTGCTTAAGGCATTGTTGTAGGCCTTAATAACATTTGCTTTTAAGTAATCTTGCCAAGTTGTTAATGGTGTTTTTACAAGTAAGTCGTTAACAGTTTTTAAATAAGCGGGTTGGCCAACAACTACAGAATCTAAATTGGCGCCAATGGTTTTAAAATAGTTATTCCATTGAAAGTTGGGTTGGGATGCTGCTAAATCTTTTACTGCAATTTTGTTATAATTTTTTTCAGGGTTTCTTAGTTCTACATTGGTTCTATGGCTGTTAGCTAAGGCCTTTTCTAAAGCATAAATATTTGCCGATTTGTTGTTAGCGGTATTGCTATCTGCACCAATAAGTTTAAAAGAAGTTGCAATAAATTTTTTGTAAGCGTTTTGTGCCTCAATGCTTGCAGCATCTGTTTTAAAATAATAATCTCTATCTGGAAGTCCGAGACCTGCTTGCGATAAAAAAATGGTATTTACGGCACTGTTTTTATCATCTGGCCCTACATATAGGCCGAAAAGAACACCTAAATTTTCCGTTTCAAAATTTGCAATTAGCTGTGCTAAATCATTGGTACTTTTTACTGCATCAATTTTTTCAAAATATGGTTTTAACGGCTCGTAACCTCTTTTTTCAATGGTTAATGTATCCATAGCCGATATATAAAAGTCGCCTACTTTTTGTTCTATGCTTCCTTCTTTGTGGTTGCCTTTTGCTGCTTCTTCTACAATTAGCTTTAAGTTCTCTTTTGTTTTGTTATAAATGTCTAAGAAAGCACCCGCACCACTTTCTGTAGGGTCAATGGTAGTAGTTTTAATCCATTTGCCATTTACATAATCGTAAAAATTATCGCCAGGATTAACTGTACTATCAAAATTTGATACTTGTATAAATGATTGGCTATCGCTTTTATCTTGCGTTTTACAGCTTTGAAAAGCTAACAATGCCAATATACAACAGGCACCTACTAAATTTTTTTGCATACTTATCGTTTTAATTTCGAATGTACTTATTTTAAAAAATGTATTTATCTTTTTACAGGAATGGTAAGGGCATAAAAAAAGGTTAACCCATTGTAGGCTAACCTTTAACACAGTGTTGTTGAAATTTTTAAGCTATTGTACTGTTGAATTGTACAAGCCCTACAAATTCGTTAATGCGTTTTTCAATATCGTCCTTTGTTAATTGCCTAAGCTTTTCCGTGCCAAACTTTTCTACGCAGTAGCTAGCCATTGCCGAACCAATAATAATGGCTGTTTTCATATTTTCGAAGCTACTATCTTTTGTTTTAGCAATATGGCCAATAAAGCCACCAGCAAAGGTGTCGCCGGCACCTGTAGGGTCAAACACTTCCTCTAATGGTAAGGCTGGTGCGTAGAATACTTTATTCTCATGAAATAGTAGTGCCCCATGTTCTCCTTTCTTAATTATTACATATTTTGGCCCCATTCTCATAATACTTTGGGCTGCTTTTACAAGCGAAAACTGTCCGCTCAATTGCCTTGCTTCACTATCGTTTACCATTAACACATCTACCTTACTTATAACAACTTCTAAGTCGGCAAGGGCAATATCCATCCAAAAATTCATTGTATCTAGTACAATTAATTTAGGGCGTGTTTTAAATTGGTTAATAACACTCAACTGTACAGCAGGTACTAAGTTACCTAGCATTAGGTACTCACAATCTTGAAAGCTATCGGGAACTACAGGTTGAAAATTTTCGAGTACATTCAGTTGTGTTTCTAAGGTGTCTCTAGTGTTCATATCTAGGTGATACTTACCACTCCAAAAAAATGTTTTCTCCTCTTGCTTTATCTGAACGCCTTCTAAGTCAACCCCTCTATTAGTAAGTGCGGTTAACTCTTCTTTAGGAAAGTCTCCACCCACCACTGAAATTTGTTTTACTGGGGTAAAGTTAGAAGCACACCATGCAATGTATGTGCCTGCACCGCCAATAATTTTATCACTTTTGCCAAATGGTGTTTCAATTGCATCAAATGCCATGGAGCCGCAAACTACTAAAGACATATAAATTTATTTTTTTACTTATGGGTTGCAAAGCTAACCTTTAGCAAGTATAATTGCTTATAAATATGCAGCAAAAAAGCCAAATGCTAACTACTGTAAGCATTTTATAATATTTTTACGCTATGGCAAGAATTAAGACTGAAAACGACATTACCCGCAAGGAGGTGATAGCGCTAGCTGCAAGCCAATTATTTAGAGAGAAGGGTTATAAAGCAGCTAGTATGAGAGACCTAGCAGAGCTTGTAGGTGTAGAGGCAGCAAGCCTGTACAACCACATTAAAAGCAAGGCAGAACTTTTACATACTATATGTGTAAATGTGGCCAATGATTTTTGGGAGAATATTAATGAAATTGAAAGTCAAGAAATTTCTTCTATTCAAAAGGTTGAAAAAATTCTTCGCTACCATATTAGGCAAATGATTAATAGATATGAGGATGTGTACGTAAGCGATAGAGAATGGAAGCATTTAACCGAACCTTACCTATCTAACTTTCACACACAAAGGCGTGAGTATAGAAAAAAAATAGCAGCAATTATTGAGCAAGGAATAAGAGATGGTGAAATTAAAAATATTGATGCACCTACGGCCGTATTAATTCTGCTTCATGCAGTAAGTGGAATAGATTCTTGGCATAGAAGCAAGCAAAAAATTAGTGCTAGCGCATTGGAACAGCATATGGTAACCCTATTAATTGATGGTTTTAAAAAATAGTTTTCTTACGCTACATGGCTACACAATTTTATCCGCTAACAATTACTGATATACGGAAGGAAACCGGATCTTGCATTTCTATTGCATTTGAAATTCCGGCACATTTATCCAATACTTTTTTATATCAAGCCGGTCAATACCTTACGTTAAACACTTTAATAAATGGCGAGGAATTCAGGCGTTCTTACTCAATTTGTGCCGCACCTTATGAAAATGAGTTGCGTATAGCAGTAAAAAAAGTACCTGATGGTAAATATTCTACTTATTTACACTCCAATGTTAAAATAGGAGATGCTATATCTGTAATGCCCCCAATGGGAAAGTTTACCCTTACTAACATTAATGCAAATAAGCATTACATGGCTTTTGCAGCAGGTAGTGGTATAACGCCCATTATTTCAATAATAAAAACGGTATTAGCAGCAAATGAAAAAGCAAGTTTTACGCTTGTATACGGGAATAAAAATAGGCACGAAATTATTTTTAAAGAAGCATTAGAAGCTTTAAAAAACACTTACATGCACAGGTTTCGAATTGTGTATGTGTTAAGCCAAGAAGTAACGGAAGCAGCCCTAAACCACGGAAGAATTGACGTAGATAAATGTGCTTTTATTTTTAATAAATTAATTACTCAAAAAATAGATGAGTATTTTATTTGTGGTCCATCAGAAATGTTATTTGCGGTTAATAATTACTTGCTTAGCAAAGGCGTAGAGCAGTCTTCAATACACTTTGAATTATTCACAACTGCCAACAGCAAAAAGGATGTTTCAACCCAACAAGCACAGGTAACAACCGAGAAAAGTAATGCTAAGGTTACCATCATTCAAGATGGGCGAAGCTTAATTTTTGATACAGTACTTGGCGTTAGTAATATATTAGATACCGCACTTGGTAATGGGGCAGACTTACCATATGCTTGCAAGGGTGGCGTATGCTGTACTTGCAAAGCCAAATTAATTGAAGGAACAGTTGATATGGAAGTAAACTATGGCTTAGAAAAAGATGAGCTAGAGAATGGCTATATACTTACTTGCCAAAGTGTACCAACATCGCCAAGCGTGGTAATAAGCTACGATGTTTAAAAAAATAAATATGCAAATAGAATTGTTGAACAAAGAAGAATATTTTTTTATAGGTGTTGCTGGTACTGGTATGAGTGCATTGGCACAATATGCTGCCGGTATTGGAAAACGTGTTAGCGGATCGGATAGATATTTTGCTAATAACGAACCGAATGATACAAAGGAAAAGCTTGAGGCCGCTGGCATTAAATGCTTTCCACAAGATGGTAGCGGAATTACTAATAATACGCAGCTAGTAGTAATATCTACTGCCGTAGAAGCTTCAAATGCAGAATTGCAAAAAGCAATAAGCTTAGGAATTTTAGTAGTTAAAAGAGCCGACTTGTTAGCAGCTTTTTGTGCTAGTAAAAAAACAGTTGCTATTGGCGGTACAAGTGGTAAAAGTACCACATCGGCTATGTTATTTG
>Ga0114942_1000342_pt1 | contig 13226 bp, 23 predicted proteins | sample LowerColdCreek_FD_88674 | JGI IMG/M metagenome (GOLD analysis project Ga0114942, IMG submission 88674) | Groundwater microbial communities from Cold Creek, Nevada to study Microbial Dark Matter (Phase II) - Lower Cold Creek | ecosystem: Environmental > Aquatic > Deep subsurface > Groundwater ... | reverse complement strand
ATCTTTCAGCCCGGCGTGATAGCGCTTCCGGCGTAGTGTCGTTTCGGCCAACGGTACCGCCGCCCGCATAGCTATCTCCAATATTGATCCAGAGCGTGCCATCATCTGTCAGCACGTCACGCACACAGCGAAACACCTCTACCATCGCGGCAATGTATTGCTCGGGCGTATCTTCAAGGCCAATCTGCCCTTCGTGGCCATAATCACGCAAACCAAAGTAAGGCGGGCTAGTAACGCACATTTGAGCTTTAATACCGCCAGCAGCCCATTTGCGCATCGTGTCGCGGCAGTCGCCAAATTCGATGCGATTCATGCCTGCGCCCCTTCCTGCAGCGCGGCCTGCGCCACGCGCTGGATGGCGCGTAGGCCGGCTTGTGCGGTTTGGATGGCTTGGGATTGTTGGTAGGCGAAGGCGTCTTGGAGGCTGGCGGCTTCTAGGGCTTGCAGTTGTTTGCCGGGGCCGGCCCAGCCGGTGTGCTGGCTGTGGGCGGTGTAGGCGACGTGGCGGCGGATGTATTCGCGGATGGCGGGGTAGGCTTGCATGGCCAGCTCGGCTGTGCGGTGTTCGATGAAGTGCTGCAAAGCATCGGGCCAGACCAAGCCCTCGGGCAGCGGGGGCAGGTTGCGCGGGTTCAATGGGTCGATGGGGCCGTGGTCTTGGCAGGCGGGCACTTGGGCGCTGCTGTACGCTATGGCTTTGATAGCATGCTGCGCAGGCTGCTTGCCGGGTAGTGGCTGTTTTGGCTGTTTTTTGGCGAGCTTTTCGGCCATGCGGTTGAAATGCTGGATGTAGCGCTCTTTCCAGGCGGCGGCTTTGGCGCCTGTGAAGCCCATGCACAGGAAGGCGAAGCCGTCTTTGGTCATGTGGTATTCAAGGCGTCTTTCGCCTTTTGCGTCGATGTATTCAACCGCCGCAAAATTGCGGGCGTTAAATTCTCCGCTGCACCCCAGCGTCCCCATGCGCTTCAAAACGTCGTCGTGTCGTTTGCCGAATGCCTCGGCAATGTCGCGCGTGGTGGTGGTGGGTTGGCCGTTGGCCAGCGTGATGCGGGGGGTGGTGCGCGTGGCGCGCTTGGGTGCGGGTTTGCCCATGATTAGCTCCAAAGGGTGCGGTTTGAATAAACCGCCGCCTTCGCTTCCAAACGATGGCGGCGACTCGGACAGGTTGGAAGACCGGGCACCCCTTGCGGAAACCGGCGGGCCTTGCGGCCCCCCATCCGAGCCACCAAAACTGGGGGCACAGACAACGAAGCCGCAGAGACTGCGGGAGTCCTACGGCTTTCGTCGTAGGGGTAGCACGGGCTTCCAAACCCGATCACTGCTTTTTTTGCAGTGACGGGGGGATTGTAGGGTGGGGTGGGCATGGTGTCAAGCGGGTGGGTTAGGCTCTTTCGGCTTCCCTGATTTCCACCTCCTCTTGTGAATAGCCTTTGACTTGGTATGCAAAGTCTCTCCACTTTTTTGCGGTTTGTGGCGTCATTTCGTTGGAGCCTGGCGCAATGTCTTGCTCGGTGATCTTGCCGCCCATAAGCTGGAATTGGCCGCAGTTGTGGCCGATTTCTTCGTCTGCATAGGTGACAAAGATTGGCTCGTTTGGGAACTGCTGCGACAGCTTGGTTAAGGCGCTTTGTGGGCATGACCATGCGGTATCGAACTGGCATGTGCCGGCGGCGGCGTTGACTACGCTGGCGCAAGCATTCCACTTTGTGCCCCATACGGCGCGGGCAAAATCCATTTCATGCAGATAGCCTGTGGCGCGGTAGTTGCGCAGCATGCCAATAACCTGCTCGAAGCTTTCGTCTGTCATTTTGCGTAGGTCGATTTGCTGGCGGTTGCTGGATTGCAGCGCGCCAAGTATTGGGTGGCTGTCTACGGGCTTGCCGCAAGCCATTTCCGCCACGTCTTCGGCGTCAAGAAAAATGCCGTTTGGCTTGAATGGGCCGCCAAAAGGTTGTATGAGATTAAAGTCGACGTGGCCTTTGTCGTTAACAATGGCGCGAATGACGTGGCTTGCTGCCTGTATTTTGTTGGTGATCCAGTTGGGCATGAGGTCTCCTTGGGGTGATTGAAAAATTATTGGCGTTGGTCGGATGAATAGCGGATCTCGCCGGTTTCCTTGGCGCTCGAGCGCTTCTCACCCGTGGCCACCATGGCTCGGATGAAGCCTGTGGCGGCGGCGGCGTCGGATTTGCTGGGGATTTGCGCGCCCAGCGTGAGCACGACGATGCTGCCGGTGGTTTGCATGCGCGTGGATTTGGGCAGGCAGTCTTTGATTTGCAGCAGCGCGGCGGTGAGCTCGCTGGCGCTGAGCACGGGCGCAGATCCGTCGCGCAGTTCGCTGGCCAAGTCGTTGTGCGCGCCGCCTGGCGCTGCGCCGGGGCAGTAGCGCAGGCGCTGGCATTCGCTGCAAACGGGCTGGCCGGCGCAGGCTTCGATTTGGCAGGGGTTGGTCATGTGAGCTGGCTTTCTGTGGGAGTTAGGATTTGGCTGCTGACTATTTTTTGGCTTTTGAGGGCGCGCTTGATGCCCTCTCGCGTGGCCATGGTGTGCTGGGCTTGCAAGATGCGGCCGGCATCACGCTGGGCTTGGGCGCAGTCGCGCAGCCAGTCGAGCAAGGCCGGGGCGGGAATCATTTGGATGGGTTGGGCGGGCATGGTGGCGCTCTTTAATTCGTAGCACCATGCGCAGATTCCGCGCTGGCTAGAGGCTGAATTTGCTTGAATTCCACGACCCACACCAGCGGGTTTATGTCGAATGAGTCTTTGCCGTTGATGGTTTCCCATATGTGGCGGTAGTGCTCTCTTGGCGTCGCGGAGTAGTGATAGCCGGGAATTGATCCGTTGCCGCCTGATGCGCCCTCGGCTTTGCAGTCGGCCTCGGTAATGTCTTTGAGTTTCTCAACTCTCACGCCTGTGATTTCAAGGCTGATGCGGCTTGCCCAGCGTGGCATAAACATGCTGGGGCGCAATTTGCCGGCACTAAAATGTGGCAAGCCTCCCGAAAAGTCTGCGGCGTAATAGATGGGTGTGCTTGTCGGCATGTCGCTCGGCTTGGTTAGTTCGAAGGCCAGCGGGGCGCGCCAGTTTTCTTTTACCCATAGGCGGTCGCCCGGCTTTCCATAGGGCAATGGCCTTTTGTCCCACAATCCAAGGATTTCAGACGCCGACTGTTTGAAAAATTCCAAGTCGCGAGGCTTCATGGCCCGGCGTGTCTGCGTCTTTTGCCCGCTCAGAATGGCGCGAATCATCGGCGCGCTGAAAGGTATTGGGCGGTCTTTCATTTGTTTGTTGCTCCTTAATTCATAGCAGTCATCGCAGATTCCTTGCCGGCGGCTGGCTCATTTGGCTGTTTTTCTTGCGCGGGCGAGGTGCTGGGCGCGGGGGCGCGGCTGAGGGTGTCGGTGGTGATGAGGAAATAGGCTTTGTCTGACGCAAAGGATCGGCGCTCGATTTCTAGGTCGAAGGCGGTGGGCAGGATGTGCAGGGGGTCGCCGGATTTGAGGCAGCCGTGCACGGCTTCGTAGCTGCGCAACACGAGCGGCTCCATGCAGATGACGACGCCGCGTTTCTTGCCGTTGCTTTGCACCGCCACGCAACTGACGCGGGCCTCTGGCTTGCCTGTGCTGACGTTTTGCACAATGAATGCGGGCGATTCTTGGCCGCGCATTTTGGCTGCGCAGAGCTGGCCGAGGTCGAGGAGGAGGTGCATTACAGGCTCCTACCAATATGGTGGCTGACAAGCTGAAAAATCAGGGCGCGGGCTTCTTCGCGCTGGCCGCACAGAAGCAAGGTTTCGGCGGTGTTGAGGTCTGCTTGTGCGATGTAGAGACCGTGGGGTTCTTGTCCGCCGGGTTTTGAGATTTCGCCGTTGACGATGCGATCAATGTCTTCTGGTTCGCCTTTGTTGCGGATGTATTCAACCATTTCGTCAATGCTGAATTCGCTGAGCGATACATCATGGCTGATGTAGGCTGACGGTACGCGATATTTGCGTTTTTCGGCTGTTTGCATGGCGGTTCCTTGGGCTTCACGCAAGCGGTTCGCTGCGCTGGAATTGGATGCATTGCTCGCTGCGGTAGTGCAGGCGGTTGCCGGCGCGGCTGGGGGTGTCTAGGTGGTCGAGGCTGCCGGGGCGACCATCGTAGGGGCGCAGCTCTTGGCCTGTGTATGGCTCGCGGCTGGTGGCGTTGCAGATTTGCAGCGGCGGCGTGGCTTGGGCTTGCGCTGCGCGGCGCTGGCGGCGGCGGGCGATGGCCTCGGTGTGCTCGTCCCTTGGGCGCACGAAGTGCGTGGGCAGAGCGCTTTTTGCTACGGTTTTCATAGTGTTTGAATGAGGCGGTTGAGGGCTGCGGCGGCTGCGATGCTGGCGATGATGAGGATGAGCGCGAGGGCGATGCGCTCGGCGCGGTCGAGGTGACTGGCGGGCATGCGGGCGGCTTGGCTGGCGTATTTGTGGGCGCCGCGGTTGCCCCAGCCGCAGGCGATGTGCGTGATGTAGCTGGCGAGGTAGTTGAAGGGGTTCATGGCTGGGCTGGCTCGCGTGAGGTTGGGCGCGCTGGGTGTTTGATGAGCGGGCAGTCGCGGCCTTGGTTGCAGTTGAAATTGCAGCAGCGCTTGGGCTGATCTGCATCTGCGCTCGCATTGGGCAGGCCGCGCAGCTGGCTTTGCTCTAGCGCGCTGGCTTCGCGGCGCAGGCTGAGCCACAGGATGGCGGCGAGAATGAGGATGATGATGACGAAGAGCAGGAGGAAGGTGGCTTGGAAGTGGGTCATGGTGCGGCCTTGGCAACTTGAATGACGCTGGCCTGCCCGCGCTTGGGCTGGCAGATGAGTTGGCCGTCAAGCGTCCACGCGGGGAGGACGTTGGGGCCGTGGTCGGCTTTGCAGAGGGCGTAGGCGGCGCGGGCGGTGCGGGCGGCTTGCTCTGCGTCGCGCAGGGCTTGCTCGATGTCTTGCGCCTGCGCGCGCTCCGCTTGGCCGTCAAGCCCGGCGTCTAGGTGATGCGATGCGCCGACGCCGATGCAGATGGCAGCGGCGATCAGGCAGGTGGTGATGGCTTTCATTCGTTTCTCCTGAGTGGATGAAACGAATTATTAACCCGTGGTTAGTGCCTGTCAATACCCTGAGGTTATTTTTTGTGTAAAATTGCACAAAATTACACTGTTTTGATAGACTTCCCTTGTTCTTTGGCTGTTTTTGTAAAGGTCGCCCATGGATTCCACTGCTTTTATCGTCATTTTTGTGTTGCTGGCCTACATTGCCTTTGACAATTGGCGCTGGAGCAAGCGCGATGCGCTGCATTGCATGCGTTGCCACACGGAAGCGCAGCCCGAGGCGGCGGGCGGTATGCGCAGCTTGGCTGGCTTGTGCGTGGTGGCTGGCCTAGTGTTGGCGCTGGTTAGCTGGATGTTTCTGCTGCTGTCGCTGGTGGCGCTGATTGCGCGCGCGCAGATGCCTGAGAAAAAATGCCCGGTGTGTGGCGCTGCTGAGCTGGTGCCGACAACGAGCCCGGCAGCGGTGGCGGCCACGGCGTCGATTCAATCGGCTATGCAGGCGGCGCAGCAAAAGCCACAGTGAGCGCAGCTGGTTTAGCCTAGCGTGCCGGTTTTTAGTGGGTTCGCCGGCTGTTCAATAAACGCATCAAGGAGCCGCACCACCTTGTATCGGTCGGACTCGGGCATGCGCTCCATGACCATCATGGCCTTGCTGATGGGGTCTTCCTCGCCGTGTAGCTCGGCGTAGGTGATGGGCGTGTCGAACCAGCCCTCGGGGAGCTTGAGCTGCTCCTCTATGCGGCGCGCGGTGGCGTCGCCCATTTCGTAGAACGTGCCGCGATCTTTGCGCATGCTTTTGTTTTGCACCTGAGAAAGCCGGATTTCGCTGATTTCTGGCACGGCGATGGCGCGGGCCAATGCGGCGATGGTGCCGTGCTTTTTGATTAAAAGCCGCAGGCGTTGACGGCGGGTTTCAAAGACGGTTTGCATGCTGGGTATTAAGCATTTTTTCGTAACGAAAAAAAATGCACCATCGGTTATTGACATGTAATATCCTTCGGTTATGATACGCGGTATGAATTTCTCTAATTGGCTTGACAAGGGCTACGGTCGAGTGGCCATGACGGCGCGGCACCTGAATGTGGCCGCGTCGTTTGTGTCGAATGTCAAGCGCGGAATGAAGCCGATGCCGGCTGAGCATTGCCCGGCCATTGAAGAGCTGACCGGCGGCGAAGTGCGCTGTGAAGAGATGCGCCCCGATGTGAAGTGGCACGTCTTGCGAGACGGCCCGCGCTCGATGAATGCGCCGGCTGGCGATGCCGCCGTGTCGATCCAAGTAACCGATGCCGCGCCTGAAGCGGCCAATGATGTGGCGCTTGATGCGCCGGGGAGGGCTTGAGATGGCTTTAGTGATCCACGGCGTGATTTTTCGCAACCATGCTGGCGAACTGTATTCGTGCCTCGGCATTGATGTCCAGGCCGGGCCTGTGGTGTGCGCACCAAGCCTTGAACGCTTCGGGCTCGATGATGGCTCTGACGACGGTTTTCCCCTCGGCTTTGCAGTTTCGCTCTGTGATGAGGGCGGCCTGCAGCCAAGTTTCGTAGCTCTGGAACAGGCGCTGCCTGTCTGCCATGAGCGCCATGCATTGGCCAAACGTGCTGGCTTCGTACCAAGGCAAGCCAATGGCTGAGATTGTCATGTTCATTTTGAGCGCTTCCTTTTTGCGTGGTTTGGTTTGTGATGACTCCACATTCTGGCAGGCTGGAAGCGCTCGCCCTTTTGTTTTCTCCCCTCGCCGCAATGCTGCGCGGTCCGCGTGCGGTGTCTCCTCGCTGGCGCATGGCCTTCGTGGCTGTGCAAGCGCTTGGGCTGGCAGGGCGGCGGGGGTGTTTTTTGTTCATGGGGGCAGTGTGCGCGGCATCGCGGGCGCTGTCTACGGCAGTTTTTTGAGGAGCTAACCATATGAATCCACTGGATGCCATTCACCACGCGGCCACGCATGCGCCGGGCGGCATTGCGGCGCTGGCGCCGCGCATGGGCAAGAGCGTGCACACGCTGCGCCACGAGCTATCGGGCGCGCCGGGGCATAAGCTTGGCTTGATGGATGCGGTGCTCATGGCGCAAATGCTGGGCTCGCAGCGGCTGGCAGACGCGGTGGCGGGAGAGGCGGGCGGCATGTTTGTGCCGCTGGCGTTTGACGCGGCGGGCGAGCCGATTGCCGACATTGCGGACGCGATGCGCGAGCTCTCGGAGCTGACCGCCGCCATCGGCCAAAGCTACCGCGACGACAAGATTTCGGCCAATGAGCTGGCCAACATTGAAGGCCAAGCCGCTGACGTGAGCGCGGTATTGCACCGCATTGTAGGCGCGGCCAAGGCGGCTCATGCGAAGAGCTTGCCGGCGGGTGCTGTTGCGATTCGCAGGGCGGCATGATGGCCTTGGCAGACGCGATGACGATGTTTGGCTGCGTGGGCCGTGCCCCTGCGCAACTGAGGGCGCAAGCGCGGCCGCAACTGGACGCGAAGAGTGGGCGTAATGCGCTGCGCGTGGCGATTTTGGCGCAGCTACATGGTTCGAGTTCGTCTGTTGCTCAAATGGTGGATGCGCTGGGCATTGAGCGTGAGCGGCTGGAGAGCGCGCTGCAATTTCTGCTGAAGCAGGAGCATGTGAAACAGTCTGCGCAGAGGCTGCCATCAGAGGGCGGCAAGCGGTTTTTTTATTCGATTGCGCCTAGCGGCGCGGCGCTGCTGCGCGCGGCGCGGGGCGATGTTGTGGAGGTGGTGCATGGCGCATCTTGATTTGAATGAGCCGCATTGGCTTGATGAGCGCTTGGCGCGGCTGCCTTTGCTGTGGCTAGAAGGCCGCGTGAAAGAGAATGCTGAGGGCTGCTGGCGCTGGAATGGCGCTGCGCAAGCTGGCCGGCTGATGGCCTGCATCACATCGGGCTGCGCAAGCCGGCTAACGCTGGATGCGCGGCGGCTGGTGTGGCGCTTGGTGCATGGCGCGTTTCCTGTCGCTGGGCAAAGCCCGCGCTGCCCTGATTGCGCGGATTGTGTGCATCCCGAGCATTTGGAGCTGCAGGAGCGTAAGTCTTTGGCGGCGAATCGCGCGGCGTTTTGCGCGGCGGTGGCCAAGGGCAAGCGCGGCAAGAGTGTTGTGATGACGGATGAGCTGGCCAAACAAATACGCGAGAGCAATGAATCGCAGCGAGCCAAGGCGCGCAAGTATGGGCTGAGCCAAAGTTTTGTCGGAGCGATTGAGCGCGGGCAATCTTGGGCGGAGCATGGCTCGGTGTTTGCCGGCATGGGAGAGGGGTGGCGGGGATGAGTGTTGAAGCTGTTTCTTTGGTGCTGGCTTGTTTTCCGCACGGCGGAGGGATGAAGCTATTGGCGATTGCTTTGGCTGATGCGGCCACGCAAGAGGGCGCGAACATCTTCAAAAGCATTGCCACGCTGGCCACGCATAGCGGCCAAAGTGAGCGCACGGTGCAGCGCATGCTGCCTAGGCTGGTGGCCGATGGCTGGCTGATCGTTGATGGCGATGCGTATGGCGGGCGCGGGCGCACGAACGTGTACCGAATTAGCCAAGATTGGATGAGTTGCGCGCATTACGAATGCGGCCACGCCAAGGCCGAGCGGCGCCAGCCAAACCCAGTGCCGTTTCGCGCTGGTGAGCTGGAGTTATCCACAAAGGGTGACAAATTGGCACCCTTTACGGATGACAAAAGGGTGACAAATCAGACCCAAAAGGGTGACAAAAACGAGCTAAAGGGTGACAAATCGGCGCTAAAGGGTGACATCCATGTGTCACCCGAACATAGAACATTGAACGTATTAACAAATAACCCCCTACCCCCTAAAGGGGGCGAACCCGAGTTTGAAAGACTGAAAGCCGCATTTCCCCGAAAGTCCGTTGAGGGCATGGTGGCGGCAAATCGGGCTTGGGCTGCGTTGCTGCGCGATGGCCTTGAGCCGGCGAAGGAGATCGGGCACATGCTCCGAGCGATCCATGCGGCTCGGCAAAGCGGTGCTTGGCGCGGTGAGCTGGGCGAGTTTCAGCATTGCCCAGCGTTGGGCAAATGGCTACGAGGCTGGGGCGCAGGCGGTGCGCAAATGGCGGCGCAAATGATCGACGATGGCGATGAATCCGAGCCCGATTGGACGCAAAGCCGCGCCAGCGTCGAGCGAGAGGCTAAGGCCTGTGGGATGGGCAGCTTCGAAGAAGAGGCCATCCGGCACAGCATCAAAGCCGGTGTGGGAATGCAGTGGCCGCAATACCTCGCGCTCGTGCGAGAGCGCAAAGAGGCGGTGGCGGCATGATTAAGCTATCGCTGAAAACCAACTTTCCCGAGGTCATCAAGAGGTTTGACCAGATGGCCACAGACCTGCGCGATCGTGCGATGGTGAGCGCGGTCAACAAAGTCACCACGCAGGCACGCACAGCTATGCAGCGCGAGATCGGTGCAGAGTTCAACCTGCGCGCCGCCAAGATCAAGGAATCATTGCGCGTGCGCAAGGCCCGCTACCTGCGTGGCGTGGCTCGCATCGAAGCCGTGCTCGAATCGCCAAGCCGCAAGGGACGCAGCCTAAACGTGGTCAACTTTGAGGCGCGGCAAGTAGCCGCAGGCGTCAGCGTCAAGATCAAGCGCAGCACAGGCCGCAAGGTGATCAAGTCTGCATTCATAGCCAACAAAGGGCGCACCGTCTTTCAGCGCGTAGGCAAAGAGCGCCTGCCCATCAAAGCAGTGCAAACCATCGAAGTCGCGCAGATGTTCAACACCAAGCGCATCAATGCCAAGGTGGTGCAGTTCATTGAAGCCAAGCTGCCCGCCATCGCTGAAAACGAGATGCGCTACTTCACCACCATCTTCAATCGCCGCTAGCCATGACGCCCACCCCTCCCCCCGGTTTAGGTACTTCCGCGCCCATAGCCCACACGGGTCGAAACGAGCGCGAAAACGCGCTAGTGGCTGGGGTTTCTGATTGCTTGACAGGTGGCTTGACATGCTGATGCAGGCTGACATTTTTGCAGGCTTTGACCCCGCCACAGTGCAAGCCATACGCGCATCACAAGCCAAAGACCGCCAAGCTGCAGGCCGTGCCCGCGCCACCAAATCACAAAGCCGCCACCAATTTCGCCGCGCCAAGGCCGAGGCCACGCTGAAAGACATATTGCCGGCCGCTTTCACGCCCGGCGATAGCTGGCACATTATCAGCCACGGCGACATCGATGCTCTAAGCTACCTTTCCCACGCCATCCAAGGCGTGAGCCATTTTGATTACGTTGCCCTGTCCACTTGGTGCATCGCCAAGCCCGACATCGAGCAAATTGCCGCCTGGCTAGACGCTGGCCGCATCGACACCTTCGAGCTTTACGCGGGCGAAATTTTCCCGAACCAATACGGCGACGAATACGAAGCCATGCAGCAGCTCTGCGATACGTACGGCTGCAAACTTGTGATCGCCAAAAACCACAGCAAAGTCACGCTCGCAAGCTGCGAGGCATCCGGCACTTATCTGGCCATGGAATCCAGCGCCAACGTAAACACCAACCCCCGCATTGAGCAAACCGCCATCCACGCCAGCCGTGATCTGTTCGACTTTTACCGTGAATTTTTCAGCGAACTTCGGAGCATAGACCGTGCAAGCGCAAACCGCCACAAAGTCTGAGCTTGCGCGCATGCTAGGCGTATCGCGCCAGGCCGTTGGCGATCTGGTCAAGCGCGGCATCTTGCCCGAAGGCAAAGACGGCAAAATCGACGTTGAACTGGCAAAGGTGGCTCTCGCTGATCGCGTGCGCCCAAGCGGCAAAACCGCCCAAGCCCTAGCCGCCGAGCCTGTGCAGCCAGCCTCGCCAAACACGCCGCCCCCAGATCAAGCCGGCGATGGCGCAGCAGACCCACAAATCACCAGCTTTCACGTCGCCCGCACGCTCAACGAAGCCGCGCAAGCGCAAATGAACCAAATCAAGCTGCGCCAAATGCAGGCCGAGCTCATCGAAAAAGACGCCGCCACCCGTGGCGCTCTGCAGATCGCCCGCAGCGTGCGCGATCACCTGATTTCCCGCAATCGCCGCCTATCGCCCGAGCTGGCTGGCGCAGATAGTGTCAACGTGATAGAGGAAATTTTGAATGCTGACGACCGCGTGATGCTGGGCAACTTGGTGCGCGAGTTTTCAAATCTGCTCGGGGTTAACTTGCAGGATGCCTCCGTATGAATTTTGCAGACGGCTCCGCTGAAATCGTCGCCGCCTTTATGCGCGGCCTAGAGCCCGACCCCAATCTGCCGATCGACCAATGGGCCGATCAATACATGATCATCCCCAAGGATTCCGGCGCCAACGAATACGGCAAGTATCACAGCAGCCGCACCCCGCATGCGCGCTACATCATGCAGGCGCTCAGCCCAAGCCATCCTGCCAAGCGCGTGGTGGCCATGGTGGCGTCTCAGATGTTCAAAACGGCGGTGGGTTTGAATTTTCTCTGCGCGTCCATCCATCAGCAGCCTGCCAACTTCCTCTGGCTCATGCCCACTGGCAAGCTGGCCAAGCGCATCAGCCGCCGCATTGACAAAACGCTGGCCGCCGTGCCCGAGGTGGCCGCCAAGGTGGCCGCGCCGCGCAGCCGCGATGCGTTGAACAACCAAGATACAAAGGAATTCGAGGGCGGCGCGCTCTTCATTGCAACGGCCGGCGCAGCTGCAAACTTGGCCGAGGTGCCCGCCCGCTATGTGGTATTTGACGAAATCGACCGCGCCGAGCTGAACGTGGACAAGGAAGGCTCGCCCTCTGCCATGGCCGAGGCGCGGCAAACCACATTCGAGCACAACAAAAAAGCCTATTACCCCAGCTCGCCCACCATCCAGGGCGAAAGCAACATTGAAAAGCTGTATTTGCCCGGCAGCCAGCAAGAAGCGCTGGCGCAATGCGTGCATTGTGGCCACGCGCAGCCGCTCATTTTTGAGCGCCTGATCGAGATTGACGATGGCGCCGATGTGGCCTACCCGTGCGAATCATGCGGAGCGCTGCACACCGAGCGCGACAAAACCAAAATGTTTGCGGCTGGCCTGTGGTCCGATCCCAAGCCATCAGATGGCGAAACCATCAGCGTCACTGCCAGCCAAATGTTTTTGCCCTACGGCTGGACCACCTGGCTCTCGCTTTACAAAATCTACAAAGGCGCAGAGGTAGAGCGAGCCAAGGGCAACGACGAGCCCATGATCACGTTTTACAACACGCGCTTGGCTCGCCTGTGGAAACCCGACGCAGAAGCCACCGACGCCAAAGCCCTGCGCGATCGCCGCAGCGGCTACAAGCTGGGCGTGGTGCCCATGGGCGGCTGCGTGCTCACCGCCGCTGCAGACGTGCAAGCCCACCGCGTTGAAATCGGCATTGAAGCCTGGGGCGAAGGCATGGAGCACTGGTTGATTGACTATCAAGTCATCCTCGGAGATCCCGAAGACGAAACCACCTGGCAGCGCGTGGCCGAAATCCTCGACGCGCGCTACCCACACGCAGGCGGCGCCAGCCTGCGCATTCATGCCGCCTTCATCGATTCCGGCTATGCCTCGCAGGATATTTACAACTTCACGCGCCGCCGCCAGCGTAAATTCAACTTCGCCATAAAAGGCGCAAGCCGCCCCAACAAACCCATCGTGAGCAGCAAGCCCACCATGGTCGATATCAACTGGCGCGGCAATGTAGAAAAGGCGGGCGCCAAGCTCTGGCTGATCGGTGGCGACACCGCCAAAGACTGGCTCGCATCCCGCTGGAAAAAAACAAGCGGGCCCGGCGCCATGCACTGGCCTGATGACCTGCCCCGCCGCGCTGACGACGACGAAGGCGCGCGCGATTACTTCGACGGCATCACCGCAGAATTCAAGACCGGCAAATACAAAAACGGCCACCGCGTCACAGTCTGGGAAAAAAAGAAAAACGAAGCCAACGAGCCGCTAGACGTAGCGCAATACAACCTTGCCGCCGCCCACTACCTAGGCCTGCACCGCTACAGCCCAGCCAAATGGCAAACCCTGCGCGAAAGCCTAAGCCCTGCCACCGGCAGCCTCTTCGATGCGCCAGCCTCAGAAAACATGCCAAATCAGCCAATCGCCGGCACAGAGTCTGCGCAGTCTGCTATCAAATCAGAAGCAAAGCCCGCCGCTTTTGGCATAGATCGCCGCATTGGTGTGGCTGCATTCAAAAACAGAGGTGGCCGGTGAGTGGCAATGAGCAGGCT
>Ga0114942_1000341_pt1 | contig 13233 bp, 17 predicted proteins | sample LowerColdCreek_FD_88674 | JGI IMG/M metagenome (GOLD analysis project Ga0114942, IMG submission 88674) | Groundwater microbial communities from Cold Creek, Nevada to study Microbial Dark Matter (Phase II) - Lower Cold Creek | ecosystem: Environmental > Aquatic > Deep subsurface > Groundwater ... | reverse complement strand
TACCCTTCACCTTCCACCTTCTTCTTTACTCCCTACTTATAACTTACCACTTATAACTTACCACTTATAACTTACCACTTATAACTTACCACTCTCTCTCGCCTAATCCTCCCATACGGTAAGTCCTTCGCTACAATTGGCACATATATCAATATTCTTACGGCTAGTAGTTAGTTCTTTTCTAAACTGTTTGTAGTTATCATTTTCCCATACTTGTTTAAAACTTTGGTTTTTCAAATTTCCCAATTGATGCATGGCATCTTTATCAAAGCAGCAAGGCACTACCAGGCCATCCCAGGTAATTACATTGGCATGCCAAAGCTTCCAGCAGCTGTTTTTTAAACCACTTTTGCTTTTCATTTTTCCATCTTTCCCTACTCTATATCTACTGTATTTTTGAATAGAGGGAATTAGTTGGTTAGGATCGTTTTCAAAATCATACACCTGTGCTGTTTTAAAACGCACCTGATCTACCCCTACTTCTTTGGCTAATTGTTTTATTTCATCAATCTGATGCTCATTCGGCTTTACCACCAAAAATTGAAAGAAAATAAAAGGTGTTTTACTGCCCAACGCTTTCTTCCATTTCACAATATTTTTTGCTCCTTCAATTACCTTTTCTAGTTTGCCGCCCACTCTATATTGTTGATACACATCTTGCGTTGTTCCGTCAATAGAAATGATTAACCTATCTAGACCACTTTCTACCGTTTCTTTCGCTTTTGCATCGGTTAGGTAATGAGCGTTGGTACTTGTAGCTGTGTAAATGCCTTTGCTACTTGCATGTTTTACCATTTTTAAAAAATCTGGATTTAAGTAAGGCTCACCCTGAAAATAAAAGATTAGGTATAGCAAATCTTTGTAAATATCATCAATGGTTTGGGTAAAAAAGTCTTTTTGCAGCATACCTGTTGGTCGGCTAAACTCCCTTAATCCACTTGGGCATTCGGGGCAGCGTAAGTTGCAAGAAGTGGTGGGTTCAAAAGATATTGAAATGGGGTAACCCCATTGTATGGGCTTACCCAAAAGTTTGGTTAGCTGAAAACTTGCAAAAACTTTAGCTGCATTCCATAGCCTTCTAAAGGTAAATTTTGACACAAGATTTATGGTATCATTCCAATTAAAGTAAGCCATAGGTGGTAAAAGTACAATGCTAGTAGCTAAAAATGGAATTGAGGGGCATAGAATATCTTTTTTAGTAAAAAAACAGTACGCTAGGGAATACGATTGCCAAATGGATTTTTACTTAATTTGCCCTTTGGCAAGCAATTATGGAAAAAAATAGGTTAAGTAATAAGCCAAAAAAATCAGTATTGGGTAGCTACCTATTGTTAGGGCTACTTAGTTTGTTATTAACCTTAGTTGTTTTATACGAGGGGTACAGAAAAGACGCTTCAGAGAAAATAAGTGGTAATATTTTTTACGAATCTTTTGGGGTGGAAATTCCCAACCAGTATGCCATTCACGGAATTGATGTTAGCAAATATCAACAACAAATTAATTGGCAAAATGTGCAAAAGCTAGATGCCGAAGGTATTAAAATGGGTTTTGTATTTGTAAAAGCCACACAAGGCTTATTAGCGAAAGACCCTTTTTACAAAAGAAATATGCAGCTAGCAAGGGCTGCAGGATTAAAAGTAGGAGCTTATCACTTTTTTGAGCCCAATGTTAGTGGTAATTTACAAGCCATCAATTTCATTAATACCGTTAAGCTGCAAGCAGGCGATTTGCCACCAGTGTTAGATATTGAGCATATTAATAGAAAAAATCCTAAAAAATTACGGGAACAGCTAAAAATATGGCTTCAACTTGTTGAAAAAGCTTACGGCGTAAAACCAATTATTTATAGTAACGTAAAATTTTACGAAGATTATTTAGGCAACGAATTTGGCGATTATCCTTTTTGGGCAGCTCATTATTACCAACCCGAAGCCCCAAGAATTAATAGAAGCTGGCTTTTTTGGCAGCATACACAATATGCTACTGTGGATGGAATAAAAGGAAAGGTAGATTTAAATGTTTTTAAGGGAGATAGTGTAGCCTTTAAAGCATTATTACTTCCTTAAAAAGTAGGCATCAACTTTTTTTGTTGTATTTCGTTTAACATTTTTATATGGAAGAAAATACAGTTGCTTTTTTAAAACGTGTTGGGTGGACTATTTTTTTAATGTTCACTTGGATGGCCATTAACTCCACCGTAGGCATTATGCTGGGTTACGGTTTTGTAGAAAGTAGCATTACTGCTTGGAATATTGTGTTCTATATATGGCTACTCGGTAGCGGCACCTTTCTCTTTATCCATTTTAAAAAAATATGGTCGCAAACTTTTACTGATTTTAATGCTTAGCCGCCACTACTATGGTCGGCAACAATTTTCCATTCGCCTTTAATTTTCTCAAATACTAAGGTATACATGCCTTGTAAATCCCCCATGCTTCTGGTAAGTTTCCATTTGCCAAGTACAAAATAGTTTTTAGTTCCTAAAGGCTTCACCTGCATAATATCGAAACTCAACTTCCCCATTCCCTCTTTGGTTCCATAACTTTTTTTGTAATTTTTTAGGGTTTGTTCATATCCATAAGTAACGCCCGACTTGCCAACAAATAAAAGGCTATCACTTTGCCAATAGCCAATCATAAACGCATCTAAGTCCCCATTATTCCAAGCCTCAGTTTGTGTTTTTAAAATGGCTCTAATACTTTTTTCATCATTTATTTGGCAGATTGCCACTTTTGAAAATGTTGCAGTAATTAATAAAAAAGCAAATATTTTTTTCATAATTATAAATTTGTTTATGGCTATAATTTACCAATTAAATATCTTCAAAAAATGTCGTACAAACTGCTTTTAGCCAAAGATAAAAAATTAGCGCCCCTACTTATTAATGAAATAATAGAGCCACAGTTAAAGGTAAATATTCCGCTTGAGCTAGTGCGTAGTATTGTAAGCCAGCAGTTAAGTACCAAAGTTGCGGCGGTAATTTATCAGCGTTTTCTTAATTTATTTCCCCAAGAACCTACAATTGATATGATTTTGAAAAAATCAATTGAAGCTTACCGAGCCATTGGTTTTAGCTATTCAAAAGCAAGTTATGTGCACAATGTGGCGGCTTTTTGCCAAGAACATGGCGTAACGGATACCTATCTGCACAGTTTAAGTAGCAATGAAATTATTGAGTTACTAACCCAAATAAAAGGAGTAGGAAAATGGACGGTAGAGATGCTGCTAATGTTTTCGCTAAAAAGAGAAGATGTTTTTGCGGTAGACGATTTAGGGATACAGCAAGCAATGTGCAAATTGTACAAAATAGATGCAACTGACAAAAAATTAATGAAGCAAAAAATGATAAAAATTGCAGCAAAATGGAACCCATACCAAACCTATGCTTGCCTGCATTTATGGGGTTGGAAGGACGCTAAGTAGCAAAATATAATGGCTAATTCACATGGGTAGTTTATCTTCGAAGCACTGGTAATTACCAAATGTTTGCAACCTTATGCTTAAAGTTTCTTCTTTTCAAATAGCCGAAAATATTGATGTAAAGCAGTTTAAAGCGGTATTTGCAGCCGAAATAACCCATGCAGATAACGATGAGCTATTTTATGAAATAGAGCCTCAAAAATTTATTTATGTTTTTAAGTATGGTATTGTTTCTTTTTTAGGAAACACTGCCGCCGAAATGACCGCTTTTATAGAGTTAATAAAGCCTTACTGTCGCAATATATTTGATGAAAAACTATCCGAGCATTTTGATGTGGAACTAGATGCCCCTAAAACAAAGTTGGGCTATAACAAAATAGCTTTGGAAGAGGGAAATATTGAATCTTTTCGCCTAATAATGCTTAATGTATCACAATCTGTAGCGTTAGATTATTACTATGCACAAACCACTATTTTACTTCAAGAAACCAATCATCATATACAAACACTTGAGCGTAAAGGAACCTTAGACTTATCGGGCAAGCACTTAAAACAGTATATTGGCAAAACCCTTAATTTAAAAAACAAAATTTCTGAAAATTTATACATTTTTGATTCTCCCGATGAAACTTGGGAAGATGAGGCATTAAATAGGCTAGATCAAGGACTTAAGCGAACGTTTGACCTTCAGTCTCGTTTTAAAACCATTCAAGAAGGCTTACAAATTACCAAAGAAAACCTAGAGCTTTTTAAAGACTTGCTTCAATACCGCAACAGTACGGTATTAGAGTGGATTATTATTATCCTAATTTTTGTGGAAGTTGCTAATTTACTTTTTGAAAAGGTGTTTAAGTAAATAGAAACTAGGCTACAATTTAGCAAAGGAAATTTTTGTAAAACCTTTAATCCTAACAGTTGTTAGTTAATGCTGGGATTCATTATTTTTACTTACAAAATTTGGTGCAATGCAACAGAAAACGAATGAGCAAATTTTTCAAGAAAAAATTGACAACGAAATAAAAATAGAGCCGAAAGATTGGATGCCAGAGAAATACAGGCAAACATTAATACGCCAAATATCGCAACATGCACATAGTGAAATTGTAGGTATGTTGCCCGAAGGAAATTGGATTACAAGGGCTCCATCGCTAAAGCGAAAAGCTATTTTGCTAGCAAAAGTGCAAGACGAAGCTGGCCATGGCTTATACTTGTATTCCGCCGCTGAAACCTTAGGAATTTCTAGAGACGAAATGTATCATCAGTTACATACTGGCAAAGCTAAATATTCATCCATATTCAATTATCCCACCAATTCCTGGGCCGATATGGGAGCTATTGGATGGCTAGTAGATGGTGCTGCAATTATGAACCAAGTGCCACTTTGCCGCACAAGTTACGGCCCTTATGCAAGGGCAATGGTAAGGGTGTGCAAAGAAGAGAGCTTTCACCAACGCCAAGGTTTTGATATGTTGCTAACCCTAAGTAAAGGCACCGATGCACAGCGCCAAATGTGCCAAGATGCTATTAACCGTTGGTGGTGGCCAAGTGTTATGATGTTTGGCCCTAGTGATGATGCTAGCCCTAACACACAACAAAGCATGCAATGGAAAATAAAGCGATTTACCAACGATGAACTTCGCCAAAAATTTGTAGACATTTGTGCAGAGCAAGTGAAAACACTAGGTATGACGCTGCCCGACCCAGATTTAAAATGGAACGAAGCAACGGGGCATTATGATTTTGGTGCCATCAATTGGGAAGAATTTTGGCAGGTGGTAGCAGGTAACGGCCCTTGCAATAAGCAGCGATTAGATACCAGAAATAATGCTTGGAACAATGGAGCTTGGGTAAGAGAGGCGGCAACTGCTTACGCAGAAAAGAAAGCAAGAAGAAAAGAGCAAAAGGTTATGGCTGTTTAGTTTTTACCTAATAAATTAACGATGAAGCAATACATTAAAAGATATTTCTACGGCGATTACGATGCCATGCAAAAAGGGAATAACACCGCTGTAAATAATAACGAAGCGGTGGCAACATCAATCGAATGGCCGCTATGGGAAATATTTGTAAGAAGCAAGCAGGGGCTAGATCATAAGCATGTGGGTAGCTTACATGCAGCCGATGCAGCAATGGCTATTGAAAATGCTAGAGATGTGTATACCCGCAGGCAAGAGGGCGTAAGTATTTGGGCAATTGAAAGCAAACATATACATGCTAGCAATCCGGATGAAGCAGCTAGTTTTTATGAGCCTGCAACCGACAAAGTTTATCGTCATCCCACTTTTTATGAACTTCCAATTGAGTTGAAACATATTTAGTTGAGCGGAGAGGGAGAGAAAGCTGTAAGTGGTAAGTTATAAGTGATAAGTAAGGTGGGAGGTAGAGGGTAGAAGGAGGAAGGGTGTTAAGTGGTAAGTTATAGGCTATAAGTAGGGATAAGGTGAAAGTTGAGAGAGAGGAGTTGTAAGTGGAAATAAGAGAGCAAGGTTGAAGGTTAAAGGTGGAGGGTAGAGGGAGTGGTAAGTTACAAGTTGGGAGTAATAATTTGGGAGCAGTGAAGAAAGTATTTGATTTAAAGTATAGGGTTTGAGGAATGATGGTGAAGGCATTGGAATATAAAACGCTTGCCTTTTGTAAAGCTCACACAATATCAAAATATCATTTTTAGACTGATTGAACTTCCCTATAAATTTCTTTATTCATTAGCAATTATAAAATTTGCTTAACTGCTTTCTGGTTTAAAAAAGTATTACATGAACACTACAAATAATATTAGAGATTACATTTTGCACCTTGCTGATAACGCCTTAATAATGGGGCACCGCTGTAGCGAGTGGTGCGGCCACGGGCCAATACTAGAGCAGGATATAGCTATTAGTAACATTGCATTAGACTATATTGGCCAGGCAAGAAATTTTTACCAATACGCTGCCGAAATTATCAATAAAAATAGCCAAGAAAATAGTGTAGCATCTACCGAGGATTCCTTGGCGTATTTACGTAATGAGCAGGAATTTAAAAATAACCTTTTGGTAGAATTGCCCAACGGCGATTGGGCCAATACCATAGTAAAAGTTTTTTTTTATAGTACTTATCAGCAACTGTTATACAAGCAGCTATTGCTTAGTGCCGATATGCAAATTGCAGCCATTGCCGAAAAAAGTTTGAAAGAAGTTACCTACCACCAAAAATGGAGTGCAGATTGGGTACTACGCCTTGGAGATGGCACTACGGAGAGTAAGCAAAAAATAGAAAAAGCAATTACCGAATTAGTACCTTTTGTGGGTGAATTATTCATTAATTCCTTATACGAAGTAGAAGCTATTAGCTTGGGTATTGCAGCCGATAACACAACGCTGAAAAATGAATGGTTAACCAAAGTGAATGCCGTTTTTGAGGAAGCTACATTGAAGCATTTTCCTGCTGATGCATGGTTGCAACAAGGTGGGAAACTAGGTAACCACACGGAATACATGGGTTATATACTTGCCGAAATGCAATATTTACAAAGAGCTTATCCCAACAGCGAATGGTAAATACTACAATTACAGAAAATGATATTTGGCAGGTACTTGCCACGGTAAACGACCCAGAAGTACCAGTATTATCCATCCTCGATTTGGGTATTGTTCGTAACGTAACCATTTTTCAAGGCCCAGATGAGAAAGGGTTTTATGGAAAAATAGCTATTACGCCAACTTACTCTGGCTGCCCCGCAATGGATGTAATTAGCTTACAAATAAAGCTAAGCCTTGCCGAACACAATATACCGCCCATTAGCATCATTCAGCAATTATCTCCTGCTTGGACAACCGATTGGATGTCGGAAGCGGGTAAACAAAAATTGGTTGCTTACGGTATTGCAGCACCCATAGGTAAAGCAATTGACCAAATAAATTTGGAAGCGTTAGAAATTCCTTGCCCACAATGCAACTCAATTAATACTAGGTTAATTTCGCAGTTTGGTTCTACAGCTTGTAAAGCTTTATTTCAATGCAACGATTGTAAAGAACCTTTTGATTATTTTAAATGTCATTAAAAGCATTCCCTACATTTATTCTACAAAACATTTTATGAGCACATCTATCCTTGCCGAAGTAAAAAATAATATTGGCTTCATTACCCTAAACCGACCAACAGTTTTCAATTCTTTCAACAAAGAAATGGCTTTTGAATTGCAAACAATTTTAGACGATTATGCCGCAAACGATGTAGTGCGTTGCATATACCTTACTGGTAGTGGAAAGGCCTTTTCCGCTGGGCAAGATATTGGTGAATTATTAGGTGAAAATGCACCTGGTTTTGAACAAATATTGAAAGAGCATTACAACCCAATTATTACAAGAATTAGAAATATTGCCAAGCCGGTAGTATGTGCAGTAAATGGGGTTGCCGCTGGTGCTGGGGCAAATATTGCTTTGGCTGCAGATGTAGTGTTGGCAAAGGCCTCCGCTAGTTTCATCCAAGCATTTTCTAAAATAGGATTGATACCTGATAGTGGGGGTACCTTTATTTTGCCCCGATTAATAGGTTTTCAAAAAGCTAGTGCCCTAATGCTACTCGGCGATAAGGTAAATGCGGAAGACGCAGAAAAAATGGGAATGATTTATAAAGTATTTGCTGATGAATTATTTGAGGCAGAAACCTTAAAAATAGCAACTACGCTAGCAAATATGCCTACAAAGGGTTTGGCATTAACCAAGCAAGCTTTAAATTTTTCGTTCAATAATAACCTTGCACAGCAATTGCAAGTAGAAGATCAACTGCAGCTAATTGCAGCACATACAGCAGATTATGCGGAGGGCATAAAAGCGTTTATTGAAAAAAGAACCCCAAACTTTACAGGACAATAATGGAACCAAAAAATGTGGTGGAACATATGATGCAGCAAGATGCTTTTAGCCAATGGCTTGGCATTGAAGTTATTTCCGTTGCTGATGGTTACAGTAAAATAACCATGCAGGTAAGGGCAGAAATGATTAATGGCTTTGGTACAGCACATGGCGGTATTGCATTCTCATTTGCCGATAGTGCATTTGCATTCGCTTGTAATAGTGATGGGTTTGTAACGGTAGCTTTAGACGTTTCAATTTCTTACCCCAAAGCGGTTAAACTAGGGGATACATTAATAGCGGAGGCAAAAGCCATAAACAGAACCACCAAAACTGGATTATACTTAGTAGAAATTACCAATCAGCACAAAGAGTTAGTGGCACTGTTTAAAGGAACTTGCTATAAAACTTTAAAGAAATTGATATAAGTTAGTTGGCTATTTTATAATTAAGTAACCTACAATAAGCCACAAAATACCTTTTATTAAAAAGAATAAAAAAGCACCCAAGCCTATACTCTTTATCCAATTTTTTTGTTTAGCAATTTGCATAAATATTTGCTTTAATTGGCTATTACTTGATAGGTTTTAAAATTGCTTTTCATGGGTGGTTTTTGCCCATTTTCTATTGCTTTTCTTATGTCTTCAAATCCACGTTTGTGTCCTTCAACAAAAGCAGGGCTTGCCGTCCATTCTTTAAAGGCGGCTTCGCTTTCCCAATGGCTTACAATTAGGTAGGGTTCGTTGGGCTTGCTTGGCTTAAGTATTTGTAAGTCAATAAAGCCGGGCATCATATCTATAGCCTTGGCTCTGGAACCGAATAAAAATTCAAATCTTTCGGTATAATCGGGCTCGCAATCAATATAGTTAATTGCTACAAAATTCTTTTGCATGCTGTTTTATTATTGTATTGCAAAGGAAGTATTGTAATAGTTTTGTAAAATGCCGTATCGGGAATTCAATTTATACAATTGGGAAAAGCTAACCGATAAATAAATTTGCCTGTGCCGATCCTGCATTTGGCGTTCGCCCTAAGTGTTGATAAGCTTTGGCAGTTACCTCTCTTCCACGCTGTGTTCTTTGTAAGAAACCCTCTTGTATTAAGAAAGGTTCATACACTTCTTCTAGTGTTCCTGGTTCTTCCCCAACTGAAGTAGCAATTGTGGTAAGCCCTACAGGTCCGCCCTTAAATTTATCAATAATTGCGGTAAGTATTCTATTGTCCATTTCATCAAGCCCGTGCTCATCAACATTTAATGCTTTTAATGCATGTTGTGTAATGCCAATATCTATAATGCCATCATTTAGCACTTGTGCAAAATCTCTAACCCTTCTTAATAATCCATTAGCTATTCTTGGCGTTCCTCTGCTTCTGCGGGCAATTTCGAAAGCTGCTTCGGGGGAAATTTTTGTGTCTAAAATTGCCGCACTTCTTTCTAATATTTTCTTAAGTGTTTGTGCATTATAATATTCTAACCTACTTTTTATTCCAAATCTTGATAACAATGGTGCTGTTAGTAAGCCGCTTCTTGTAGTAGCCCCAATAAGGGTAAATGGGTTTAAATTAAGTTGAATACTTCTTGCATTTGGGCCACTATCAATCATTATATCAATCTTAAAGTCTTCCATAGCAGCATATAAATATTCCTCTACAACGGTGCTTAATCTATGTATTTCGTCAATGAATAATACATCGTTAGTGGCAAGCCCAGTAAGCAGTCCGGCCAAGTCTCCTGGTTTTTCAATTACTGGTCCAGATGTTTCTTTAATAGTTACCCCAAGTTCATTTGCTACTATTCGGCTAAGGGTTGTTTTGCCCAATCCGGGTGGCCCATGAAATAATACGTGGTCTAATGCCTCCCCACGTATTTTGGCTGCTTTTATAAAAATTCTCAAATTTTCAATAATCTGTGGCTGACCACTAAAATCATTAATTTCCGATGGGCGTATATTATTCTCAAACTCCTTTTCGGCGGCAGTTTGGCTCGTTTTTTCCGTATTCAAATTCGGGTTTAACATATTGTAAAAGTAAGTATCAAAAATTGCTTTTACCAAGTATTAATCTTTGTTCTTGCAACGAATTAGTTTCTTTGTTACACAACAATACATAACATTTTATTATGCACACATCACACAACAATACTTTGATTCAGTACTTTAATGCCGGAATGGATTATGATGCTTATTTTTCTTTAATTACTAACTTGTTAGCAGAAGGAAAAACTACCGGTGCTGCCCAATACCAAACACCAGAAATATTGGCTTATGCCAAACTTAACGTAGCAAGAATGAATAGGCTGCACAAAACAATAGTTTTAAATGAAGCTTTAAAAGAAAAATTATTAAGCATTAATCAGCCCCAAGTATGGTTGGTATTAACAGAAGGTTGGTGTGGCGATGCAGCACAAATATTACCCGTATTGCACGAAATGGCAACTGTAAATAGCATGGTTAGCCTTAGGTTATTACTAAGAGATGAGCATTTACCCTTAATGGATGCATATTTACAAAACGGAAAAAGTAGAAGTATTCCTAAGCTTATTGTGGTAGATAAATTGAGCGGAAAGGAAATCTTTAATTGGGGACCAAGACCAGCAGCATTACAACATATTTACAATGAAATGAAAGTTGCAAACGCAACCGATGAAGCTGTAAAAACTGCAATACATACATGGTATGCTAATGACAAAACTTTGCTAACCCAACAAGAGTTGTTGAATGCCTTTAACGGTATAGCATCTGTGTAAATGCTACTTGTATTTATCATTTGGTAATCACGTATTTTTATCGCCTAATTGTTAATGATGGATTATATTATTGAAGAAATAAAACTCGTTTTCGCACAAAATCACACAGCATCAATTGAGCGTATTGAAAAACTTCCACAAAGCGGTAGTGATAGAATTTATTTTAGAATTTTTACAGTAGAAGATACCTTTATTGCAGCTTACAATATTAATAAACGGGAGAATCAAACCTTCATCACTTTCTCAAATCATTTTAAAGAAAAGGGGCTGCCCGTACCAACAATTATTGGCATAAATGATAAAGAGGATGTGTACATTCAAGAAGATTTAGGTACAGAGAGTTTATTAAATCAAATTGAAAAATTTGGCCATACCGCACAGTTGTATCAACTGTTTCAAAAAAGTTTAAAACAATTAGCCTTACTGCAAATCAAAGGTCATCAGGGTATGAATTATGATTGGTGCATTACGGCTAAAGAGTTTGGAAGGCAAGCAATAATGAGTGATTTATTGTATTGCAAATATTACTTTATTGATACATTAAAGCAGCCATATGATAAGCAGGCGATGTTGGATGATTTTGATTTTCTCGCCTCCTTCCTTACCCGTACGCCTTATAAATATTTCATGTTTAGAGATTTTCAAAGCAGAAATATAGTTGTTAAGAATGAGGAAGTATTTTTTATAGATTACCAAGGCGGCATGCAAGGAGCTTTGCAATACGATGTGGCTTCTTTACTATGGCAAGCCAAAGCAGAACTGAGCGAAGAATGGAAAAATAGCTTGCTAGAATATTATATAACCGAGGTGGAAAGCCTGTTACAAACCAATATTGATAGGGAATATTTTATTAGCCAATACAATGGTTATGTATTAATAAGGTTATTACAAGTATTAGGGGCTTACGGCTTTCGTGGCTTATTTGAAAGAAAGGCGCATTTTTTAGCAAGTATACCTTTGGCATTGAAAAATTTGCGTTGGTTTTTGAAACATAAAAAAATAGGTCTTTCGGTACCCGAGTTTGAAAAAATGCTCACTTACTTAACTAGTGATGATGTAATAAAACAATTTGAAGCGGTGAAGGCAAATGAGCAAACACCCTTGGTAGTTACCATCAATAGTTTTAGCTATAAAAAAGGAATTCCACCAGATACCTCTATTAATGGTGGCGGCTTTGTATTTGATATGCGAAGTATACTAAACCCAGGAAGGTTTGATGACTACAAACATTTGAGCGGAAAAGATAAGTCGGTGCAAGATTTTTTAGAGCAACGCACCAAAATGAATGAATTTTTAAACAGCGTTTTTGATTTGGTAGATGTTGCGGTGGAAGATTATATTAAAAGAGATTTTGAAAGCCTTATGATTAATTTTGGCTGTACTGGCGGACAACATAGAAGCGTATACGCAGCGGAACAAACTGCAAGGCATTTGAAAAATAAGTTTAAAGTAAAAGTAATTTTAACCCATACAAATACCGCAAATTGGGTTACCGAACCAGTACTAAAAAGCGAAGCATGATTAAGAAAGCAATGATTTTTGCGGCAGGACTAGGTAGTAGGCTAAAACCATGGACAGATTTTCATCCAAAAGCATTGGCTGTTGTAAATGGTAAAAGCTTGCTGCAACGAAATATTGAATATTTGCAAGGCGCTGGCATAACAAATGTGGTGGTGAATGTGCACCACTTTGCCGAACAAATTATTGAAGCTTTAAAAATTAATAGTGGTTGGGGTAGCAACTATGAAATTAGCGATGAAAGTGCATCAATATTAGAAACAGGTGGTGGACTAGAAAGGGCAAAACACTTTTTTGCTAACGAGGAAAATATATTAATTATTAATGCGGATATTTTAACCAATATGTCATTGCAGGCACTTATAAACCAGCATGAGCAAACGAAGCCACTAGCCACCTTAGCTACCACAAAAAGAGAAACGAGCCGTTATTTTTTATTCAATAATAACAATGAGCTTTCCGGTTGGCGCAATAGCAGCACAGGAGAAGAAAAAATTAGCAAACAAACTGCACCTTTGCACCCATTGGCTTTTAGCGGAATACATATAATAAATAACCAATTACTCTCATTATTGCATCCGGGAAAATATTCAATGGTTGATGTATATTTGGCAGCCGCCGTTAGCCATACAATTCTTAGTTTTAATCATACCGATTCTTTATTATTAGACGTTGGTAAGCCAGAAAGTTTGGCTAAGGCAGCTTCTATTTTTATTT
>Ga0114942_1000339_pt1 | contig 13240 bp, 7 predicted proteins | sample LowerColdCreek_FD_88674 | JGI IMG/M metagenome (GOLD analysis project Ga0114942, IMG submission 88674) | Groundwater microbial communities from Cold Creek, Nevada to study Microbial Dark Matter (Phase II) - Lower Cold Creek | ecosystem: Environmental > Aquatic > Deep subsurface > Groundwater ... | reverse complement strand
GCAGGAAATGCTGTATCCGACCAGTTACATCAAATCCAGGGGGCTGGGCAAGGTGTGCGCGCTGCTCACCGACGGGCGGTTCTCCGGCGGCACCTCCGGCCTGTCCATCGGCCACGCCTCGCCGGAGGCGGCATCGGGCGGCGCCATTGGCCTAGTGGAGAACGGCGATATCATAGAGATCGATATTCCCAACCGCAGCATCAACGTCGCCCTCTCCGACACGGAACTCTCAAGGCGCCGCGCAGCGATGGAGGCTCGCGGCGATAAAGCCTGGAAGCCGCTTGCGGTACGTCCACGCAAAGTAACGCCGGCGCTGAAGGTGTACGCCAAAATGGTCACCAGCGCCGACAAGGGCGCGGTGCGGGACCTGTCGCTGCTGGATTAGCGCAGCGCCAGCTGAGAGGCCGCATTGAACTGGATACGACCAGGATTTTCAGTTCACGGCGCATTCGCTTATGGGTTGAGCTTCACTGGCCCAGGAAAATACGGCTTGCGAGTGAGTTCCTGCAACCGTTTTTGAAGTGTCTCTGTTCGTTGTGGATAGTTCAGCGCAAGGTTCCAGCGTTGGAAAATGTCGATATCGAGATTGTAAAGTTGTACCGGAGGTGCATCGCGCCCTATGCGACCCTCTTCGTCGACATCGCTCGTGACGAGCCCCAGTTTTGAGAAATGCGGATTAAGCTTGGGGGGTGCAGGCACTGTCAAGCCCGCGGAGCCTTGAGTCGGAAGATATAACCATTCCCCTTGCCGCAGCACGTTGCCTCTGAGAGATTGCACGAGCAACTCGGTACGAACGGGTGGCGCGTGGGCAGGATTCAACAGAACGGAAAGTTGGTTGAGGCTGTCCTGGGCCACCTGTTCAGGAACGGTAACGCCGGCGGCGGCAGCCAGTGTGGCCATGAGATCAATCAGGCCCAGTAATTGGTTGCCTTGGGAGCCGGCGGGAATTTGGCCAGGCCAACGAGCTATAAACGGCACGCGATGCCCCCCCTCCCAAGCGTCTGTCTTCTGCCCCAATAGCGAACCATTGGCGCGGTGGCCGGCCTGCAAGGCATCGAGATGCAGTACCCCCCCGTTATCGCTGGTGAATATCACCAGGGTGTTGTCACTGAGCCCCCGTGCCTGCAATGCGTCAAGCACTATGCCCACACAGGAATCGAGTTGCTGGATGAAGTCACCATAAGGGCCGGCCTGGCTGGTGCCCCGAAACTGCTGCGCACTAGCGATCGGTACATGCGGCGCCAGGAAGGCAAGATACAGGAATAGCGGTTGATCGCTTTCCTGGCTGAGAAACTGCACGGCCTTATCAGCAAGGATGAGGTCAATACGATCTTGCGGGCGGGCCTGGTGGGCTTTCTCCGCACCTTCGCTGATACCCCAGCCCCAATCTGTGAGGCCACGCTTGAGGACCTCGGCATTGGGAATGATGCGGACGGGGTCGCCAGGATCGAAGCCAACCATACGATGATTCTCGACGAACACAAACGGTGGTTCATTGTGGGTTCGGGGGGTGCCGAAGAAATAATCGAAGCCGATTTCGAGCGGCCCCGGATTGAGTTCGGCATTGTAGTCTGGGTCCCCATCGCGACCAAACCCCAAGTGCCACTTGCCGATTGCTGCCGTGCGGTAGCCGCCAGACTTCAGCAGTCCAGGCAGCGTGACTTGTCCATCGTGGAAGAATAGCGTTTGCTTGCCCTGACGCTGGGCTCGCATGAAACTTGTACCGCTGAGCATCGCATAACGCGAAGGTTGGCATATAGCCGAAGACGAGTGAGCGTCAGTAAAGCGTGCGCCTTCGCTAGCAAGCCGGTCAATGTTCGGTGTCTTGATTTGCCTGGCTCCGTAACTGCCGACATCGCCATATCCCAGGTCGTCCGCGACAATGAGAAGAATGTTGGGTTTTTGTATCGGCGCGGCAGCGCCCGCGCAGCAAGCGCCGATTGTTTCCAGCAGTAGAACGCAGACAATAGCGAATGCGTGTTTCATGTGTATTAGTTTGTCCGTATCTGGCTCCTCTTGAAAAAGCGAGAGCTACCGTTTTCGATGGAGGCGCGACCCAACCATCAAAACTGAATAGGTAACCCTCATGCTTCATACTAACGAACGAATCATCAAACACAAAGTTGGCCTGTCGAATCTGGCAGAGGAACTTTACAATGTTGCCAGGGCCTGCCATCTCATGGGCGTCTTCCGCGATACCATTTACCGCTACAAGGATGCTGTGGATGACGGTGGCGTCGATGCCCTGCTGGATGCCAACCGCAAGAAAGCCAATCTCAAGAATCGCGTCGATCCCGGGATTGAGGCCGCCGCGATCAAGTACGCCATCGATTATCCCGCCCGTGGCCATGTCCGGGTGAGCAATGAATTGCGCAAGCTCGGGACCTTTGTCGCACCCAGCGGGGTCCCCCCTGCTCATTTCCTATGCAGGGGGAGGTTTATACGTGGGTCAAAATTCGATGCAAATCCGGGGGCTAATGGGTCAGTTTTGGTGCCATTCAACATCGAGCGCCCAGTTTTGCCATAACCACCTGATTTTCATGCAGAAAAACGTTCCGGGAGTGGGTTCTTTTTAACAGCATCCGATTCCAGGTCAGGTGGTATTTCGGTGATCGTGGGAAGTAAGTGTTAGTTGTAAGTATTAGGAAGCTGGATCATTTTGCCCCGTTTGTGCGGCAATGCACAGAATAGAGTTCGGTGTATTGTCTTTCGCGCCATGTGTTTTGTGCCATAATTGCACAAGTGTGCGAATGGATTACTAAAATGAACGAATGGATTACTAAAATGAACAAAATGGTCTCGGTGCTGGCCCTGTTGGGGCTCAGCGTTTTGGTGGTGGGGTGTAGTCACCCCATCAAAATTATCGGCCAGGGAAATGTCACCTCCGATGGGAACAGACGTTGCCTGTACGATGATTCTCTAAATGGGTTGAGCAACTGCACAGTAAATACCGTCATAGGAGCCTATGACGTAACTTACTACGCTGAACCTCACGATGGTTGGCGTTTTCATCGTTGGGCAAATTATTGCGTTGACGCAACCAACAATGAATGCGCATTCCATGTTCCGGCAAATTTGGTCAAATCCTATTGGGGAAAAGCCGTCCCTCCATTGGTGGCAATTTACAGGCCAGAGGTTAACACCGGTTTCAAATCGCTATTTATGGGACACAGCCGTTTTTATCCTGTCGTCCAAGGCATGCCTTTCCATGTTGGGGCAGACGGGCAAGCTGGGTTTCCGGATCACCAGCAGATCTCGATTGAACAGGGTGGTGTCTTTGGTTCTCCCCTGTACTTGTGGAATAACGAGTATTTGCGAACCGAGATTCAGGGGATACTGAATACAGGAGATATTGCACTGTTCGGCATGACCTATCATTACGATGCGCCCGGCGTGGAAGGCTACCGCAATTGGGTCCGTTACGCGCTTAGTAAAAACCCGGATACGCGGTTTTTTATTGGCATGCCGCAGCCATGGTACCCTGAGAACAATGATAGCGCTGCCTACGAAGCTATCTGGGAAAGCGAGCATGTCGTGGCCCACACGATCATCGATACCCTGCGCGCCGAGTTCCCCCATGTCGATTTCTACTGCGTTCCCTATGGCCAGAGTGCGGTTGAACTGCATAAACTTTACAGTGCTGACGAATTGCCTGATGTTGAGTCTCTGGTAAAAATCGACCCCTCTTACGTTATAGTGCCGGATGACACCTCTGTGTTTTGGGACAATCGTTACGCCCATGCCAACCAGATACTTACTGATTTGAGTGAGCTGGTATGGCTGCGCGCTATCTACGGTGTGGATCTGTCCACCTATGACGATGGCTCCGGCTACACTACTGACCTGAAGGCGATTGCTACGGACATCACCGACAGTCATGACCCCAATTATAACGCGCCGTACAACGAACCCATGTAGGACAGTGGGGGCTTTCCCGGGTCAGCGCGGCAATAGCGCTGATCACAGCCTTTCTCTACAAGGGCTTCTAGCTGCTTTCGCGGCCAAAGCGCGTCCATAGAAACTCCCAGCCACGCCAGAAAAGATAGCCGACCGCCAAACTGCCGAAGACATGTAGTGCGGGCATTTCTTTGACTGAAAACCCCAGATAGGCGATCGAGAGGGCGATTGGTAGATGCAGGAGGTAAATAAATAGTGAAGCCCCGGCCAATGCGTAAGCAAGGTGTTGTAAGGGCTTGACTAGAAATATCCTTGGCACATGGAGAAGGATGAGCCCCAAGGCTCCCGTTACCACGGCATAGGCCACCCCCACCCCCACGCTCAACTCTACCAGCCAGTATTCGAAAACAACAAAAACGCACAAAGCGTACGTGGCGATAATTCGCCGAAGTGGTGTATCGCTGAAATAGATACACCAACCGATTGCGAACTGCCACAGCCGGAACTGCGGAAGATGCCAATTACGTTGATCGGGGATCGAATCGAACGGCGCCGTTAGCATCAATAAGGCGGAGAATCCCAGTAGAATGATGCCGAAGTCAAAAGCGCGCTCTGCTGCGAAGCGACGAACCGGGGCAAACCAAAAAAGCAAGGCCAAAAAAAGAAGACACTGCACCAAAACCTGGATAAACCAGTACCCCGACGGAAGGGCAAAAAAATTGCGGTATAACAGGAGTTCGGGTAAGTAGATGCGGCCAAACAACCCGATCTGGAACGCGGCTGTCAAGATCGTGGCGGGGATCAAAATTCTAATGACGGAAGAGACGATTGGTCGTGGACTCTGTTCGGCGATTACCATGGAAAACTGGAACTTCGCCAATAAAAATCCAGTGACCATAAATAACCCGCTGGTCCATCCGTTTGCGCTGTACTCGGGAGCAATATGTAAGATCACGATTGCTACTATCGCAAGGGCTCTGATAAAAGTCGTATTGTCCACCTCCACGAATACGCTGGTTGCGCTGGCTTTTTGGCGTGCCAGCGCACGCACAGTCATCCGTTCCCAGTCGTCGGGGATGATCCCAAGTATGTCTTCCAGATCCATCGTAATCTGGACATAGGTTAGCGAATCCCCTCCCAGACTGACGAAAGTGTCGTCCGCGGTAACTGATTTGCGGCCGAAGCGACGGTTCCAGCTCTGAATTATTTTTTGTTCCAGGGCATTGTTCGGTGGGCCAGATTGATTTTTGGAAACTTTTTCGCGGCGGGAAATACCCAAATAGTGTTCGGTCGTAGGTGCAGGCAGGGCCTTTCGATCGACTTTGTTATTGGGTGTCAGTGGCAGGGCGTCCAGAATCACCACCGCAGTCGGGACCATATATTCAGGAAGTTGGGTAGCCAGGTGATCGTGCAGGCGGTCGACATCGATCTGTTCCTTGGGATCATTGAGGACCAGGTAAGCGACCAGGCGTTTCGAGCCGGACGGCGGAGTATAGACCTCCACGACACACTGCCGAACATTTCCCAGCTTGCTGATAGCGGCTTCGATTTCGCCAAGCTCGATTCTAAAACCCCTGATTTTTACCTGCCGGTCGAGTCTGCCGAGGTAGGTGATGTCCCTGTTGTCGGCAATCCGCGCCAGATCCCCTGTACGATACATGCGAGCACCAATGTCGTCAGAAAATGGGTCTTCTACGAAACGTTCGGCAGTGAGGTCTGGGCGCGCATGGTATCCTCGCGCGACCCCGTCTCCGGCAATGCACAGTTCTCCGGAAACGCCGATCGGAACAGGGACCTGACGATCATTCAGGATGTATGCCTGGGTTCCCAGGATCGGTTTGCCGATGGACATGGGGCTTTCGATGGCGGTTATCTTCTTGGTTGTAGACCATATAGTTGTTTCGGTCGGACCGTACATATTCCAGAGCTCGTTACAGCGGCTGAGTAGCTGTGATGCAAGCTCCGCTGGAAAGGCTTCACCGCCACAGAGCAATTTGATCGCTCTGGAACCTTTCCATCCGGCACCTAGCAGCATCTGATAGGTGGCCGGTGTCGCCTGGAATACGCTGATTTCATGCTCTTTCAACAGGCGCTTCAAGGTGTTGCCGTCCATGGTGTCTTCGCGGGAAGTGATGTAAAGGGTCGCGCCGACTGTCAGCGGGAGAAATAGTTCGAGCGCGGCGATATCGAAGGAGACCGTCGTTACCGAGAGCAGGCGATCGTTTTCGGTAAGGCCAGGCTCCCTGGACATCGCATACAGAAACGTGCTCAATCCGTGATGCCGGACCTGAACGCCCTTTGGGCGACCGGTGGACCCTGATGTGAAGATTATGTAGGCCAGATCAGCTGCATTCCCGCTTGCAGGAAGAATCGCCGGTTTGCTGGATTGCCAGTCTTCTTCGTCGAGATAGAGTGGTTCGGGGCGGCGCGCTTCCTGAAACTTGCCGCGGAGCGAACGCTGCGTCAGCACATATTCGGGGTCAACGTCTTCAAGGATCTGGTCGATGCGCGATTTCGGGTGATCAGGGTCCAAAGGAACATACGCCGCCCCAACATGCATGACGGCGAGCAGCGATGTCACAAGATCTAGAGAACGGTGCAAGCAAATGGCGATGATCGAGTTCGGGCCAATGCCCTTTGCCTGGAGAAAACCCGCCAGTGCAAGTACCTTTTGACCCAGCTGATGGTAGGTAAGCGCCTGCTGGTTAAACACCACTGCGGCTTTTTGCGGATGCCGATCAACTTGCGCAAAAAACTTCTCGTCGGTTCGCAGAGTCTGTGTTGGAAAAACCTGTTTCGATGGAAAAAGGATACGCTCCTCATCGAGCGTAATCAGGGAGAGCTCGTCGATAAGTTGATCGGGGTCGTCCAGCATCGACTTGAGGAGCATCTGGTAATGCTCGATGAAGCGGGCACTTTGCGTCCGGCTCCAAAGCCCCTCATCGAAACTGAACTGCAGGGCTAAATTGGGTTCCCCGTCGTCATATTCGATATGCAATGCCGCGAGGTGGCCATCCTGGCCCCGATGAAATTTGGTCAAACTGGCAGCTTTCGATGAAACAGAAGACGCGCTTGCCTGGTTGACCGCCGGTGGTGATTTGACGACCAGGATGTCTATTTCTGACGTGGTGTCGCGCGCGCTTACCAAGCTCTGCGTTGTAAAGCCGGATTCGACGACGTGAATGATATCTGAGAATCTGTAGCCATCAATATTCGCAATTTTTAGAGGAATTATACGCGTGGATTCGTTCGTAGAGGTGTCGCCTACTAATAGCCCTGCCAGAAGCTCCTCGTTCTCGCTTACTCGTCGTAGCAGGGCAAGTATAACCGCAGTAAGCTGCGTCAGCGGGGTGGCGCGGTTGTGTAAGATTTTTTCCGAGAGTGTGTCGTCCAGCTGCAATCGGTGAGTAAAACTCGTATTACTGCGCTTAAGAGAGCCGAGGTTGTATAAGGCAAAGGGGCGTTGTGCAGAGCGGCTGAGTGCCGCCGGAGAAACTTCCGCAGGTAGTGCGAGAGAATCGGGGGTCCGCTTCGAGAGAATATTCAGGTTTCGTATGTAGTGCTGCCGAGCATGTTCAATGTCCACCTTTCCCGGGGTATTGAGAAGTGGGTAGTTGAACTGGGCGAGCATGGGGTTCAGGTGTGGCGCGAGAGACGCAACCTGAAAGTCCGGCAGTGTTCTCCAGCGATCGATGCTCGCACTATGTACCTCTCTGCTGCTATAGCTCTTGTGGTCTCCAAATCCAAGTTGGCGCGTACTGGACAGACCGTGGTCGAGCATCTGGGGTTCATATTTTTCACCCAGAAATTCGAGCAGATTGTGCAGCGTGTTGGCAGGTGAGGCGACCAGATCTTCGTAACGAAGGATGATGCCCGTATCGGGATTTCTTTTGCACAGAGCCTCAATTTGGCGCGTGATGTCGAGCCATGAATGTGCGAAGGCCTCAATCGGTTGTGGGTACTTTTTGATGTACTCGTGCAGCACGCTGGGGTACATGCCCATAGAATCGCAGAATTCCTTGGTGCTAATGGCAACATCCAGAGGATGTCGCACAACACAGACGAATAGCGCGTGTTCGGCGCACAGTTGCTCTATTCGCTCAGCGTGGAAGGCATCAAATGCGGTTTTTTCAGCCCAACGCGGCTTATGTTGACTAGTGGCGTATCGTTCCAGAAAGGAAAAAGCAAACTCTCGAAGCCCACTTAAAGTCGAATCGTCCGGGATTCCCGCAAAATTCAAGCCGGACAGCACGCCCATATCGACGCCCTGGGCGGTCTGCTCAGCATGTAGGAAGCGGGCACACGCGCTGAAGATATGAGTTTCCGGTGGACAGGCGATACGGGAGTGACCGTCGAGCAACCTGCGAAGGAGTGTTGTTCCCGACCTCGGATGTCCCAGAATAATGATTCCGGCGTTTTGCCTTTTCATACTATATTATTCTTCTAACACTTTTCGGTATCTCGGCGATGTCCGAGCAGATGCGACGGGCCCTATCTAGAAGCGCTGAGTGATTGTAAAGCTACGTGTACGGCTAAACATTATTATAGACTTGCGCTGCCCGTTCATCCAGCCCAACGGAGTTACAGCGCAACTATACCTCTGTAGGTTAAATATATCGATATAAAATCTGATAACCATGGGTCGAGATAGATCGACAACAGCAGAAAAGCAGGAGCGGCGAGTCTCCGCCTTCCAATACTCATATCACGTTCACTGCGCCGGACGATGCAGTTGAATCTCTTTCGTAACGATGCCCATCATGATCCGAGTAAATTTATCGCACCCTAGCCTGTGCCACGAGGTGAACGTCACCGCCATCGGGATGGTCAGCGTACCACTGCACCCGGTCAGCGGTGCGCGGCATCCGACGCACGGATCAAATCCAGATCATGCAGCCCAATTCGAACGGGTGGCTGAGGACATCGCTGAAAGGATACATCCGCAGTTTGTAGTACTGCAATCCTGCAATCGCGGGCGCAAGCTCAAGCTCGAAATCCGTGTAGTCGCCCTCTTGGGAGACGGCGCACAGTTCCGCCACCTGGCGCACGTCGATTTCGCCACCAGCACCCGCGCGCCCGAACAGGCATTCCAGTTTCACGTCCGTTGCCGCCAACCCATTCAGGTTTGCCCGCACCCGCAGTAGTATCTTGTCGTCATGGTACAGGTGCGCCGGCGGCTGCAGCATCAACTGCATACTGACGGCGGGCCAGGCCTGACGTACCCGCTCCTTCCATCGGGCCAGATAGCGGGCAAGTTCCGCGCCATTGGCTTCCAGCCTGCGACGCTGCTTTTGTGCGGGATGGTACAGCCGGTTCACGTAGTCGCGCAGCATGCGCTGGGCGTTGAAGCGCGGGATGATGGATTTCATGGACGCCTTTGACATCGCCACCCAGTCGGAGGAGTGGCCGCCACCGTCGCGCCGGTAGTAGGTTGGCAGCACTTCATGCTCAAGAATATTCAGCAGGTCGCCGGCCTCATCGTGAAAGCGCTGGTTGTGGTCCGGGCTTTCATCACGCGGTCTGATGCCCCAGCCGTTGGCGCCGTTATACCCTTCACCCCACCAACCGTCCAGCACGCTGAGGTTGACGCCGCCGTTCAGGCCAGCCTTTTGCCCGGAGGTGCCGCTGGCCTCCTGTGGATATTCGGGCGTATTGAGCCAGACATCGACGCCGGAGACCATGTGTCTGGCCAGCGCCATGTCGTAACCCTCCAGCAAAAGGATTTTCCCGATGAAATCAGGATGCATGGAAAATTCATGGATACGCTTGATCAGCTGCTGGCCGGGTTCGTCGTGGGGGTGCGCTTTACCCGCGAAAATTATCAGGACGGGGCGCTCCGGGTCGTTCACTAACCTGGCCAGTCGCGGCGGGTCGGCGAACAACAGCAGCGCGCGCTTGTAGGTGGCGAAGCGGCGGGCAAAACCCATCACCAGCACGTCCCTGTCAGTGTCGTCGACAAGGCGCAACATGCGCTGCACGATGGCATCGCTGGCGTTATTCCGACATTGCTGGGCGACCACGGTATCGCGCACCGACGCCAGTAGTTCCTGTTTCAGCGCCTTGTGGATGCTCCAGAAATGGTAGTCCGGGATCTCGTCGAGCCGCTCCCAGTACTCCTCGTTCAGCAACTCATTGCGCCAGTCGTCGAAGCGCAGGTCGAACAGGCTGATCCACTCCCTGGCCAGAAAGGTCTCCAGGTGCACGCCATTGGTCACATACGTAATCGGATTTTCTCGGTACGGAATTTGCGGCCACAGGCTGGCTTCCATTTTCGCCGCCACATCGCCGTGGATGCGGCTGACGGCGTTGTGGAAGCGCGAGAAGCGCAGCGCCAGGCAAGTCATATTGAAGCCATGTCCGGCATTGAGACCCAGAGCGTAAAGCTGGTCAAAGTCCAGGCTGAGGCTGGCCGCCATGGTGGAGAGGTACTTGGCGAGCAGCGGCTTATCGAAGATATCGTGCCCGGCCGGTACCGGCGTGTGTGTGGTGAACACCGTGCCGGCGGCCACCAGTTCCATTGCACTGTGGAAGTCCATGCCTTGACGCATGCGAAACGCGCAGCGCTCCAACAGTTGGAACGCGGCGTGACCTTCGTTGATATGCCAGATGGTCGGACGCACTCCCACTGCGCGCAGCGCGCGCACTCCGCCCACCCCCAGCACCAGCTCCTGTTGCAGGCGCATTTCGCGATCGCCGCCGTAAAGTTGGTGGGTGATGGCGCGATCCGCTTCCACATTGTCAGAAATATTGGTATCGAGCAGGTACAGCGTGATATGTCCGGCGTGCACCGTCCACACCCGCACTTTGAGCACACGGCCCGGGAACTCCAGATCCAGCGTGAGATGGTGGCCGCTCTCGGTCAGGGTAGGCACTACCGGTAAATCGTGCGGGTATGAGCGCGTATGGCTCACCTGCTGCTGGCCCAGTCCGTCGATGGTCTGCGTAAAATAACCCATCTGGTAGAGCAGCCCGATCGCGACGAACGGCAGTCCCACATCACTGGCCGCCTTGCAGTGATCCCCCGCCAGTATGCCCAGCCCGCCCGAGTAAATCGGGAAGCTCTCGTGAAAGCCGAACTCGAGGCAGAAATAGGCAATCAGGTCTTCCTTGGGATCGAACAGCTCGGTCAGCTCCGGTCGACCGCGGTGCCTGCGATAGGAGTCGTAAGCGGCTGTCACGCGGTGGTACTCATCCATGTAGGAGCGATCGGCCACAGCATCGTTCAGCCGGCGCTGCGACACCCGTCGCAGGAAGGACTTGGGGTTGTGTCCGCACGCCATCCACAGATCGCGATCCAGCCGATGAAACAGGGAGCGGATGGACCGGTCCCAGCTATACATCAGGTCGTTGGCCATCTCCTGCAGGCGCGCCAATTCCTCTGGCAGGCGGGGTTGAACTTCCAGTGGGAATGTGGACCCGGGCATCGTGCGCAATTACCTCTTCATTCAGTTGCGGAGCGGTACAGCTCCATATAGCGCTCGGCGCTGCGCTGCCAGGAAAAATCCTGGCCCATGGCGGTCCTCTGCAGGCCGCGCCAGACGGTCTGCTCGTGCCACAAGCCGATGGCGCGCATCGTGGCGGCCAAAAAATCTGCGGAATTCGGCGGGCGGAACACAAACCCGGTGGCCGTTTTGGACAGCATGGTGCTGGCAGTGACGTCCACTACCGTGTCAGCCAGACCGCCTACTCCGCGCACTACAGGCAGTGTGCCATAACGCAGGCTGTACAGCTGGTTTAGCCCGCACGGCTCGAACAGCGACGGCATCATAAATACGTCCGCAGCGGCCTCGATCCTGTGCGCGAGGCCTTCGTTGTAGGCCAACACCACAGACATCGATCCCGCCCGCTGCACCGCCAGGTCCCGCAGAGCTTGTTCATAGCGTACTTCACCAGTCCCCAGCATGACTATTTGGACGGGGCTGTCGAGCAGGGCGCCCAGCACAGGCAACATGAGTTCCAGCCCCTTCTGCTCGACCAGACGCCCCACAAAACCCAGCAACGGACGATCCTGGCGCAACTGCAAGCCCAGCTCCCGCTGCAGCGCAGTCTTGTTCTCCACTTTTAGCTCCAGCGAGTCGCTGTCGTAGTTCTGGTGCAGGTGGGGATCGCTCGAGGGGTTCCAGGCTTCGCTACGGATGCCGTTCAGTATGCCAACCAGGTGGTCGCTTCGTGCACTGAGCAAGCCCTCCAGCCCCATGCCTCCAGGCGAGGCGCAGATTTCAGCGGCGTAGGTGGGACTGACGGTGGTGATTTCATCGGCGAACACCAGGCCGCCCTTGATAAAATTGCACTGCCCGTAATACTCCAGCCCCTGTTCCTGCCACAACTGTTCGGGCAGGCCCAGGCGTTCGAACGTGAGTCGGTCAAAAATCCCCATGTGAGCGAGGTTGTGGATAGTAAATACCGTGCGCGGGCGGCGCGCCTGCAGTTGCGTCAGCGCAATGGCCGGACCGGTGTGCCAGTCGTTACAGTGGAGGATATCAGGCCGCCAGTCGAGTGTCGTGTTACAAGTGCTTATGTGCGCCGCTACCCGCGACAACAGCAAGAAGCGTTCGGCATTGTCGGGCCAGGGCTCGCCTGCGGCGTCCTGATAGGGATTGCCAGCGCGCGCGGAAAAAATCGGATGCTCCAGCAACCAGGTACGCAGCGCGGTGCCCGGCAGGCGGCACTGCAGTATGCGCACGCTGTAGCCCGGCAGTTCCAGTTCATATTCCGCATCCGGCGGCGCCTCGAGGTGGCGCAGCACATCGCCATAGGCCGGCAGCAGCAGGCGCACATCCATGCCCTGCTGGCGCAACACCTCGGGCAGGCTGCCCGCCACGTCGGCCAGGCCGCCGGTTTTCACCAGGGGATACGCCTCGCTGGCGACGAACAGTAAGCGCCTCATCACGTCAGTCTGCCTGAGTCAGTCGCAATACCAACGCTCCCAGCGGTGGCAGGGTGAGCACCAGCGAATGTTTGCGCCCCATCCAAGGCCGCCCCTCGCTGTGCAGCGCCAGCGGGTTGCCCACATCGCTGCCACCGTAATAGCGCGAATCGGAATTCAACACCTCCGCATACCGGCCGCCGAGCGGCACGCCAATGCGGTAGCCGGCGCGCACCACGGGAGTGAAATTGAGCACCACAAGAACACAATCCTCGCCATCCCTGCGCAGGTAGCTGAGCACTGACTGCGTGGAGTCATGGCAGTCTATCCAGTCAAATCCCGCCGCATCGAAACAGTGACGGTGCAGGCTGGGCTGGCCGCAGTACAACCGGTTCAGGTCTGCCACCAATTGCTGTATACCGCGGTGCGGCGCCTGTTGCTGCAGGTCCCAGGTCAGCTGGCCGTGGTGTCGCCACT
>Ga0114942_1000338_pt1 | contig 13248 bp, 14 predicted proteins | sample LowerColdCreek_FD_88674 | JGI IMG/M metagenome (GOLD analysis project Ga0114942, IMG submission 88674) | Groundwater microbial communities from Cold Creek, Nevada to study Microbial Dark Matter (Phase II) - Lower Cold Creek | ecosystem: Environmental > Aquatic > Deep subsurface > Groundwater ... | reverse complement strand
GCCAGGGCGCCCAGGCTCAACAGGGAAAGGGCAAGACTCAGGGTGATGCGTTGCATGGTGCTCCTCAGGTGGTGATGGCGGTGGCGGGCAGCTCGGCCAGGCTGCGCCGGTGCTTGGCAAAGCTGCGGTCCATGCCCGCGCCGAGCAGGCCGTTCAGGCGCACGCCCAGCCGCTCGGGGAATCCGACGAAGGCCTCGGCGGCCTCGCTTTCCAGCAGCGCCAGCAGCGCAGCGGCCACCGCCTCGGGCGCGTCCATCGCCGTGCCGGTGGCCCGGTTGTAGGCCTCGACCGCGGCGCCGTTGAAGCCGGTGCGCGTGCTGCGCGGGCCGAGGATCTGCACGCGCACCGGCGTGTCGGCCAGTTCGCGGCGCAGCGCCTCGGCAAAGCCGTGCAGCCCGGCCTTGCTGGCGCCGTAGACGCTGAATCCGGGCAGGCCGATGCGGCCCAGCGCCGAGCCGACGAACACCATCTGCGCACGCGGTTGGCGCAGCAGATGCGGCAGCAGCGCCTGCGCCAGACGCATCGGTGCCAGCAGGTTGGCCTGCAGCACCTGCTCCATCTGCAGTGGCGAGATCGAAGGCAGTGGCCCGAAGCCGGGCACGCCGGAGGCATGCACCACGACGTTGGCGCGCCAGTCGGCCGCGGCGCGGGCCACGCTGGCCGGACCGCATGGCTCGTTCAAGTCGGCGCGGAACCAGGCCAGGTCGGCCGGTCCGGTCTCGCCGCGGCCCACGCCCATCACTTGCGCGCCGGCCTTGCGCAGCGCGCGCGCCATGGCCTGGCCGATGCCGCCGCTGGCGCCGGTGAGCAGCACGCGCGCGTCGGTGGCCTTCATGCCGCCACCGCCTGCACCTGCGGCAGCGGCAGGCTGCGGAAGACGTCGCCGTACAGGCGGAAGAAGGCCCGTGCGGCATGCACGATGTCGGCCTGGTCGCCGGGGTCGTCGATGCGCTGCATCAGCCGCGCGAAGTGCGCGGTGTGCTGCTGGTCCAGCGTGCCATGCGAGCGCAGATAGCTGAAGGCCGAGTCGGGCAGTGCCAGCGGCGCCTGGATGGCGTCGGCCGCCATCAGCGCCAGCGACACGCTGGTGCCTTCGAGCACGTGCACCATGCCGAAGAAGCCCAGCGGGTTGCGGCGCGCGATGATGTCGTAGGCATAGGCCACCATCACCTCGGTGGCATGACCGGGCCGGCCGTGGCGCACGGACTGCGCATCGGCGCCGCAGGCGGCGATGTCGTTGAGGATCCATTCGTCGTGGCCGGCTTCCTCTTCGATGTATTCGTCCAGCGGGCCGCGCAGCCAGGCGTGGCGGGCGGGCAGCGCGGCCTTCGTCCCCTGCAGCAGCGGCACGGTGTGGCGCACGTGGTGGTAGGCCTCGCGCAGGAAGGCGACGTAGCTGGGCCGCGAGACCTCGCCGCGCAGGCAGCCCTGGATGATCGGCGTGGCCAGCAGGCCCTGGCGCGCGTCGGCGCTCTGTTGCAGCAGTGTTTGATGGAAGTTCATGGTCGGGTTCAGAGGGTGGATTCGAGTGCCAGGCCGAGCGCATCGGCATGGCGTTGTTGGATGGCGCCGCGCTGCGGCCGGCCGTTGGCCGTGGCCAGGCCGGTGTGCAGGTCGAAGGCCGCGCGGCCACGTGTCCAGCGCGCCACGCGGGCGTAGTCGGGCAGGCCCGCATTGGCCGCATCGACCGCGGCCTGCAACGCCGCGTCCTCGGCCTCGGCCCGCGTCGGCCAGAGCACGGCGGACAGCGCCGGCTCGCCGTCGCCGAAGACCACCGCCTGCAGCACGGCCGGGTGGCTGCGCAGCACGGTCTCCACCCATTCGGGAGAGACGTTGCGGCCGAAGGCGGTGATCAGCAGGTTCTTCTTGCGGCCGCTGACATGCAGGTAGCCCTCGGCGTCGAGATGGCCCAGGTCGCCACTGGGCCACCACTCGCCCACCGGCGCGGCATCGCCGAGGTAGCCGCTGAACAGGCTGCCGGCGATCAGGATCTCGCCGTCGTCGGCCATGCGCAGCCGCGCGTGCGGCAACGGCCGCCCGGCGCTGCCGGGGCGCTCGGCGCCGGGCAGGTTGAGGGTCTGCACCGACGCGCCTTCGGACAGACCGTAGCCCTCGCAGGCCGGAACGCCCAGCGCCTGCGCGGCGCGGATCAGTGGCGCGCCGACGGCTGCGCCACCCACGGCCACCAGCTTGAGCGAAGCCGGGGCGCGCTGGCCGCTGCGCACCAGCTCGCTGCACCAGGCGCGCAGCATCTGCGGCAGCAGGATCAGGCTGTGCGGCTGGTGGCGCTGCACCGCGGCCTGGAACAGCGCCGCATCGAAGCTGGACGATCCCGTCAGGCCCAGCTCACCCAAGGGCAGCGAGATGACGGTCGCACCCTGCAGGCGCGGCGCCATCAGGCCGGCGATGTTTTCCAGCAGCACCGCAAAGGGCAAGGCATTGAGGTGGCGCTCGATGTGCAGCGGCGCCATCGCCTCGACCAGCGCCATGGCCACGCGCTGCAGCGCGGCCGCGCTCAGACACACGCCTTTGGGCGCGCCGGTGGTGCCGGAGGTGAAACTGATCTTCGCGGTGTGCGCCGGCAGCGCCACCGCGGCAGACGGCAGGCGCGCCTGCAGCAATGCCGCACCGGCCACCTCGACCGGCTTCCAGCTCAAGGCCGACCAGGCGGTGGCCAACTCGGCGGCCACCAGCATCGTGTCCACGCCGGCGGCCTGCAGCGCATGCTGCATCTGCGCCGCGCTGAAGAACTGTGGCAGCGGCACATGCACGATGCCACGCTGCTGCGCCGCTTCGTCCAGCGCGACGAAGGCGGCGCCGTTGTCCAGCACCGTGGCCAGCACGCGCGCATCGGCCGCGGCCAGCGTCCTGCCGGCCTCGGCCACGGCCTCATCCAGTTGCACGGCACTCCAGGCGCGCCGGCCGTCGTGCAGCGCCGGCCTCATGCGGCGACGCCGCGCTGCGCCAGCATCTGCAGCGCGGCGTCGAGCCGGCCCGCCAGCACCAGCGGGCGGTGGTCGTAGTAGCTGCCCCATTGCGCAGCCTGGTCGCCCAGCACCGCGGGGTCGGCCACGCCGAGGGCCAGCGGCGCCACGCCCATGCGCACGAACAGCTTGCGCAGTTCCTGCGTCAGCGTGCTGACCACCCATTCGAAACCCTGGCCTGCCAGGTGCGGGCCGAGCAGGCGGATCAGCCGCCGCCCTTCGCCCGCACGCACTGCCGCGAGGTGGCCGACCTCGACGATGTGCCGGCGCTGTGCAGCGCGGCCGGCGGGCGCGGGCAGCAGCGACTCCACCGCGCCGGACAGGTAGCGCTCCAGGAACAGCGGTCCGCCGTCCGCGGCGCGGTAACCGGCCGCCGTCAGGCAGGCACCATGCTCGTCGTGCAGGCTGACCAGCACGGGCGCGAAGTGCCGCAACTCCGCGCCGTAGCGCTCGCGGTAGACGGCGCTGATGAAGGCTTCGACTGCAGCGCGGCGCGGCGAGCCGGCACGGTGCAACAGCAGGCGCTGCGCCGCCGCTGCGCACATGACATTCGGCCGCTGGACGACGCTGGGAAGGGACAGGGAGAACACGCACGCTCCTGAATTCGGCCGCCGGTGGCGACTCCATTGACGAGCGTGATGCTCCACACCCTGGCTTAATCCCAGATTAATCGCCTGCGGCGCACCCAGAATCGACGCCCCCAGGCCGAGCCGGTGCGCAACTGGCGGCTCGATGCACTGCTCGACCCCTGCTGGTCGTACCGCAGCGACGGGCCGGCGATGCAGCGGCTGCGACGCCGCCAAAAGCAAAGGACCGGTATGGCCTACGGCGCGCGCAGGACGCTCAGGCGCGCGGCGGCGTCCTTCTTGCCCATGGCGCGCAAGGCGGCCAGCGCCTGCAGGTGCTTGGCACGCGGCCGGGCCTTGCCGTCTTCCCAGTTGTAGATCGACTGGCCGGACGCACCGACCAGCAGCCCGCATTCGTGTGCCGACAGGCCCAGGCGCTTGCGCTGCGAGGCCAGGCCCTTGGGGCTGAAGCGCTGCGCATGCGCGGGCGCATCGCTGCCGGACGCGGCCGCCTTGCCGGTCGCCTTGCTCAGGCGGCGCAACGCGGACTCGAGGGCCTGGGCACGCCGCTTCAGTGCAGCGATCTCGCTGCGATAGCTGCCGATGGCCTTCTTGAGGCCCGCGGTTTCGGCGCGCACTTCCTTGCGCGCGACACGCGAGATCTCATTCTTGAGGAGGGATGCAAGGTTTGCCATGGGTCGCCATTGTGCAGTTGCTGCAGGCGACCCCGATCATCCCGACTGCGGGATGATCGTGGACTTGACGCGCCTCGCTACCATCGAGCGGATTCACACGAGGAACACCGCGCATGGAAACGCCCACCGGCTTCAGGCTGCCACACCTCTGCCTGCCGCGGCCGGGCATCGACCTGGCCAAGTGGGCGGTCGTCGCCTGCGACCAGTACACCGCCGAGCCGGACTATTGGCAGCAGGTGGAGCGGCAGGTCGGCGACGCGCCGTCGGCGCTGCACCTGATCTTTCCCGAGCTCTACCTGGGTGCGGCCGACGCGCCGGCACGGATCGCGCGCATCCAGGCCACGATGCAGCGCTACCTGGCCGAGGGCCTGCTTACCGAGCATGCCGGGGCCGTGCTGGTCGAGCGCCGCATCGGCGCGCACGTCCGCCGCGGCCTGATGCTGGAACTGGACCTGGAGCACTACGATTTCCACGCCAGCTCGACCAGCCTGATCCGGCCCACCGAAGGCACGATCGTCGAGCGCCTGGCACCGCGCATCGAAGTGCGGCGCGGCGCCGAGCTGGAATTGCCGCACATCCTGGTGCTGATCGACGACCCGCAACACACGGTGATCGGCCCGGTGGCCGCCGATCGCAGCGCACTGCGCCCGCTGTACGACACCGAGTTGATGGGCGGCGGCGGCCATGTCAGCGGCCACGCGCTGTCGCTTGCGCAGGGCGAGCAGGTGCTGCGCGCGCTGCAGGCGCTGGCCGACCCGCAGGCCTTCAGCGCGCGCTACGCGGTGCCGGCCGGCACGCCGCCCATGCTTTTTGCGGTGGGCGACGGCAACCATTCGCTGGCCACTGCCAAGTCGATCTGGGAACAGGCCAAGGCCACGGTGGGCCTGCAGCATCCGAGCCGGTTTGCGCTGGTCGAGGTGGTCAACATCCACGACCCGGCGCTGGCCTTCGAACCGATCCACCGCCTGCTGTTCGGCGTCAGCGCCGATCCGCGCCAGGCGCTGGCCGAGCAATACGGAGCGCGGCTGCGCTGCGTCGATGTGGCCAGCGGCGAGGCCATGCGCCGGCGCCTGAAGGCCCAGACGGCGGCGCAGGCCTTCGGCCTGATCGGCCCCGGTGCGCGCTTTGCGGTGATCGAGATCGACGCGCCAGCCACATCGCTGGCCGTGGCCACGGTGCAGGCCTTCGTCGACGACTTCATCGACGGCGGCGGCGCCCGCCAGGTGGACTATGTGCATGGCGACGACGTGCTCGAACGGCTGGCGCAGCAGCCGGGCCATGTCGGCCTGCACCTGGACACCGTCGGCAAGAGCGAACTGCTCAAGCGCGTGGTGCTGGACGGCCCGCTGCCGCGCAAGACCTTCTCGATGGGCGAGGCCCACGAGAAGCGCTTCTACATCGAGGCGCGGCGCATTCGCTGAGGTGAGTGCAGCGCATCGCCGCCTTCGGCACGGGCGCCGCCGCCGCGCTGAAACGCGCCGGGGCTAAGGCACGTACATGTAGCCGGCATTGCGCACCGTGCGGATGCAGCGCGGCTCGCCCTGCGGGTCGGGCTCGACCTTGCGCCGCAGCCGCCCGATGCGGATGTCGATCGAGCGGTCGAAGGGCTCCCACTCGCGGTTGCGTGTATGCATCAGCAGTTGGTCGCGCGACAGCACGCGATTCGGGTTGGCCAGGAACACGCGCAGCAGTTCGTACTCCATCGCCGTCATCGGCTGCTCGCTGCCGTCGGCCTCGAACAGGCGGCGCGACTCCAGGTCGATCTGGCAGCGGCCGAAGGCGCGCCGCTGCGGGACACCCGCTGCGCTGGCCGGCTCTGCCGGCGGCCGCGCCTGCAGCCGGCGCAGCACGCTCTTCACGCGCGCCAGCAGCTCGCGCGGGTCGAAGGGCTTGGCGATGTAGTCGTCGGCACCGAGCTCCAGGCCGACGACGCGGTCGATGACGTCGGCCGAGGCCGTCACCATGATGATGCCCAGGTCGTAGTGCTCGCGCAGCCAGCGGGCCAGCGTCAGCCCGTCCTCGCCGGGCAGGCGCAGGTCCAGCAGCACGGCATCGGGCAGCTCGCGCTCCAGACATTCGCGCATCTGCGCGCCGCTGCCGGCCTCGGCCACGCCGTAGGCATGGCCCTCGAGGTATTCGCGCAGCATGGCGCGCACCGACGGATCGTCGTCGACGATGAGCAGGCGCGTGCGCGTTTCCATGCAGCCATTTTGCCGCGCGTCCCTTCGCCGCGGTAGCCCCGGATACACCGTCGCGACAAAACACATGCCCGGGTGCGTGGACCGATACGCGCCGGTTGCGTCGGCGCGGACGCATCGCGGCGCCGCGACAGCCGGGCAACACATGCACGACCGTGCGACGCATTGCCGATACCCGCGCTGCGCAGACTGCCCTCCATGCCACGACGCCAGCGAACCTGAAGCGTCGCGGCAAGGGGCCCTGCATCGAGAGAGGGGGCCGCGCGTGACAGTCCGGTCGCCGCCGGTCCAGCCCCAAGTCAACCAGGAGTTTCACCATGATTTCGAGCCACACCCATACCGAGCGCTATGCCAAGGTCATCGAGGTATCCAAGCGCGTGCGCTGGGAGATCGAGCGCGATGTCATTCGCGGCCGCAGCTTCGACTACGCCAAGACCTTCCTGCCCACGGGCCTGTCGCTGGTCGACGAGCTGGCCTTCCTGAGCCCGGCCGACCAGCGCCTGCTCAGCCAGGTGCAGGGCCGCAGCTACGCCTACATCTTCGGCCTGGTCGAGCGCTTCATCGCCGCCAAGGTGATGCAGGTCGCGCACGCCAAGGCGCTGGACGACCAGGTGGCGCTGGAAGCGCTGGTGCGCATGACCGACGAGGAGCTGAAGCACCAGGCGATGTTCCGCCGCCTGGAAAGCATGATGGCCGCAGACATGCCGGCAGGCTACGTGATGACTGCCGACCCCAACGCCGTGGCCCAGGCCGTGCTCGGCATGAGCAGCTGGGCGGTGCTGGCGCTGACGCTGGACATCGAGCTGTTCACGCAGGCCCACTATCGCGCCAGCATCGAGCCCGACGCCAACCTGTCGCCGCTGTGGAAGGACGTGTTCCTGTTCCACTGGCGCGAGGAGTCGCAGCACGCCATCTTGGACGAGCTCGAGCTGGTCGAGGAAGACGCCAGGCTGGGTCAGGCAGAGCGCGACGCTGCGGTCGGCGAGCTGATCATGCTGGTTGGCGCGGTGGACGGCATCCTGCGCTCGCAGGTTGCGGCCGACGCCGGCTACTTCATCGCCATCGCCGGCACCTCCTTCAGCGACTCGCAGCAGCAGCAGATCCACGCGCAGGTACTCAAGGCCTACCGCTGGCAATACATCGTCTCCGGCGTGATGGAAGCGCGCTTCCAGAAAGTGCTGTTCGCGCTGGTCGACGAGGCGCAGGGTGCGCGCATCCAGGCCGCGCTGGCGCCGCTGATGTACGCCGTGCCGCAACCCGAGGCGCCGCTGCCGATGGCCGCCTGAGTCCGTAGACCGGGCCGTGCCTCGGCCGGCCCGGGTCCCAACCCCAAGGAGAAAGATCATGTGCAATTCGGTCCAGACACCTCAGGCCCGCACCGCGCTGCAGCGCTTCGTGTTTGCCGCGGTCGCTGCACTGCGCAACACCACCGCCGCCTGGCAGCGCAGCCGCCGCCGGCGCGCGGCGCTGCGCGAGCTGGACGCGCTGGACGACCATATCCTGCACGACATCGGCCTGCGGCGCAGCGAGTTGTCTTCGCTGGTCGCCGAGATGATCGGCGCGGCGCCGGCCACGCGCCGCGCAGCCAGTCGGTCGGCGCCATGAACGCCGCGGCCTGGCGCCTGACGCCGGCCGCCGCCGCGCTGATGGTGCTGGTGGCCGGTTCGCGCACGGCCTTCGGGCTGTTCCTGTCGCCGCTGAACCCGGCCTTGAGAACCTTGCCGGCCGCCTGGCCGCTGGGCGCAGTGGTGCTGCCTGCATTGATGGCCAGCACTGCCGCTGTCACCTCAGCCTGAAGTGAAGCACCTCTTGGCGGCCTGCGGCCGACCCCTCGAGAAGGGTTGCAACGGGTTCACAGGTGTTCCTTGGTGCTGCGCACTGCGGTATTCGCCCTTGGGGCGGCCCGGCGGGCTGATGCGTTGCGCGTGGCACTTCCTCAACGTGTGGAACTCATGCGGCAAGTTCCGGGCGTGCCCAGCACCCGGCCCGGCCTCAGGTCCCCGTGGCCATCATTCGATCACCCGATCGGCCAGGATCCGAAGGTCTGGCGGAAAGTTCAGGCGCAGCGCCTGAGCCGTCTTCATGTTCAGCACCAGTTCGAAGCGCGTCGGCTGTTCCACCGGCAGCGTGGCAGGATCGGCGCCCCTGAGCAGCCGATCGACGTGCCGGGCGCTTTGCCTCGCGCTTTCGCCGAGGTTCTCGCCATAGCTCATCAGCCCGCCTGCCTCGGTGAACTCGCTCGCGCCATACAGCGCCGGCAGTCGGTGCTGCGCCGCCAGCGTTACCAAGCGGGCGCGGTTGATGACGCTGATCGGATCGTCGGGCAGCATGAACACGCCGCGCGCACCCGCGCCGGACAGTCGCTCGAAGGCCGACGGCAGGTCCTGTCCATGCGGGTTCTCGGCGCTGCGAAGTTCGACGCGGCGCACATCCACCTTCAGCGCCAGCGCGGCTTGAGCCGCCTCGCGCCAGAGCGGCTCATGTGCGATGTTGTTGGCGTTGATCAGCACGGCGATGGACTCGGCGCGTGGCGCGGCGCGCACGAACAGGCTCAGCATCTTCGCCACGATCTCGTTCGACTGGCTGGACCGGCCGGTGATGTTGGCGCCGGGCCGGGCCAGCGACTCGATCAATGCCGAACCCACCGGGTCGGCCACCGCGACCATGACGATCGGGATGCGCCGGGTCACGCTGCGCGCGGCGCGCGTCGACGGCGTGCAGGTGGTCACGATGACATCGAAGTCGCGCGCCGCAAACTCCTGCGCGAAGCCCGGCAAACGGCTGACCTGGCTGTCGGCATAGCGCCGCTCCAGCAGCAGGTTGTGTCCCTCCACGTAGCCGAGTTGATTCAGCCCCTGCAGCAGCTGACGATCGACGTCATCGCGCTGCTCGGACGAACCCAGCACCAGCAGCCCCACGCGGGCGGGTGAGGCAGCTCGGGCCAGCGCCGGCCGCAAGCCCAGCGCCGCTGCCAGACAGGCGAAACTTCTGCGAGTGAGCGAGGGCGCGGACGCGGTCTCGCGGGGTGATTGACTCAGCACGGCAGCTCCAGCGTCTGCCAGAAGCGCATCAGCTCATCGGCAAAGCGGCGTGGCTGCTCCCAGTGCAGCGCATGGCCCACGCCGGCGTAGACCGCGCGGGTGGCGCGTGGCAGCTGCCGCTGCAGCCGCTGTTGATCCGACTCGAACGAGAAGGCATCGGCCTCACCCCAGGGCAGCAGCACGGGCACCTCGATCCTGTGCAGCTCGGTGCTGAAGTCGTCCTCCAGCAGCGCGGCGAAGGCGCCGCGCCAGGTGGCCGCCGGCGTGCGCAGACATTCGTCGACCATCGCCTCCAGCAGTCCCGCTGCCACCGGGCCGGCCACGGTGTCGCGCTGGAAGGACTCGGCCAGCTCGCGCGGCACCTGCTCGCCCAGCGTCAGCACCTGGCTCTGGATGAAATCCACGAGCCCGGGCTTGTCGGAAAAACTCGCGAAGCCGGCGGCGGCGACGACGCCACGAACCGCAGCCGGGTGGTCGATCGCCATGCGCAGCGCGTTGACCGCGCCCATCGAGTGGCCGACCACGAGCACCGGCGGCAGCTCCAGCGTCGCGACCAGGGCGGCCGCATCGGCCGCGAAGTCGCGCGTGCGGTAGCTCGCGGCGGCGGACGAGCCGCCGTGGCCGCGCTGCGTCATCGACACCACGCGCCAGTCCGATGGCAGCCAGGGCAGCACCGGCTCGAAGGAACGCCAGGTGTCGGTGATGCCGTGCAGCAGCAGCAGCGCCGGGCCGCCTGGGCGGCCCTGCTCGGCGCACTCGATGAGCAGGCCATTCGGCAGCTGGACACGGCGCACGCTGTGCATGACGCCCTCCTGTTCAGGGCCGGACGACGGCCCGCTCGCGGCGCAGCGCATCGGCCAGCGGGGCGTCGCCGGCACGTTCGGCGGCCGCGATCAGCGTCAGGTCGAGCACGTCGCGCTGCGCATGGCTGCCGCCGAAGCGCGCCGCCTCCCGGCGCACGCGGCGCAGCAGTTCCACGGCCTCGGCATGGCGGCCCAGTGCGAAGTGGTGCATGGCCTGCGTTGCGCCCAGGCCGACATCGTTCAGGAAGCCGACGTTGTCGTCGCCGGCCGCCAGCGCCTGCTGCTGCGCTTCGAGCAGCTTGGCGGCATCGCCCATGCGGTCGGCGCCGACGAAGGCCATCATCGCGTGCAGGTCGTTGAAGGCGTAGGTGCTGGACCCACAGACCGCAGCCCAGCGCGAGGCCAACGCGTCCCAGCGATCGCCGACCGCAGCGCCGCGCAACTGCAACCGCCACAGCAGCGCCGAGCCGTCGACCAGGTCCAATACCACCGGCGAGGCGCTGCCCAGCACGCGCTGGTCGAGCAGCGCCATCACCTCGTCGATCTGGTCCAGCCCCAGGTGGAACAGCGCCAGGTGCCACCAGTTGTGGACGGCAAAGAAGCTGCCCTCGCTCCAGGCCGGCGTGTCCTGGGTCAACCAGGCGATGCCCTCGCGGCGCCGGTTCTGCATCTCCAGCACATGCGCCACCGCGTGCCAGCCCCAGCCGTCGCGCGGCTCGAGCTCGACGCTGAGCCGGCCCAGCTTTTCGGCGCGCGCATAGTCGGCGCTTTCCTCGAGACCGAAGGCCAGCATCGCCAGCACCGCGTGGTGGCCGGGCATGCCGGCCTGCCACTGCGACTCGGCGCGTGCGATGCGGTCGCGCAGCATGCGCGAGTGGCCGGTGAAGAAGTCGATCTGGTGGCCCACCTGCAGCGCCAGCAGGTCCTGCGGATGGCGGATGCTCAGGTCCTCCAGGATGCGGCCGGCGCGATGCCACTGGCCGTGGGCCAGTGCACCGGCCGCGGCCACGTGCTGGGCCTCGCGCTCGGTGGCCGGACAGCGCTCGGCAGCGGCATGCGCCTCGCGCGCGGCCGGCAGTCCGGCCGGCTCGGTGCCCAGCAGGTTCAGGTAGGCCACCAGCACATGGGCCATCGCCATGTCCGGCGAACTCGCCAGCGCGGCCTGGGCCTCGGCCAGCGGGTCGTTGAGGTAGCAGCGCAGCAGTGCGCATGCGGTCTCGTAGTGTTCGGCGGCCTGGGCGTCTGCGCCACTCAGTGCGTGGCCGTGGATGTCCTCGAGAGTCATGGCAAGTCCTTGGCAAGGGGTGGGTGGCGGGCAGTCTGGGCGGTGCCGGTATCGATCCTGTGTCAGTGCGCTGCGCATTTGTATCCACAGCGTATCCGCTGTGGACGCGACCCCGGCGGCACAAGGGGGAGCGCGATCAGAGCGCCGAACAACGCCGCACCCAGCAAGGCGGCGGGCAGCGACAGCGCGAAGACGTTGAGCGTGAGCAGGGCATCCATGACGCGCCCCAGGGCTCAGGCCGGCACGAAGCCCGGGCCGATGAGGAGCGTCCACGGGCGGCCTGGACGCAAGGCCCAGCGGTGTGCTCGCCGACAGGGCGGCCATGCCGGCTTGGCCGGCGCGTGCATCGGCGGCGCGTCCTGCGGCAGCGACTTGCGCGACACCGGCGCGGCCGTGATGAGGGGCTGGTGATGCAAGGACATGGCGACCTCCGTGGCTTGCCGCGGCGGCGGCATGGAACGCAGTCTGCATGCCACCAGTATTGCCCGCGTGTCGCGCCGCCGTGGCATTGTTTCGATCGGGTATCCGCGCTTCAACGCGCCGGCTGGTCGCGCGACTTGTCGAGGCAGAGCTGCATCAGCGCATGCAGCGCGTCGGCATCGACCGGCTTGCGCAGCACGCCGCACACGCCGTGGCGCTGCGCCTCGGCGGCGTCGATGGCCTCGGCATTGCCGGTGTACAGCAGCACCGGCAGCCCCGGACGCAGGTTGCCGGCGCGTCGGGCCAGCTGCATCCCGCTGAGCTGCGGCATGGTCTGATCGGTGATCAGCAGGTCCAGTGCCTGATCCGACTGCTCCAGCCAGGCCAGCGCCTGGCGCGGGTCGCGCTGCAGTACCACCTCGAGGCCCCAGCCGTCGAGCAACTCGGCCATGAAGTCGCCGACCATGGCCTCATCGTCGACGACCATCACGCGCCCGGCCAGCGGCTGGCCGGCCACGGCCTGCGGCAGGACCTCGGGCTCGGACCGCGCTTGGCTGCGCGCCGGCGGCAGCAGCACACGAAACACCGAGCCCGAGCGCGCCGCGCTCTCGACGACCACATGGCCGCCATGGTCATGCACGATGCCGTGCACCATCGCCAGGCCCATGCCGGAACCGCGGCCGACCTCCTTGGTCGAAAAGAAGGGTTCGAACATGCGCTCCAGCGTGTCGGCGGCGATGCCGCTGCCGTTGTCGGTGACACTGAGCTCGACCCAGGTCGCCGGCGGCAGTTGGACGCGGCAGGAGGCGCAGCTGAAGGCACCACTCGATTCGCGCAGCCGCACCTTGATCAGTCCCGACTCGCCGATGGCGTCGCGCGCGTTGATGCACAGGTTGAAAAGCACCTGCTCCAGCTGCACCGCGTCGGCGTCCACGCAGGGACTGGTTTCGTCGGGCGGCAGCACCGCATTCACCGTCACCGAGGTCGGCAGCGTCGAGCGCAGCAACTGCAGCGTCTGGCGCACCAGCGGCGCCAGCGGCAGCACGCGGCGCTGGCCACGCTGGCGCCGCGCGAAGGCCAGCATCTGCGCAATCAGTTCGCGCGCGCGCTGCGCCGCCAGCTGCGCCTTGTCGAGCTGGCGCTGCAGCCGCTCGTCGCCGAGCGTGCCGGCGCGCTCCTGGCCCAGCACCAGGTAGCCGATGACGCTGGTCAGGATGTTGTTGAAGTCGTGCGCGATGCCGCCGGTGAGCTGGCCG
>Ga0114942_1000337_pt1 | contig 13256 bp, 9 predicted proteins | sample LowerColdCreek_FD_88674 | JGI IMG/M metagenome (GOLD analysis project Ga0114942, IMG submission 88674) | Groundwater microbial communities from Cold Creek, Nevada to study Microbial Dark Matter (Phase II) - Lower Cold Creek | ecosystem: Environmental > Aquatic > Deep subsurface > Groundwater ... | reverse complement strand
GCGATCAGCGGCGCGCCGGTGGACGGCGACGCCTTCGCGATCACCGGCGCACGCACCGACACCAAGCTCTTCAACGTCATCGACAAGGCCATCGTCGACCTCAACACCACGCTGCGCACGCCGGTGCAGGTGACCCAGGGCAACACGCTGGCGATCCGCGACATCGATGCCGTCATGGGCAACCTGCAGAACATGCGCAGCCAGGTCGGTGAGCGGCTGAACAACCTCGACGGCACCGAGGGCCGCCTGGCCGCGCTGAAGCAATACAGCGAGCAGGAACGCAGCGCCGCCGAGGACCTGGACATGGTGCAGGGCATCTCCGACTTCCAGAACCAGCAGACCGGCTACGACACCGCGCTGCGCACGTACTCGATGGTGCAGCGCATGTCGCTGTTCGAATACCTGCGGTAGGGCCTGTCAACACCGCGGCAGCAGGCCCCAGTCCGCCCCGCCGCCCCATGAGCGGGGCTGGGCCGTGAAGCTGTCACGATTTGCCGGCATCGGCGCCGGGTGGGCGTGGCAGACTGCCGCATTGCCTCGCCCTCACCCGCACCCCAGCGCCGCGCCATGTCAGACAACATCCCAGCCGCCCTCGACCACGCCATCCTGCCCGGCGTCGCCCTCGGCTATGCACCGGTCATCGACCGCCAGCGCGCCGTCATCGGCACCCGGCTGACGCTGGTGCCGCTGCGCGCAGACGCCCGCATCGACCACGCCGAGCTGCTGGCCGCGTTGACGGCCACCTTTCCCAACGGCGGCGCCGTCCTCAGCGCCCAGGGCGAGGCCCTGCTGGCCGCGCTGCTGGCCCAGCCGCCGGCCGAACCCGCGCAGATCGAGGTGCCGGCCTTCATCGCCGCCGACCCCGCTCACACCGACGCGATCGTCGCGCTCAAGGGCGCCGGCCATCGCGGCCTGCTCAAGGGCCTGCCGAATGCGCCGCTGCCCGCCGCCGTCGCCGCCGCCTTCAAGCAGGTCGCGCTGGACCCCGGCCAGGCCGCGCCCGCAGGCACCGAGCTCGTCTGCGCCGGCATGCGCGGCGCTGAAGACGTCGACGCGGCCTTCAAGGCCGGCGCGCACGCCGTCATCGGTTGGCCGATGGAAGGCGCCTACGAACCCACCGGCGGCGCCAAGACCGAGATCGCCGCCGACCTGCAAGTCATCATGGAGCTGATGTCGCGCGTCGACGAGGGCGAGGATGTCGAGCGCCTGGAACAGACGCTCAAGCGCGACCCCAGCCTGGCCTTCAAGCTGCTGCGCTACATGAACTCCGCCGCCTTCGGCCTGCCGGTCGAGGTGTCGAGCTTTCGCCACGCCATCATGCTGCTGGGTTATGCCCGCCTGAAGCGCTGGCTGGCCCTGCTGCTGACGACGGCCAGCAAGGACCACAGCATGCGCCCCATCATGTACGGCGCGCTGCGCCGCGGCGTGCTGATGGAGGAACTGGCCCACGGCATGAGCGAGCGCGAGCAGCGCGACGAGATGTTCATCTGCGGCCTGTTCTCGCTGCTGGACCACATGCTCAAGTCGCCCTTCGACAAGCTGCTGACGAGCATCCCCGTGCCCGAGCGCGTGCGCCAGGCGCTGGTGGACAGCAGCGGCCCGTTCCACCCCTACCTGGAGCTGGTGCGCGCCATCGAGGCCGAGAGCGTGTTCGACTACCGCGAGCGCGCCGACGCGCTGATGCTCAGCGCCGGCGAGGTCAACGCCTGTGTACTCAGGGCCCTGGCCAAGGCTGCCCAGCTCGAATGAGCCGCGTGCCTGTCCGCAGGGCGCGCTGAGCGATGTTCAGCCCGCCCGCCTCCGCCGCGCTGCTGGAACTCATCGACGACCCCGTGCTGACGCTGCGGGGCGACCTGTCCGCGCTGCGCGCCAACCCGGCCGCGCGCGACTGGCTGGGCGCCGACGCCGCCGATGGCTGGCGGTTGCTTCGCCATGCGGCCGGCATGCGGCTGGAAACCTGGCTGCGCGAGGCCACCGTGGCCATCGACGCCGGCCGCCAGCCGCCGCCGGCGCCGCCGCTCAAGCTCGCCGACGGCCAGCGCGCCACGCTGCACCTGCTGCGTGACCGCCCCAACTGGTTGCTGCACGCGCGGCTGAGCGCTGCCGACCCCGGCGAGCCGCCGCTGGTGGAATGGCTGGCGCTGTCGCCACTGCCAACGCTGCTGGCCGACGCCGCCGGCGGCGCGGTGCTGCGCCGCAATGCCGCCTTCGATGCGCTGAGCCCCGGCGCACCCCGCCATCTCAACGACCTGCCCGACCTGCTGCAGGCCTTGATCGGCTGGCACCGCGGCGCACCGCTGCCGGCCCTGGCGGCCCAGCGGCTGCAGGACCCACCACTGGTCACCGAGGCCGAGTTCGTCGACCCGCAAGGCCGCCAGCGCTGGCTGCAGGCGCGGCTGCGCCTGTGGCGCCACGACGGCCGCGTGCTGCTGCTGGCCATGCTGGAGGATCAGAGCACGCTGCATGAGCGCGACCTCGCCCACCAGCAGCTGGACGCGCTGATGGACACGGCCGCCGTCGGGCTGGCCACCTTCCAGCCCGAGGCGGGCTGGTTGAAGGCACACCGCAAGGGGTCGCCCTTCAAGTCCGGCGCGGGCAAGCAACCGGTCGGGTCGCTGCAAGGCATCAGCCGTGACATCGTCGAGCCCGCCTCGCTCGCCGAGTTCGAGCGGCTGCAACGCGCGTTGAAGAAGGGTGACGCGGTGGAGGTGCGCTACGCCGTGCGCCACCCCGAGCTGGGCCGGCGCTGGCTGCTGACGCGTGTGGCGCCGGCGCTGCTGGCCGGCGGGCGCCGCTCCACGTCGGTCGTCACGCTGGACGTGACGGCGCAGGCCCAGGCCGAGAACGCCTTGCTGCTGCGCGCCGAGAGCGAACGCACGGTGCTGGACTCGGTGCTGGTGGGCATCGTCACCGTCGGGCCGGACGGCATCGAATGGATGAACCGCTCCGCCCGCCGCATGTTCGGCTGCGAGCTCCGGGACGTGCAGGGCCAGCCCATGGGCGTGCTGGCGCCGGACGACGACCATGCCTTCCACGCCGAGCCGGGGAGCGACGTGTTCGAGTGCCGGCTGCGCGGCCGCGACGGGCGCGAGTTCTGGGTCATCGGCAACGCGGTGCAGACGCAACGCGAGAACGGCCCGGGCGAAGTGACGCAGCAGACGACCTATGCGCTGCTGGACATCGACCGCCGCCGCCAGGCCGAGGCGCAGAGCCGCCAGGCCCAGGCGTCGCTGGCCCGCATCATCGAGGCCGCGCCGCTGGCCATCAGCCTGCACGAGGCGCACAGCCTGCGCATCGTCAAGCTCAACCAGGCCGCCGCGGCGATGGCGGGCCGCACCGAGGCGCAATTGCTCGGCGGGGGCCCAAGCGTGCTGTTCGGCGCCGAACAGGGCGAGCAGGTGGCGGCCGACATGCGCGAGGCGCTGGAATCGCTGGCCGTCGTGCAGCGCGAGTACCACGTGTCGGTCGGCGCCACGGAGCGCGTCTGGCACACGCGGCTGCTGCACTTGGCCGGCGTCGGCGGCGACGATGCGCCCGAGCTGCTGCTGCTGGTCGCCAGCGACGTGACCGAGCACCGCGCCGCCGAGGCAGCCCGCCTGCAGGCCGCCATCTCGCAGCGCGAGCTGCTGGTGCGCGAGGTGCACCACCGCATCAAGAACAATCTGCAGGGCGTGGCCGGCCTGCTGCAGCAGATCGCGGTGCGCCGACCCGAGGTGGCCGGGGTGCTGAAGGAGGCCGTCGGCCAGGTGCAAGCCATCGCGCAGGTGTACGGGCTTCAGGTGGGTGCGACCGGGCCGCTGGTGCTCAAGCGCGTGTTCGATGCCATCGTCGGCTCGGTGCAGCGCCAGCAGGGCCGCGTCATCACGACGCCCGCGGAAGCCGGCGCGCTGATGGACGACTGGTGCCTGCCCGAAGCCGAGGCCATTCCGATCGCGCTGAGCCTGAACGAACTGCTCGGCAATGCGCTCAAGCACAGTGACGGCGCCCAGGTGCGCTGCCAGCTCATCTGCGACACGCTCGGGGTCACCGTGGTGATCGCCAACCCCGGGCGCCTGCCCGACGGCTTCGCGTTGCAGAACGTCAAGAGCGGCGTCTCGGGCCTGGGCCTGGTGCGCGCGCTGCTGCCCCGGCGCAGTGCCATCCTCAGCCTGGAACAGCAGGGCGGCGACGTCGTTTGCCGCCTGGAACTGATTCCACCCAGCGTGGTTCACAATCCGGCCACAAAACCCAGTTCTGGATAGAGGGGCACGGTGAGCAAGGGCAAGATTCTGGTCGTCGATGACGACAGACTGGTACTGGCGACGCTGAGCTACGGGCTCACACAGGCCGGCTTCGAGGTGATCGACGCCGACAACGGCGACGACGCCATCCTGCTCGCCCGCGAGCACCGGCCCGAGCTGGCCCTGCTCGACATCCGCATGGAAGGCCTGACCGGCTTCGACGTCGCCGCCTACCTGCGCGAATTCCTGCAGACGCCGTTCATGTTCCTGTCTGCCTTCGCCGACGAGGCGACGGTCGCCAAGGTCAAGGAGCTGGGCGCTGTCGCGTACCTCGTCAAGCCGCTGGACATCTCGCAGATCGTGCCGGCCGTGGAGGCCGCTTTTGCGCGCGCCAACACGGTGGCAGCGCCGGCGCCCACGCCTGCTGCGGCACCCGCCGCCGCTCCCTCCGAACTCCCCGCGCTGCTGGACCCGACGGCCATGGCTGTCGGCGTGCTGATGCACCGCTACTCGCTACCACGCGACGAGGCGCTCACGCGACTGATGAGCCTGGCGGCGGCAGATGCCCACAGCGTGCCGGAGCAGGCGCGTCGCATCGTGGACGCCGTGGAACTGCTGGCCCGGCCGGGTCAGTTCAGTGTGAAATAGAAACGCGAGCCTTCGCCGACCGCCGAATCGGCCCAGACGTCGCCGCCATGCCGGCGCACGATGCGCCGCACCAGCGCCAGGCCCACGCCCGTGCCCTGGAAGTCGCTGGCGCTGTGCAGGCGCTGGAACACGCCGAACAGCCGCTCCGCAAAGCGCATGTCGAAGCCCGCGCCGTTGTCCGACACGACAAACACCCGCCGCCCGCCCTGCTCCACGCTGGCAAAGCGGATCTCGGTGCAGGGCACCTTGGCGCTGTACTTCCAGGCATTGCCCAGCAGGTTCTCCAGCACCATGCGCAGCAGCGTCGGGTCGCCCTGGACGGTGATGTCGGGCTCGATCTCCAGCACCAGCTCGCGCTGCGGCGAGGAGCGGCGCAGTTCCTCCATCACATAGCCCGCCTGCTGCGACAGGTTGACCGGCTGGCGCGCCAGCGGTCGCGTGGACAGCTGGCTCAGCGACAGCAGCGCGTCGATCATGCTGTTCATGCGCGCGCTGGCGCTCATGACGCGGTCGAGGTGGTCATTGCCGACGCGGTCCAGCCGGGCGCCGTAGTCTTCCTTCAGGATGCGCGCGAAGCCCTCGACCACGCGCAGCGGCGCGCGCAGGTCGTGGGACACCGTGTAGCTGAACGACTCATGCTCGGCAGCCAGGTCCGGCCCGGCCGGCGCTGCGGCTGGCAGCGCGATCACCTCGGGCGGCCGCGCCGTGCCCACATAGCCGGCGAAATGCCCCTGGGAGTCGATGCACGGCAGGCCGCGCAGGCACCAGCGCGCGTCGCCCTCGGCGGCGGCCAGCTGCAGCTCGGCAAACGGCTGGTGGGCATGCAGGCGCTCGCGCAGTTCAAGCGCCGGGCCGGCCGCGGCGAAACGCTCCCACAGCAGCTGGGTGCTCGCCCCTGCGCCCACCCAGCTCGACGCCGGCACGCCCTGCGGCGCCTGCCAGCGTACGAGCCGGTGGCTGGCATCGGTGGCCCACTGCCAGTCGCGCTGCAACTGGGCCTGCATCTGCAATTGCTGGCGCGCTTCGCGCAGCGGCTCGGCCAGGCGCTGGCGCGTCAACCGCACGCCGGCATGCCAGCCCAGCGCGGCCGCGACGAGCAACAGGAGTCCGGTGAAGAACGCCGTCAGCACGAGGGCGGCATGAACCAGGCCGACCTCGCCACCCCAGATCCTGATCAGGGCCAACACGACCCCGACACCCAGCACCAGCAACAGCAGGGAAGCCCCGGCCAGGCACAGCACCACGAGCCTCATCGACGGTCGTCGCTCGAGTCGGCGCGAGAGCGCGCTGTCGTCGCTGAAGCTGTTCATGACGGGCATTGTAGGCAGCGCTTGCGGCCGCGACCGTGCGGATGCGCCATCCCTCGGATAGCGCTGAATGTGTGCATTCCTTCGCGTCGAGCCCCCATGCCAGCCGAGCTACATTTGCAGCATCCTTGTGCCCGCCGCCCATGACTGCCCCACTTCCCGCAGCCCAGCTCGATTCCGAAGCGATCCGTCGCTTGCGCGAGCTTGACCCGAGCGGCAGCAACAAGCTGCTCGAACGCGTGGTGGCAGCATTCTCCAGCTCGGTGGACCGGTTGCTGGCCGACCTGGCCCGCGCCCGCGCCATGCCGACGCCGGATCTCACCGTCATCCGCCACGTGAGCCACACCCTGAAATCTTCCTCCGCCAGCCTCGGCGCCACCGCCTTGTCGGCACGTTGTGCGGACATCGAAGTCCTGGCCCGCGACGGCCGCACCGAAGGCCTGGACGCGCAGTTGGACGCTATGCTCGATGAGATTCAACAGGTACGCACGGCACTCGCCGCGCTGCTCTGAGCCCATGCTGCCCACCGGTCAAGACCTCGACGATCTACCCCCGCAGCCGCGCGTGCTGCTGGTCGATGACGACGAGGTCAACCTGCTGCTGACGGCAGCCGCGCTGCGCGAGCGCGGCTTCGAAGTCACCGAGGCCCCCAGCGGCAGCGACGCGCTGGCCCAGCTGTCGCTGCGCGCCCCGGATGTCGTCGTGCTCGACGCGCTCATGCCCGAGCTGGACGGCTTCGAGACCTGCGCCCTGCTGCGCGCCACGCCGGGCTTCGAGTCCCTGCCGGTGTTGATGCTGACCGGCCTGGATGACGAGGCGTCCATCAACCGCGCCTACCAGGCCGGCGCCACCGACTTCTTCGTCAAGTCGCCGCAATGGAGCCTGCTGGACGGGCGGCTGCGCTATCTGCTGCGCAGTTCCCGCACACGCAATGAACTGGAGCGCAGCAAGGCCAAGCTGGCGCGCGCCCAGGACCTGGCGCGCATGGGCAGCTTCGAGTGGTGGCGCGGCGTGGCCGGCAGCTTCCTGATCTCGGCGGAAGGCCTGCGCGTCTTCGGCCGTGGCCCGCAGGACCGGCTGGACTTCCTCAGCGTCATGCGCATGGTGCCGGGTGACGACCGCCACGTCTTCCTGCGCCTGCTGCGCGATGTCGTCGCGCACACCTCCGTGCTGATCACCGACCTGCCGCTGACGCTGCCCGACGGCCGCCAGCGCGTCGTGCACATCGAGGCAGAACCCGAGTTCAACGAGCAGGGCGGCGTCAACGGCTACACCGGCATCCTGCAGGACGTGACCGACCGCCGCCAGGCCGAGGACCGCATCCGCCAGCTGGCGCACTTCGACGCGCTGACCGGCCTGCCCAACCGCCGGCAGCTGATCTGGCGCGTCGAGCGCGCCATCGAGAGCGCCCGCCGCGGCGGCCACGAGGTGGGCCTGCTGCTGATCGACCTGGACCGCTTCAAGGTGATCAACGACACGCTGGGCCATGCGGCCGGCGACGAACTGCTCATCGAGGTCGGCCGGCGGCTGCGCGGCTGCGTGCGCCATTCCGACCAGATCATGGAAGGCGTGCTCGAAGGCCTGGGCAACCGCAGCCACCGCGGCCTGGAAGCCGTGGGCCGCCTGGGCGGCGACGAGTTCGTGGCGCTGCTGCCCGAGGTGGCCGACGAGCGCGACGCCGAGCGCGTCGCGCAACGCGTGCTGGACGCGCTGCGCGAGCCCATCTTCGTCGGCGGCCAGGAGTGCTTCGTCACGGCCAGCGTGGGCATCGCCATCTACCCGCGTGACGGCCAGAGCATGGCCGACCTGCTGCGCAACTCCGACGTGGCGATGTACGCCGTCAAGAGCCAGGGCCGCAACGCCTCGGCCGTCTACTCGCCGCAGCTGGCCGGCCACGGCAAGCAGAAGCTGGAGCTGGAGAGCGCCCTGCACAAGGCGCTGGAGCGCAACGAGATCGTGCTGCACTACCAGCCCAAGATCGACGTGCGCGCCGCCCGCATGGTGGGCGCCGAGGCGCTGATGCGCTGGCAGCGCGGCAACGTGCTGGTGCCGCCGGCCGACTTCATCCCGCTGGCCGAGGAAACCGGGCTCATCGTGCCGCTGTCTGAATGGGCGCTGAAGGAAGCCGCCCGCCAGGCCAAGCTGTGGTCGCTGCAGTTCGGCTTTGCCGACTCCATCGCCGTCAACCTGCCCAGCCGGCTGTTCGAGCGGACCGATCTCGTCGAGCACATCCACCAGTGCGTCAGCGCCTACGGCGTGCCGCACCGGTCCATCCAGCTCGAGATCACCGAGAACAACCTGATGAAGGACTTGCAGAACGTCATCCCGTCTCTGCACCGGCTCAACGAGGTGGGCGTGGAGATCTCCATCGACGACTTCGGCACCGGCTATTCGTCCCTCGCCTACCTGACCACGCTGCCCATCTCGGAAGTCAAGATCGACCGCACCTTCGTGCGCGACCTCGGCATCACGCCGCAGAGCTCGGCGGTCGTCACGGCCATCATTGCGCTGGCGCGGGCGCTGGGCCTGCGCGTCATCGCCGAAGGCGTGGAGACGCTGCGGCAGATGGAGGTGCTGCACCGCCTGGGCTGCTCGCTGATGCAGGGTTTCCTGTTCAGCAAGGCGCTGCCGCCCGACGAGCTGGAGCGCTGGATCGCGCTGACCGTGCTGCCGCGCAAGGCACCGTGGATCACCCAGGCCGACGGCAGCACGGACCTGACACGCGGGCAACGCTGATGCGTTCCACCCTGCCCCCGGCGCAACTCGCCAAGGCCGCGCTGCAACGCCTGGCCCAGGCGCGGCTGGAGCCCACGCCCGAGAACTATTCGCGCGCCTACGCCATCGAGGCCGGCGGTGAACCTGCGGCGGCCGCCAGCGGCGCGGTGCCCGAGCGCGCACAGCAGCTGATGGCCAAGCTCATCAGCCTGGCACTGCCCTCCGGCAGCGCCAGGCAGGATCTGCAGGCGACCCTGCGAGAGCAGCGCTACGACGAGCTGCAGCGCCAGGTCGACAAGCTGCTCGACACGGCCGGCCCGGGCGCGCAGGCCGAGGCGCTGGTGCAGGCCATCGAGCGCCTCGTGCGCGGCCTGGAGCGCGGCGGCAAGCACTGGACGCTGGCGCGCAAGAAGGACGGCATCAACCGCGTGCTGGAGCTGGGCCGCAGCGATAGCGGCAAGCTCGTCAAGCGCCTGTCGCAACTCATCGCGAGCTGGGACAAGGACGGCGACGGCAGCGAGGTCGAGACCGACGACGACGGCGGCGGCACGCCCAGCCAGTTCTTCGGCGACAGCGCGTTTGCTGAAACCGGCTTCGGTGAAGGCAGCGGCTTCGGGGACAACCTGGCCCGGGCTGCCGACAACACCGCGCCGCCGGTGGACCTCGCACCCTGGCAGGACATCGGCGGCGAGCTCAACGCCACGGTCCGCCACGCATTGCGCGCACCACAGACCGAGGCCGCGCCCGCCGACGTGCTGATGCGCGAGCTGGACGCCGCCCAGGCCGAGCTGAAGGCCGGCGGTGCCAGCCCCGAGCGGGCCACGCAGATGGCGGCCCTGTGCCTGCGGGCACGTCACCTGCTCGACCACCGTCGCCATCTGTTCGACGAGCTCGGCGGCCTGTGCCGCGAACTGAGCGGCAGCCTGGTGGACCTGGCCGAGGACGACTCCTGGGCGCGCGGCCAGGCCGAGGCGATGAACCAGACGCTGGCGCAAGGCCTGTCGGGGCGGGGCGTTCGCACCGTCTCCGAGCTGCTGAGCGGCACGCGTGATCGCCAGCGCGCCGTGCGCGAGGAGCGCTCCAGGGCGCGCGATGCACTCAAGGGGCTGATCCAGCGCATGCTGACCGAGCTGGGCGAACTGGGCCAGCACACCGACCGCTTCCAGAACAACGTGGGCCGCTATGCCGACGCCATCGAGCAGGCCGACTCCCTGGAGAGCCTGGCCGGCACCGTGCGCGAGATGGTCGAGGAGAGCCGCAGCGTGCAAGGCCTGGTGTCGCAGACGCAGGCGCGCCTGACGCTGGAGCACGACCGCGCGTCGGCGCTGACCCAGCGCGTGGACGAGCTCGAAGGCGAACTGCGCCGGCTGTCCAACGAAGTCCACACCGACCAGCTCACGCAGGTCGCAAACCGACGCGGCCTCATCCAGGCCTTCGGCATCGAGCAGGCCAAGGCGGAGCGCGAGTCAACTCGCGTGGCGCTGGCGCTGCTGGACATCGACAACTTCAAGAAGCTCAACGACAGCCTGGGCCACCACGCAGGCGACATTGCGCTGAAGTCGCTCGCCGAGCGCACGCAGGCGTCACTGCGCCCGGGCGACATGGTGGCGCGCTACGGCGGCGAGGAGTTCGTGCTGATGCTGCCCAACACGCCGCTGGACGAGGCCCAGCAGGTGCTGGTGCGGCTGCAGCGTTCGCTGTCGTCAGCGCTCTTCAACCACGACGGCAAGGATGTCTTCGTGACCTTCTCGGCCGGCGTGACGCTGTACCGCCCCGGCGAGACGCTGGAAGCCGCGCTGGACCGCGCGGATGTGGCGCTCTACGAGGCCAAGCACACGGGCAAGAACCGGGCTTGCATCGCGGAGTAAGTCGCTCCGCGGCGAGTCGTCGCTCAAAAACTGAAGGCGAGGCGCAGGCCGCCCCAATGGCGGCCGTTGACCATGATGGGCGCCGCCGCTTCCTTGAGCAGCACGAAGCGACCGCCGCCCATGTCGCGCCGGTAGGTCTGCAGCAGGAACGACTTGGTGTTGCGCGCCGACGCGAGGCCGGTGCGGTCATTGAAGATGCGGCGATAACGGCTGTTGGCCGTGTTCCAGACCGTGTCGCCCGGGCGCTGCGGCTGGCAGTACTTGCGGTTGTGCGTCGCGATATAGCCGTTGCGATCGGCCGCGATGCAGAAGACGATCTTGTCGCTGAAGCCCAGCGCCTTCTCCTGCACTTGCGGGAACAGACGATCGGTCAGCTGGCAAAAGCGCGTCGTGTGCTGCTGCGGGTTGGTGCCGTCAACGGCGCGGTAGCCCTCGTCGAACAGATCGGCCTCGCTGATCTGTCCGTCGCGCAGCGCACCCTCCAGCAGCCCGCCGATATCGGCGGCCGCCTGCTGCGCGGTGCGGATGAACGGCATGTCGTCGACCTCGACGCCGCTGGACGCGATCTGTTCGACGAGGTCTTCCGACATGCGCAGGAAGCGGTCGCTGCCATCGAAGGCGACCTTCAGGCCATGCGTAGCCTGCAGCACCTCGCGCTCCAGTTCATGCGCGCGCTCATTGAGCAGGCCCATCTGGCGGCCGCTCTCTGCCGCCGACGTGGAGATGCGCTGCACGTCCTCTTCGACCTCGTGGAAGGCGGCGTGGATCTGGCTGGGCTTGTTCGGGTCCTCGGTGAGTTCGGTACTGAAGCGGTCGATGCGCTCCTGCAGGCTGGTCACCGCCTTGACGATCGCCTTGGACGAAGATTCCACTTGGCCGGCCAGCGCCTTCACGGCCTCGGCGACGACGGCAAAACCGCGGCCGGCATCGCCGGCATGCTTGGCCTCGACGGCGGCATTGAAGGCCACGAGCCGGGTCTGCAACGAGATCTTGGTGATCTCGGCGGCAGCGTCGGACACCTGGGCCAGCGTGGACGCGATGCCCGAGACTTCGCCGCCGACGACGCCCAGGGCGCCGCGTGCGCGCTGCACCGCAGCGGCGCTCTGGGCGGTGGCGGTCGCGATCGCCGCCTGGGCCTGACCGATCTCGTTGAGCTGCTGGGCCAGCGCCTTCATCGCCTGGCCCTGCATCTGCACGACGCGCTGCGTATCTTCCAGCGCGCCGCGAACCTCGGCGGCGTCCTTGCCAACGGTGGAGATGGACCGGGCCAGTCCCTTGACGACGTTCAGCGCCGCACTGTCGTCGCGCCGCACCGGCGCCTCGCACGGAACCACGGCGGCCGGGCTGTCGGCCTTCAACCATTTCAGCATTGAGCTTGTCCCTCGTTCTTGTGCGATGGGACCGCTAACGTCGGCGTTCCCTACCAGTCGCGCAGCTTAACGCGCAACCTTGCAATCGACTGACTGTGCAGCTGGCAGACGCGGGACTCCGTGACCTTGAGCACGGCCGCAATCTCCTTGAGATTCATGTCCTGCTCGTAGTACATGCTCATCACGAACTGCTCGCGCTCGGGCAGGTTCTTGATCGCGGCGACCAGCGCCTCGCGCATGCGCTGATCCTGCAGCTGGGCCACGGGGTTGCTGTTCTCGTCGGCGACATGGCGGTCGAGGTAGTCGTTGTCACCGTCGTCGCCGGACATGTCTTCCAGGTAGACGAGCTGGGTGCCGCGCACCTTGGAGAGCAGGTCCTGGTACTCGGCCAGCGGCAGGCCCATCTCGGCGGCGATCTCGGCCTCGTGCGGTGCGCGGCCCAGGCGTTGCTCGACCTTGTGCACGGCCACCTCGATCTCGCGCTGCTGGCGGCGGGTGCCACGGCTCATCCAGTCGCCGCCGCGCAGCTCGTCGAGCATGGCGCCACGGATGCGCTGGGTGGCGAAGGTCTCGAACTGCACGCCCTGCTCGGCGTCGAAGCGCGACAGTGCATCGGTCAGGCCGATCAGGCCCACCTGGATCAGGTCGTTCACCTCCACGTTGGCCGGCAGCTTGGCGATCATCTGGTGCGCAAGGCGTCGAACCAACGGGCTGTACTGCTTGATCAGCGTGTTGTTGTCGAGGCGGCCTTTGGGCGTGTACATCGTGAACTCCGGCAGTTCAGTGCGCTGCGATGAAGGGAGAAGACCGCGCGCGCGCCGGGCGCAGCGGGGTCGCGTCGGAAGAGGCGTCGAGCGCCGCTCCAGGAGGCGCGGCAAGCAACAGCTCGCGGGCTAGGTGGCGCAGCTCGGGCGTGAGCGGTGCCTGCTGGGAGGCGCGCGGGTCCAGACAGGCCCAGTCGCGCAACACCGCGCCGAGGAAACCGTCGGCGCAGGAATGAAGCTGTTGCGCGATGCGGGTGGCCACGCGGAGCTGAGGGTGGCAGGCCATCAGCAGACTGTAGACCATCAACCCGGCGCGCTGCGTGAGCCATTTCATGCCCGCATAGGCTTCGGTGACGCTGGCCGG
>Ga0114942_1000336_pt1 | contig 13262 bp, 11 predicted proteins | sample LowerColdCreek_FD_88674 | JGI IMG/M metagenome (GOLD analysis project Ga0114942, IMG submission 88674) | Groundwater microbial communities from Cold Creek, Nevada to study Microbial Dark Matter (Phase II) - Lower Cold Creek | ecosystem: Environmental > Aquatic > Deep subsurface > Groundwater ... | reverse complement strand
TCTGAGCGAACTACTCTTGTACTAACCAGCTTTGTCGAGATACTCCGCGCAGATCGTCTGACCCAATTCGCCTGTCAGCTTGGCACTGGTGCCGGCCGTCAGCTCGATCTGGCGCGCCAACTCGCAGTAGCGGAACAGCACATAATCGCGATCCACGCCGGTGCCGCCGTGGTTATGCTGTGAAGCCTGGCTGACGCGGTGCGCCACGTTGCCGCACCAGATTTTTGCCATCAGTACGGCTTCGTGTGCGGGTCGGCCCTGGTCGATCAACGAAGCCGCCTGCTGCGTCACCAGACGCAGGCATTCCACGTCGATGTACGAGTTCGCCACGCTGTGGCTCACCGCCTGGAACGTGGCCAGTGCGCGGCCGAACTGCTGGCGTTCGGATGTGTACGATCCGGTGATGCGCATCATCTTGTCGCACACGCCCACCGCCATGGCGGCCAGCGCGGTGCGCGTCGCCTGCAGCGCCCAGTCCATGGCGGCCACGGCCTCTGCGCCGGTGGCGACGATGTCTGCGGTCGGTACCTGCACTTTGTTCATCACCAGTTCGTGCCGTGTGTCGCCCGTGGTCACGCGCTGCGGGTTTAACGTCACGCCGGCGGCTTTCGGGTCCACCAGGGCCACCACCAGTTTCTCGCCCGCCTTGGCGGACACCAGGATGCGCGCGGCCGAATGCACATTGCTGACGCAGATCTTGGTGCCGCTGATGGAGAATCCCCCCTCCATTTTTTTTGCGGTGCAGCCCGGCGCGCCGGGATCGTCGTTGTTATATTCGTCGAGCGCGGCGGCGACCAGGGTCGAGCCATTGGCGATGCTGGGCAGCCAGTGGTCCTTGACGGCGTCCTTGGCGAAGCGTCGGATGGTGCCGGCAGCGGACACCAGCACGGGGATCACGGGAATCGGCGCCACCGTGCGGCCGACCTCCTCGCACAGCATGGTGAGGCTGTAAAAACCGAGCTCTGTACCGCCGTGATTCTCGGCTATATCCAGTCCCAACAGGCCGGATTCAGCCAGGGCCTGCCACAGGCCTGCATCGAAACGCTCCTCCTGCTTCTCGATCAGCTTGAGCTTATCCACCTCGGTATAGTCAACGAGGATTTGTTGTGCCAGCTGTTGCGCGCTTTTCAGTTCTTCGGAAATCGTGAAATCCACTGCCTTGTCTCCTAGCGTGTGCGGGGCATCCACAGCCCCGCCATGGCGATAATGTCGCGTTGTATTTCGTTGGCGCCGCCGCCGAAGGTGAGCACCGCGCCCGCCCGCCAGCGGAATTCGATTTTGCCCTGCAATACGGCGCCGGGTGAGTGCGGTGCGATGGTGCCTGCCGTCCCCATCAGTTCCAGCAGCATGCGATACAGCTCCACGAAAAATTCGCTGCTGTAGACCTTGGCCATCGACGCATTGGCCATGTCGAGCGGTCCCTGGTCCATCGCCCACGCCAGCTTCCAGGCGATCAGCTTGACCACTTCCAGCCCGGTTTTGACCTTCGCCAAATTATGCTGGACCCAGGGTTGCTCGATAATCTTGCCGCCGCCCGGCGCAGCGGCGCCCGGCGCGTCCGTTGCCGCCGCCCATTCGCAGACGCCCTGGTACAGCGAGTCCACCTGGCCGTGCGTGAACAGCGACAGGCGCTCCACGTTGAGCTGCCCCGTGATGAGCTTCCAGCCCGCGTTGACCTCGCCGACGCGGTACTTGTCCGGCAGGCGGATGTCGCTGTAGTACGTGGCGTTGGTGCGCACGCCGAGCGTGTGCACCGGCGTGAGGGAAAAGCCCTCGATGTTGGTGGGCACCAGGAACATCGTCAGGCCCTTGTGCTTCTTGCTCGCATCCGGATCGGTGCGCGCGGCCAGCCACACGTAGTCGGCGAAATTCGCCAGGCTGGTCCACATTTTCTGGCCGTTGATGATCCAGTGGTCGCCGTCGCGCTCCGCCCGTGTGGTGAGGCTCGCAAGGTCGGTGCCGGCGTTGGGTTCGGAGTAGCCGATCGCGATGGTCACCTTGCCCTGCTTGACGCCGCCGACCACTTCCTCGCGCACTTCGTCGTTGGCGTTCGCCGCGATCACCGGTGTCACCGCCTCGGTGGTCAGGAACGGGTAGGCAAAGCCCGAGCGCACCACTTCATCGGTAAAGATGTACTGCTCGATGTGCGACAGTTCCTTACCGCCCAGCTCCTTCGACCAGCTCAGGCCAATCCAGCCGTCGGCGCCCATGCGCGCGTACTGCTTGCGAAACTCCGGACCGCCGCCTTCCTTGAACTCGGGGATTTTCATTTCCTCCAGCATTGCCGGCGTCATCACCGTCTTCATGTACTCGCGCACCTCCTGCTGGAGGGCCTTCTGCTGTGCGGTCAACTCGATATTCATTGCTCTGGTCCTCTGCCAGTGGTTGCGTAGCTGTCATTGCAGCCCTGCGTGTAATCTCGTCGTGTCTCGTTAGGTCCTGACGGTTTCAAGCTTCCTGTAATGTGCTCACCAGTTGTCTCTGCCGGTCCCTGTCGCCGGTGTCCACCGTACACATCCAGGTGTCGGCGAGTCCCGCGTAGCGCTGTTTCAGCAGCGTGGGGACCGCGTCGATGTCTTCACTGATTATCGCGAAGGCGTCCAGGATGTCGTCCGTAATCAGCGCCCCCATGTCCTGCCAGCGCCCCGCGCGGGTCAGTTGGTGGGCTTCGGCCTGCAGATCGCCCCAGCCGTGCAGCTCCAGCACCGCCCGGTAGGCGGGGGTGGAGGCGTAAAAGGCCAGTTGGCCCTGCACCGCCTGCCGGGAGCGCGCAAAGGCCTCCTCGTCGACGCCTGTCACCACCATGACCGGCAGGCTTACGTCAAACGATTCCCGGTTGCGTCCGGCTTTTACCAGGCCGCGCTGCACGGCGGGCAGTGTAACCTCTCGCAGGTATTTAGCGGTAGTGAAGCCGTGGGCGATCACACCGTTGGCCACCTCTGCCGCCACTTCCGTCATCAGGGGTCCGACAGCGGCGAGATTCACTCCGGGCGCACCGTAGGCTTTTCGGGTCGGCGTGAACATCGGCGTCATCAGGTCGTGCCGGTAGAATTCGCCATTGAAATCCAGTTTTTCGCCGGTCTCCCAGCAGTTCCAGATCGCCCGCATGGCCAGGATGAACTCGCGCATGCGCGCGGCGGGCTTGGACCATGGCATCGAGAAGCGGCGCGTGATGTGCGGCTTGATCTGCGAGCCCACTCCCACGGTGAAACGGCCTTTGGCGTACTGGTTCAGGTCCCACGCCAGGTTGGCCATGGTCATGGGGTTGCGCGCGAGCGCCACGCTGATGGCGGTGGTCAACCGGATGGCCTTGCTGTGCTCCGCGGCCAGTACCAGGGGGAAAAATGGATCGCTGTTGGTCTCGGCGGTAAAGGTGGCGTCGTATCCGCGCGCTTCCAACTCGGCTATGGCCGACGGCACCGAATCCAGGTCGGCACCCAAATATCCGCTGACTCTCACCAGCCGTACTCCTTCTGAAGGTACAGCACTTTACCCGTCTGGGAGTACGGATCAAGTGCCCACATTGACAATCCAGAGTGGCAAAAACGATCAGCAAAATCGCCGGGCAGTGTCGGGGGCGGTGCCAACTGCGAATCCGTCGCCCAGGCGAGCAGATGACAGGTGTTGAGCAATAGCGGGTAGACACATATAATGCGCGTCCTTTCACAGGACTATAGCTCAGCTGGTTAGAGCGCTACCTTGACATGGTAGAGGTCCCCGGTTCGAGTCCGGGTAGTCCTACCAAACAATCGAAAACGTCTTTGCGCCACAAGGACTTACACGGCTCAGCAACCCGCCAACCCTGCGTTTGCAGGATAGAGAACACGGAGACTGAGTATGCATCGTTTGTTGCCAAAATCGATGTATCTACGCTGGGGGCAGCTTCTGAGGGCCCCCAAGTCGTGAACCCTGACCTGACCTTTGCCGAGTTGGTGGACGCCTTCTGTCTGCTGGCACCGCCCAACGAGCCTCGGAACTACCGCCTGCGTAAATGGAAGGACTGCTGCGGTGATCGTATTGCCTGGTCGTTGACCGTGGGGGAGCTAGCCGCGACGCTTGAGGCCCTTTCCCAAGCTGGCATGGCCTCATCTACGCATAACCGAGCGCTCGGCGACCTCAAGGCTATCTATAACTGGGCAATTCGAGAACAGCGACGCTCGGGAGTCCCCCTTGGCGTCGAATCGCCGGCGGCCGGGATACGCAAATTGCCCGAGGTGACACGTCGGGTGCATGTGCCCGCGCAGAAGATTCAGGAATTGCTGACGTTGGCGAAGGTTTCGACTTATCTCCGCATGTACGGGCTCGTGCTGGCCGCGTTAGCGTCAGGTGCGCGTAAGAACGAGTTACGCTGAATGCGCTGGGATAACGCGGACCTCGAAAAAGGCAATTCTGAAGTCGGTACCGACCTTAGGACCGGCCGGGTAACAGTTAAGATCCCCAAGGTACGGGTCAAAACCGGTGAATCCGTGATTTTCCAGTCAGCGCTGGACCCGCAATTCGCTCTTCGTAAAGAGGTAGGGATGTTGAGCTTTTTGCTTCGCCTGCAAATTCTGCTGCTGCTGGTGTTAGGTGTGTACCTGCGAACCAGTCAATTTCGGATGCAGGTCTTACTGGACGACGAATGGCATGCTGTTCATCAGTTACTGAGCGGAAAAACACCTGAAGAGCTATTCCTGACACTCGGCCTGGCGGATTACAGCGTACCGCTTGGGATACTCTATTACTGGATTTCCCACTCCTCAGGATTAACAGAATTCTCAATGCGACTGCCAATGTTGTTGGCGTCTGCAATTTGTCTGGTAACATTTTCGGCCTATGTTTGGCGCCGTTTCCCACCAACAACTACACTTCTTTTTACCCTGTTCCTTGCGATCTCGCCACTGCTCACGATATACGCACACACGGCGCGCCCTTACGCCGTCACACTGTTGCTATCCTATGCCGCCCTCTATTTTTTCTATCAATACGGGCACTCGCCAAAAGACCGCTGGATAGCAGTTCTGGGCTACGCGGCATGCGCCGGGCTATGTCTGTGGTTGCACCTTATCACCGGTCCGTTTTTGATAGCGCCGTTTGTGTTGGAAGCCGTCCGAGCCCTTCGCCAGCGCAATTGGTCCGCTTTGCCAGCACTTGCCCATCTGGGCTTTCCTGCCACAACGCTCATGCTGTGCCTCGTCCTTCCGCCGCTCATTACCGACCACCAGTCACTGACGGGCAAATCAGGCCTAGCTGACATTGGCTGGGATACAGCGTTGGGTGTTTGGTATATCTGGCTTGGTAGTGGCTCCACATTAATAGTCCTTGGCCTGGTGTGTCTTGCGCTACTGGGTCTGCCCGTCACTCTGCGGCAAGACAGGCTTGTCCAGGCCGCCCTCCTGGGTGTTGTACTTACCCTGGCCCTGGTCCTGGCCAGTCAACCTGCGTGGGTGCAACATCCCCTTACCATGGGTCGCTACCTCTTGTCCTTCATACCAATTCTGATACTCGCAATCGCCAGCGGCATCACGGTACTGGTTAACGGGACTTCGACTCTGCGTTTAGCTGCGCTGGCAGGTGTAGGAGTGCTCCTGATTGCGTATACAGCGTCCAGCCCCAGTTGGCCCCTGGCAATCATGCCCAACAGCCAGATGACCCATTCCCTGTACCAGTTTGATTTTCGAGTCGGCCACAACAAGGTGGACGCTTATCAGCAGCAGCACCTGGGTGCTTCGCCGTTTTGGGCTCAGTTGGCCTCTGAACCGAGCGATAGTCTTCGCATTGCGGTCGCGCCATTTTATTTTGAGACCTATAACTGGGGGGCACCACGCTGGGAGCGTGACAGCAATCAAAGAGTCTTCCCTGCCTACCTGACAGGATATTGCGTGCCAAATAGATTTGGTGAAGTCCCGCGAAATTCACTTTACCGCTTTAGCAATGCCTACTACCTGGATCAAATTGACGACACCGGTATACCCCGCCCCGATTGGGTGGTATATACACGACACTTTTCTGGTTTTTCCAACGGACTCGAGGATCAATCGGTAGGTGAGGACACTAAACACTGCCTAAAAAAAATGCGCAAGCAGCTGGGCAAACCGGATTATGAGGATGATGTGTTGCTAGCCTGGAGTCTCGGCGACAACTAAAGAAGATCGCTCAGCAGCGCTGCATACCTAGTCGGTCGTGCTTCGGTGAAGGAGAAATATTTGGGGCGGGGTTCGACCGCTGTAGCGATTCACAGGAAAGCGCTTGATCAGTCGATACCCCGGAACTTGTGAGAATGTCACGATGTACTCATCATCCAATACCCACCAAAAGCTTTTTCCCGGCGTTCGTTCATCCTTACTTTCTTCAAATCGATAGAACCCGTTGTACTCGAAACCGCCATCAAGCGTTTCGGGTGTCGCACCCAGATCCTCGGCGAAGCGTATAGCTTCCCATCGGGCCTGGTTCCACGCAAAGTAATCATGAGTGGCCATGCTGGATATAATAAGCACTGTCGCTATCCAGCTGAGCGCACCGTAACCGAGAATGCCAAAGAGCCGCTTAGTTCTATCTTGTGGCCACAGTTTTGACCAGAGAGGGATCAAAAATGGTACGAGAAACAAAAGATAGCGGTCGAAAAAGTCTGTAATCAAAAACGGTGTCGCGTAAGAAACTATAACCGTCAGCAAAAATACAATTTGCCCGTCCGCTGCTCTAAATTGTACAACTCTTTTGACCGAAGCAGCAGCCAGGATCACGATGGCGACAATGCCGATAGATGCCACGACGGCGGCCAAAGGCCAAATAAAGCCTGGCTGACGCTCCAATGCCGCCAGCTCTCTTGGCAAGGCGTCATAGAGCGTAAAAGGACCAATGCCAGCCGCGTCAATCGTATTGTTTTCAAAGTATGGGGGATACCAACCAACTATCAGTGTAAAGGTACCCAGCAGAGCGACTGCCAGAAGACATGCAACAAGCCGGTTTCTCGACCCACTCGGGATACCCCACCAGACAAACCAGGGAGCCATAAAGAGCCCAAGATACCCGGTCATAACAAGAAAATTAGACGCCACATGCTGAGTCATTCCCTCCTCACCGCGCAGCAGTTTGAAAAAAAACAGTAAGAACCTACTATTGTAATGCTCCTGAGCACTGGTAATCCCCGAACCGATTGCAAGATACTGCTGGTATACGTACTGGGTAAGCATGGCAAGAATCAGCGGCATTATCCCAACGAAAACGACATTCACTCGCCACCTTCTTTGCTGCCAATACCAACCGACCATAAACGCGAAGGGTATAACTAACACAACTTGTCTCTGGAGTACGCCGATGCAGACAATCACAGCCGCGACAAAAATCCATTTGGGAGAGTAGTGTTCTAATGCTCGATAAAAAAAAGTAGCGCCAATGATCGCAAAGATGAATCCGTACATATCTGACATGTAGGAATTTGCCAGTACCGACCAACAAGGCACTGCAAGAAGAACCAGGCTGGCGACCAAAGATTGCGCCGGAAGCAATTTCACGCTGCGGTACCAGTAGAAGGCGGAGAAGGACGTGAGTATCGATACAATCAACGTCAGATATCGCAAGTGCTCGAAAGAAAACCCGAATAGCCAGGACACTCCGCCACCTAAAAGAGTCTGCGGCAGCAGGTTTGGAGAAATCCAATCAGACAGGCGTACACGCCCTTCTGTCAGTAGCCATTGAGCACTGTGCGCGTATGCCCAGTCATCATTCAGCGGGAAATTTCCCGCTGGCTGAATGATGACTAACATCAAGAGTTGAATAAGCAGCAGGATTGCCAAACAGCTCCGATCATTCATGATAAGTCGCATCGAATAAATAAAATTCCCAGACTATTTGGCAGCAACGGCGCGCTCAGTCGACTGTTCGGACTGCAGCAATTTCACCCACCATCAATTCAGGCAAAGACCCACAATCGGTACATCGCGTAATTGACAAACGTAAGCAACACTGTGGTTACAATTTGCGCTGGCCAGATCGAAAACCCAAGGCTCAGCAAGCCGGAAAGTAATGCACCGTTCAGCACAAACTGAATCCCTAGGGAGACTACAAAATGAAGAACTGCTGAGGAACGGGGCCGACTCGGGGTAAATACCTGGTGATAGGCCATCAGGAAACGACTGATCGAGCCCGCCAGAAACCCGATACTCGAAGCTACAAGGGCAGCGGCGCCTAGCGCCAGCGCCAGGTACATCAGCGCGTAATGCGCCAGCACCGCAATAGCTCCGGTCAAACAGTGCAATACAAAATTTGCCAGTAGACCCTGACCCTGCGTGGCTGTAACTTTCGACAAGAATTCAGGAGCCGTCATTGGTGATATTACTAAACATTGGGTGGCAGAAAATATTCAACCGACACACCAAGCCCAGCAGCGACACCACAATGACTCCAATGCCATAGCGCAGTGAACGCCGAAAGTTAATCGTGCTGGCTTCCTCGAAATACCGTGTGGGTACCGACACTTCGCCCACCCTGTATTTTCCGATAATTGCTTGGGCCAGTAGCTGGTTATCGAAAATGAAATCGTCTGAGTTGGCCTGAAAATTAATAGAACGCAGAAAGTCCGCCGAGTAGGCACGATAGCCTGTGTGGTACTCCGACAATTTGGCTCCGAGGAGAATATTCTGCCCCAGGGTCAGCGCTCGATTGGCCACATATTTCCACCAGGGCATGCCACCATGGAGCGCGCCACCTACGAGAATTCGCGATCCAATGACAATTTCGTAAACGCCGGAGGCTATCATTCCGGCCATGGGCCCTAATAGACGTGGGTCATACTGATAGTCCGGGTGAAGCATCACGATAATATCCGGTTGAAACTTCAATGCATTTTCGTAGCACGTTTTCTGATTGGCCCCATAACCGCGGTTGCTGGGGTGCCTGACTACCGTCAGGCCCAGCTTTCTGGCTATCTCAACGGTATTGTCATCGCTGGCATCATCAACCAGCAGTGCATAGTCCACAATTCCCTCAGGGATAGCTCGATATGTCCATTCCAGTGTCTGTTCCGCGCGAAACGCCGGCATCACCACGGCGACGGATTTTCCATTGACCATGCAGGTGTAACCTAGGCTGAATTCGCCCGCCATTCTAACAGTGTGGTCAATGGACTCAACCAATTCAATCGGCGAATTCCGCCTGGGCTCATACTACTTACAATTTTTTGGCATGGGGACGCCACCTACACCTCCGCAGTTTTCAAAGATGAAATATCCAGTGAGTAGGCTGGTGAGATTATCGCGACGCCACGCACGGCGAAAAATTTGACAAGCTGTCAGGCTATAGCCAGCATACTCTAATGTCTATCGCCGACTCACTGACCGCCGTCATCTGCACCGCCTGCCTGGTGCAGGTGGCGCCATTAGTGGTTGCAGAAAAGTCCTAGCTACCAATGCCGACTTAATGCCGACCCAGTTGGTCTATGAAGTGGAGCCCATAGCCTGGACATTCAATTGCCGATCTTAAGCGGAGTATCACTGCCGTTGGTTATGCTGCCAGCGGAAGTCCTGACGGCTGGTTGTAGTAAACTTGGATCCGGTCTATATCGGTCAAGACTTGTGTGGCGCCGACGCTGGTTGAAAAAATCCATCCAGCGTCCAATCCCAGCGGTTGCCTAACCACTGCGAGGAAAAAGATACAAGGCGAATGTATATGCGATCTAATCTCTTTGTCATGCGTGAAGTTGAACTGGTTCCGGGAGTCTCCGCGTCGTAGGACCCATCCCAGCTATTTGAACTATCCCGACACAGCTAAGTTGTGCATTATTGTGATTCACTGTGGCGCTCAGTGTCCTTTTCGCCTTGCCATGGTAGAGGTCCCCGGTTCGAGTCCGGGTAGTCCTACCAAATTTGGTTTGAAGACGGCTGTTTAGCGGGAGCGCTAAACAGCCGTTTTTGTAATACCCACCCCTCCGCGACGGCGTAATGCAGAAGTGTCCGGGGCCGCAAGACCCCGGGAGGTTGACATGGATCAACGCGTCCCGATGTGCATCCTGCTATGGTCGGCTTCACTAACGTCATACGCTGTACCTGTCATGACTGGTTACCCTAAGAATCCGCCTGACACCGATACTGCTGCGCCTGTACCGCAGGAGGATTTGGATCTGGCGGCAAAGTACCCCTCCCACGGACCCCGGTATACGTCCTATCCCACGGCACCCCAATTTCGCCAGGACTTTCCACTGGACCATTTCATCGAGTGGCTGCGCAGTGACGCCGAACAAAGGAATGCACCCCTGTCGCTGTATGTTCACCTGCCGTTCTGCCATGACATTTGCTACTACTGCGCCTGCAACAAGATCGTGACGCGCGACAAACACGCTGCGCGCGATTACCTGCGGCGCCTGAAAATCGAGATCGATCGGCAGTCAGCGCTGGTGGGCGCTACCCGCCCGGTAACCCAGATGCACTGGGGCGGTGGGACGCCCACCTTCCTGGATAACGCGGAAATCACTGAACTGATGCATATGCTGGCGAGCCATTTTCGCTTGCTGGACAAGGGTTACCGGGAATATTCCATTGAAATTGATCCCCGGACCATCCAACAGGACACTATCGCGTTGCTCAAGGGGCTGGGTTTCAATCGCATCAGCCTCGGCATCCAGGACTTCGACCCTCTGGTACAAAAAGCGGTCAACAGGATACAACCCTACCACCAGATCAGGCCACTGGTGGATTGCATCCGCGACCACGACTTTCGCTCGCTCAGTTTCGACCTGATCTATGGCTTGCCTGATCAGGATCGCTTCACCATGGAGGAGACGCTGCGCAGGGTCATCGCGCTGCGGCCGGACCGTATTGCCTGTTATCACTATGCCCACCTGCCCGAGCGCTTCAGCAGCCAGCGCGCCATCGACCGCCTTAGCGTGCCCCAACCGCAGGAAAAACTGCTGCTGCAGCAGGTGATCAGCGATTGCCTGCAGGACGCGGGTTACCTCCATATCGGCATGGATCACTATGTTCTGCCGGGCGACGAACTGGCTATCGCCCAGCAGGAAGGTCGCCTGCAACGCAATTTTCAGGGCTATTCCTTGCAGTTGGCCGATGATCTGCTGGGATTGGGTGTTTCAGCGATCAGCCAGATGGGCGATTTCTATTTGCAGAATGAGCGCGATTTGCACAGTTACTATGCGCTTGTAGATCAGGGCAAACACCCCGCAACCCGCGGCTGTAAAGTCAGTGAGGACGACAAGCTGCGGCGCTATGTCATCATGAGCCTGATCTGTGAGCTCAGGCTGGACATCGGCGAGTGCAACCGTCTCTTCGGTATCGATTTTGCCAGTAGGTTCGACCAAGAACTGCAATCGATGCGCGCCATGGAACGAGACTGGCTGTTGCGCCTCGATGCAGAAGCCATCCAGGTCACTCCCCGCGGCAGACCATTCCTGCGCAATATCTGCATGTTATTCGATGCCTACCTGGAACCCCATCCCGGCCAGCCGCCCCCCACCTTTTCCGCCATAATCTAGGCAGCCGCCGCCAAGTACTGTCCTTACACAATATGGATTATACTGGTCCGGATTTCTCGCCGAGAGAGCGGCCATGAACTTCCAAACCCCAAAACCTGCCCAGGCAGAGAGCGGCAGACCCTGTACTCATGATTACCAGGTCAGTTGCAGCAATTGCCGGCTCTCCAGCCTCTGCCTGCCGCTAGCGCTGGAAAGCGACGACATTCAGCAGCTGGATGACATCATCCAGCGCACCAAACCGCTGCAGAAAGGTAAGCACCTGTATCGAGAGGGGGATGACTTCCAGTCCGTCTACGCGGTGCGCTCCGGCGCCCTCAAGGCGTACAAGACCACAGATGATGGCAGGGAACAGGTCACCGGCTTCTATTTTCCGGGGGAAATACTGGGCATGGACGGTATCAGCAAAAACGCCCACGCCTCCTCGGCGAAAACGCTGGAAACTTCCTCCGTGTGTGAAATCCCCTTCTCCTCTCTGTCCAAACTCAGCGCCTTACTGCCCAACCTGCAGCGAAACTTTTTCCAGCTGATGAGCCGGGAAATCACCGAGGACCAGATACTGATAACCCTGTTGAGCAAGAACTCTGCGGACGAGCGCGTGGCCGCCCTGATGCTCAGTGTTTCCGCCCGCAATGCAAGACGCAAGCTGAGCGCAACGCATTTCCGGCTCCCGATGTCGCGGGTCGACATCGGGAATTATCTGGGACTGACCGTGGAAACCGTCAGCCGGGTGTTCACCCGTATGCAGAAGCTGGAAATCCTGCGCGTCGACAATAAGGAGATTGAGATTCTCGATATGTCGGGTGTGCGCGCTATGGCGAATGTCGCCAACTGAAGGCAGGGTTGGGGAGAAGCGTCTCGCATTTCACTTGATGCAAATCAACGCAATCTATACATGGCATCGTATATTGAAAAAATAAGCGAACTCTAGCGATAGCAAAGGGGCACTGTACTCAATGATTCAGCATACCTTCGGATTGTTGGTCAGACCCACTACCCAGTGGCGGACCGTAGCGGCACTGCCGGAGAGCACACTGAATACCCTTCTCCTGTACCCCTGCATATTGGCCCTGCTTCCCGCGGTGGCCTGGTATTTCGGTACTACGCAAATCGGTTGGTCGGTGGGCGATAACGGCGAGCCAATACGGCTGACGCGCGAAAGCGCGCGCGTGATCTGTATCCTGTTCTACCTGACCATGATTGCCTGTGTCGCCATTATCGGCTATTCCATCCACTGGATGGCCGCGACCTATGGTGCGCAAACGACTGTTCCCCGCGGCATCGTGACTGCCGGGCTGGTCGCAACGCCGTTATTCATTGCCGGGCTCGTCGGCTTTTACCCGATCCTGTGGCTGGACATGCTGATCGGCGTTGTTGCCGTCAGTTGGTCTGTGTACCTGATGTATCTGGGTATACCCATCATGATGCAAATCTCCAAGGATAGGGGCTTCCTTTTTTCCAGCGCAGTGTTGGCCATTGCCATGGTCATTCTCATCTGCCTGATGGTCGGGTCGGTCATCCTTTGGGATTTTGGCGCAGCCCCAGCTTTCACTGACTGAACTGCACGACTGGCCATGACCGTAAACGCGTCTCACACTGGAATTGAACCATGAGCGAACTCAGCCCGGCGCTGCAACATCCCGTCTATAATTACAAAGTGGTGCGCCAATTCGCCGTGATGACGGTAGTCTGGGGTATCGTCGGTATGCTGGTGGGCGTGCTGATTGCTGCACAGCTGGCTTGGCCGGCATTGAACTTCGACTTGCCGTGGCTGCACTTCGGGCGCCTGCGTCCCCTGCACACC
>Ga0114942_1000335_pt1 | contig 13269 bp, 12 predicted proteins | sample LowerColdCreek_FD_88674 | JGI IMG/M metagenome (GOLD analysis project Ga0114942, IMG submission 88674) | Groundwater microbial communities from Cold Creek, Nevada to study Microbial Dark Matter (Phase II) - Lower Cold Creek | ecosystem: Environmental > Aquatic > Deep subsurface > Groundwater ... | reverse complement strand
GTATAATGAGCAACGGCTTTATCGCCATTGGTTTGCACTTCATTTAGTATAGCTGTTACACTACCCAATAATGCGGTATTATCAATAGCGGGCCTTTCGATTATTGCATCCCAATTATCGGCTCTGGGGTGTATTATTATTTGCATAAATATTTATTTTACATAATCATTTTTTCAATAGGCACCACTAATATGCCTTCAGCTCCTGCATTTTTAAGTTGCTCAATTATATCCCAAAATTCATTCTCATTTAATACGCTATGTACACTACTCCAACCTTCTTTTGCCAGGGGCAAAACTGTTGGGCTCTTCATGCCTGGGAGCAAACTAATTATTTCGTTCACCTTATTATTAGGGGCATTAAGCAAAATGTATTTATTGTTTTTTGCTTTTCTTACAGCACCAATTCTAAATAATAGCTTGCTAAGAATAGCTTGCTTTTCAGTTGATAAAGTATTGTTTTTTATTAATACAGCTTCCGACTTTAAAATGGTTTCTACTTCCTTTAATCCATTCATAAAAAGGGTGCTTCCGCTACTTACCAAATCGCATACCGCACCAGCCAAACCAATGCTTGGAGCAATTTCTACACTGCCACTTATTTCATGTATTTCGGCTGTAATATTAGCTTTGCTAAGAAAATTTTGCAGAATAATGGGATAGCTTGTAGCTATTTTTTTATGTTGTAAATAATTTGCATCTACATAGTTCTCCTGCTTGGGTATTGCAATAGAAAGCCTACACTTTCCGAAACCAAGTGGCTGAACAATAGTTACTTGCTTTGCTTTTTCAAGCACAACATTTTCGCCAACAAAGCCAATATCTGCTACGGCATCTTCTACATACTGTGGAATATCATCATCTCTTAAAAAGAATATTTCAAGAGGAAAATTGCTTGCTTTGGCTTTTAATTTGTTTACGCCATTAGCTATGTCAATTCCGCACTCTTTTAACAGTTTTACTGAATCATCGTACAGTCTACCACTTTTTTGAATTGCCAATTTTAATGCCATATTTTAAAGATTTTTTTAAATAAAAAAAGGCTTACCTGTATTGGTAAGCCTCTGGAATATATTGTACACACAACACATTAGCCTACCTAGTTGGCAGTATATGATGGTGATGTATGTGTATCGCTATTTTCATTGCGTTGCAAATGTATTCATTTTTACTTAGCCACCAAATAGTACCATAAATTTTAGAGAAGAATTGTAATTGCTACTATGCCCTGCGTTAGGGGGTGCAGCGGCTACCCAGCTGAAGCCCTTGTGCTTGGTCATGTGGCTGTGTAATAGCGAAACACCCGCCCGAACGCCCAAAAATTGATTAGCGGTGATTACTTATAAACATATAGCTGTATTTTTAACGCTACTAAAAAAGTATATTGTTATGCGGAATTTGTTACTAGCATTGTTATGCCTACCTATTTTGCTGTTTGCACAAGAGAAAAAACTAATTACCCTAGAGGACATTTACAAAAAAGGAACTTTTAGGGCCGACTATGTACCAGGATTTAATAGCATGAAAGATGGTAAAACCTATACGGAATTTGATGCTAAGGGAAGTTTGATACTTAAAAACTTTAGCAATGGGAATATTGAAAAAATATTGGTTAACGCTGCGGATGTAAAAGATGTAAGCGGAAAACAATTGGCATTGTACGACATGGAATTTAGCCAAGACGAACAGAAAATATTGGTATTTAAAGATAGAGAATCTATATACCGAAGATCATCGAAAGCAATTGCATATGCCTATGATATAGCAACTAAAAAAACTACCCAAATTGATACTGCCAAGGTACTGCATGCAACATTTTCACCCGATGGCAAAAGCGTTGCGTATGTAAAAAACAATGATTTGTACATAAAAAATATTGCTACCAATAAGCTTATAAGGGTAACCAAAGATGGTAAGTGGAACCATATAATTAATGGCAATTGTGATTGGGTGTATGAGGAAGAATTTGAATTTACCAGAGCCTTTCAATGGAGCGAAAAAGGTACTTACTTAGCCTACTACAAATTTGATGAAAGCAAAGTACCCACTTTTGATATGACAATGTACGAAAGTTTGTACCCAATACCTTACAGCTATAAATATCCGAAAGCGGGTGAAGCAAATTCGGTAATAGAAATACATGTATTCTCAGTAACTAGTGGAAAAGATGTTATGGTAAATATTGGTGCAGAGAAAGACATATATATTCCAAGAATTCAATGGAGTAAGGATGACAAAAAATTAGCCGTTGCAAGACTGAACCGATTGCAAAACAACCTTGAATGGTTAATGGCTGACGCCAATACTGGTAATACTTTTAGCTTATATAAAGAAACAGATAGTAAGTATGTAGAAGTGAACAATGATCTTCATTTTTTTGAGGATGGAAAGCAATACTTGCTTACTAGTGAAAAGGATGGCATAAGAGATATATACCTTGGTAATATTGGCGGTGAAGCCCCTAAAAGATTACTAAATGCACCTTATGAAGTAACGGAAATATGCGGTATAGACGAGGTAAAGAAAAGGTTATTTTTTATAATGGCTTGGCCAAGTACACAACGCCAATTTTTTATGTTTGACCTATCAACGGGTAAATATAAAATGGTAGATGAAAGACCGGGTACACATAGTGTGGCAATGAACGCAAATTGTAGTTACTACTTAGGTACCTACTCTACCATAAAATCTACGCCTATCATTTCTTTGAATAATGTAGATAGTGTGTTGGCAGATAGCAAGGCGGGGAGGGTATTAAAAAACAATGCTGCACTTAACAATAAACTTACTGAATATGCAATGGGCACAGTAGAAATGCTGCAAGTGCCAAATGGCAAAGGTGATATGCTAAACAGTTGGATATTAAAGCCGCATAACTTTGATGCAAGCAAAAAATATCCTGTACTTTTTTGCAATTATGGTGGCCCAGGCAGCCAACAGGTAGCAGACCGTTGGGGAACAGTAAATATGTGGCAACAAATGCTATCGCAAAAGGGATATATTATTGTATGTGTTGACAATACTGGAACGGGATTTAAAGGAGCCGCTTTTAAGAAAAGTACTTATTTGCGCCTTGGCGAAAAAGAAATTGACGATCAAATAGTTGCTGCAAAATACTTTGGCGAAATGCCATATGTGGATAAAAATAGAATTGGCCATTGGGGCTGGAGTTTTGGAGGATTTATGAGTAGCTTAGCCATTACAAGAGGGGCTGATGTGTTTAAAACTGCGGTAGCTGTAGCACCCGTAACTAGTTGGAGATATTACGACAATATATATACCGAACGCTTTATGGGCTTACCTAAAGACAATGCAAAAGGATACGATGAAGTAAACCCAATAACCAATGCAGGAAAAATAAAAGGAAAGTTTTTAATAATACATGGCACAGCCGATGACAACGTACATTTTCAAAACTCAGTAATGATGATTGATGAAATGATTAAGAAAAATGTTGACTTTGAAAGTGCTTATTATCCCAATAAGAACCATGGAATTAGGGGCGGTAATACAAGTTATCATATATACAATAAGATGACCAATTTTATACTTAATAACTTATAGATAACCCATTGTAAGCATTATTACCGTTAGTAGTTTTGTATAAAAATTACTAGCGGTTTTTTATTGCTAATAACCTTTCGCCCAAATGCTTGTTATATATACTAATTACACATTATGCAACATAAAATAGTAGTAGCCATTACAGGTGCAAGTGGCAGTATTTATGCTAAACTTTTATTGGAAAAATTATTGTTGCTACCAGCACAAATTGCGGCTATTGGCGTGGTAATGAGTAAAAATGCTAAAGCGGTGTGGGAAACAGAAATTGGTGATGATGCCTACAAAAACTACGGAGTAAACTATTACGAGAAATACGATTTTAACGCCCCTTTTGCATCGGGCTCCGCACAATACAATACTATGATTATTGTGCCCTGCAGCATGGGAACAATGGGTAGAATAGCCGCCGGAATAAGTGACGATTTGGTAACTAGGGCTGCAGATGTGGTATTAAAGGAAAGGCGAAAATTGATATTAGTAGCAAGGGAAACACCCTATAATTTAGTGCATATTAGAAACATGGAAACAATTACTTTGGCAGGTGGCATTATATGCCCAGCAACACCTAGTTTTTATAGCAAACCAACCACCATTGAGGAAGTGGCAAATACGGTGGTAGATAGGGTAATAGACTTGGCGGGCATACCCATTAATACAAATAGGTGGGGCAGCTAGGGCCTACTTATCATTTAACTTTCTTAGCATTTTTATTTGATCGGATAAAATGGTTTTTACCAAATCGAATTGATCTACAATACTTTTTAGCTCCGATAGCTGCTTACGTGTATGCATACTGTCTTTATCTAGGCCTTTTGCTATTTCTTGTCTTCTACTTTCCAGTAACTCAGATAATTTATGTGTAATATTTTCCGGCTCTAAAATTATATTATTGGTTTCGGCACTAGTTGGTGCAGGTTTATTTCCTTTATTATTTTCGTCAATAATTGCATCAACATTTGAGAAGCATTTATTAATCTGTTGAATGGTAGGCTTAAAGTTTAAAGCAGCAATATTAGCCGTTGATTTTTGACCGTAATATGCAAGCGAAGCAATATAACTGGTGAGCAGGTGGTTACTAGCTACAATTTGGTAATAAATAGATAAATTGGTTTGCTGTTGCTTTGGTTCAGTAAGCATTCGCTGAAAAGTATCGCTTAAGTTGGCAAGCGATACAAACGCATCTTTACGTGCTAATTTAAAATTGGTATTGCTAATTGGTTGTTGTGAAAAGTAAGCGGCAACCTGGTTAAAATAGTGTTTATTACTTAATAGCACTTTATGCAAAAGGTCTTTTATTTGCTGGTGCTCCCATTGGGGCAACACAAAATAACTTACCAAAAATGCCACCAACGATCCAATGCAAGTATCTACAATTCTATCCTGCAAGGCAGCTTGTAGGTTAATGCTATTTAAAAAATGAAAACTAAGTACCACGTATATAGTAATGCCCGCTGTACTTATTAGGTATTGCACCCTTAGAAAGCTATAAGCCAGCATCATTGCAGTAATTAGCGCCACAAATAATAAAGCATCTTGCTTAATAAAATAGATAAGCAAAAAGCCAATAAAACCACCTATTAATGTACCAAATAGCCGATGCAGGTTTCTTAATTTAGTAATGCTATAAGCAGGCTTAATGATGGTAACAATGGTTAGCAATATCCAATAGCTATGGCCAATAGGAAAAAAAAGGGAAAAGGTATACCCAATTAATAATGCAACCGTAACCCTAACTGCATGCTTAAAATGGCTAGATTTAAAAGAAATATTACTCCATAATAAGGCTGGTTGAATCTCTCTTTTTGTTACAAATAAATTTTTATCTATCGGCTGTTTGTATTGGCGTGAAATTGCAGCATCGTAACTTGATGCATTTTGTAGCTGATGTATACGTTGCAACACATCTTCCAACATAAAAAGTATATTCCTTAGCTTAATAAAAGTTTCAATTTTATCTGCATTAATGGTGCGGTCTCTAAGCTCAAAATATGCTTTGGCAGTGGCATCATATTGCTGTTGTACGTTTAGGGTTACTATTGCTTTTTTACCCATTTGCACCGCTAAGCCAATATCGTATAGCACAGTTGCGTAACTATCAATTAAGTTATTATAATTAAGTAAAATATTGGTATCATCAAACTCTTGATGCAATTGGCTATAATCTTGCTGAGCCGTCATTATTCTTTCAAATAAATCAATGGCATCTAAAAACATTAAATTCAGAATTCTGCCCTTGCTGGTAGACTCATTTACATACATCCTTGTTTTAAACAATAGTTCTCTTAACTCCTCATGTAGTTGGTGAATATGAATCTGCGCCTTCATTAACTGTTGGTACAGGCTTTCAAAATTTGGATCTGGCAAATAGAACTTTGCTTTTACTTGTAAGTATTGGGCAGTTTCCATAATGCACTCCCCTAGTAATTGCTGTGCTGGCTTGTAAGGACGAATATTGTAAAGTAACTGCGTTAGCAATAAATACCAAGTGCCACCAATGGTGAACCATAAGGCATCTTTGAAAATATTATGTACTTGTAAATTACTATCAATATTAAAAATAAACGCTAGTAACGCAATTAAGCCAATATTATTTACCCGATTACCATACACACCAAGTAGAGAAAAAAACAAACCGAAAACTGCCAATTCAATAAAAAGTAACATAGGATACTGCCTACTAAGCCCAGCAATTAATACCATAATTCCGTTAATAACAATGCTGGCAAACATGGTGTTTCTGCGGTGATGTTCGGGGCCAGGATTATCGGTTAGGCTTACACATAATGCACCCAAAGGCAGCGCCATCATTACCGACAATAATTGTAAATTATACAGTATAACTACGGGAAGCAGTATGGCAAAAGTCATTCTAACGCCAGCATACCAATATTGGCTGGTAATAAATTTTGTAAGTGTTTTGCCGTAATCCATAAACTATATTAAGAAAAAATCCCAAGTCTTTTCAGAAATGGGATTTTTTTGTATTCAAAACATTACTACGCTTAAGTTACACAGTTGCACTTTCTTCTGTGGCTGTTTCTGCTTCTTTAAAGCTAAATACTATTTTTCCGTTTTCGGCGTCTAAGCCGGCTACTAATACATCACCCGCCTTAACTTGTAGGTTTAGTATTTCTTCCGCTAAAGGATCTTCCAAATATTTTTGAATTGCCCTATGTAATGGCCTAGCGCCAAACTGTACATCGTAGCCTTTATCTGCAATAAAAGTTTTTGCATCAGGCGTTAGTTCTAAACTAAAGCCAAGGTTTTTAAGCCTTTTTGCAACCCCTTTCATTAAAATATCAATAATTTGAAAAATATCGTCTTTAGTTAAAGAATTAAATATCACCACATCGTCAATTCTATTTAGGAACTCGGGGGAGAATGTACGCTTTAAAGCTTTTTCTATTACCGCCTTATTGTTCTCCTCTTGGTTTTGTACCCTTGAAGCGGTGGCAAAACCAACACCATCACCAAATTCTTTTAACTGCCTTACACCAATGTTGGATGTCATGATAATTAAGGTATTCTTAAAATCTATTTTCCTGCCAAGTCCATCCGTTAATTGACCATCATCTAACACTTGTAGTAAAATGTTGTAGATATCTGGGTGAGCTTTCTCAATTTCATCTAATAAAATAACACTGTATGGTTTGCGGCGTACTTTTTCGGTAAGTTGACCACCTTCTTCATAACCAACATATCCTGGAGGGGCTCCAATTAAGCGGCTCACCGTAAATTTCTCCATGTATTCACTCATATCAATCCTTATTAGGGCTTCATCTGAGTCGAACATGTTTCTTGCTAAGGTTCTTGCCAACTCCGTTTTTCCCACACCCGTTGGGCCTAAGAAAATGAAAGTACCAATTGGCTTTTTAGGGTCTTTAAGCCCCACTCTATTGCGTTGTATAGCTTTTACCACCTTGCTTATGGCATCATCTTGACCAACAACCATTCCCTTCATATCTTCATTCATATTACGGAGCTTCACCGTTTCTGCTTCTACCATTCGCTTTACGGGAATGCCTGTCATCATACTAATAACTTCAGCAATAGCCTCCTCATTAATAGGGAAACGCCTGTTTTTACTATCCTCCTCCCACAAAAACTTAGCGTTTTCTAGTTCTTCACCCAGTCGCTTTTCTTTATCCCTTAATGCCGCAGCTTCCTCAAATTTTTGGCTTTTTACAACTCTATTTTTCTCAATTTTTACTTCTTCTATTTGCTTCTCAAGTTCTAATATGCTTTCGGGAACATTAATGTTTTTCAAATGCACCCTTGCTCCAACTTCATCTAGTACATCAATTGCTTTATCGGGTAGCAACCTATCCGTCATGTATCTATCACTCAGTTTCACACAAGCATCGATAGCTTCTTGGTCGTAGGATACGCTATGGAAATCTTCGTATTTAGATTTGATGTTATTAAGTATTTGTATGGTCTCATCAATACTAGGTGGCTCAATAAGTACTTTTTGAAAACGACGGTCTAAGGCACCATCCTTTTCAATATATTGGCGGTACTCATCTAAGGTAGAAGCACCAATGCACTGCAACTCGCCACGGGCTAGGGCTGGTTTAAAAATATTACTAGCATCTAATGAGCCGCTAGCACCACCCGCACCAACAATGGTATGTATTTCATCAATGAATAAGATAACATCCCTGTTTTTCTCTAATTCATTCATAATGGCTTTCATACGCTCTTCGAACTGGCCACGGTATTTTGTGCCAGCCACCAGGGCTGCAAGATCTAGACTAATTACTCTTTTATCGAATAATACACGGCTTACCTTGCGTTGTATAATGCGTAGTGCTAATCCCTCTACAATGGCGGTTTTACCCACGCCTGGTTCACCAATTAATATTGGGTTATTTTTCTTTCTTCTGGAAAGTATTTGTGAAACTCTTTCTATTTCCGCTTCACGGCCCACAATTGGGTCCAAAGTTCCCGCTTCGGCTAACTTAGTAATATCTCTACCAAAGTTATCTAATACGGGGGTTTTACTTTTTGCAGTACCAGGCTTATTGGCGGTGCTTGCAGTACCTTTTGGCTGGTTAAAGCCTTTTTTCTCCTCATCAAAATCATCGTCGTTGTCATCCGGAAACTCACTTCTTACATCGCTGTTGCGTACCATTCCTAATTCGTTTCTAAACAAATCGTAATCAATATCAAACTGCCCGAGTATTTGGGTAGCAATGTTTTCTCTATTCTTTAAAATAGAAAGCATTAAATGCTCTGTTTCTACCAATGGGCTTTTAAGTGCTTTTGATTCAAGAACGGTTACCCTTATTACTTTTTCAGCTTGCTTTGTTAGGGGCAAACTATTAATGTTGGCTATATTTTTACCGCTTCTATCTTTCACAGCTAGTTCTACCTGCTTTCGTAATTCAAATAAATCAACGTTGAGTTGCTTTAAAATTTTTACTGCCGTATTATCGCCCTCTCTAATTAGGCCTAGGAGCAGGTGCTCTGTACCTATAAAATCATTCCCAAGCCTTAATGCCTCTTCTCTACTGAAGGAAATGATTTCTTTTACTTGCGCCGAAAAATTATTGTCCATGCTTAAATAATTAGCGTTTATACAATTATAACGAATATTTTTGACCTTATAATAGCGTGTTTTTGCACAATATGTTAATCAAATAATAATAGTAGGATGGAGGTCAAAATTGATACCAAGGAAAAATTCACTGTACTTACTCCAATGCTTCCACAGCTTAATGACAATTTAACAGCGGAATTGGTTGCATTAGCCAAAAATTGTTTGCAATCAGTGCCAAATAATGTAATTGTTAATATGCAATTGGTTACAACGGTAGCGGCAGAAGCGGCAGAAATGCTTATACAATTGCAGCAGCATTTCTACGAGGTGCATGCCTCCTTAGTATTTTGTGGCATTGCCAAAGAAGTAGAAAACAGCTTAGATGATGCAGAACTATTAGAACTACTTAACTATACACCAACCGAAAGCGAGGCTTGGGATATTGTGCAAATGGAAGAAATAGAAAGGGAATTAATGGATGATGCTAACCCAAGCTTTAATGATTTTGAGGAGGAAAAATAGCGGAACACTAACTTAGTTTTTTACCGCTAAAGGCCAACAATATCCAACCAATTATAAAAGCCACTCCACCAAATGGTGTAACAGCCCCCAACCAACTATACTGTGTGTAACCCATTGCCTTACAATAAGTTAGTACATACAAAGAACCTGAGAATAAAACAATACCTATTAAAAATGAGTACGCAGCATACTCCAAAAATTTAATAGCTTTTTTCTGTGCCAATAATGCCACCACCAATAATGCAAATACATGGTAAAACTGGTATTTTACGGCTGTTTCAAAAATAGCTATCGTAGCTACATCGGCCCTAGTTTTTAAGCCATGAGCACCAAATGCACCTAAGGCTACCGTAATAGCACCAAGGCAGCAAATAATAAAAAACAAATGCTTATACATGAGGATAAATAATATTTTTAAAGGTATCAATATGCATTTGACTAGGCAATATAATATGCTGTGCCATGTTGTAAAACGCTTCCCTTTCGGTAAGCTTAGTTATTACAAACTGTTCCAATTCGGCTTTAGATTTTCCCACAATTAATGGTCTTTTTTCTTGAGCGTATTGTAATCTTTCTACTATTGTTTCTGTTGCTTCATTTAGCCAAATGGTTACGCCATTCGCATTCATCCAAGCCATATTGTTATTGTAGCAGGGCGATCCGCCACCGGTAGAAATAATGGTTTTTTGGTTAAAATGTAACTTACGCAAAGTAGCAGCTTCCACATCTCTAAAGTAGCCTTCGCCATTATTTGAAAATATTTCCGTTATTGTTTTAGCTTGCTGCTGCACTATTACCGCATCCAAGTCAACTGATGCAATACCCAACTCTTTCAGCAAAGTTTTTGCCCAATATGTTTTTCCCGAACCCATAAAACCAATTAGGTAGTAATGCATGTTTGCTTTATCCTTTTTTTATGTAGCTAATTACTTTTTGGGAAATTATTTTCTTCATAGCATCCCAGCTTTTATTAATGTACAGTTTTGGCTGTTGCATAGCTTCAGCATCTTCAAAGTAGTGCATTGATAACAATAGCTGACCAATATCAACCGAAGGATATTTTATCGAAAACATTTTTACCAACTCTTCAACACTTAGCTGTTGCAATAAACAGAATAAATCAATAAAATCTTTTTTACTTCCTCTGTTAAAAATGGCCTTTAGCTTTAGTGTGGCTATATCTTTTATATCAGCAATTCTTAAATCATCAATTATTCTTAAAGGGTATTGCAGTGGTGTAAAATTGTTAACAAAATCAATCTTCACACCATTTACATAAGCAAAATACATATGCTTACTTTGCCCAATTGTATTTAATTCAGTGAAGTTTTGTTTCAATGCATTCTCAACATCATTGGTATCAAAACCAGCATGTGTAAACAAATCAATATCCACGGAATCTCTATGCCCTAATAAAAGTGCAAGTGCTGTGCCACCAACTAAGTAAAAAGAAGCAAGTTCCTTAATAGCCATTAACTCCCGTAATGTTCCAAGAAGTTCAGGCCTAACAGTTTTTGTTTGTAACATCTAAATTCTTCAATATTTATGTCTAAATAAGCAGCCATAAAGTGCATTCCTTTTTCATTCAAGGTTCGGGAATTTATAACCGCTTCTTTTAATTCTTCGTTGGTGTAAAAGCGAAGTACGGCCCGTATATCTTCCAAACTACCACGGCATAGCACACGGCTAACCAAATAGGTTTTATGCTTGTATGCATCCAATTCGTTGGGGTCGGCATCCCAAAGCACTCTATCATTAATTATCAATCCTTGAATATCCATACGCAATGTTGCTAGTATAAAGATGATTATTTTTTACAGTAATTATACAAATTGTTTTGGGCGTTCCGCCATTGCCTTGTTGCACAATGGCAATTGGCGTCGGGCTTTTTGCGGCAAGTCCGGCACAAATGCTTCGCCACAGTGCCTCACCGGGCTTTCTGCGCCAATCCCTAACGCTGGCGTTGGAGTATTTTGTTTTTCTTCCTTACTCATAAAAAACATTTACCCTAAAAAACACCCCAATTATTATTGTAATTTTCAGAAGAATAATATTAAAAATTGATGTCAAACGAAAAGATTAATAACTCACAACAAAACAATAGAACCGATGAGCAATTCCCCTCCGCTGGAGGGGTGCCCGAAGGGCGGGGTGGTCAACCTACCAGAAACACTAAAAACTATATGCAACTACCCTTTAACCCCAACTTAAAACAAAGGGCAAAAGAATTAAGAAAGGCAGGAAACTATTCGGAAGTACTTTTTTGGAATCAAGTAAAAAACAAACAGTTTAAGGGTTTTGATTTTGACCGGCAGAAAATAATTGGCAACTATATAGTAGATTTTTTCTGCACCAACTGCAACGTTGTAATAGAAATTGATGGTAGCAGCCACGATAATAAAGCGGAGTATGATGCAGCAAGGGATGAATATTTGCAAAGCCTTGGGTTAAGCGTAATACATATTCCTGTTTTAGATGTAATGAAGCGAATGGGCAATGTAATGGAAATGTTATACCACCACCCCGCCCTTTTCAAGGGCACCCCTTCTGGGGAGGGGAATGCTGCAGATATTCAATGATTTTATTAAGAAAATCGCATAGTTCATCTTTTAAAAAAAGCTCATTTTTTGTGTACGTAAAGTCAAAGCTATGCCCGTTTACGATAAGTCTTATCAGCACAACAAAAAAGGGCAACCCTCCGGCGGGGGGAATGTTATGCACTCAAAATCAAGAGCGTTACTGTAAGTATAATCTAGTATCATAAAAGGTAAAAACTACTAGCTTTTAAAATGCCTTACGAATAAATACATATAAATAAAGTGGCAGCATAACTATCAAGTAATAAACCGAGATAATTGAAATAAAAAACCCAATCTCAGTTATAAGATTGGGGTTATATGATTCGGAAAGTTTTTACCTATTTAAAAGCATTAATTCCTGTAACGTCCATACCGGTAATAAGTAAGTGCACATCATGGGTACCTTCATAAGTAAGTACACTTTCTATGTTCATCATATGCCTCATAATGCTGTACTCGCCAGTAATACCCATGCCTCCAAGCATTTGCCTAGCTTCTCTTGCCACATTTGCAGCAAGCTCACAACTGTTTCTTTTTGCCATACTTATTTGCGCCGGTGTTGCTCTATTATCATTCATTAACACACCCAAACGCCAAACTAATAATTGTGCCTTTGTAATTTCAGTAATCATTTCTGCAAGCTTCTTTTGCTGTAGCTGAAAGCCTGCAATTGGCTTACCAAATTGTACCCTTTCTAAACTGTAGCGTAAGGCAGTGTCATAACAATCCATTGCAGCACCAAGTGCTCCCCAGGCTATGCCATACCTAGCTTTAGAAAGGCATCCTAACGGCCCTTTTAAACCTTTTACATTTGGTAAAATATTTTCTTTAGGCACTTTTACATCATGAAACACCAACTCACCTGTTGCAGATGCTCTTAGGCTCCATTTGCCATGTGTGGTAGGTGTGGTAAAACCTTCCATACCCCGCTCTACAATAACGCCTCTTATAATACCTTCTTCATCCTTGGCCCATACAACTGCAACTTGTGCAAACGGTGCGTTACTAATCCACATTTTAGCACCATTTAGTATTACATGGTCGCCTGCATCTTTAATGTTAG
>Ga0114942_1000334_pt1 | contig 13277 bp, 14 predicted proteins | sample LowerColdCreek_FD_88674 | JGI IMG/M metagenome (GOLD analysis project Ga0114942, IMG submission 88674) | Groundwater microbial communities from Cold Creek, Nevada to study Microbial Dark Matter (Phase II) - Lower Cold Creek | ecosystem: Environmental > Aquatic > Deep subsurface > Groundwater ... | reverse complement strand
TGAACTCGCCGGCGGCTTCGGTATAATGCTGGAGTTGGTGGCGAATGCCTGCAGGTCCAATCAGGCACACACCAAAGAAAGCGTTCCTGCCGTCGAAGAGCTTCGGATGTTAGCGCGGAATCCTTGGCTACACTAAATGGCGGCGTGCTGGGCGTCGCACGGATCGCACCGGCCGCACTCATCCGTCCAGCCCGTGTGCTCGACGACGCGCAGAAAGACGGGGTAACACCCCGGCAGCCGCTTTCGGCGGTATACGGTCCTAATAGATAGCACGACAATATCCAGGTCAAGTAGCAAGGAATAGCTTACCCATGAAGAATCTCTTTACACTCGCTCTCGTAACCCTGATTACTGCCTGCTCGCACCCCATCGAAATCGAGGGCGAAGGGGACGTCATGTCTGCGAGTGGTGACAGGAATTGCTCTCTGGAAGATTTCCAGACGGCACAGGACAATTGCACCAAAAACTACGCGATAGGGGCGTACGAGGAAACCTACACGCCGATACCTCGCGACGGTTGGAAGTTTGATCGTTGGGCCACCTACTGCTCGACAGCGACCGCTCCCAACTACGAGTGCAGTTTTGATGTAGATGCCGCAACGGTGCGGGCCGTCTGGGGGAAGACCATGCCACCGCTTCAGGCTGTATTCACTGTTGATAATGGTCTGCCCATTTCGAACACGGTGACAGTTGAGGGTAGGGAATGGGCGCAGGTTAATATTTTCACCGGAATCACATGGAACGAGGTGGATGCCGCTTGTTCTGGAGAGGTCTGCAGCGGCAAGTTGAACGGCTACAATGTGACTGGCTGGGTTTGGGCGTCAGTAGATGATGTAAACAATTTGTTTAATTCTTACCTCGCAGAGGAAGGGGCGCTTGGGCCGGGGCCAGACCGGCTGTCCACTTTTGATCCCACCACTTGGGCATCCGAATTTTACGCGGATGGGTGGACACCCACGGAGACGAGTTCGTCTCACAATCAAGTCTTGGGTTTATTGTCCACAAGCCATTCTACTGATTATGCGTATGAGGCCAGAATTCATGATTATTTCAGAAATGATCCTTTCAATGGTAGCTCAGATGAGGCGGCCACCACCTATGTAAAACAAAAGCATGAGGCTGAAAACTGGATGGGTGTGTGGATGTATCGTGCGCAGGCTATTACGGATACCGTGTCTGTAGCAGGCAGAGTTTGGGCGCAGCCAGACTTGTTTGTCGATTTGTCATGGAATCAGATTCAAGTGCAATGCCCCAGTGGCATCTGTAGTGGCATCGCGGTCCTGAATGGTTATCACATGAGCGGTTGGAAGTTGGCTTCCGTGGATGATGTGAATTCTCTGTTTAATGTCTATATTGGTGACGATGTGATGGGGCCGGGTCCGGACTCTGCCTATGCGTCAAATTGGGATAGCTGGGGAAGCTTGATGTTTGACGAAGGATTTCGCTTAACAGAACATGAAGGCAGTTATGGGAGGGCCATCGAGGGTTTAACGGCAGATGAGGTTGCCAGTGATGCCAATCGTGTCCATGTCGGTGTATTTGTAGATTATTCCAGCAATGAAGGGTCTGATTCTGCGCGCACCTATGGCTCTCATGGCAAGGACAATGCATACGGTTTCACAGGAGCGTGGTTTTATCGCGCTGTTGATCTTGGTGTAGATGCCGTCAGAGTTGGCACCAATGAGTGGGCGCAGCCAGACTTGTTAACCAATCTTTCGTGGCATGATGTTGCGGAAGCGTGTCCCGACAGCGTTTGCACCGGCACACTGAACGGTTTCGATGTGACAGGGTGGACATGGGCCTCCGTCTATCAGGTAAATGCATTGTTCAATGCCTACGGTGTAGAGCCGCCGCTAGTTGGGGCTGGCGAATTTGTTTCGTTAGGCCGCTCCGAGTGGGCCCCGCTGTTTTTCTCATCAGGATTCAGAACAATGTACGAAGGTGGTAGTGAAACGGGTTATGTTCGCGAGATAGTTGCTTGGTCATCAAGTTCGAGTGTGTTTGACCCTGAGGGCGCCGCTTACGTTCCCCTAATAAGGTATCAGCCAGAGGAGGAAGGTGGTGGTCCTGGCCCTGGCAGCGATACGGTAGGCAGCGGTGAAGGGCTGAAATGGGAGAAAGGCCCAGAACTGGGTGTATGGTTGTATCGAAGCGCCGACTAGGTCCTGGATTGCAGAAGGGCACTGACGAGTTAACTTCTTCAAATCGATAATCCCGTGATGTATTACTACATCTGTCACCACTTCCCGTTGGCACGCCTGACGCGATCAAACACACCCGCTTAAAAAAAGGGCGATCGCAAGGCCACAGCAAGGACAACTCGCGCTGGATGCGGGTAAACGGGTACATTGTTGATCTGTGGTGTTGGATTGGGCGCGGCGATTGTTGGCTGCAACAACAGCGCGCTGGAACCCGATCAGGTATTAGAAGAGTTGGGATGCATGCCCGAGGATTATGAAGAACTCAGAGAAGCCATTCGACCCGAGAACGCTGATCTTGGCGCGGCTGAAGGCGAAGAGGGTTCCTGATCCTTGCCTGCCGCATTGGATTCGCGAAGTATAATAAAACCTCATCACAGGGACAGCACCCATGAAGGCCTATTTACTGATATTGATTCCTGCCATTTTCGTGATGTCTGGGTGCGACAGCACGCAGAGCCCCTCGCACCCCACGCGCGCGACGCCATCGCCGAATATTTTGCTGATTGTATTGGACGATTTTGGTTATAACGACTTAGGTGCCAATGGCAACCCGAAAACGCCCACGCCAAATCTGGATGCCCTGGCGGCGCAGGGTATTCTGTATACTCGCCACTATGCAGATGCCACTTGCTCGGTGGCGCGAGCGGCACTGATGACAGGAATGCATCCGGCAACACACGGCCTTCGTCCGAACCACCTCGGTTTGTCCGTGGGCACTCCCACCATCGCGAGCATGTTGAGCGAACATGGCTACCGGACACAACACATTGGGAAGTGGCATATTGCTAGTGCTACGCTGGAGCAATCACCCAGCCAACTCGGTTTTGACGACTGGTTTGGCTTTTTGCATAACAACGAGCTGAACGGCCCTTCTCCCGATGGCATACGCTATAACTTTCCTACCTACAAGAATCCCTGGCTGCGTGACAACCAGTCACCACCGAAGCAACATCAGGGGCATTTAACTAACATACTGACCGATCGCGCTATACAATTCCTGGAGCAGCAGAAGGGGCAAACGAAGCCCTGGTTCCTGAATCTATGGTACTTCGCACCGCACGCACCAATCCAACCTGGCCCCAATTTCCTGAAAAAGTACCCCGACACCAAAGAAGGGAAATATCAGGCGTTGATTGATCAGTTGGACTTCAATATCGGCAGGGTCATGGATGCGCTAAACAAGACCGGCGCGGCCGACAACACGCTGGTCATTGTGTTGAGCGACAATGGCGGCACTAACCAGGCCACGGACAACAACTACCCCTTTGCCGGAAAGAAGGCTGAGTACCTCGAGGGGGGCGTGCGCACACCGCTATTTATGCGCTGGCCAGGACATATCGAACCACATGCCATATCCGATGAAATTGTCAGTATCTACGACATTTTTCCCACGATCGCCCAGGCAAGCGCCGCCACACCGCCGGCAGGTATCATCGGCAGAAGCCTGCTGGACCCGGAGCGCCCTGCGACTCCCCAGCTTTACTGGGAGTCATCCAACAGCACCAGCCACATTTATTCCATCCTCTCGGCAGATGGACGTTGGCGATACACTGACTTTGTTGGCATGCGATCTCTCTATGACCTGAATGCGGACGCTACCGGCAAAGAGAACGTGCTTGATCGATATCCAGAGATCGCCGCACGACTAACCCAAGACTACCTGCAATGGCGCAAGACCGTAAGAAATGTCGCTGTCAACTATGAACCAGCCAATAGCCAAGGCCGTGCCGTGTTGCGCGGCGATGACCTGCAACGCAGCCCCGGTTACAGCGGCTTTACTTTTTCCATAGGCGTTACGCCTGCGGCTCAACCCGGCACGTCCCCCGAGGTTATCGCCGAACAGGCCGGGCGCTGGCGACTGGAGATCAATGGTACGCAAGGATTGAAACTGGAAGTGCTGGGGCAGGTCATCACGATTCCCGCCCTGCCTGTCGGACGCTGCAGTGAAGTCGTCGTCAGCACACAGTTCAATTTTTCCCCCGTCCAACCACAATACAACATATCCTATATTGATATGTTTATTGACGGAGTGCAGGTGAAAAACCTCACCACGAAAAATCCGCCTTTGAATACTTCCGGGTATGCAAACCCTACCTTCATCGGGATGAATCCCCGCGGCGAAGAAGTGTTTCAGGGTACTCTCAGCCGACCCATGATTCTCAATGAACGCGTGGTCCCCGATGAGCAAGGCCAGGTGATTGGTAATGGCATCTCAGGTGTGCCGCGCACATGTCTCCCTGCACAAACCTGACGATAGAGATGGCGGTACTGACAAGTCACTTGTCAGTACCTGCGGGAGGACTGGATACGATTGAGCTAGCCGTAGCGGTAGCGCTTCAACATCATGGCCGGTTGGTACGCAGGTCGGCGGTTGCTTCAGGTCGGGGCACAGCGTGGCCTGTGATCGGCTTTCGGCCTCGATGAATCCACTCATAATGGTAGCCCCTCAGCGAGAATGTCTGATTGTATCGCGCCGAGGAGTTTTCATAGGTGGTCGCGCCGGTTTTGCCAAGCATTCAATTATTGACGGTAAGCAGGTAAAGATTGCAGCCATAGGTACTTTACCACCGCTTGAGGGCACTGGCTGTCAGTGGCCCAATACCGGGGATTTGTGCCAGTCAATTGGCACAAAGCGCATATTGGGTCGAGTAACGGCTTCGCAGATGACCTCCGCGTCAGCGGCATCTGTCTTGTTAGTCTTCACATACGGTTTCACGAATTGTGGCGCCATCAGTTTCACCGTATGACCCTGCGCCTGTAGTTTCCGCGCCCAGTAATGAGCGCCACCGCACGCTTCCATGCCTACCAGGCAGGGTGGAAGCTGTGCAAAATATCTCAATACCTGCTGGCGGCTGAGTCGTTTCTGAACAACGGGTTTGCCTCCTTGATCAACACCGTGAACCTGGAATACGGATTTAGCCAGATCGATACCAACTGTAGTAGTCTTCATCTTGGCCGCCTCTCTCGGTTTGTGGTAACTCTCATTCGCCGCTTTGGCAGCTGAATGCCGGTATGAGAAGGGGCGACCATCCCATTAGCCTCAGGCGATTTGAGACGTTTCGCCTCCAGCCTCCGCCATGACCGCTGTTGAGTAGGAAAGCAATGGGATGGACTCCTCCTCACCTATCGGCATCAATGTGCCAAACTGGTCGTTAAGGCTGTGAAATGGCATAACGAGGTGAGCAATGACAACACAGAAACGAACGAGACGTCAGTATACGGAAGACTTCAAGCGAGATGCCGTGGCGCTGGTGACCGATCAGGGTTACAAGGTGACCGAGGCCGCCCGCAGCCTGGGTATCAACGCCAATCAGCTGCGTCGGTGGAAACAGGAGATAGAAGAGCAGGCCTCGGGTGTTCAACTGAATGAGGACGAGCGCGAGGAGCTGAAGCGGTTGCATAAAGAGGTCCGCAACCTGCGGATGGAGAATGAGATTTTAAAAAAGCGAGTCAGTACTTCGCGAAGGAAATGAAGAAGGCTACACTACCGACCTCAAGGTAGTTGGGAAAGCGGTTATCGAAGGTTATGATTCCAATTACAACGCCCATTATGTATAGTACTCCACCATAAGAAATGAAGTTAGTTGCTAGGTTTTTAACGGTTAAAAGTTGGTTTGGTTGTGGAAGGGTAAAGCTTCTCTAATCCGTCGTCATCATCGCGGTCCCCATTCGATTCCGGCGGAGGGGAGACGTCGCAATAATAATTTGCCGGGGCTTCACCAACACCTATGACATTGAACCTATTCTTTGGAGCCAGCACAGGACGTACCGCCACAATGCACCTTGCTAACAGCCTGAATGCGGAGTCAGACTGTGTATGTGTTCACGAGGGTAAATTTCGTCACCGCGAAACATCCGGTGAACAACTTTTGCCCTTTTTGACCTTGGAAAACAGGCTCGCGTATGAAAGCCCGGAAAAAGCATTGGGCATTATTGATTCCAAACGTGCGATCATCGACCAACTGAATATGGAAGGCGTGTCCCACTTTGGCGATATTGCCTATAACAATAGTCCTTTTCTGGTGCCGCTGTCAGCCAGGTTCCCTCGGGCAAAATTTGTCATCATCGTGAGGGATGGTCGTAGCTTCGTACGCTCAGCTACGGTTATGGAAGGGGAGGACGAGACCCCGGTGGGATGGCCGCCGGCAAACAAAAAGCTGACACCCCTGGAGGAGTATATTTCTTTGGGCCGACTTCAACCTAGACGTGGATCACCCCTGGCACAGCCCTGGCATACCTGGGACGCTTTCCAGAAGAACGTGTGGCTTTGGGCGGAGACTAATACAATAATACTTGACGCTCTACACGCAATAGCGTCTGAGCGTTGGCTGCTGGTGAGATTCGAGGATTTCGTATCAGACACGTTGCGGGTTTACTTAAAAATCAGGAAGTTTCTGGGGTTCGAACAGGATTTGTCAGAGCAGGCCAGGTCAGTGCTTATGTCGCCCGTCGTCAATGCCAGCAGAGCCTATGCGCTAGCCTCCTATCCGGATTGGTCACTCACCCAGAAGGAGCACTTCCACCACTACGCGGGAGGTGTCATGGATCGACTGGGGTACGATTATGAGTAGCGAAATTTATGAGCGAGTAGCGCGTGTATTCCGGTCGGTTCTCACTGACCAACAGATGCTGGCTTTTAACCTGGAAGCGACAATGGATGATGTCGATGGTTGGGATTCGTTGAGCTTCCTCAGTACTATTGTAGGTCTGGAGCATGAATTTGGTGTGCGAATCGATGGTCTGGATGCCATAAACCTGACTTCAGTCGCCAACATCATCACCTTCGTGCAAAGCAAATCCTGAAGCGAGGTTACTTTTGAAGACACTGGAAATACCGCTGGGGGGCGACGTGGAAGTCGGCTCTCCTGTCTACAAGACCCTACTTGAGAGCCTTCCCTACTATCTTGGAGATCAGTACGTCGCATTGGTCAAGGATGACAGACTGATTATCGAGGGTGTTCCGGAGTCGCTGGAAAATCAGCTTACGCGGGCCGCGCTGGAATCACTCGTAGCCGCGAAAGCGGAGCATGAAAGAGTGGATGAGCGCTGCCTACATTCTTTCGAAGGGAGATACCCGCTGCACGAGGGCGTGTTCGAATTGTTGCAGCAGCAGCGCGCGATATTTGCAACCGGGCACGGGAAACTGGTGTATTCGGGAATCGTGGCCGACGTATTCAGGGCTATTGATCAATTTTTGAAGCGACACTGCCTTGGATTAGGCGCACAGCAAGAAATGTACCCGCCCGCGCTTGAGGCCGCGACACTGTTGCGGGCAGGGTATTTCGACATTCTTGCGCAGCATGCCTATTTTATTACACCGTTAAAAACCAGGCTGGATTCTCTGCGCGCCGCCCGGGAGGGCGATGTTACGCGGGCTTCTGGCACGGACCATTTGCAATCTCCCAGTTGGGTGCTCAGCCCAACGGTCTGTCATCACTGTTTTGAGGCGCGCAAGGATTCGGATATGCAACTGCCTCTGACAATTACTGCTATAAATCAGTGTTCCCGCTATGAAGTGCACGATACGCACGGCATGCGTCGCCTCAGGATGTACTGGATGCGGGAGTGTGTACTCTTTGACGAGGAAGAAGCCTCAATCGTTAATTTCCTGGACAATCTGATCTCGATCACGACAGACGCATTGCAGCGGTGGGGTATTTCCCATCAGGTGGTTACGGCGAATGATCCCTTTTTTTCTAATTCTGCGACGTCCAAACGCGCATTCCAGACTATGTTTTCATTGAAGCGCGAGCTCAAGTTACCGATTCCCGACGGCAGTCTCGCATGCGCATCCTTTAACAATCATCAGCGCTCACTTGTTGAGTCCTTTAACATTCAAAACGTTGATGCATCTGGGAAGCGTGTTACCTCGGGTTGTGTTGCATGGGGCCTGGATCGCTTGATTTTTGCTTTATTTAGCCAACTCGGCGTTGAAGTTAACCATTGGCCAGCACAAATGCGCAGCGATCTGGAACTCTAATATTCTCCGCATGGGTTTTAATGGGAGATTAATTGGGATTTGCTGCCTCCTAGCGATAGTGCTGGTGGGCTCAATTTTTATCTACGCATCCTTTCTGCCGAGAATGCGTTTTGCTGAACCTCAACCCGGTTTATCGCAATTTGAGCTTCTCAAGGACAGATCCAATTGTTACCACGATCGGATTTATATGGGAAGATCGACAGCAGACGTGCTTTTTTTTGCATCATCCCGGACCGGTGCAGCGCTGGACCCCACACTGGCCATGTCCAGCTACGAAGCAGTTACCGGAAGGAAGCAGGAAATATTTCTATTCTGGACGCCCTGGCCAAATTCCGAGATCATGTACGCATTTTTTCGAGATTATCTGGCCAACAATCCTGCACCGAAAGTTGCGCTAATTGCATTGTCTCCTGCTGTAAAATTGAACCCTCCGGTACGCTATGTTCACCCGCTCTTTCACTCCTTTGCACCTCCGTATCTTTACCTGGATGTACTCAGTTCCTCAGAGTTAGTGCATTCAAGATTATTTGCCGTGAGTGATTTCTTGCGCCTTCTCATTCATCACCTCGACATAAACTTGACTAGACTTCTGGTCGTCAATGCAAGTTTTGCAGTACCCGAGGGAGATAACTGTCATTTACAAAAGGCAGCGCCAGAAAATTTGACAATGGACACTGCCCAACATGAATCTTTTGAAGCACGTTTAAATTTTGAGCTGGAAAAAGTCATGCCGGATCTTGAACCGGAGCGTATCGGGACAGCGGAGGGCTTGCTTGAGACTTCCAACGGGGATGCTCTAAAGACTAGTTTCGCGAAGGCGGCGATCAAAGAGTGGGGCGATACCAATACCTGGCCCGCCGATCGCCACTTTTTGATGGAAGCACCATCTGCTAAACGAAGCATTATGTATTACCGCCACATTGTTGCGTTGGCGAAATCAAATAACGTCAAGATCGGATTTTATTTCATGCCGGACCTGTTGTCCCCGGAGCCGCCAAGTGGGCAAGTGGGCGACTTGGCCAAATCGCTGGGGGCCCCCATTTTCTTGCCGCCTATTCAATTAAGAAAGGTTTCCTACCATTATTACTGGGATACAAACCACGTCGACGAAGCGTTTAGAAGCGCCTATTCCGCCTGGTTTGCCAGCTTGATAGATCAGATCGAAGAAGACTAATGCTCTCGATCACGACTGCGATATTTCTGTCACTGATGGGCTCGGCACTCTTCCATTTGATTCCGGAGAGTAGATTACGCATGCGAATGGGCTGGGTGGTCATCCTCTCGTTCAGTATCGTTTTCGCGTACTACCCTGTTGCTGCGCTGTGCGCGACCGGTGCGGCAGTGCTGGCTTGGATACTGGCGTTATTGGGTCAGCGTCACAAGTTAGTACAGAAATACGGGGCATTCAGCTTGATAGGTATACTTATAATATTCAGTTACCAGGATGTTATGGTTGCAACCGATGTCTATAGCAAAACTCTCCTGCAGTTCGGAATGTCCTTTTACATATTGCGCCTCTACTTGGCGTTGCGTAATTCGGCCACTCGTAAGCAAGCAATTAGTTTGGAACAGTTTCTTGTCATTGCCCTGTTCTACCCGATTTTTTCAGCGGGTCCCATCTGCGCTCAGGAGTCTTTTACCCGAGGTCCAGTACAAAGTCAGCCGCTACTAACGAACTATTTACTCGGCTTTTTACGTATCGGGATCGGAATATTTGCACTGCATTTTCTAACTGATATCGTTGCCCAGCTTACAGACCCGCTACTGGTGGTGAGAAAGAGGCTTACCGATTGGCACAGTATGGGGCCCTTGGTAACCTATCTGGTGATGGTGCTGAATTTCACAAAACTATATGCCAATTTTGTCGGTTACACCGAGATCACTATTGGGCTGGGACTGTTTTTCGGTTTCCAGATTCCGGAGAATTTCAGGTATCCCTTCCTCTCTACGAATATCCAGAATTTTTGGCAAAGATGGCACCTTACTCTTTCAAAATTTATAACCACACACATTTACCTGCCGCTCATGCTCACATTACGCAAACCCAGGTTAAGTATGTTACTTGCTTTTGTGCTGGTTGGAATGTGGCACCAAGTGAGTTTTCAGTACCTTGTTTGGGGTGTCGGTCATGGGTCTATGTTGGTAGCCTACGCAACATTGTCACGTGCCCCCGGGTATGCAGCAACAGTTTCCAGGATAAACCCATGGCTATTGAATGCGTTGTCGTGGTTGTTGACTATGAGTCTGGTGTCTTTCTTTTCAACCTTTGCAAACGAGCCAAGCCTCGCCCAGTCAATGGCATTTACCCAGTCACTTGTTCCAGGATGGTAATATGATCAAGTCAGTATTTCTTGCCGTTGCCCGATTGTGTGGCGTAAGCAAAGTAGAAGCAGGGCTTTACCTGGTGTTATCAGCCGGTGGCTGGCTTTACTTCGCACACCAGTATATCTACGCCTCTGGTTTAGGGGAGGCCATACCAACTTACGCCGGATACTGAGCCGTTGCTATGATGACCTTGCCATGGGGCGGCTGGCTGAGCCTAAGGAAATCGTGGATGCCGTGGTCTACCTGTCCATGGCGAATTCATAATTTCTATTTGAATTCAATTAGTTAGCTATCGCGGGTTTTGACAAATTAACTTCTCCAGACCCTTATAAACCGGTATCCAGAATCAGGCCACAGCCAAGGACCATTCTTTGAACGCACTTATCCTGAGAGTCTTGAAATGGTTGGCGGATACCAAGTGTCTTCCTAGGTTGAACAGATTGCAGACTGCCGCATGCGCAGTGACGAACCGTTGAGCCTGGCCAATTGACTTGAATTTGCGCATTCCCCGTTCTCTTACTCTGGTTGGCTCGTGCGATTGCTCAACCCGATTATTCGCATACCGGGAAGTGTCGTGAATTGCCTCAGGAATAACTTCCCGGCGGGCAACACCATAGCTACGCAATTTGTCGTTCACGATCTTCCTTGGTTCGCCATTATGGGATCGTAGTAATAGTTTAAAGAACCGCTTCGCAGCCGCTCCGTCACGCCTGGCCTGCAGATACACATCGACTACCTCGCCATCCTGATCAACCGCCCGCCACAAGTAATGCTGTCTGCTGTTGATCTTGACGAAGACTTCATCAATGTAGAAGGTGTCGCCGTAGCGGCTAAGGGCTACACCGACCAGGAGAAGCAGGACGCTGGCCACAAGTCAGATAAAATGGCCAAGGTTTACGACAGAAAAGGTCGATTGGTAATGCCCGCCGACGGCGAACAGGTATTCGAATCGTCCTTCGACTTTACTATGGAATTGGGCCTAAAACTGGATTAGGGTAGAGCCTAACCGCTTGATAATTAGGAAGAAATTTGGCGCGCCTGACACGATTCGAACGTGTGACCGCCTGGTTCGTAGCCAGGTACTCTATCCAGCTGAGCTACAGGCGCGTGAGGGCCGGTACTATAAGGAGGAGGTCTATATGAGTCAAGGACTTATAGGGAGCGCGGGCTGCGGCGGTCGGTCTACGAGGGGGCGTGGTCACTGTGTATCCCAAGGCTGCGATATCACCAAATCAAGCCCCAAGATATAACCGCGGGGTATTTGGTATTTGTTAGTGCATTCCGTAGATGCTTCCCGCTGCCGACAGGACTAGATTTAAAGCCATAACACTGTGTGCAAGGGCGACGTGACACAACGCCCCGGGGGACAGGATGATGAACAAGGCAGCACTCGCGCTGGTGCTCATCGCCATGGCAATCTCAGCAGTGGCTGCCACCACGCCGGCGCGCGCTGCCGATAGAGCCTCCCTGCTGCAATGTGGCGTCAGTTTCGGTGGCAAAACCCTGACATACAACGACGAGCCGGCAGCGAAAGGCAAACCGGACAACCGCATGAACCACGTGCTGGGAGCGGCCCCCAAGAAGCCGCTGGAGTTCACGCCGGACATGGCAACCGAAACCACGTCGGCCACAACGCAAAACTCCGACCGGCGCCTGCCGCCCAAATTCACGCTGGCCATCATCGGCTGTTCCTGGCGTTAGCACTACTCGCGCAATAGCGCAGTAATGCGTTTCAGCTGTCCACCACCCGCCCCAGCGTCGCGTCACCCATGATCGTGGTGCGATGGATCACGCGCTGCACGCCCGGTTTGGTTCCGGTTGCGCAGTGCATGGCGCGCCAGTTATCCCACAGCACCATGTCGCCGGGCTGCCAGCGGTGGAAGTAATGAAACTCCGGCTTGCGCGTGTGCTCGACCAGTCGCTGCAGCATGTCCACCGCTTCATCATTGCATAATCCCGCGCGATGCGGCGCCACGATGCGCTCCAGAAATTGCTCGCAGATCTCCAGTATCTTGCGGCCGGTGACCGGGTGCGTCACCACCGCGGGATACGCCACTTCCGGGAAGTTGGGGTATTTCAGGTCCGCGGGCTTTTTCGGGCTGTAGGGGCCTGGTTCATAACCTTGCAGATCGACGTAGCGCATGTGCCGGCGCTGCATGCTGAAGGCGTAGGTGACTTCGATACCGGCAAGCAATGTTTGCGTCTGTGCGTCCAGCGCATCGTAGGCTTTCGCCAGGTCGCCAAAGCCCGTCAACCCGTCCTCGCTGGCGCAGACGACACCGCGCAGTAACGCGCCGCGATTGGGCTTGCCTGTGTAGTGCAAATCCATATGCCAGTCGAGCTTGTTGACCATGTCGCGCCCGTTGTAGCGCGCGGTCATGAACTTTTCCTGTTCCGGATCGTTCACAAGCGTAAACAGCTCGGGGTATTCCCGCGATGTGGTCGCGGCCAACGGGTGCATGGCCAGCTCGCCAAAAATGCGACTGAAGCTGATCTGGTTGGCCGGGTTCACAGCCTGGTCGCGAAACAACAGGATAGCGTGTTCGTTCCACAACGCGACCAGTGTCGCCGCCGTTTCCTGATCGATGGGCCGCGTGATGTCGAAGCCGCTGATTTCGACCCCGACATTGGCCAGGGGTGTCACTTGCAGTGCCATGGTCAGACCCCCGATTAGTCCAGGATACCGGGATCTTCACGCAGTTCCCGCCGCGCCATCGCCTCCCACAGAAAAGGGAAGCCATTGGCATCCGGCCGAGCGATCCCGGCAATTT
>Ga0114942_1000333_pt1 | contig 13288 bp, 8 predicted proteins | sample LowerColdCreek_FD_88674 | JGI IMG/M metagenome (GOLD analysis project Ga0114942, IMG submission 88674) | Groundwater microbial communities from Cold Creek, Nevada to study Microbial Dark Matter (Phase II) - Lower Cold Creek | ecosystem: Environmental > Aquatic > Deep subsurface > Groundwater ... | reverse complement strand
CGCAGATTTCTCAATTGTAAAAGCTTGGAAGGCCGATACTTTGGGTAATTTAATATTTAGAAAAGCAACTAGGAATTTTTCTACTTCAATGGCAAAGGCTGGTAATATTTCTATTGTAGAAGTGGAGGAAATAGTAAAGCCGGGGCAGTTAGATGCAGATGCTATACACGTTCCAGGTATTTATATACATAGAATATTCAAAGGCGATGAATATGAGAAAAGAATTGAGAAAAAAACAATACAAATTAATAAATAAATTATGCCTTTAGATAAGCATGGTATTGCTAAAAGAATAGCAAGAGAGTTAAAAGATGGCATGTATGTTAACTTAGGTATTGGCATACCTACTTTGGTGGCTAATTATATACCAGCAGGAATAGATGTTTTTTTACAGAGTGAAAATGGTATTTTGGGTCTTGGCGCTTATCCAACAGAGGATGAAGTAGATGCCGATTTAATTAATGCAGGTAAGGAAACAGTTACAATAATTCCTGGAGGTGCATTTTTTGATAGTGCGGAAAGTTTTGGAATGATACGTGCCGGAAAAATAGATTTAACAGTGCTTGGGGCAATGGAAGTAAGTGAAACAGGTGATATTGCCAATTGGAAAATACCCGGAAAAATGGTAAAAGGTATGGGCGGTGCTATGGACTTAGTAGCAAGTGCAAAAAACATAATTGTTGCAATGCAACATACCAACCCAAAAGGAGAAAGTAAACTTCTACCAAAATGTACATTACCCTTAACTGGGGTTAATTGCGTAAAAAAAATTATTACAGAGTTAGCTTTTCTTGAAATTACCAAGGAAGGCTTTATGATTACCGAGCTAGCGCCAAATGTAAGTGTAGAAGAAGTAATTGCGAAAACTGCCGGCAAATGTTTTGCTTCTACCGAATTAAAGTATATGGCCGATATTTAACAAACGCAAACAATACAATAGTTAATAATTCGTTATTAAACCTGCATTGGGGTTTAAAGCATTTTTAAGATATTTGTAATCGGTTTTTGCATGGAATAACCTATTACTAGGTTACTTTTACTACATTATATCCCCAATAAAAGAAAATTATTAGTAACCCTAAATGTGAAAACTATGTTTTCTTACATGGGATTTTCCCATCATAGTTAATGTAGTGGCCATTAAATGGAGCAAAAGCAGCAATATGTTTTTGTTTTGTATCATCTTAGGAAATGTAAAAAATGTGATGGACTCAAAATTATACTTCGGCAAAAATAAAATATCCTATTCTCTATTAGTAATATTACTAATGGGTGTCTTACATCCTTCACAACTTTTCTCTCAAGCTCCTCAGGCTCAATTTAATTCAAATAAGGTAAGTGGTTGCGTTCCTTTGGTTGTTCAGTTTTTTGATCAATCAACTAATAGCCCTACCTCTTGGCTTTGGGATTTTGGTAATGGTAATTCATCTTCTGTACAGCAAAATCCTTCGGCTATATATTCTTTGCCTGGCACTTATACTGTTAAACTAAAAGTGGCGAACGGTAATGGTGTTGATAGCATTACTATAATAAATTATATCACAGTTTTTGGTAAGCCGCAATCTAATTTTTCCTCACCAGATACTGCTGGTTGTTCACCACATATGGCCACCTTTACCGATTTATCAACGCCCGGTATTTTAGCTAATTCAATAGTTTCTTGGGATTGGAATTTTGGTGATGGTTCACCAAACTCATCAGATCCGAATCCGCAACATATTTATACTTTGAATGGTAACAGAAACGTATCTCTAAGGGTTACAAATGATAAAGGATGTATTGAAACCTTTGGTAGATCGCAGTACATAAAAGTAGGAGTTGGTATTGACGCTAGCTTTGCCGATTCTTCGGTTGCTGGCTGTGCTTTACCAGTCCAATCATTTTTTACTAATACCTCACAAGGCAATATAGCTGGCGCAAATTTCACTTGGAACTTTGGTGATAATACGCCAATAGTTACTAACAACAATACAGTTGTACCGCACAATTATACCACTACTGGCTTTTTTGATGTTACTTTAATTGCATCTAACAATGTTGGCTGTAGAGATACATTTACTAAAAGGGTAATTTCAACAGCCTACCTCACTAATGTTAGTGGACCCGATACCATTTGTAAAAATTTAATAGCTAATTATTCTTTTACAACTAATTCTTCGCCAGTAAGTGTAAAATGGACTAATAGCTTCAATAATAGTCAAACGGTTGGTAATACTTACTCTTTCACATTTACCACACCTGGAACTTATGAAGTAGCCTTAATTATTAATTATGGTGCTTGTGCCGATACGATAAGAAAAAGTATTGTAGTAAAAGATGTACCGGTAGCTAACTTTACTTTTAGTGATTCGGTAAATTGCAATGTTCCTTTCAGTGTTAATTTCACCAATACTTCTACTGGTGCCACAACATATTCTTGGGCTTTTGGGCCTGTTAACGCTGTTAGCCAGGCTATTAATCCGTCCTATAATTATACGTCTTTGGGGCAATATTCTGTAACGCTTACTGCAACTGCAGGAACTGGCTGTACTAATACAATTACAAAAACAAATATTATAAAACTACAAAAGCCTACAGTTTCAATATCTTCTGGAGGGGGTGGTTGTGCTCCTTACAGCTATTCAGCTACCGCGGTTCCTTCGGCCCCTGATGGGATTTATAGGTATCATTGGAATTTTGGCAATACTGCTGCAACTAATGATACAGCAAATACTTTATCTGCTAGTTACATCTATACTAACCCAGGAACTTATACTGTTTCTCTTACAGCATATTCTAATACAGGATGTGTTGCAACAGCTACCAAAACAATCATTGTAGGCGAACCTGTCACTTTTGATTTAACCATAAGTCAACCCCAAAACTGTGTAAAAAGGAATGTAACCTTCAATATAATAAATAGGGTAGGTGGCGCCGCACCTTTCACCTATAGTTGGAATTTTGGTGATGGTAGACCAGCTGTTACTACTTCAGTTCCTACCATTACAACTCAATTTAGCACCACTGGTACTTATATAGTTTCTGCAAGCGTTACCACTACTACTTGTACGCAAACAGATACAATATCAGTTTCCATAACACCACCAACTGCAAGACTTGGAGTAAGTAAGCTATTGAGCTGTTTAAGTCCAGATAATTTAACGGTAAATTTTAAAGATTCTTCAATTGGGGCTACCGGAGTTGCCTGGACATTTGGTGCCGTGGCATCTCCCTTATTTACAAGTACAAGTACAACACCCACAGTAACTTTCCCTACTGCTGGTACTTACCCAGTTCGTTTAATTTCTTATTTAGACCAATCAAATCCATCAGCATGTGCGGATACTGTTACAACATCTATAACTGTTGTAAATAGGGGAGTTACATTAGGCTTTACGGGTGGAAGGGATACTTTTTGTAGGCTCACACCCTTCTCTATGATTGCAACACATGCTAGTCCAAGCTTTATCACAGGATATATTTGGAATTACGGTGATGGTTCACCATCATTCAATGGAAATGCGGCGGTGAATAATAATATTTTTAGTACTATGGGGCTATACAATATCTCAGTTGCAGCAACAGATGTTTGGGGGTGTAGGGATGTAGTTAGTAGATTGATAAAAATTGCTGGTCCAACGGCCTCATTTACTAATACACCATCTGGTGGATGCTTAAATTCTACTATTAATGTTAACTCTACCACCTCATTATTCAGTACCCCTTTAAACTTATGGACCTGGAATTTTGGCGATGGGTCTGGTAATCAAACCTTTACAAGTAATGCCGATAACTATGCTCATCAGTATGACAGTGCAGGCACATTTAGCATTACCCTAACTGTTAGGGACTTAAACGGCTGCACCAATTCTATTACAAGAGCTAACGTTGTAACAATTGGTAATGTAAAGGCTGACTTTTTATCCATAGATTCATTCAGTTGCCCTAACGCGGCAGTTCGTTTTACCGACTCTTCTAAAGGATTTGTTAGTAGTAGATTATGGACTATTACTGACGTGAATAATAATGTTATTGCAACTTATAATACTCCTAATCCTCAACATGCTTTTTTAGATTCTGGACTATATACCGTGAAGCTAAAAGTTAGGGCATCAAGTGGTTGTGAAGATTCAATTACTAAAACAAATTACATAACCATCAAGTCACCTAAAGCAAGCTTCTCAATTAGTGATAGTTCTACTACTTGTCCCCCTTTGCAGGTTAATTTTACGGACAGTAGTTATTACGTAAATAAATGGTCATGGGATTTTAAAGATGGCGGTATTTCATTCTCTCAAAGCCCTGTAAACGTATATTTGATTCCGGGAGTTTATAAAGCGAAATTAACAGCAACTAGCCCTGGTGGCTGCATAGATTCAGCTTTTAGAACCATTAGTATCGGCGGACCTTTTGGCACATTTGGCTACGGACCACCTACGGTGGGTTGTAACCCATTAACCGTTAACAATTTTACAGTAAATACCACCGGATCTATTGATTTCACATGGGATTTTGGAGATGGAACCGTAATTAATACGGGGTTAGACTCTACTACCTCTTACACTTATACATCTGGTGGCGATTTTATACCAAGGGTACTTGTGCAGGATGCAGTAGGTTGTATTGTTCCTATTCCTGGCTTAGATACTATACATGTGGAATACGCAAGGGTATATTTCCAAGCAAATAAAAAGTTGTTGTGTGATAGTGGTACTGTTGCATTTAGAGATTCCGTAATAACTAACTCTAGTAGCCTTACTTATTTCTGGGACTTTGGAGATGGGCAAACTTCCACGGCTAAAACACCAAATCATTTTTATGCAAGTACAGGTAATTATACTGTAAAATTAAAAGTTACTACAAACGCTTCATGCCCCGATTCTACGGAATATACTGACTTTATAAGTGTTGTTAATTCCCCTAAGCCATCTATATCAATTATTGATTCAATACTCTGTAGGCCTGCTAATTTTACGTTTTCTAGTAATGTGTTGCCAGATACAGCCACAATTACGAATTGGTCTTGGACTTTTGGTAATGGTAATACAAGTAACCTACAAAATCCTGTTCCTCAGCTTTTTGCCAATTCAGGTACATTCTCTAACAGCCTAACTGTTACTAATGCCTCTGGTTGTATTACAACCATTAACAAGAGTATATTTTTACCATCAGATGATAGTTTACAAGTTAAGTTTGGTGCAGCTCCATTAGTACTTTGCGATTCTGGTATGGTTAATTTTAGAGATTCAAGTATTATTAAAGTTCCCGGAGTAATTAGTTATGTGTGGAATTTTGGTAATGGTGATACTTCACATGCTATCAATCCTTCCTATTTCTATCATAGTACAGGTACATACAACGTAAAGTTGAATATCAACACTACTAAAAATTGTAAAGATTCAATAACTTATAATGCTTTAATTAAAGTTGTTAAATCACCTATTGCAATAATTAATCTAACCGATAGCGTATTATGCAAACCTGCAAGTTTTGTATTTACGGGTTCGCAACAACAGCCAGATACTTCAGCAATAGCCTATTGGGAGTGGAGCTTTGGGAATAGCAATACTAGCGTATCACAAAATCCGCCCGCTCAAATATTTAATAATAGTGGCACATTCATAAACAGGTTGGCAATTATTAATTCCTCGGGTTGTGTTGATACCGCATTTAGAACAGTGGTGGTACCATTTACTGATAGTTTAAAGGCGGGCTTTAGGGTTAATAAAAGTGTATTCTGCGATTCAGCAACCATTAGTTTTACTGATACAAGCAAGAAAAGTATTCCTGGATCCTTTATCTACGAGTGGAACTTTGGGGATAATAGTCCCGTTAGTAATAGTATTAACCCTACGCATTTTTATGGAATTCCTGGTGCTTATACAGTAAAACTGAAGATTATTTCTAGTATTGGTTGTGTAGATTCTGTTGTTAAAACCAACTTTATTCAAGTGGTGCAACCAAAGCCTTCAATAGGTTTGCAAGACACGGTTCAGTGTATCCCAGCAAGATTTACTTTCACTGGTTCAGTAGTTCCTGACACCTTTGCAATAACAAGTTGGAATTGGACTTTTGGAAATGGTGCTACTTCAAATGTGCAGAACCCACCGCTACAAGTAATCTCAACAAGCGGTTTGTTTAATAATACACTTACAGTTACCAACAGTTTCGGATGTAGCTTCTCAGTAACAAAACAGAGTAAGGTACTCTCTAATGACAGCCTTGTTGTAAATTTTGGCTCGGATAAAGTTAGAATTTGCGATGCTGGCCTTATTCAATTTTCGGATAGTACCCTTGTTAACATTCCTGGTACAATTTCCTATCAGTGGAACTTTGGTGACTTATCTCCTATAAACACTTCTCAAAATCCTTCACATACCTACACAGCAACAGGTTTATATGATGTTAAATTAAAGGTAACTTCCACCATTCCGGGTTGTTCGGATTCATTAACCATACCTGGTATGATTGGTATTGTAAAAAGTCCAATACCTTCCATAACTATAAATTCAAATGATAGTTTGTGCTACCCAGCAAGCTTCACCTTTTTGGGTAATGTTGCAGCAGATACATCCTTAATTACAAGTTGGTCTTGGCAGTTTGGTAATTCTAATACTGCAACTGTACAATATCCTACTTCGGAAACGTTCTTAACGGTTGGTACATCTGCAAATACTCTTACCGTTGTTAATAGTACTGGTTGTGTTGGTACGGTTAGTAAAGACGCAACTGTAATGCCATTACCGTCATTTATTTTAAGTGCTGATACTACTATTTGCCGTGGCGATACAATTGCATTGAATATTTCGGGCGCCAGTGCTTATAGTTGGTCTCCTTCGGTAGGCTTATCTTCTACATTTATAGCAAATCCTAATGCTTTTCCAGTTACTAATCAACAATATGTTGTTACAGGTACTTCAACTTTTGGATGTATAGAAGATACTGCAATACTTATAAAAGTATTTCAACCTTATGTTCTGAGTACTTCGCAAATACTCGATTCTATTTGTTTAGGTAATAGCACTCAACTATTCGCAACGGGTGCGCCAAACTATTCTTGGACCCCCGTTAATGCAGGGTTAAGTAATGAGAATATAGCTAATCCTATTGCAACTCCGCTAACTACTACTACTTACACAGTACTCGGGTACGATTCATTGGCCTGTTTTAATCAATCAATTAATGTTACTGTAAGGGTATTTGATTATCCAACTATAAGTTTAGGACCAGATTTGGTAATGAGTGCAGGTGCCACTAGGTTATTAACCCCTACTTATTCTAATGACATAGTTTCCTACAGCTGGACGCCGCCTACTAATTTAAGTTGTACCAACTGCCCCAATCCAATTGTAACAGCATTTAGTAACATCAGTTATTTTGCTACTGTTACCAATAATGGCGGTTGCACCACATCAGATACTATTAGGGTTTTGGTTACTTGCGATAATTCTAACGTATTTATCCCGAATACTTTTTCACCTAACAATGATGGTATTAATGATGTGTTTATGGTAAGAGGTACTGGAGTATATGCGGTAAATTCAATAAGAATTTTCAATAGGGTAGGGCAAATGATTTTTGAGAAAAGAAACGTAATGGCTAATAACCCATCAGATGGTTGGGATGGGAAAATTAATGGAATGAAGCCAGCTAGCGATGCCTATGTATACGTTGTTGAAGTTACTTGTAGCACTGGACAAATTTTGAAATATACTGGTACAATAACACTGGTGAATTAAAATATATTATGAACGAACGTATAAATATTCAATCCATAGGCAAAGTTACCTTTATAATACTACTTGCTAGTATGCTAAAGGTGAGTGCATTTGGGCAGGATATGCAATTTTCACAATTTGCTGAACCAAGTTGGTGGAGAAATCCATCCTTAACAGGGTTATTTAAAGGCGATTTTAAAGCAACAGCTAATTATCGTTCACAATGGGCATCAATTGTAACTCCCTACGAAACGATGAATGTAAATTTAGAATACAAATCGCCAGTTGGTAGGGCAGACGACTATGTTACATTTGGCGGTACTATACAGTATGATAAAGCCGGCGAAGCATCACTTACCAGAACAAATATTCTACCTGGCATTACATATCACAAAGCATTAAGTGCAGATAGAAATAGGTATTTATCACTAGGGTTTACGGGAGGTATGGTACAAAGAAGGTTCGACCCTTCAAAAGTTAAAACAGATGCAATGTTCAGCGGATCACCAGATGAATTATTTAATAATAGTAATATTACTTATTGGGACGGTAGCGTAGGCATGAGTTATAACTCTTCCATTGGCTTACAAGAAGATGATAATTTTTACATTGGTGTAGCTTATCATCATTTTAATAAGCCAAAAACTTCCTTTTATAAAGATCAAACAATAGAGTTAGATCCTAGAATTACCGTGTCGGCAGGTATTAGGTACTCACTTTCCGAGCATAGCTATTTTACTGCCGAGGCCGATTATAGCCAACAGTCAGCATTCAACGCACTTATTGTTGGTGGAATGTATTCCGTAAAAGTTGGCGATTACTACGATAATCCAGAATATATTTTTCATTTCGGAGGCTATATACGTTGGAAAGATGCTTTTATACCTGCGGTTAAGTTAGATTATAAGAATCTAGGAATTGGTATTACTTATGATGCTAATATTTCTAGACTAAAAACCGTATCGCAAACAAGAGGGGGAATTGAATTATCTATCGGTTGGAAGGGCTTTTTAAATAGTTATAGTGTAATAAAAGATGCGGTAATACAGCCCCGATTTTAAGCTGCAGTTTAATATTATTTCTTGTTAATCAATTAGTAACCTAGCATACATTTGCAACAAAATTTAAACAATTTAATATGTCACTTACTGTAGGCCAATTAGCACCCGAATTTACATTAGTTAGCTCTAATAAAGAGCAAGTAAGTCTTAGCGCTTACAAAGGAAAAAATGTATTGGTACTTTTTTTCCCTTTCGCATTTACCGGAGTTTGCACAACTGAATTATGTAGTATCCGAGATAATCAGTCGGTATATAATAATTCAACAGCCCAAGTTTTAAGCATTAGTGTTGATTCACCATTTACACTTGATAAATTTAAACAGGAGCAGAACTTTGATTTTCTTTTACTAAGCGATTTCAACAAAGAAGCTTCAAAAGCTTACGGTGTACTTTACGATACGTTTCCCGCTTTTGGCTTATTAGGTGTAAGTAAAAGAGCTGCTTTTATAGTTGATAAAGAAGGCCTAATTCAATATGCAGAAGTTTGTGCTACCCCAGGCGATTTGCCAAATTTTGAGGCTATTCAAGAGAAATTAAACAGCTTAGCGTAAGCTATAAAATCTTTTTAGGATATATTTCAGTTCTTTAGGTAACACTAAAGAACTTTTTTATTGTATATTCGTATCAACAATCCGTAAAATTGAAGAATAACTGTATACATATTATTACAAAAAAAATAGCATTTCTAATGCTTGCCATTGTTTTATGTGTAGGCTCCACTTCTTTTACTAGCGTACCTTTTAATGATGGTGTTGTACTTGCTAAAACGCCAATTGTTGAAAAATATTATCCTAATCCTGCAACTTCTTTCATTCAATTCAATTTCAGCGAGTTGGTTTTGCAGGAAAAATATAGCCTTGAAATTTACAGTTTCATGGGTAAAAAAATTACTAAGCAGCGCATTACTTCAAGCAAAATTACGCTAACCATCGGAGACGATTATTATCGTGGAATCTATGTTTTTATTATAACTGATGCCACGGGTAGAGCATTGGAAACAGGTAGATTTCAAGTAGTTAAGTAATTTAATTCCCCTTTTTCCAAATTTACTTGTCAGTAACTTCTACAATCAAAAATTTCAAATAGTTGGTATTCTCCATACCCCAAATAATTGGATGGTCACTTGCCTGAGCATTGTAAATAACCTGTCTAATTTTCTTCTTGGCATCTTTTGCAGCTAATTCAATGGTTTTCAAAAACATATCTGGCTGCACTAAGTTGGTGCAACTACTCGTAACAAGAAAGCCACCATTGTTCAATAACTTCATCCCTCGTAGGTTTATTTCTTTATAACCAGCTAAAGCCTTAGGTACCGATTCTCTACTTTTAGTAAAAGCCGGTGGGTCTAGCATAACCACATCATATTTTCTACCATCTTTTACCCAGTTTTTCAATACGTCAAATGCATTCATTGCTTCAAATCTCACAATATGTTCCAACCCATTTAGTTGGGCATTTTTATTTGCTTGTGCTACCGCATTAGCACTTATATCAAGCCCTAAAACCGATTTTGCACCATATTTAGCTGCATGTATCTCAAAAGTGCCAGTGTAGGTAAATGCACCTAGCACGTCTGCTCCTTTAACTATATGTTCAATTGCCTTACGGTTATCCCTTTGATCTAAAAAGTAGCCCGTTTTCTGACCATTTTCTATATCTACTTGAAATTTTAACCCATTCTCCTCAATGATAATATTAGTTTCAAATGCATCTCCAATAAAGCCTTTTACTTGGGGCAAGCCCTCTAATTCTCTAACAGGTACATCATTTCTTTCATAAATACCTTTTACTACAAATATTTTTCTTATGGCAGCTACTATAGCACTTTTCCAAATTTCTATGCCATAACTAAGTGTTTGTAATACAAAATAATCATTAAACTTATCTATAATTAAAGCAGGCATTTCATCGGCTTCGCCAAATATTAGTCGGCAATTTTCGGTATACCCAATTTTTTTCCTATACGCCCAAGCTGCTTTTATTTTATTATAAAAAAAAGTCTCATCAATACTTTCACTTCTATTTCTGGTAAGAATCCTTACCATTATCTGCGATTTTGGGTTAATATAGCCTCTACCAATCCATTTTTTATCATGGGTAAATACTTCCACCGTATCGCCTAAGGCCACTTCGTTCGAAACTGTATTTACTTCATTTGCATAAATCCAAGGATGACCATTAACTACTCTCTGGGCAATTTTTTTATTCAATATTACGCTTGTCATTCCGCAAAAGTAGGGGCATTTTAGGTGCTTGGTTTGCCTAATGTATTTTTTTGCTGCCATTTTTTCCTTCTACTTCAATTGGCTTTACATTTGATTCTTCCTCTAGCGATAATATAAACTACTATGGAAGAAATGCATACCAACACTGAATCAAAAGAAAATACGACAGAACAGACAGCATTTGATATTAATACTGACGTAAATGCAGCAGGAACTACTCATTTGAATGAGCCAGTGGAAGAAACTTCTGAAACTGAAAAACTTGCCAGTGAATTAGCTGAGCAAAAAGACAAATACATTCGTTTAATGGCCGAGTTCGATAATTTTAGAAGACGCACAGCAAAGGAAAGATTAGAGTTATTGCAAACTGCCAGCAAGGAAGTTATTGTAGCAATGCTAGAAGTGGCCGACGATTGTGATAGGGCCGAAAAGCAGCTAGAAGTTGCAACGGATATTGCCCAAGTAAAAGAAGGGATAAGTTTAGTATTCGCAAAGCTGCGTACAACACTATCTGCAAAAGGTGTTAAAGAAATGAATGCTACTAACACCGCTTTTGATGTAGAACTGCATGAAGCAATAACCGAAATTCCTGCTCCAACCCCCGAACTTGTGGGAAAAGTAGTAGATGAAGTACAAAAAGGTTATTACCTGAACGATAAGTTAATACGTTTTGCAAAAGTGGTAGTAGGTAAATAATTTTTCAGAACAAAAAGAAAATGAGCATAGCATATGTCGCAAAAAAGAGATTTTTATGAAATATTAGGTGTTAGCAAGTCGGCATCTGCAGATGAAATAAAGAAAGCATACCGTAAGGTAGCCATGCAATTTCACCCCGATAGAAACCCCGGTGATAAAGAAGCCGAGAATAAATTTAAAGAAGCGGCAGAAGCATACGAAGTACTTAGCGATACTGATAAAAAAGCAAAGTACGATAGGTATGGTCACTCCGCTTTTGGGCCAGGCACACAAGGTGGTGGCTTCAGCGGCGGCGGAATGAATATGGATGATATCTTTAGCCAATTTGGAGATGTGTTTGGTAACGATATGTTCGGCAACTTTTTCGGTGGTGGGCAACGTGGTAGCAGCACAGGCCGCAGCCGCGGCACCCGTGGTAGCAATTTAAGAATTAAGCTTAAACTAACTTTTGAAGAAATAGCAAGCGGTGTATCTAAAAACATAAAAGTAAAGAAATACGTATGTTGTAACACTTGTAATGGCAGCGGAGCCAAAGACAAAAGTAGCATACAAACCTGCGGAACATGCGGTGGCAGCGGGCAAGTAAGAAAGCTAACCAATACCTTCTTAGGGCAAATGCAAACGGTTACCACCTGCCCAACTTGCAATGGAGAAGGATCCACCATTACCGCAAAATGCGGCAGTTGCAAAGGGGAAGGCCGTGTGTATGGCGAAGAAACAGTTTCCATTGATATTCCAGCGGGCGTGCAAGAAGGAATGCAACTTAGCGTTGGAGGAAAAGGTAATGCTGGCGAACGCGGTGGCGCCAATGGCGATCTTATTATTCTAATTGAGGAGGAACAGCACAAAGATCTTCAAAGAGATGGGCTAAATGTTGCCTATGAACTGCACATAAGTTTCCCAGAAGCCGTTTTCGGAACCTCCTCAGAAGTACCAACTATTGATGGTAAGGCAAAAATTAAAATACCCGCAGGCACACAAAGTGGCAAAATATTCCGCTTAAAAGGCAAAGGCTTCCCCGAGGTGAATGGCTATGGCCGTGGCGATCAGTTAATACACGTTAACGTGTGGGTACCACAGCTGGTAAGCAATGAAGAGAAAAGTGTAATTGAAAAATTAGCCGATAGTCCCAATTTTAAACCACAGCCCGCCAAAACCGATAAAAGTTTTTTCGATAAGGTAAAAGAAGTTTTTAGCTAAATAGCATTTCGGTAATACCAATAATCAGTTTGCCCCGCAGTCTACTAATAAGTTGTGGGGCTTATTTATTTTTGTGGGCTTCCGCCGCGGCAAGGCACAAGGCAGGGCAGCGGCGTCAGGCTACTACTGGCTCCACTTCGTTTCGGTGCTCCGCTAAGCTCCGCACTGGCATTGCATGCCACCCTTCGTATCCTTAAGCCAGAACCCGTAATTCCGAACCTAGCATAGCGAAGTGAGGAATCTGCAGAAAAACCCCTTTAAAAAATTTCAATTAAACAAGAATTAAGCATTAAATGCCAAAAGATAATTATGAAAATAATGTGGAAAACCCCGAACAGCAATACCACATTGCGTTACAGGCAAATAAAAATATTTATAAAAAACTTTTGCTATAATAATTGTAACCATT
>Ga0114942_1000332_pt1 | contig 13292 bp, 10 predicted proteins | sample LowerColdCreek_FD_88674 | JGI IMG/M metagenome (GOLD analysis project Ga0114942, IMG submission 88674) | Groundwater microbial communities from Cold Creek, Nevada to study Microbial Dark Matter (Phase II) - Lower Cold Creek | ecosystem: Environmental > Aquatic > Deep subsurface > Groundwater ... | reverse complement strand
GCTCCGTGCCTTGCTCAATAATTTCGGGAATATAGCCTGCACATTCTTGGCGAATATCTTGCTCAATTCTTACTGCGGTAACGTAAAATTCATTATTGTAAAAGCCAGCAGCTGTGTAGCAGAAAAGTGGAAGGGTGGGGGCATCTTTTTCACTTTCATAAGCGGCCATATATAAGCCGGTATGTGCCGGTGGAATAAAAGCAGCTACTGCCCAACCTTTGTGGCAAAGCCTCATATTGCCAGTAACCACATCAATACCAATACCACGCCTGCCGGGCAACTCGTACAAATTACCGCCATTGGGTAGGGCTATCCAAGCATCGGCTTCAACGGGTAGTGCATCCCAACCACTGCGGCCCACTGCATACAAAGTATCATCTTCAAAAATATTACCTGCACCATCGGAATATAATAAATATGGGGAATGCGTAAAAGTCATAATGATACTTTAGTTAATCAGTTAAGGATTATTGTTAATGCTTGCAGCAATGCGTTGTTGGCAATAGTTATTGAACTCATTGGTTAATTCGGTGGTAATTGCCTCGTCTAACTCCTTTTGCATTAATACATTTTTTTTAAAATCAACGGTTAGCAGGTTGTCTTTAATAAGCATATTATTTATTTCTTCCCAAGCGTAACTTTTTCTTGGAAAGGTATTTACCACAATACCATCTTCATCCACACCTATTTCATCGGGGAATTTTACCCATTTTTCTGCAATGCTTGCTATAATGTACAATACACCAATCCAATATTGGGCAACAGGCGGTATCATAAAACCAATAGAAGCTACAATTAAGCCAAAACGGTAGTAGGTAGCTGTTTCTTTATCTTTTTTTAGGGAAGTAAATATCCACCAACCAATTATGGCAATTGATAGAACACCATAAACCAACCTTTGAGCGGGATAATCTATACATACCCTTCCAAATGCTGCAATTGCTACAAAATACATTATTTTACTAATGGTATCTGGCAGCTGATGGCTACGTTTTTGTAGCGTAACTATGTATTGGTAAGCAGACAAATTAGTTGTTAGATTTTACGAGCTGATTGCACAATTTAAACAATAATCTGGCACCCACATTTGCATCCCAATTACTTTCGTTAGTGCCTACTTCTACCAAATCGAAAGCAATTAACTTTTTACCAGCTTCAATTACTTTTTTTACCAAATATATTATTTGCTCTACCTCAAAACCGCCAAAAACTGGTGTGCCAGTGCTGGGGCACAGTTTTGGGTCTAAGCCATCAATATCAAAACTTAGGTACACTTTTTCCGGTAGGCAACTTACTATTTCATCCACAATTAATTGCCAAGTAGCGCCAGCGTATTGGCGTTCCTTAATGTCTTTATCAAAAAAAGTTACCACTTTAAAATTGCTATTGCATATATATTCCCACTCTTCGTGGCAATAATCTCTTACGCCAACTTGTACTAATTTACTAATAGCCGGTATTTCTGCTAAAGCATTATACATAACCGATGCATGGGAGTAAGTAAATAGTTCGTAGGACTTTCTTAAATCGCAGTGGGCATCAATTTGCAAAACACCAAAGTTGCCGTGTACTTCGGCAAGTGCTTTCATAAAGCCTAGTGGGGTGCTATGGTCTCCACCAAGTAGGGCAACTAATTTATTTTGCTCTAAAAGTGCTTTTGTATTTTTATACACCCATTCGTTCATTAGTAAGCTGCCTTCATTAATGTCTTTAAGGCTTTTGCACATAAATTTATTCTGCTCTACCAAATCTCCTTTTGAAATATAATTAATGTATAGTTCCGCTTCGCGGCGTAGGTAATCGCTTTTAAGCAACATTTTTTTATCAATCGCTGGCATGTAGTAGCCTTGTTTCCATACATCAATTGCATCCGCATCAAATAAATCAACCTGCGTTGAAGCCTTAAAAATATGCTCTGCGGCCCTTGCTGTTCCTGCTCCATAGCTTACAGTAACTTCCCAGGGAACGGGAAAAATTACTAACCTTGCCTCATCTTCCGTAACCGGTAAACCAAATATGTTGTTGTTAGGATTTCCTGCAGCGTTAGGATTGAAATTCGATAAGTCTATCATTAAAATGATTTTTTGTAAAAGCGCTGCAAAGCTATACTATTATTGGTTTTGTAAATGGTTAAATTGATTGTTGTTTTAAATAAGCCCTGTATTTTTGTTATATGCAGCAACGGTTACAAAAAATAGAGGAAATGTTATTGGCACAGCCAAAAGACAACTTTTTAAGGCATGCCTTAGCACTAGAAAATATTAAATTGGGTAATGATGCTATAGCTAAGGAAATATTTGAAAGTATTCTTACCGATGATATGCAATATGTGGGCAGTTATTATCATTTGGCGAAAACATTAGAAAGATTATCCTTAACCGAAAATGCTATTGCTGTATATGAAAAAGGCATGGAAATAGCAAAGCAGTTGAAGGATATGCATAGCTACAACGAATTGCAAGCTGCATATGAAGATTTGGTTTATTAACATAATTATTACCTAGTGAGAATTTACACCATAGTTGCTTTATGCCTTGTTTTTTTCAACAGCCATTCCCTTGTTGGGCAAGATAGTAGCAAGCTACCAAAAAAGCATTGGTGGGATAAATACAAGCCAAGCAATTTTGTAAATAGAAATATAAGTTTGGTGCCAGTACCAACTTTATCAAGTAGCCCAGAGACAGGCGTGAAAGGTGGCGTAGCGTTAAGCTATTTCTTCAACACATCTACAAAAGATAGTAACCAAAAATCTAGAGATTCGTATGCTTATATTGAAACCCAATATAGTAGCAGAAAGCAATTATTTGTAGAGTTATACGCCCAAACCTATACCAAGGGTGAAAAGTATTTTATACGAGGAAGAGTTGGCTATAACGATAACCTAGAAAGGGTATGGGGCTTTGGGAATACCACATTATCTCAGCAAGCTTTTGAAACAGTTTTATACAAAAGGGTATATGTAAATATTACTGCACTAGCTAAGGTGAAACGCAATGTGTTTGTTGGTTTAAAAACCAATATTAGCAATATGTATAGCCTAAATTATGTACCAAAGGATACCAATATTTTGGTAAATGCTGCTGGGGAAAGCCATAGTTTTGTTGCTGGCGTAGGGCCAACCATAATTGCCGACTTTAGAGATCATCCCCTTAGCCCTTACAAAGGCTGGTATGCGGAATTAAGTACGGCAATGCATAATGGTAGCTTGGGCAGTAGTTTTAACTATACTGATGTAGTAGTTGATGTAAGAAAGTACCTTGCTATTAGAAAAAAAGACTGTTTAGCCCTACAATATTTTACCAACCTAACCCTTGGAGAAGTGCCATGGAGAGAGTTGCCCCGTATGGGAAATGGTACTATAATGCGGGGTTATTTTAACGGAAGATATAGAGATAGGCAGTACATGGCAGTACAGGCAGAGTATAGGTTGCCGGTACATAAGTTACTAACATTTGCTGGCTTTGCATCAATGGGGCAGGTGCAGAATAGTTTGGATAAATATAGTTTAGCTGAAATGCGTTATGCCTATGGCGCTGGTATGCGAATATTGGTTAATAAAGCAAAACGCATAGCACTAAGAATAGATTATGCCAAAGGAAGCACTGGTAATACCGGACTTTATTTAAAAATAGGGGAGGCTTTTTAGTTTGATAAATTGTAGGCAAGCTTATAGCCGGCTGTATGAATCACTGTTCGGCATTAGTAGTATAGCATAAATCATTAATAGGGATTTATTAAGAGATTTCTTCACTCGTAAACGAAGTTGCGAAAAGACGCTTCGTTGGAGTAGTTGTAATATACCCGAATTTTATAATTCGGATAATTAGCTACAGTTGTTCAACGATTACAAATCCATAGGTAAGAATTATACGTTGCAAATGTCGAATAGCCGTATAGAAAGTATAAAAAAGCCCAATAAGGTTTTTAAAAACCTTATTGGGCACAACATGAAAAATAGCTGATTTATCCCAACTTAGTTTTCAGATTTTGGTCTATTGCATCCAAAAACTCTTCGGTATACAAATAATGTTCGCCATGTGATACCTTATTTCCATGTACACAGATGGCTAAATCTTTCGTCATTTTACCGCTTTCTACCGTTTCAATACATACCGCTTCAAGTGTATGACAGAAGTTAACCAATGCTTCGTTGCCGTCTAATTTACCACGGAATTCTAGCCCTCTAGTCCATGCAAATATTGATGCAATAGGGTTGGTAGAAGTTGGTTTACCTTTTTGGTGCTCACGGTAATGGCGGGTTACTGTGCCATGTGCAGCTTCGGCCTCCATTACTTTACCATCTGGGGTTACTAAGGTGCTAGTCATTAAACCCAACGAACCAAAGCCTTGGGCTACCGTATCGCTTTGCACATCGCCATCGTAATTTTTACAAGCCCATACAAAATTGCCATTCCATTTTAGTGCGCTAGCCACCATATCATCAATTAAGCGGTGCTCATAAGTTATACCTGCTGCTTGGTAGGCGGCTTTAAATTCGGCCTGATACACTTCTTCAAAAATATCTTTAAACCTGCCATCGTATTTTTTAAGAATGGTATTTTTTGTAGATAAATACAAAGGCCATTTTTTAATTAATGCTTGGTTAAAACATGCTCTAGCAAAGCCTTGTATGCTTTCATCGGTATTGTACATAGCAAGTGCCACGCCATCGCCTTTAAAATTATACACTTCAAATTCTTGTACGGTGCCGTCTTCCCCTTCAAACTTTACGGTTAATTTACCTTTTCCCTTGGTTACAAAATCTGTTGCCCTATATTGATCGCCAAATGCATGACGACCGATACAAATAGGAGCAGTCCAGTTTGGTACTAACCTTGGTACGTTGCTGCACACAATTGGTTCTCTAAACACGGTGCCATCTAATATGTTTCTAATAGTGCCATTAGGGCTTTTCCACATTTGCTTTAGCTTAAATTCGGCAACCCTTTGCTCATCTGGCGTTATAGTAGCACATTTAATACCTACACCATATTGCTTTATTGCATTAGCAGCATCAATAGTAACTTGGTCGTTTGTTTCATCACGGTACTCCATACCAAGATCGTAGTATTTAATATCTAATTCTACATAGGGAAGTATTAGTTTGTCCTTAATAAATTTCCATATTATTCTAGTCATTTCATCGCCATCCAGCTCTACCACCGGATTGGTTACTTTAATTTTCTCTGCCATGTTTTTTGTTTGCTTTTAGTGAAATTTACTTTTTAAATAAATATGTTTTAATTAAAACGTGTTGCAAAATATAGGATTTTGCGTTGTAAAAGGATATTTTTTATTGCTGTTTTATGCTGGTATGGTTAATTTTTTTTGCATCCAAATATTACAACCAAAATGCCCGGAATTGCCAAGAGGTTGGGTTAAATAAGTAAAGCCCATATTTTCATACAATCCCACGGCATTAGTAAGCTCTGGAAGTGTTTCTAAGTAAATATTTGTATAACCTTCCTCAATTGCTTTTGTAAAGCAGTGCTGCATTAATTTCTTTCCTAAGCCAAGCCCCCTTGCCTCGTTAAGTAAGTACAGCTTTACCAGCTCGCAGTAGCCATTAGGCAGTGCGGCAGTTGGGTATATGCCAGCACCACCAACTATGCTTCCATTAATAGTGGCAATAAAATAGTGGCTTTTTGGTGCTTGAAAAAGCTGGTATAAATCATCAGTGGTGGGGTCAAAATATACAGTACCAGGTTTGTTAGCACCAAACTCACTCAACACGGTTCTAATAATTGTAGCTATTGCTGCATTGTGTGCAGGCTTAATTTTTTCAATAGTTATAGTAGGTAGCATTAGTTAATAATTAAAACGGGAATAGATAGTTGGTGCCTTACTTTATCAACAGTTTCGCCATACAAATAATCTTTCCAGCCGCTATGTTTGTGGCTGCCCATTACTAACATATTAGCGTTGTTGTTTTTTACCAATTTTACTATTTCGTGTACACGGTCTTTATAGCCCAAAGCCATTGTGGCCTTGTAACCTAGCAACGATAATTGATGGCAGTAAGATGCTAGTTGTTCTTTATCTTTTCGGCTTTCATCATCATCGGCGGCAGCACCTGAATACTTTGCAGATACCGTTTCTACGATATGAATAAGCAAAAAAGTTGCGGTTTTTTGTCCTTGCGAAATTGCTTGGGCAATTAATTTTTCATCGTTACCGCTAAAGTCTAACGCTATGGCAATAATTGCAGGAGGGTGAATGGATAGATTTTCAAGCGTAGCAATGCCCTTGTGAATAAGTAGTTTTTGCTTATTTCTATTTTTTTGTATGAAGGGGTAAAGCGTCATGGAGAAAAATAGCATTACAAAACCAAGCAATGCAAGTGATGCTAATATTTTTTCAATTAAATGATTCTCTAAATGGTACACTAACAGTAACTCATCTACTAACAATTTAGCATTAAGCGTTACTAAAATGGCAGCAATAACCCAAGCGGCAACTAGCTGAAAACCCTTGATGGTAAAGGAACCCATCGTTTTTTTATCACTTACAAAATGTATTAATGGAATTACTGCAAAGCCAAGTTGCAGGCTAAGAATTACTTGGCTAAATACAAGCAAAGTATCTAATTGATCGTCTCCGTACACAGCAATAACCACCAAGGCAGGCACAATGGCAATGAGGCGAGTAAGCAACCTTCTTACCCAAGGATTCAAGCGAATATTCAAGTACCCCTCCATTACCACTTGCCCAGCCAAAGTACCAGTAATGGTGCTACTTTGCCCTGCGGCAATTAATGCTATGGCAAATAGAATTGGGGCAAGTTTATTACCCAACATAGGGGCTAATAGTTTGTGTGCATCTTCAATTTTAGCCACTTGTGTATTACCAGAAACATAAAATACGGAGGCCGCCAAAACAAGTATTGCAGTGTTAACAAAGAATGCTGCGTTTAGGGCAATTGCACTATCAATAAAGTTGAATTTTAGCGCCCTTTTAATGCTGCTTTCGTCGGCACCAATTTTTCTTGTTTGCACTAAGGCAGAGTGTAAGTATAAGTTATGTGGCATTACGGTAGCACCAATAATACCCACGGCTATGTACAGGGCTTGTGTATTTAACGGAGTTGGTATTAAGCCTTTTGCCACCTCACCCATATTAGGCTTTGCAATTAAAAGTTCTATTACAAACGATACACCAATTGTGGCTACTAATGCAATAATAAAAGCCTCCATTTTTCTTATACCATAACGTTGCAATAGCAGAAACAAAAAAGTATCTAATACGGTTATGCATACCCCTTGAAATATTGGTAACCCTGTTAGTAAATGAATACCAATAGCCATACCCAATACTTCTGCCAAATCAGTTGCAGCAATGGCAATTTCGGCCAATAAGTACAAGAAAAAATTAATAATGGGTGGGTAGGTTTCTCTATTTGCCTGCGCCAAATCTCTCCGCCTTACAATACCCAATCTAGCACTCAAGCTTTGTAATAGCAGGGCCATTAAGTTACTCATTAACAATACCCAAATAAGTTGGTAGCCAAATTGAGCACCACCTTGTAAGTCAGTTGCCCAATTTCCGGGGTCCATATAGCCCACACTTACCATATAAGCTGGGCCAATGTAGGCAAGGAAGCGACGCCACCCCTTTTTACCATTGGTGGTGTCTACACTTTCATGTACTTCGCTAAGCGATTGATTATTATGTGGCATTCCTAAAATAATTCATCGGCTGAAAATTACGCTATACTTGCAAAACATTGCTACTATTTAATAAAATGTAGTAAACAAAAAATTGCTATACATTGGGCAAACAACTATTTTTATTACCTATATAAAACATCATGTTACAAAAAAGCATTGCATTGGTAAGTGTAGTTGCACTATCAATAATGATGGGCTGTAAGAACGAGAAACCCTCATTAAAAGGTGATGTTCCTGTGGCTGTGAAAGCATTTATTGCTGCCTTTCCATCGTTAAAAGTTCCTTTTCAGTTTGCCGATACTAGTATGGTTAGGCTTGCAGACACCACAGAGTTGGGTTATAAACTAATAAAACAATTTGTACCCGATAGTGCTATGCAAAAAATGGAATTAAATGAAGCCGATAAAAAGCAACGTATACACCCCTTTGGGAAAATTATTAAAGGCAAAGAGCAATATTTATTATTACTTATTAAAGAAAAGAAACTAGCAAAAACCTATTCAATTCTTCTAGATGATAAAGGACAGTTTAAGGCTATACTGCCGTTAATAAAAAATACTTCCGCAGATGGTTACGCCACTACCGTAGGTATTAATACCGAACCAACATTTACCATAGGTAGAGAAAAGAAAACGGCGGACAATCAATACCTCTATTCCAGAAATAGCCTTGCATATAATGCCGCTGCAAAAGGATTTATAACGGTTATGAGCGAAAGCAATGAAGATAAAAAGAAGGCTGCTGTAATTATTAACCCAATTGATACACTACCCAAAACATTTAAGTATAGTGGTGATTATAAAAGAGATGCCAAGAATTTTATATCTTTAAGAGATACCAAAATACCTGGCGAGTACGCATTTTTTATACATTTTGAAAAAAATGAAGGCAGTTGTGTAGGGGAGTTGAAAGCTACGCTAAAAATGAAGGACGCTAATAAAGCCCAGTACTTACAAAACGGCGATGCCTGCATTATTGACTTTACATTTAAAGGAAGAGATATTGTGGTGAAGGAGCAAGGTACCTGCGGTAACCACCGAGGTATAAAATGTTTTTTTAACGATACCTATATTAAAGTAAAAGAAAAGCCAATTGCTAAAAAGCCAATATTGAAACCACAAAGGGCTAAAAAAAGCAAATAGATGCAATGGTATATGAATGTTAATTATATTGTTGCCCAATCCTTATTTGTTACCAATATATGAGGGCAAAGTTGTTTTATTGTGTAAAAAATACATTTTAAAAAAAAGCCTTTATATTGCGACAGTAAACCTTAATTGAAACAAACTTTGTTTATGAATTTTAGAAATTTTCAAGTTCCTTATCAGGTAGATGAACGTTACGCTAAAAAAGTTGCTTACTTCTCTATGGAGTTTGCCGTGCATCAACCTTTAAAAATATATAGTGGCGGCTTAGGCTTCCTAAGTGGTTCTCATTTACGCAGTGCATACGAGTTAAAGCAAAACCTTATTGGTATTGGCATATTGTGGAAGTTTGGTTATTACGATCAAACCCGTAACCAAGATCAAACTTTGCAGCCCGCTTGGATGGAGAAACAGTACAGTTTCCTTGAAGATACCGGCATTAAGTACCAAATTCTTATACACGACCACCCAGTATGGGTTAAGGCATTCTATTTGCCACCTACCACTTTTAATAGTGCTCCATTATTTTTATTAAGTACCGATTTACCAGAGAACGATTACGTATCGCAAACCATTTGCCATAAGCTATACGATGCAAATGTGGCAACCAAAGTAGCCCAATTTATACTATTGGGTGTTGGTGGTGCTAAGTTGGTAGATGAATTAGGCTTTTCGCCTGAGTTGTACCATTTGAATGAAGCCCATGCTATTTCTTCTGCATTTTATTTGCTTAGCAAATTTAAGAGTGTAGATATGTTGCGTAAGCATTTGGTATTTACCACCCACACACCAGAAGAGGCAGGCAACGAAAAACACGATATTTATTTATGCCATAAAATGGGTTATTTCTGTGGCATGAGCTTAGATGAAGTAAGAAGATTAACAGGGTTAAAAGACGATTTATTCAATCACTCATTAGCTGCATTACGCTTTGCGAAATTAAGCAACGGCGTATCTAAATTACACGGCGAAGTATCAAGAGATATGTGGGGTAAATATGAAGGCATTTGCCCAATAATATCTATTACCAATGCACAAAACTGGAAATATTGGGCCGATAAACAAATGTATAACGCCATGGAAAGTGGCGATGATGCTACATTTGATGATAGAAAAAGTTACTTAAAGAAAAGGGCGTTTGAAATAGTTGCCGACCAAACTGGAAAAGTGTTTGACCCCAACGTATTAACTATTGTGTGGGCAAGAAGATTTGCTGGATACAAAAGAGCAGACTTATTAACATGGGAAAGAGAGCGTTTTGCTTCATTACTAAACAATCCTAAATATCCGGTTCAAATTATTTGGGCAGGCAAGCCTTATCCGCAAGATTATCCGGCACTTTCACAATTTAACAACTTGGTTAATCTTAGCAAAGAGCATAAGAATATGGCCGTATTAATTGGCTATGAGTTGGGCTTAAGTAAAAGGTTAAAGCAAGCATCGGACATATGGTTAAATAACCCAAGGGTACCAAGAGAGGCTAGCGGAACAAGTGGTATGACGGCTGCCATGAACGGATCGGTTAACTTTTCAACCGATGATGGTTGGATACCAGAATTTGTAAACCACGGCAATAATGGTTTTGTAGTGCCAAAGGCTGATTATGAGAATATGACACAACACGACCAAGACGATTACGATTACAAAAAAATATACGACATATTAGAGAATGAAATATTGCCAATGTATTATAACAGTAAGGATACTTGGAGGCAAATTCAGAAAAATGGTATGCGGGATGTTCGTTTAGTATTTGATAGTAATAGAATGGCACATGAATACTATGAATTATTGTACAAATAAATAAGGGTGGTTTATATATTGTAGAGGGATTTTGGCGTAGCCAAAATCCCTCTACTTTTTTATTGAATACTATAAAAAAGTAGCGACCCCTTCATTGCTGAAAAGGCCGCTAACTGTAACTAATACACCCCCATGTATAAAGCTTCGTAAGTATTGTAAATGAAACTGTTATTAATAATTTCACATTTATGACTAGCTACTCTTTTGTTGGTTTAAATAAAAGCAACTTTTATTACGCTTTCAACTCAGCATCCTACCATAAAACATTTTTAAGAGATACAAGAAGCTATTATTTTGTTGCTTTCAACAGGTAATTACTTTGCAAAATTGTAAGCCACTATTTTTTTATTACCATCTTTATAAAACAATAAATTATCTACTTCGTCAAAAAGGTAGTCCGGTTTTTTATCATCTAATACTACTTTACCTTCTACTTTACCTGTAAGTTTATTAATTCTTACAAGGCCTACACCGCTATCGTCTGTAGTTTTCACTTTGGTAAGTATCAGTTTATAGTTTTTCGCATTTGCACTAGCGGTAAATCTTTTTTTCATATCATTCAATGCCCCGCTAGATACATCGCTCCATCTATCGGCTCTTTCCATGCCGCTTTTGTAGCTGCTTGTTCCGTAGCCTGAGGCACCTGCTTGGTAACCTTCGGAAGCACTTGCCGCCATACTTACTGCTAATGCTGCAACATTCATTATTTTACCGAAGGTGCTAATACCAGGTGCAGGGTGATAAGTATGGTATATCAATTGGCCATCGTAACTAAATTTTGCAACGTTTTGATCGGATGTGGCTACAATACCATCATCGTGCAGTTCAATGGTTTTAAAATTTTCGCTATTGCCTAATTTTTTACTAGCAAGCTGTCGGTATTTGCCATTGGTTCGGTTTATTTCATAAATACTATTTTCTGCAAGAAAGTAGGTAAGGTCTCCTTTATCCAAACCCAAACCACCTGTTTCATACTTAATTGATTTTGGCCATTGATCTTTACCAGTGGTTAAATCGAAAATATTGGTTTCTTGGTTAGTTCTATACAACAAGCCCACATTTTCAACAATGCGTAAATCAGTAATAAATCCATCTACTTTTAGAGAAGAGCTAGATACTGGCTTTCCCGTAATAATATCTACCACATTCACTAAATTTTTACCATTGGTTTTTGCAGAACCTACTGCTAGCTTGGTTCCTGTGAGTTTAATGCTTGAAATGCGACCAGACATTTTCAGTGGCTCGTTCCATTTTAAATTTCCGGTAGCATAATCAAATAACATTAACTCCGACTTTTTATCATCAGTGGCAACAAGAATACCATTTTCATCGAATAACACGTTTGAAATAGGGTCATCAAGCTTTGTTTTTGGCCAAGTAAGTTCGCCTGTTGCAATGTTAATGGCAGTAATACTTTGCGTATTGTAGAAGTAGGCAATCTTATCATCTAAGGTTACAAATTTGCCATAGACTGCAGAGGCCAGACCTGCCATTGCATCTTTATTACTACCCGCTGCGGGGATAGCGCCACCCATAAATCCTGCCTTTTTTGGCTCATTAGCAAGTGTACTTTCTTTATCATCGTTGCCAATTTTTTCACCTTGTAATGGCGTTTCTACTTTTGTGTCGTAGTCAATTTTCCATTTTACGCTACCCGTTTTTGCGTCAAGTAAATATATGCGACGGTTAGTGGCAATAAGTATGGAATTATTTGTGTACAATGGATCGGCTACTAACTGTTCAGTAACTTTTTCAAAAGTGCTATTTACGGTCCACAAGGGCTGACCGTCCTTAAGGCTAACTAGCATTAACGCAACGCCTTTATTATTTTGCCCAGTAAAAATTAAAGCGCCAAGGTTGGGTATTGGTAACCTTTTTGATACATAACTTAAACCCAAATCTTTTGTATTGCAAATTAGTTTTCCCGTGGAAACATCAATTACATTGTGCTTCAAATTCATAATTGAACCTTCTATAATGGCTATAAATGGTGAGCCTTTTATACTGCTATAATTAGCTTTACTTAGCTTTCTAAACTGCTCAAATTGCCATAGTACCTTACCTGTTGCTGGGTCAATACCATGTAAGGCATCATCCGTAGAAATAATAACTATACCAAGCGATGTTAGGTTGAACCAATTAATTTCTCTATCAAATCCAATGTTCCAAGATTGAGTTTTGGCGGGTGTATTATCAGTTATTGCTTCAACGGCTTCATCTTTTTTCTCTGGTTCGGTTGTTGCCGCTGTGGTTGTTTCAATGCCTTTTTTCTTTTTTAATAAGTTGCCAAATTGGGCATCGCAAACGTAGAAATTGCATAAGCCAAAAGCTAGTAGCAATATGGTTAAAATCGGTTTCATGTTATAAATATTTTATGAACGTAAACTGCTTAATTGTAGCGGGTTAGGAAATACCCTTGATACGGTATTTTTTAGAAGGCGAGGAGTAAAAAAAATTACATTGTTAGAACGATTGTTAAGCATTATGGGCTGCCCAAACTTGATGAAGCAACCTAAGCATGTTTAAAAAAGATTATGGACGAATGGGTAAGTCGGTGATGGTTACGTACAACCTATCGCCGATAGAAGGCATAGTAATTACGCCATTACCACTTAATTTGTTATTGGCGTTTGCAGTAATTACCAATGAGCCTGCTGTGGCAGTTCCAAAATTTGTT
>Ga0114942_1000331_pt1 | contig 13297 bp, 10 predicted proteins | sample LowerColdCreek_FD_88674 | JGI IMG/M metagenome (GOLD analysis project Ga0114942, IMG submission 88674) | Groundwater microbial communities from Cold Creek, Nevada to study Microbial Dark Matter (Phase II) - Lower Cold Creek | ecosystem: Environmental > Aquatic > Deep subsurface > Groundwater ... | reverse complement strand
GATTACACAACAGGCTGGCCGTTACTATGCGAGCTATGAATTGTTTGATGTTGTACAACAAAAACGTGTATTCGCTAAGTTGACCGTTGATGGCACAGAAGCGCAATTGCGCGATATGGCACACCATATCAGTGACAAAGTCTATGAAACTATTACGGGCATTCGCGGTATTTTTTCTACCAAGTTGATTTACGTGGAGGCGTTTAAGAAGCCGCAAAAATATCGGTTGATGTTGTCTGACATAGATGGATTTCGTCCGCGCTTGTTGCTGGAATCACGTTATCCAGTGCTGTCCCCTGTGTGGTCACCCAATGGTCAGCGTGTTGCTTACGTATCCTTTGAGGTAGATAACAAGCCCGCTATTTATATTCAGGATATAGCAACCGGCAGGCGGCAGCAGATGACTAATTTCCGTGGTTTGAATGGTGCCCCGGCGTGGTCACCCGATGGTCAGAAGTTAGCAATGGCTTTATCAAAAGACGGCAACCCCGACATTTATGTGATGAATGTGTTGACGCGACAATTAACCCGCGTAACGAATCATTTTGCGATTGATCATGAGCCTTCCTGGTCTGCCGATGGCGTCTCTTTGTTTTTTACATCGGATCGTGGCGGAAAGCCGCAGATTTACCAGGTTACTCTTGCGAGTATGCAACAGGAGCGAGTAACTTTTGATGGTGATTACAATGCACGCGCACGCGTCTCTCCAGATGGTAAAAGTCTGGTCATGTTGAATAAACGGCCCGGAACGACCTATCATATTGCTGCTCAGGACATAAAATCTGGTAATTTGCGCATTTTGTCCGAGACAAGTTTGGATGAATCGCCTACTATAGCGCCCAATGGCGCTATGCTTATGTATGCGACTCGTTCTGGTGGTAAAGGAGTATTGGCGGCCGTGTCTCTCGATGCGCGTGTCAAAATCCTCCAGCCTCCAAAACAGGGTGATGTGCGGGAACCCGCATGGTCGCCATTCTTTAACTAAATCCCCGTAAAATAGATCAAAACTTCATTGGAGTTACACACACATGATCACCAAAGCAATCAAGCAAGGTCTTACTTTGGCTGTTGTTATGTCTTTCCTGGTTGGCTGTTCAGGTAGCGATACCAAACCAGTTGAGAACACTACCACTGGTACTGCAGTGACCGATACTTCAGCTTCAGAAGCCACACTGTCAAACGTTGTTTATTTCGACTTCGATCAATATGCTTTGACTGCTGAGAGCCGCGCTGTTCTGTTGGCTCACGCTGACAAGCTGAAAGGTGCTTCAGTTGCAGTACGTCTTGAAGGTCATGCCGATGAGCGCGGTTCACGCGAGTACAACATGGCTCTGGGCGAAAAACGTGCTAACGCTGTTCGCGATTTCCTCGTGACTCAAGGCGTTAACGGTTCTTCTCTGGAAGTTGTTAGCTTTGGCGAAGAGCAACCAGCTGCTACCGGTAGCGACGAAGCTTCATGGTCTCAAAACCGTCGCGTAGAAGTTAAGTACTAAGAGTCTAAGCCCGTATGCTTAAAAATCTGCTTGCTGTTGTCTTAATTGCATCAGCTCCAGTCTTACAGGCGCAAGTACGGGTTGTTGAGTCTTCACCCCAGAGCGTCCGCTCTGGGGTGGCTCAGTCTGATCTGCCTGCCTCTGCTGAATCTGATGTTTACTCCCAAATTCGTGCCCTCCAAGAAGAAGTAACGCTATTGCGTGGTCTGCTTGAAGAGCAATCCTATGAGCTAAAGCAGCTCAAACAATTGCAGCTTGATAATTACATGGATCTCGACCGGCGTTTGTCGGGTGGCGGGCGTCCTGTAACCAATACTGCAGATGCTAGCGATATTCCAGCTGTTGCAACGACCTCCACGCTTGCTGCCTCTGGCACCAGATCACAATTACCCGACTCCGCCAGTGAAAGTGATGTTTACAAAGCAGCTTACGATTTACTGAATCAAAAAGATTTTGATGGTGCGGTGGCTGCGTTTAAAGAACATCTGGAGCGTTACCCTAGTGGAGATTTTGCCAGTAACAGCCATTATTGGTTGGGTAAAATAGCCATGCTTAAAAAGGATTATCCGGAAGCGAAGAGTTGGTTTACTGAGTTAATCGCAAACTTCCCCAGTGCTGCAAAAGTGCCTGATGCCCAGTTGGATTTGGGTAAGGTTTATTTCTTGATGGGTGATACGGCGAAAGCTAAGTCATTGTTGTCAGAGGTAGCTGCTGGTAGTACAGATGCAGCTCGATTGGCGCAAAAATTCCTCAGTGATAATTTTTAATCTTTTTTATTTCCTGCCAAAAAGAAAGGGGCTTCCAAGTAAATGAAGCCCCATAGCACGTCCAATATTGGATTAAGTAACTTTTCAGTTACCTCAGCATCCTACTGAAAATCCAAGTTCACCAGATTCAATCCGTTTCATATTCCATATGTATAGATCCTTTAGCACTCCCTTGGGTGTATAGTGGTGGCGACGATCAATCCCTATATCATTCCATGCCTATTGCCGCTAACTCCTGTTGCGACTTATTCCCTTGCCATCCTTTGTCTTCTCTACTGCTTGGTTATCCATTTCCGTAGCCTTAATAATCCTTTATATCCAAGTTCCTTCTCTAGGCGCATCCATTGACCGATACTGCTCAAGCCTCATTACGATTACCTCCTTGTTGTGATCATTATCGTTTTAATGAGGTTGATGGGATAGTCGCAAAAAGCTTAATTGTTTGTAGGAAATTGACTACAGTTGCTCCATCTTTTTTTACTAGTTATGAGGCGCCGATTGGGCCAGCAGAAGGGTAGCTGCTTGATAACGCATTACAGTACACTGCATTGGAAGCAGCTTATTTTTATCGAGGGTTTTGTGTTATGTCTTTTTTTCTGAACAAGCATCTATTTGTTTTCAATGTGTGTTGTTTTTTTACCTTGGTGTTGGCTGGAATACAGGTGATGGCTGCAAATGCAATTCCGCAGGCACTTTCCTACGAGTTAAAGTATCAGGTTGTATTCGATCCCTCGAAGCAAGGAGCATTGGTAACTATTAATGTCGATAAAGGTGAGCTGCTCAAACATGTGCGATTTAGCAATAGCCGGGATATCTATTCCAATATTCGCGCGAATGGCAAATTGACCCTAAAAGATAAGCAGGTGATATGGGATCTACCGCAAGGAGCTTCGCAGTTATCTTTCTTTGTTGTGCTCACTAATGAGCGTAACCCTGGAAAATATGATGCTCTGGTCACAAAAGAATGGGCAATTTTTCGCGGTGATGATTTGATTCCTCCTGTTTACATAGATACAGGCGAGGTAATGGGCTCTTATGCTATAGCCACAATGGAAGTTGTTTTGCCGGAGGGCTGGGATAGTATCGAAACTGGTTGGCCAAGAAAAAAAGACAATATTTTTAAAATAGATAACCCGGATCGCCGCTTTGATCGCCCAACAGGTTGGATGATTGCCGGTAAAGTGGGGACGCGTCGTGCAACTGTTTCCAAAACCTCAATCGCCGTTAGTGCACCTAAGGGTGAGAAATTCAAACGTATGGATTCACTAACTTTTTTTAATTTTGTTTGGCCTGAAGTTTATTCTGCCTTTAAAGAAACGCCTAAAAAATTATTAGTGGTAGGCGCTGGTGATCCTATGTGGCGAGGTGGTTTATCCGCATCCAATTCACTATTCCTGCACTCGGACCGGCCTATGGTTAGTGAAAATGGTACTAGCCCGCTATTGCACGAATTAACTCATATGGTTACACGTATTAGTGGTGTATCTACTGCTACCACCAATGATGATTGGATTGCTGAAGGCCTTGCCGAGTTCTACTCTTTTGAGTTGTTGTATCGGGCGAATGGTATGACTAAATCGCGGCGAAGCAAAATTATTAAAAATTTGGCTAAGTGGGGTGCTGAAGTGAAGCACTTGCGCAAAAGCAAATCTACTGGACCAGTAACCGCACGTGCGGTTGTGCTGTTGGATGAGCTGGATAAAGAAATTCGCAAGCGTAGCAATAATAAATATAGTATTGATAATGTGACACGTGATTTGATGGAGCTTCGCAAGGTGTCATTGGATGATCTGCGCAACAGCGTAGAAAAACTAGTTGGTTCTAAAGTGGATACCTTGAACTCACCTTTATTAAAATAACTGAATATATTCAGTTGGCACCTGCCGAATGCATTGTTATAAAAGTGAACAATGCATTCCGTGCGCGCTATCCATAATTCGTATCCCTGTTAAATGCTCCGTGCGATAATAATTCCACCCCACAACAAATTGCGATCACCCGCACCCTCTTCAATTTCCGAGCTGTGTCCGCGCAATACATAACTGATGCGATAACCTTGTTTGAATGCAAAGGTATATCCTGCCCAAGCTTCTACCAATAATGGATTTAATTGGTGGTGCTCGTAAGTGACGGCGCTATCGCGAAATTGCCCCTGCAAAAATGCATTATATGCGCGCGCTTTAACTGCAACTCCCGCCCAAAAATAACGCTCACTCACCGCTTTTGCATTGCTTGAATAAGATGATTTTTCACCATAGCTAGCCATTTCAGGATTAAACGAAGACCATGGGCTGTGAATTCTGCCGGTGCGCATGCTCAGGCTCCAGCTTGCTTCAGTCAGGTAACCAATGGAGGCTTGCAAGGTACTTTTTACTTCGACATTTTCTGAAAAACTATCAAAATATTTTTGTCGTGCAAGTACATAGCGGCCGGTCAACTCACCGCCATCGCTGATCTGGTTGTTCCAGCCCTGGGCTTTTTCACCGTTGGTAATCTGGTGCGCAATATTTTGCAGCTCACCAACCATATCCAAACCAAGCACACCAACAGTCAGCGTGCTTTTCCATGCGACATTCTCGACCAAATCCACTTGCTCGCGTGAGCCGGAAAGATAAATGAGGCTGGCGTAAGGTCGATCATGGGGATTGGCCTCGCTCTGGCTAATATCCTCAGGGGTAAAACCAAAGGCCCCCATCTCGCGGCTAAAGGTTTCTTGTGTTCCCAGTGATGAGTGTTCAAAGCCAAACCATTCATCAAGCGCGATTAACGGTGTATTGAGTGATAACGTGGCGTTGCGCGCCTTAACTCCCGTTTGGGTAAAGTTGAGTCCGTAGGTGTAGTCCTGATCGCGGTGGCCTGGTACCAGAACATCATTATCAAATGCAAAGGCCCAGCTGCTGGTTGGTTTACTGGGTAAATCTTGGAGGTGAAGCAGAGGTTGTTTTTCATCCTCAATCAAGGCTGCGACTTGTAACCATTCTGGTTGCTGCTGCACCAAATATTCATCCTGAGCTACCACAATAAAGCTGTTGGTCGCAGCGAGTAGAGCAAAGGCGATAACTTGGCTCCCAATAGTTTTAGTCAGGAATTTTTTAACCGTGGCAGCGATCTTTCGGGCGGAAGTTCGATACTGTTCTTTCTGTTGCATGATGCTAACTCCTTCTTTGGTGTCTGACTTTTGAAGCACCTGAATTTCATAGGGTGGCGCCTTTCCATTAAATAAGCGACCAGTCGTCTTGTTTTTGTTGAAAAAAATAGGCGAACAATGCCGCCTGAAAGATTGGTTAAAATCTTCTTACAATTAAAAGCTGACTGGTCATCTTATTTTTTCGCAGCAAAAATGCCATCAGAGGCATTTTTGGGCGACGCGATAAATATTAAGCTTGGGGCTTGGCAAAGAGCTCGGGCAGTACGATTAAAAATGCATTGAGCGGTTCGCGGCATTTGGATGCCTTCATCCGCATCAGCGTTCCTTCCCAGGCGTTAAATAAAAACTCTGCTAAAACCGGGGAGGGAAGCTGACTTTTCAGATCATTGTTAAGTCGTGCTTCTTCCAAAACATCTTCAATCGCCTGAGTGCTATTGCGCAGCATCTGGCGAACCTTAATGCGGATGGCCTCGCTGGATTCCGACATTTCCTGGCACATATTGCCCAGAAAACAGCCGCCATTGAGATTCTCCTCACAGCCGCCGATGTTGTTCACAAAAAAGCGTGTTAAACGCTCCTGTGGGCAAATACTGCGGTCGCTGAGCAAATGACGATTCTGGATCATGCGCTCTTCGGTCACTTTCTCAAGCGCCTCAATCGCAAAATCTTCTTTGCTTTTGAAGTAGGTGTAGAAAGAACCTTTTGGCACATTGGCCGCATTGACTATGTCCTGGATGCTGGTGCCGTTATATCCACGGGTAGCCATGACTTTCAGGCCAGCATCAAGGAGATGATCTTTTTTCAGTTCGCGTTTGCTCATGAGTTAAATATATGACCAGTCGTCTGCTTTTGCAAGCACGTGTTTAGTTTATGTTGTTATAGGTTGCGTACTTTTTGTTATGGCTAGGCATAGGTAGATCTGATCCCTGGGCCCATTTTAGATGCTCATGACGCTTTGTTGTTAAGGATTATTAATGCGCTTCTTTCAAATGTTTTATCAGGCGTGCTTTAAGTGAAGGGGGCAAATTTGTAATCGTCAGCACATCATTTGTTGCATCATACTCGATTTCGCGCCCCAAGCACTCAGAGGCAAAGCTCATGCTCAAGGAATCATTGCGCCCACTGATGCGCACGTAGCTGCGGATTTGTCCTGCATGGGGAATAAACTCGGGTTTGAGATCCGGCTTGCTGCTTTCCACATAGCGCACAAATCGCTCCGGCTCATAGCTTTTTACTTCCTCGGCAAGATTGCTGGAGAGCGCGGCTATGGTTACCGGTTTACCGGCTTTGTTTTGTTCCAGGCAATAATCGACGACTTTGCTGCGAGTGATTTTAGCGGTGGTCTCATCCAGTGTTTGGCTGAAGTTATCGACGATCTGCAAAAATTCGGCAGTTTCCTGTTTGATATCCTGTTTGTCGGTAAAGGCGATGAACTGGGTAAAGGCATCGGCGATATCTTTATCGCTGCGTGAGCGCATCAATGTTAAATAGGTTGCTGAGTCGCCTGAGGTCCAATCATTGAGCTGTATTTTGGCTGCGAGATTAAAGCCGCCGGTATCGAGGCAGAGCGAATCATCCACCATTAGCTCACCATCCAGATAGAGCCCGCTTTGGTGTTCTACTAAATAGACGCTCAAGGTGTCGCCCACTTCCAACTTCTCTTCCACAAAAAATACATAAGCATCGAGCAGCGATTCGGCTTTTTCCAGTGCCTGCTGAAATTGCTGCATCGCCTTGTGAGTAAAGCTGATAAAGCTTAACCGCTCTTCGCGATAATCACGAAGCCAGGCGGGCAAGGGAAATTCGCCCAACTCATCCGAGAAGCGCCCGTAACTCTTGCCACCCTTGCGAATAAATTGGGTTTTCAATTCATAGGCCAGCTCTTCCAATTTACCGGCACTGGTAAATGCCTCACCGCGCAATTGCAATTCAAAGGCACTGCCGGGTGAGTGACGGTAAATACGGTGTGCAATGATGGACGTTAATGCCATGAATCAAGTCGCTTTATGAGGGGGTGATTAAAATTGGGTGGAGTACAAAAGGCGGCTATTATAGGCGCCAGATTCCATTTGCAAACACCCTATCGGAAAAGCCTGCATGAATATTCAACGTTTAAATCCGGCGCCGCGCTGGTCTGATGCCACTGTCTACAACGGCATCGCCCATTTTGTCGAGGTACCCAACAATACCGATTGTTCGATGGATGAACAGATCTCACAAATTTTGGCGCAAGCCGAGGTGACTTTAGCTGCGATTGGTAGCGATAAATCCCGTTTGCTCTCCTCCACAATCTACATCACCCACAAGGATAACGTACCTGTCTTGAATAAGGCGTGGGAGGCTTGGTTGCCTGTGGGTTGTGCACCTTCACGCGCTTGTGTGAAAGTGGAATTGCTTGATCCTGCCATGTTGGTAGAAATCGCATTTATTGCGGCGGTTGATTAGCAATTCTTGCCGCTCCGGCTGGGTAATCCTGACTATACTCCTGCTATTGTCTTGCCCGACCGGAGTACTCTATGGCAACCCCAATCGACCAGTATTTAAATATTCTCGCTAAAAAAGACGGATCGGATTTATATCTGAGTACCGGAGCGCCACCCTGTGCAAAATTTCAGGGTGTGTTGAAACCGCTCGCCACCGAACCCTTTAAACCGGGCGAGATTGAAGCGATTGCCAACGCGATTATGGATGACGAGCAGCGCGGTATTTTTGCGCACGAACTAGAAATGAATCTGGCGATTTCCATTCATGGTGTCGGCCGTTTCCGTATCAATATTTTTAAACAGCGCAATGAAGTGGCGATAGTCGCGCGCAATATCAAAACTGATATTCCGCAATTTGATGCGCTGGGTCTGCCGGAAATATTAAAAGATGTGATCATGACCAAGCGCGGTTTGGTATTGTTCGTCGGCGGCACTGGATCGGGTAAATCCACATCGCTTGCGGCCCTGATTGATCATCGCAATTCATCGAGCGGCGGCCATATTATTACCATCGAAGATCCGGTTGAATTTGTGCACAAACACAAACGCAGTGTGATCAACCAACGTGAAGTAGGGGTCGATACCCGCAGCTATAAGGCAGCGTTAAAAAATACCTTACGCCAGGCGCCGGATGTAATTTTAATCGGCGAGATCCGAGACCGCGAAACTATGGAGCACGCACTGGAATTTGCGGAGACTGGGCACCTGGCGATTTCAACACTGCACGCCAACAACTCCAATCAGGCGCTGGAGCGGATTATCAATTTATTCCCCGAAGAGCGTCGCCCGCAATTATTGATGGGGCTCTCTCAAAACTTACGCGCGTTTGTATCGCAGCGTTTATTGCCCACTGTTGATGGTAAACGCTGTGCCGCAGTTGAAGTGTTGCTTGGTACTAAAACCATCCAGGAATTAATTTTAAAAAGCCGTCTTACCGAAATCAAAGAGATTATGGAAAAATCTGAAAACCTCGGTATGCAGACTTTTGATGGCGCGATCTTTAAATTATATACGGCAGGTAAGGTGAGTCTTGAAGATGCTATCGCCAATGCCGATTCGCCCAATAATTTGCGCTTGCGTATAAAACTGGCTACCGAGGGTGTTGCAGTACCTAAAGCGGAAACAGTTGCCGCAGCTGCACCCCAAACTCAACCTAAAGCGCCATCGACCAGTTTTGGTGAGTTGAGTTTGCAAAAAATTGATGATGATGACGAAAATTTGTAATTCTAAAATCGGATAAGAAATGTTGCCTTGACAGAAAATAACGGTGAAGGTCTGGCAGTAACAGTATTTTAGAAAAAGTATGGTGGTAAAAGTATGACGATAAAAAGTATCGAACAATTGCTGAAGCCCCATTCGATTGCAGTCATAGGAGCTTCCAATCAGCCTAATCGCCCCGGCAATGCGGTGATGCGCAATTTATTGCAAGGGCAATTTGATGGACCAATAATGCCGGTCACACCGCATTATAAATCTGTGAATGGTGTGTTGGCCTACCGCTCGATTGATGAATTGCCGATTGTTCCCGACCTCGCGATTATTTGTACGCGGGCAACCCGCGTGCCGGCGATTATTTTTCAGCTGGGCAGAAAGGGCACACGCACTGCAATTGTCATTGCGGCGGGGCTGGATAATTTATTTACTGCGCAAGGCACCAATCTACAAGAGCAAATGCTCGCTATCGCCAAAGAATGGGGTGTAAGGATTCTTGGGCCGGATTCGCTCGGCATTATTATTCCTGAATTGGGTTTGAATGCGAGCTACGCACACATTAATGCGTTGCCTGGAAAAATTGCTGTAGTCTCTCAATCATCTGCGGTATGTGTAACTTTATTGGATTGGGCTCGTCGTCGTCGTATTGGTTTTTCGCGCTTTATTTCGCTCGGCGAAGGCATCGACATCGATTTTGATGAAATGCTCGATTATCTCGGACGCGATCCCCAGACCTCGGCAATTCTCTTGTATATCGATGCTATTTACGATGGTCGCGCGTTTATGTCAGCCGCGCGCGCAGCTTCATTCAATAAACCTATTCTGGTTATTAAAGCGGGAATTAATTCCGAAAGTCGTGCACTTACATCGCGACTGCCCGCAGAAAAAATCGGTAGCGATTCAGTTTATGATGCAGCCTTTCGCCGCGCGGGTATGCTGCGTGTGGGTGATTTGCGTGAATTACTTGCCGCTGTAGAAACACTCGCCAATGGCAAGCCGATTTATAGTGAACAGCTGGTGATTATTGCCAACGGCAATGGCCCCAGTGCTATGGCGGTGGATGCACTCTTGCAACGCGGTGGACGTTTGGTAACGTTGGATGAAAAAGTTGTGAAGCAGTTGCAACCCATAATCCATTCCGGTGGCCGCGCAACCAATCCGATTAATTTATTGGGCGATGCCTCACCGGAAAATTACCAGCAGGTGTTGCAAGTCTTATTGCAAAGCAACAGTGTGGATAATATTTTGATTCTGCAGGCACCTTCGGCATTAACGCCGGGTGAAGTTTATGCGGACGCCATCATCAATACTTATAAAAATTACGTTGGCCGCAAGCCGAATATATTTGCCAATTGGATGGGGGAAGATGCCGCGCAAAATGCACGCTTGCGTTTTGCGGATGCGAGCATTGCGTCTTTCCGTACACCTGAAGGTGCAGTCGGTGCATTTATGCATATGGTGCAGTATCGCCGTAACCAAAAATTATTATCCGAAACTCCGGACTCTATCAGTGATAAGGTTCCCTATCAGCCGCAACATGCACTGTATATTATTGCACAGGCATTGACGGAGGGGCGCACGCAGTTAACGCGTGACGAGGCCATCGCACTGCTTAATGACTATGGCATTAATACGCTTGTTGAAACCGAAAATGCCTCTGCAGCCATCACCTCTTCACAGCGCAAAGGTGCGCACCCATTGCGTATTCAGGTACGCATAGATCCGGTATTTGGCCCGGTCATTTTATTGGGTGAAGCGGCGAGCCACTGGAGTGTGCGGCGCAATGCGGTAGTGGCACTGCCACCACTAAATATGGCGCTAGCGCGTTATATGGTGATACAAGCATTGGCCGAAGGAAAAATTCGCGAGAGGGAATTGTATGTGCCGCTCGATATGCCTGCACTCTGTTTGTTGTTAACCCAAATCAGCCAGATCGTCATTGACCATCCCTCCTTACGCAGTTTACTTATCAATCCGGTATTGGTGGCGGGCGATGATATTCGGGTGTCGGATGTGAGTTTAGAAATTAGCGCAGAAAAAATTACCTGTCCGTTGGCGATAAGACCTTATCCCAAAGAATTGGAAGAACCCTTCGTGCTGCGCGATCAGCGTGAAGTATTGCTGCGCCCCATCCGCCCGGAAGATGAATTGAATTTGCAGGCGTTCGATAATTCCCAGAGCAAGGAGGATAGATACAAACGTTATTTTGCCGAGCTGCCGCAATTTTCCCATGAGCAAATGGCGCGCTTGGCACAAATTGATTACGCGCGCGAAATGGCTTTTGTAGCTGTGGCGAATAATAACCAACAGCAAGAGGAGATTTTGGGCGTGGTGCGAGTACAAATTGATCCAGATAACATTCAGGCAGAATTTGCGATGGCGGTACGCAGTGAATTAAAAGGTATTGGTTTAGGATCGCGGTTACTGGAAAAAATGATTGATTACTGTCGCAACCAGAATACCCAGGAAATAATCGGTTGCACTATGCTGGAAAATTCCGGCATGGCTAATTTGGCGCGCAAGCTGGGTTTTACCGTAAAATACAATCGCGAAGATGGTTTAATTGATATGAAACTGGTACTGCAATAAATAATGTTTATCCACTATAACTTTGCCAATGCTTTGATATGTGCAACGGCGCAGCGCCCCAGTCCCAATAAATCATAACCACCTTCCAGCGTAGATACGATTCCTTTGCACTGCTGTTCTGGCGCTAGTTGTTTGCTCTCATCCATGAGTGTGCGCAATTTTTTTGTGATCCAAAAATAATCCTGCTCTACCAAACTGATCGATGACATATCGTCATCAATATAGGCATCAAAACCTGCCGATATTAAAATCAATTGCGGTTTGAATTTTTCCAGCGCCGGAAACCAACTCTCGCTGATTGCAGTACGGAACCCTTCACTGCGGCAGGTGGCGGGCAGAGGGGTGTTAATAATATGTGCGGGCACGTCGTCAATATTGGTGTGTGGATAAAATGGGTATTGGAAACTGGAACAAAATAAAACCCGTGGATCGTCCAGAAAAATATCCTGGGTACCATTGCCGTGGTGAACATCAAAATCGACTATGGCTACTCGTTCTAACCCATAGAACGCCATGGCATGGGCAGCGGCAATCGCAACATTATTAAAAATACAAAAGCCCATTGCGCGTGCGCGTTCAGCGTGATGGCCGGGAGGGCGCACATTGCAAAATACTGCATCGGTTTCACCGCGCATTATCATATCAACGCCCATCACTGCGGCACCGGCAGCGTGGCGTGCAGCACGCAGCGTGTGGGGTGAAAGATAAACATCATCGGCAAAAAAATCTATTCCCTCGGATGGGATCGCGCGAGTAATTTTGTGCAAATGTTCGATGCTGTGAACGCGCAAAAGTTGTTCATCAGTTACTGCAGGCGCTTCGCGCTGGTAGAGCAGTCCATCAATACCATTAGTGGTTAGTTGATTGCTAATTGCATCAATTCGCTGCGGGCATTCAGGGTGACCATTAGGCATATGGTGCAAATGACAACTAGGGTGACTAATCAAGGTGGCAATCATAATAGCAACGCATTTGCTTGAGAGTGTTGTTTCATTTTTTTAGTCTAAATGCAAATTCAGCGTTTAGCGATAAAAAAATAAAACTCCCTAAAACGTGAAGTTTGCCTGCACTCCCACAATATTTACCTCTGCGTCAAAATTACCTTCTACATGATGCCCGGTTTGCGAATTGGTATTGTTAATACTGGCATCTTCTACTTGAATGTAGGTGTATCCAAAATCAACAGAAGTAGTGGGTGAGAATTCGTAATTGAAGCCAGCGCTAAACCAGATGCGGTCTTGATCAGGAATTCGTGGGTTCACTAATGCAGGATCTGTTTGGGGCGCCTCATCAAATGCGATACCAAAACGCCAGCTCCAGGGACAATCTGAGTTGTGGGTAAAACCAAGTGCATAGCGCATGGTATTGGAGTAATTTAATTCCAACGTATTAATAGTGAGACCATTGCCGCTATTAATCACATCAATACTTTGAATATTGCTCCACTGCGTCCAGGCGATATCACTATGAACCCACCAGTAATCGCTCAACTGGTGCGAGCTGCTTAAGGTAATTGTGTCGGGCAACTGCAGATGCGCTTCTGCATCGCCCGCGACTGCATTTAACGAGGCGGCGCAAATTGTGCCCGTGCTTGGCGCCGGCGGT
>Ga0114942_1000330_pt1 | contig 13297 bp, 11 predicted proteins | sample LowerColdCreek_FD_88674 | JGI IMG/M metagenome (GOLD analysis project Ga0114942, IMG submission 88674) | Groundwater microbial communities from Cold Creek, Nevada to study Microbial Dark Matter (Phase II) - Lower Cold Creek | ecosystem: Environmental > Aquatic > Deep subsurface > Groundwater ... | reverse complement strand
CTGGGACAGCGTGATCGTCGCCACCGGTCCCCTCACCTCCATCACGCTGGCAGAAACCATCCGCGCCCTGACCGGGAAAGACGCGCTGGCCTTCTTCGATGCGGCTGGCGGCGCGGCCGTCACCAGCGGCCTCGTCTGCAGCCTCGTGCTGCGCGGCGACGGCCGTCTGCTGGGCCGGTCGCTGGCGACGCCCAGCGGCGTGCACCACTGGCCCGATCTGTCCGGGCGCTGGCGCAGCCCCGCGCCGGCCTCGCCTCCGCTGGCCGATGTCATCGTGCGCGATGAGATGGGCCGCTTCCAGCCGTTGGTGCTGCCCTGGCCGCTGCCGGTCGAGCCGACAGGCCAGCTCATTGGCGCCACGCTGCTGCCCGGCGTGCGGCTGCTGCGCGTGCGCCTGCTGTCGGCGCCCGGCCGGCCCGCACCGCCCGGCATGGCCAGCATCCACGGCCTGCTGAGGTGGCAGGCCAGCGGACAGGTGGCGGCCTGGGCGCTGGTGCGCTACGTGGGCGGAGACGGCCATGTCGTCGACGGCGCCAGCGATGCCGAGGGCCGCCTGTCCCTGCACCTGCCACGGCCCCGGCCCGACAAGCGCGGGTCGCCGCCCGAGCCGGCCGCGCAGCTGCGTGTGTTTGCCGACCCGGCGCTGGCCGCCGCGTCGCTGGACCTGGGCGCCCCGGCCGCGCTGGCCTTCGCCGCACAACCCGAGGTGCGCGCGCTGGCCGATGCCAGCGTGCCTCCCGCCGACATGGCGGCCTATGTGCCCCCCGCGTTCGTCACCGGCGAGCCACTGATCCTCGCCACCCTCGGCCTGCTGCCGGCCCAGCGCGAGCTGCGGCTGCAGCCCCTCTGAACCCACGACTTCGACCACGAAGGAGACCTTCATGCCCGAATACCTTGCGCCCGGTGTCTTCGTCGAGGAGGTCTCCTTCCGATCGAAATCCATCGAGGGCGTCAGCACCACGACGACCGGCTTCATCGGCCCGTGCCGCTACGGCCCGGTCACCGAGGAGCCGGACATCCTCACCAGCCTGACGGAGTTCGAGCGCACCTATGGCGACGGCAACCAGCTCGCCTTCGGCGCAGACGGCACCACCACCGGCTCCAACTACCTCTGGCAGGCGGCGCGCAGCTTCTTCGAGGAGGGCGGCAAGCGGCTCTATGTGAGCCGGGTGTTCCGCCCGTTGAGCGGCAACTACCCGAGCGACCTCGCGGCGCTTTTCGGCAGTGATGCGCGCTTCAACGACGGCCATGCCCGCCTGCTGGTCGGCGCGGCCCCGGACCAGTTCCGCATCGTCGCCCGCTACCCTGGCGAGGCGGGCAATCTCAAGCTGCGCTTCACCGTGCGCCTGGGTGCCAACGTGCTTGGGGCCGTGCCCGACCCGGGCGGCGGCCCCACGCCGGTCGCCACGCTGGCCAACCTGGCCGATGGTGACGTGGTGTGGATCACCGCGCCCAAGGCGCTGCTCGACCCGGCGGCCCCGGATGCGCCCCCGCCTGATCCCGGCCCGGCCCCCGCGCCGGCCGCCAACCCGCCAGCCGTGGCCCGGACGATCGCCAGCATCCCGCTGTATGTCGCCCGCAAGGACGCCGCCACCGGCGTGTGGCGCTTCCACGGCCTGACGCCGGACCGCGTCGCCGCCAACCCGCTGGGCTTCATGCTCGGTGACTTCACGCCCAACCTGACGTCCGGTGGCGACGCCATCCGCCCGGTCTCGCTCAGCCTGGACGTGTTGACCAACGACGGCCGCTCGCTGGGCGCCTGGAGCGGCTTGCCGCTGGACCCTAGGCACAAGTCCGCCGGTGTGCCCGACGGCTTGTTCGACCTGTTCAGCCTCAAGGGCAAGGTCAGCATCGGCCTGCCCGTCGTGCTGCTCAACGGCAGCGTCGCCGCCGACGGCACGGTCAGCAACACCCTCGAAGACGGCAGTGAGCTGCTGAAGGCGCTGGACAGCCTGGACACCGGCTTTGATCTCAAGATCAGCAAGATCGAATGGGACGACGCCGGCCGCAACGAACTGGCGGCGCTGCGGAAGAAGTTCGAGCGCGGCCTGGTCGCCACGGCCTACCTCAAAGGCGGCAACGACGGCCTGCTGCCCGGCCGCACCGAGTACGAAGGCCGCGCCGAGCCGACCGACGACTACGCCACCGGCCTGAAGCAATTCGAGTCCATCGAGGACATCTCCATCGTCGCCGGGCCCGGCTCGACCTGGAAGGCGGGCGACCGCGCCGAGGACGTGGCCGCCGTCACCAACCTGCTCATCGCCCACGCCGAGAAGATGCGCTACCGCATCGCCGTGCTCGACTCGCACGAGGGCATGAAGGTCGGCGACGTGCGCAAGCTCAAGGCCAAGCTGGACAGCAAGTACGCGGCGCTCTACTACCCCTGGGTCACCGTCTTCGACCCCGTCACCCGCCAGCCGCTGAACCTGCCGCCCTCGGGCTTCGTTGCCGGCATCTACGCCCGCAACGACACCGAGCGCGCCGTCTACAAGGCGCCGGCCAACGAGGTGGTGCGGGGCGCCATCGGCTTCGAGACGCTGATCAACACGGCCCAGCAGGAGGTGCTCAACCCCGAGGGCATCAACGCCTTCCGCTTCTTCGAGGGCCGTGGCAACCGCCTCTGGGGCGCGCGCACGATCAGCTCCGACCCCGAGTGGAAGTACGTGAACATCCGCCGCTACTTCGCCTACCTGGAGCGCTCCATCGACAAGGGCACGCAGTGGGCCGTGTTCGAGCCCAACGGCGAGGCGTTGTGGGCCAACGTGAGGGCGACCATCCGCGACTTCCTCATCAACGAGTGGGCCAGCGGTGCGCTGCTGGGCGACAAGCCGGAGAAGGCCTTCTTCGTGCGCTGCGACCGCTCGACGATGACGCAGAACGACCTCGACAACGGGCGGCTGGTCTGCCTGATCGGCGTCGCGCCGCTCAAGCCCGCCGAGTTCGTCATCTTCCGAATTGGCCAGTGGACGGCCGATCAAAAGTCCTGATCAGGAGCACAACATGGCCGTCGTTCGTGAACGCCCCTACGTCCAGTTCAACTTCCACGTCAACCTTGGCGACGGGGTGACCAACACGCCGCAGGCCGGCTTCCAGGAGGTCAGCGGCATCGGCATGGAAGTCACCATCACCGAGTACCGCCCGGGCAACTACGCCTTCAACAACGTCCTCAAGACGGCCGGCCTGAACAAGGCCACCGACGTGACGATGAAGCGCGGCGTCATCGGCTCGCTGGACCTCTACAAATGGCTGGATGACGTGCGCAACGGCGCCAACAGCGGCCTGCGCACTGTCACCGTCGAGCTGAAGAGCGAGGACCGCAGCCAGACCGTGCAGACCTGGCGGCTCATCAACGCGCGGATCATGAAGCACACCTCCGGGCCCTTCAATGCGAAGGGGACGGACGTGGCGATGGAAGAGCTGACGCTGTCCTACGAACGCCTCGAAATGGAATGAGGTGAGACGTGGCAGTCGGTGTCCGCATCCTCGATGACCCATCGCCCAGCGGCGACGGCATGCCGGTCATGGACGTGCCCGTCTTCGTCGGCTTCGCCGCGCGCGGGCCGCTGCACCGGCCGGTGGCGCTGGACAGCGCGGCAGCCTATGCGGCGGTCTTTGGCGGCGGGCTTGATCTTGTGCAGGCCGGCAGCGACCCGTCCGAGCGCCTGGTGGCTCATCTCCCGCCGGCCGTGCACGCCTTCTTCGCCGGTGGCGGGCGGCGCTGCCATGTGATCCGCGTCGCGGCGGCGTCGGCCTCGGCGGCGCGCTTCACCGTGCCGGGCCTGCGCATGGCCAGGCGCTCCGGCGGGCAGTGGCGGTTTCGCAGTGTCAGGCTGCGTGCCGACAGCGTGGGGGCCTGGGCCGACCGGCTGGCGCTGTCTGCCCGCGTGCGCAGCCAGGCGCTGCATGCGGGCGATGTTCTCGCAGCCGGCGATGTGCTGCGCGCGCGGCACCGCGACAGGCCGGGCGTCGTCGCTTGGCGTTCGGTGCCCGCCGTCGCGCCGCTGGGGGCCTCACCGGCGGAAGGCTGGATCACGCCCGACCTGCCGGAGAGCGTTGAACCCCTGGCGCCCGACACCGTCATCGACCCGGCGACTTGGCTCATCGAGCGGGTGCAGGTCGACCTCGCGCTGCGCGAGCCCGGCCAGTCCACGCGGCACCTGGAGGCCTGCGGTCTGGCGGCCGGCGCATGGCACCTGCCCTGGTGGGCGGCAGATGCCGACGGCCGCTACGACGCCGGCGCCCCGCTAACCGGCTGGCCGCTCGCGGGCCTGTGCCCGCACGCGCCGGCCGCTGAATGGATGCTGCTGCCCACGGGCATGACGGAGGAGTTCGCCGACTGGGCGCCCGCCCGCATCGGCGGCCGACACGCCATCGAGCGCGACGGCCTCGCCGTGTTCGATGCCAGCCTCTTCGTCGACCCGGACTGGAACGACCGCCTGCGCGGCCGGCCGCTCATGAACTGGGCCGACGACATCCGCTTCTTCGGCAGCGCACCGCGACGGCTGCGTGGCCTGCATGGCGCGCTGGGCCGCGACGATGCCTGCGCCACCGAGGCGAGCTGGGTGGTCGTGCCCGACGCCGTGCACCCGGGCTGGCACACAACGGGCCAGCCGCCGGTGCGCCACGTCACCGTCACGACGCTGGCCGACCCGGTCTGCACCTGCGCGCCGACGACCTTCGACGGCTGCGCACCGCCGCCACCTGCACCGCCGCAGGCGCCGCGCATCGGCTTCCTGCCCGAGGCTTCGGCATTGCCGGCTGTGCTGGCTGCCGACGAGCTCTTCGAGCTGCGCCTGCGTGCCGACCCGGCCGATGCTGGCGCGGAGCAGGTGGTCGAAGTGCAGCGCGCCGCGCAACCGGATTTCTCCGATGCGCAAGGCATCGCCAAGGCCGCACCGGCGCAAGTCCTTTCGCTCAGATTTCCGGCCGGCGCCTGGTGGCTGCGTGCCCGCGCGCATCGCGGCGGCCTGACGGGTGAATGGAGCACGGTCGCCGAGCTCGATGTGCGCGCGGCGGGCTGGCGGGCGCTGCAGGGCACGCCCGACGAGCCGGCCATCGATGCCGCCACGCCGGTCAACGCTGCGCTGCTGACGTTGTGCGCGGCGTCGCGCGAGCATTTCGCGCTGCTGGCCATGCCGCAGCACTGGGACCGCGCCGCCATCGACCGCCACATCCACGCCCTGCGTGACGAAGCCGCCGCTGTCGACACGGCCGAGGCCAGCAGCGCGGCCAGCTTCGCGGCCCTCCACCATCCCTGGCTGCAGCAGCGCGACGACGACGACCGCCTGCGCACCCACCCGCCCACCGGCGCGCTGATGGGCCTGCTGGCGCGCCGCAGCCGCACGCACGGCGCCTGGGGCGCGCCGGGCGCCGACCCGCTGCCCACGGCCGTTGCGCTGGCCGCCGAAGTGCAGGGCGCCGAGCTGCTGGAAGCCCTGGGCGCCAACCCGCTGGTCCTGCGCACCGACGGCATCGCCGCCGTGCGCAGCCAGACCCTGTCGCTGGACGCCGACTGGACCGCCCTCGGCGTGCGCCGCCTCTTCATGCTCTTGCGTCGCCTGTGCCGCCGCGAGGGTCAGCGCTTCGTCTTCGAGCCCAACGACCTGACGCTGCGCCGCGGCCTGGAGCGGTCCTTCGATGCGCTGCTGCAGCGGCTCATGCAGCGCGGTGCCTTTCGCGGCGCGGATGCCAAGTCGTCCTACCTGCTGAAGACGGCGGCCGGTGCCGATGCGATGCGCGAGATCGAGCGCGGCGAATGCAGCCTGCTGATCCAGGTCGCGCCCAGCCGGCCGCTGCGCTTCCTGACGTTGCACCTGCGCCGGTCCGGTGAGCAGTTGCTGATCGAGGAGCGCTGACATGGCCGACGCAGCCCGCGAGCAGTGGCAGCCGTTTCCCGCGCTGAACTTCGTCGTCGAGATCCTGCCCGACGGCGACAGCAAGCCGTTGGCCGGCGCGGCGTTCTCCGACTGCGACGGCCTGGAGGTCACGCAGGAGGTCAAGACGCTGAAGGAGGGCGGCAACCCCAACCGCGTGCACCGGCTGGCCGGGCCGGTCAGCTTCGGCCAGCTGACGCTCAAGCGCGGCGTTACGCGGGGCACCGACCTGTGGAAGTGGTTCGACCGGTCGCTCGCCAACCCCGCGCTGCGCGCCGGCATCACGATCAGCGTGCTGCGCCACGACAAGAGCGAATGGGGCCGCTTCGTGCTGTCACGCTGCCTGCCCATCAAGCTGAAGGCGCCCGTGCTGAATGCTCGGGATGGCAATGTGGCGGTGGAAGAGATCCAGGTCGCCTACGAGGCCTTCAAGTGGGAGGACAAGTCAGATGCCTGAACTTGACATCCAGCACGCCAAGCTCATCGAGCTCAAGGACGACCTCAGCGACGTGATGCCCGGCGGCAAGTCGCTGACGGTGCAGTTCAACCCCGAGTCGCTGAAGCTCTCCTACGCCAACCAGGTCAAGGAGCAACCCAACGCCAGCGGTGGCGGATCAGCAAGCGGCAACCAGAGCCAGGGCAGCGCCACGCGGCAGTTCGTCGGCACCGGCTCCACCAAGCTGTCAGTGCAGTTGTGGTTCGACGTGGCCGCCGCGACCAGCGCGCCCTTCATCGTCGACGACGTGCGCCGCATCACGGCCCAGGTGCTGTACTTCATCAAGCCCAAGCCAGCTGCAGCCGGCGCCCGCGACACCTCGCAGCGCACACCGCCGGGCCTGCGTTTTTCCTGGGGCAACTTCCTGTTCGACGGCATCGTGGAAGGCATGGAGGAGAGCGTCGAGTTCTTCTCGGCCAAGGGTGAGGCGCTGCGCGCCAGCATCACGCTGAACATGGTGCAGCAGGAGATCCTCGTGCCGGCCTTCAGCGGCAGTGGTGACGTGCCCGGCGCGCGGCCGCTGTGGCCGGCGGGGGGCGGGCAGTCGCTGCAGGCCTTGCAGGACGCGGCCAAGGCCTCGGGTGCGGCGCCGTCATCGCCGGGTGTCGGCGCTGGCGGCGGTTCTGGGGGCGGTGGCGCGGGTACCGGCGTGAGCCTGGGTCTCAGCACCGGCGCGGCCTTCCAGCGCGGCGGCTGGCAGGCCGTGGCGTTGGCCAACGGCATCGAGAACCCGCGTGCGATGCCGGCGGGGCAGCTCATCGACCTGTCCGCCACCAAGCCGCGCATCGTCAGCGGCTGATTCAGGCAAGGACTGACCCCATGCCCGTCGAGATCCACGAGTTCGAAGTCAGCCCCGCGCCGGCACCCCCGGCGCCGCCGGGCAGCCCGGCGGCGCCGGCAGCAACGCCCCCGCCCGAGCCCGGCCTGGAGCAGCTCGCCCGCGCTCGCCGCCTGGCCGCTGCCGCACGCGAACTGCAGTTGCGCACCTACACGCACTGAGCCATGCCCGAAGCCTCGATTCCCCTCGCCAGCGGCCGACCCATGATCGCCATCGACGGCCAGATCGCGTCGGACCTGGCCGCCGCGCTGAGGTCGCTGGAGGTCCGCGAGCGCATCGACGGCCTGGCGCAGGCCCAGCTTGCCTTCGGCAACTGGGGCACGCGCGACAGCGCGCCCGGCTACACGCTGTTCGGCCGCGACCGGCTGGAGTTCGGCAAGCGGCTTGACATCAAGCTCGGCAACGACCGGCTGTTCAGCGGCCGGGTGATGGCGCTGCAGGCGCGATTCCCGAAAGCCGGCGTCGGCGAGGCCGAGCTCGTCGTGCAGGTCGAGGACCAGCTGCAAGACCTGCGCATGAAACGCCGCAGCCGCAGCTTCGACCAGGCGGGCTTGAGCGACCTCGCCCAGCGCATCGCCAGCGACCATGGCCTGAGCGCCGCCGTCGATGCCGACTCGCCCACGCTGCCGCTGCTGGCCCAGATCAACCAGAGCGACCTGGCCTTCCTGCGCGAGCAGGCCAGGCGCTGCGAGGCGGAGGTCTGGCTGGACGGCACGACGCTGCACCTCGCGGCGCGCAAGCGGCGGGGCGGGGCGACGCTGTCGCTGGACTATGGCGGCAAGCTGATGGCGTTCGACGTGCGCGCCGACCTCGCGCTGCAGCGCACCGAACTCAGCGTGGCCGGCTGGAGCGTGGCCGACAAGCAGGCCATCAAGGAAACCGCCAATGCCAGCAGCCTGCTGGGCAGTGAGACCAGCGACGGTGAGGCCGGCGCCGCGCTGCTGCAGCAGACGATCGGCGCGCGGCCCGACACCGTCGCCCACCTGCACCCCGGCTCGGCCGACGAGGCCCGCCAGCTGGCCGAGGCCTGGCTGCGCCAGATCAACCGCCGCTTCGTCACCGGCCACGGCGCCGCCCAGCCCGACGCGCGGCTGCGCTGCGGCGCGACGGTCGAGCTGACGGGGCTGGGGCCGTTGTTCAGCGGCAAGTATTCGCTCGCGGAAGTCACGCACCGCTTCGACATGGCGGAGGGGCTGCGCACCGAGTTCGTCGCCGAGCGGCCCTGGATCGGACGTGCGCCATGAGCCTGTTCGACTTGTCCCCCGCCGAGGCGCTCTACGCCGACCGCCATCCCCAAGGCTGGGGCGGGCGCTGGTACGGCTGCCATGTCGCGGAGGTCGTCGACCTGATGGACCCCGAAGCCCAGGGCCGCGTGAAGATCGCCTTGCCCTGGGCACCCGACGCCGAAGGCCAGCGCTACGAGGCCTGGGCGCGCATGGCCACGCTCTTCGCCGGCAAGGACCGCGGCAGCTGGTTCATGCCCGACGTGGGCGACGAGGTGCTCGTCGTCTTCCAGGGCGGTGACCCGCGCTGGCCCTTCGTCGTCGGCGGCCTGTGGAACGGCCAGGACACGCCGCCCGAAAGCGCCAGCGCGCAGAACAACCTCAAGGTCATCAAGAGCCGCAACGGCGTCGTCATCACCATCGACGACCAGCAGGGTCAGGAGAGCATCAAGCTCGAAACTCCCGGCGGCTGTTCGATGACGCTGAAGGACGGCCCCGGCACCGTGACGCTGGAGGACAGCAACGGCAACAGCGTCAAGCTGGAGACGGCGGGCATCACGGTCACGGCGTCTGCCAAGGTCACCGTCAACGCCAGCCAGGTGGCGATCTCGGCCGGCATGGTGACCGTGGACGCCGGCATGTCGCGCTTCTCGGGCGTGGTGCAGGCAGACACGGTCATCACCAACACCATCATCGCGGCGACGTACACGCCGGGGGCGGGGAACATCCTATGAAGCTGCACGTCGCTGCCCTGCTGCTCTGCGTAGGTGGAAAACAAAGCCACAGAGGCACAGAGATACAGAGGAAAGCCATTGAATTTCTCTGTGCCTCTGTGCCCCTGTGGCTGTGTTCCTCGTTCATGGGGGCACGCGTATGAGCGCCAAGCATGTCCTCCGCTGGGTAGGCGGCGAGAGCTTCGTGGCGGCTCCTGTCAGCGGTTCGCCCACGCTGCTGCGCTTCGACAGCGACGACTTCATGGACCGCCTGCTCGCGACCTTGGCCGATGCGCCGCAGACGTTGCCGGAGTTCGTCGCCAGGCCCGAGTCCTGGCAGCAGCTCGCCGCGCCCACGCCGGCCCCGGCGCTCGAAGCCCCCCAGTCCGCCGCCGCTAAGGCGCTCACGCGCCGGCGCTCGCTGCTCGGCTTCAAGCGCGAGGTACTGCCCGCGCTGCCGCCGGCCGCCATGCCTCTCAAGCTCTTCCAGCCCGTGCACCAGCGTTTCTATGTCGCGGCGGCCCACCTCGTCTGCGAGCTGCCCGGCCTGCCCAACCGCACCACGGCCAGTGGCGACAAGAGCGGCATGCTGCTGCGCCGGTTGCTGCCCAACAACCGTGAGGCCGCCTTCGTGAAGGTGCCTGGCCAGCCCGGCCGCTGGCATCCGGTGGCCAACGCCAGCCAGCCGCTGCCGGGCGAGGAATGGCTGTCCGTCTTCCCGCTCACCTACACGGCGCCCGCAGGCCAGCCGCGCAAGTTGCTCGCGGGCCTCGTGCCTGCGGCGCGGCATGACGACTTCCGCTTTGCCGGCATCGCCACCGCGCCGGCCACGCCTGGGGCGGAGCGCGCCGCCGAGCTGAAGGCGCTGGCGCGCATGAAGATCGTGGCACCCTGGCAGGGGCTGATCGAGAAGGCCCAGCTCGCCCGCAACGCCGCCGAAGCCGCGTCGGGCGAGAAGCCCTGGAGCGTCGACGCAACCAAGCTCGCCACCGCCACCAAGCTGGCGCTGATCGCCGCCAATGACCAGCTTCAGGAGGCGTCGTGGCGGCTGCTGCAGGACATCAACGAGTTCTTTGACGATGTGCTGCCGGAGGTGGCCACGGGCATCACGGCCGGCAGTGCGTCGCGGCCAGGCGTCGCCCGCGTGCTGGCGCGCCTGACGAGCGCCAGGTGGGGGGCAGTCGAGCGGGCGCGCATCGACCACGACCCGACGCCCCCGCAGGCCGCGCCGCCCGAACTTGTGCTGTCGCCGCAGGTGCTGGCGCTGGACGCCGATGACGCGACGACGCTGCTCGCCGCGCTGCACAAGCTGGGGCCGGCGCGGGGCGCTGCGTCCGACGAGCTCGACCGCACCGAGCTCGCCTTTCCTGCGGAGCCGCCGGCTGAGCCACCCGACGTGCCACCGAGTATCTGGCCGCTCTTTTCATTCCCGCTCGCCGTGGCGACCAGTGGCGGCGCGTTGCTCGGCCCCTTCGAGGCGTGGACGTTGCCGCCACCCCCGCCCCCACCGGCTCCACCACCACCGCCCCTGGACATCATGGAGCTTGCGCAGGCGCAAGTCGCGCTGCTGCTGGCCGACATCGAGGCGGCCATTGACGAGGCGCTTGGCGCCGGCACGCTGGGCGCTGCGGCGTCTCAGGCGCCCAGCGCCGCACGCATGGCCGCCGAGCTGCAGGCCACCCTGGCGGCAGACACAGGCCCGCCGCGCTACGTGCTGCGCTTCGTGCACCGGCGCTGCGACTGCGGCCCGCTGCACCCGGTCGTCATGTCCGAGCCGAGCGAGGCGTTCGAGCTGGCGGGCTTCTTTGATGTGGATGCGCCGTTGCGACCGATCCGCATCGCGCTGCCCTTCGACACGTCGCCAGGCGGCCTGCGCAAGTTCGGCAAGAACAGCGCCTTCATCATGAGCGACCTGCTGTGCGGGCAGATGAAGCGGGTGCGGCGGCTGGGCTTTGGCGACCTGGTGCTGTCGGTGCTGCCATGGCCGTTCCACAAGGACTTGTCGGTGCCGGACGGCGGGCCTTGTGGCAGCGGCGGGACGGCGCCGACGTTCGGGACGATCTGCTCGCTGTCGATCCCGATCATCACGATCGTGGCGTTTGTGTTGTTGATCGTGATCGCGACGTTGCTGGATCTGATTTTTAGGTGGCTGCCGTTTTTGATGGTGTGCTTCCCTGTGCCGGGGCTCAAGGGGAAGAAGCCATGAGCATGGTTGCTTTTGCGGAGCGTGTGGCTCATCGAGAGATTGCCGGGAGTCCCGCCCGGCAGCGGGGTAACTTTCTTCTGCGGGGCCAGAAGAAAGTCACCAAAGAAGAGGCCCTGAACCGCACACCAGCACCACATGCACAAGCTGCGCCGTGCAACAACCAGATGGCCGCCGCTCACACGCGACCCGCTGCGCTCTCGCTGCTGTCCCTATCACCAGCACCATCCATCGCACCGTTAGGCCGCTTAACGCGCGGCTGCACGCCGTGCTCACGAGAACAGCCGAAGACAGCGTCGCTCGGGCGACGCGACGACATGGTGTTGTCCGTAGGTTGGGGTAAGCACAGCGAACCCCAACACCCCGCCAACCCCCTGTGGCGTCGCCCGAGCGACGCGGTATTGGCGTTCCCTGGTGAGCCCGGCGTGCAGCCGGCGTTAATGGGCGTGAAGGGGCAATGGATGGCGCTCGTCATAGGGACAGCAGCGAGAGCGCAGCGGTTCGCGTCTGCGCGCCATGCCGCTGGCTGTTCTCGCGCGCGGCTGATGGCGGCGTCACGCTCGTGTGCGGTTCAGGGCCTCTTCTTTGGTGACTTTCTTCTGGCCCCGCAGAAGAAAGTTACCCGGCCGCCGGGACGGACCCCCGGCAATGCAGCGAGCAGACGCGTTCTCTGCAAAAGCAACCAACCGCTGCGAGGCGAACAGTCATGACAGACGAAGCCGCTCTCTACGGCCGCGGCGTGGCCTTCCCCCTGCGCCTCACCCCCGAAGGCCGCCTCGCCTGGAGCCATGGCGAAGCCAACGTCCGCGAGTCCATCCGCCTCCTGCTGCTCACCGCCCAGGGCGAACGCCTGCGCCGCCCCGATTACGGCGCCGGCCTGGAGCGCTTCCTGTTCGAGCCCAACGTCACCACGACCTGGCGTGCCATCGAGGAAGTCATTCGCCGCCAGCTCGCCAAGTGGGAACCGCGTGTGCAGGTCGAAGCCATCAAGGTCAACGCCGACCCCAACGACCCTGAAGCGGCCATCGCCGAACTCAGCTTCACCCTTGTCGCCACCGCCCAAGCCGGCCGCATGAATCTCTCCATCCCAGTGCAGGGGAGGTAAAACCAAATGCCCATCCAACTCCCCGCCATCGACGACCGCGACCACGCCGCCCTGGTGCGCGACACGCTGGCCCTGGCCGCCGTGCATGCGCCCGAGTGGACGCACACCGGCCCCAGCGACCCCGGTGTCACCCTGGTCGAGCTCTTCGCCTTCATGGCCGAGAGCCTGCTCTACCGCGCCAACCTCATCCCCGACCGCAACCGCCTCAAGTTCCTGCAGCTGCTGGGCATCGGCCTGCGCCCTGCCCAGCCGGCGCGGGCACTGGTCCAGTTCGCCAACGAGTCGGGGGAGCGCAAGACCCTCACGCTGCCGTCCGGCCTGCCGCTGCTGGCCGGGGCCATCCCCTTTCTGACCGACACCGGGCTGGACTTGCCGCCCGTCACCGGCCTGGTCGTCTTCAAGCGCACCGTCGGCGCGCCCGACCCCGCCGTGCTCGACTACTACCGCCAGCTCTACGAGGCCACCGGCCGCGACTTCTCGCCGGGCGAGGACGGCAGCGTCGAGCCCGTGCTGTACGACAGCGTGCAGCTCGCCGACCTGGCGGGCGCCATCGACGTCGGTGCCGAGACGGTGGACGGCGCGCTCTGGATCGCGCTGCTGGCCGGCCCGAAGGCCACCGAGGCCGACAAGGCCAAGGCCCGCCTGGAGCTTGCCGGCCGCACGCTGTCCATCGGCCTCGCGCCCCAGCCGCCCGAGACGCGCGGCCGCCTGCAACCCGGGCGTGCCGCCTTGCCGCCGCCGGCGCTGAAGGTCTTTGCGCCCAAGGCCGATGCGCAGGGGCGGGGCACGCCGGGCGACTACATCCGGCTGGACACCGCCGCGCCACAGGGCTTCCCCGAGCAGGCG
>Ga0114942_1000329_pt1 | contig 13308 bp, 12 predicted proteins | sample LowerColdCreek_FD_88674 | JGI IMG/M metagenome (GOLD analysis project Ga0114942, IMG submission 88674) | Groundwater microbial communities from Cold Creek, Nevada to study Microbial Dark Matter (Phase II) - Lower Cold Creek | ecosystem: Environmental > Aquatic > Deep subsurface > Groundwater ... | reverse complement strand
TCGCGTGCCGCCTTCACACCCTTGGTGTCGTAGGCGAGGGAAGAAATGCCGCCCTGTACCGCAGCACCATCAAACAAGTACAGAGCAAATCCATTGCCCTGCTTCAACCCGATCGCGAACAAGCCGCTCTGTGGCGCATCGAAGTTGATGGTTCCATCGTCGTTTGCACCTTCGTCCTGCGAGAACGGATTCATCGCGGCCGCGAAACTCTCGCTTGAAACGTAGGCTCTGGATTGAGCTGCCGCCGCCCAGCCACTGCCAGCCGCGTCCATCGCGCTCCAGATGCTGGAGAGCTGGTTGTCGATGTTTCCGCTGAATGCGCCGAGACAGCCGACATAGCCCGCATTGCCAAGTGTCCTCACGGACGCCTCGCATGCAGGCAACTGCGGCGGCCCTGCGTGAGCGCCAATGGCGGTCCCCAAGCCCAGGACAACGGCCATGCACTTCAAGGTTGTGTTCATCCCGTTCCCCTGGTTCGGTAGTCCCGCAAGCCGCTCCAAGCAGCTCGGCCCCGTAGACACCAACAAACCAACGACTTCCAGGCACTTGTATTGCATGGGCCCGAAGAATCACATCCCGTGTTCTAGGGATTCGGAGCAGATGCCAGGTCGAGGCGTGCTTCGGCCGCGCAGCCCATGTGAACCTGCGCAGCGACGTCGGCCGCCGGGCCTACAGCGGCATCGCCCGCTGCGGGTGGAGGTGCCGAGCGCCGCTCACGACGTGGCGCGGCGACGCACGCAGTCGATGTAGCCCGGGCCGTCGGGCGGCAGGCCGCTGCGCTGCGAGTTCCAGATCATCTCGCCCAGGCATTCCATCACCTCGTGGTGGGCCTCGTGCAGCGATTGCCGTCGCGCCGCCAGCAGTTGCACCGCCTGTCGGATGCCGGTGGGCTGGTCGATGCCGGTCTGCTCCAGGATCGACAGGTGCATCGACAGGTGCAGGAAGGGGTTCTCGCGACCATCCTCGACGCGGTAGACCGCCTGCAGCGCCGCAGCCTCGTCTGCCAGCGCGGCATGGTATTCAGGGTGCTCGTCGATCCAGCGCGCGGCCTGCGCCTCCAGCGGCGACAGTGGCGCCCCATCGCGCTGCTTGCGCCAGGTGCCGCAGAAGAAGGCGCGCACGTCGTGCTGCGAGGGCTGGAACATCCGACAATTGTGGGACTTCCACTGAGTTTCGCATCGGCCCGTCCATGATCACCAGCACCGAACAGCTCTTCACCGCAGCGCGCACGCAGAACGGCTACCGGCCCGAGGCCGTTGCCGACGACACGCTGCGTCAGCTTTACGAGCTGGTGAAATGGGGGCCGACCGCAGCCAACAGCGGCCCGGCCCGATGGATCTTCGTGCGTTCGCCCGCAGCCAAGGACAAGCTGCTCGGCTGCGTCAGCCCCGGCAACGTCAACAAGGTGCGCGAGGCGCCGGTGACGGTGATCGTCGGCATGGACCTGGATTTCCACGAGCAGCTGCCGAAACTGTTCCCGCACGTCGATGCGCGCGCCTGGTTTGCCAACGACGCGGCCAAGCGCGCCGAATCGGCACTGCGCAATTCCAGCCTGCAGGGGGGCTACCTGATCCTCGCAGCGCGGGCGCTGGGCCTGGACTGCGGGCCGATGAGCGGCTTCGACCCTGCCAAGATGGACGCCGCCTTCTGGGCCGGCAGCAGCGTGAAGACCAACTTCATTTGCGCGCTGGGCCATGGTGACCCTGCCAAGGTGTTGCAGCGCAACCCGCGCCTGTCCTTCGAAGAGGCCTGCCAGCTTGCCTGACTGGGCAGCCGAATGGCTGGCTTCGTGGTCGCTGATCGCCGACCCCTGGTTCTACGCGCTGGCCGTGCCCGCGGTCCTGCTGATGGGCCTGGGCAAGAGCGGCTTCCTCAGCGGCTTCGGCGCGCTGGCCACGCCGATGCTGTCGCTGGCGCTGCCGGTGCCGCAGGCGGCGGCGATCATGCTGCCGCTGCTGCTGGTGATGGACGCCTTAGGGCTGCAGCAGCTGTGGCGCGAGCGCGACCGCATGCTGCTGCGCCAGCTGCTGCCCGCCGGGCTGGTGGGCGTTGCAGTCGGTGCGCTGCTCTTCGGCACGCTGTCAACGCAGGCCGTGTCCGGCCTGGTGGGCGCACTGACGCTGCTGTTCCTGGCGCAGCGGCTGCTGTTCCCGCCATCGCCCAGTGCGCCGCCGCTGCCGCGCTGGGTCGCGTTCGGGCTGGCCACGACCTCGGGCTTCACCAGTTTCGTCGTCCATGCCGGCAGCCCGCCGCTGAACGTGTACCTGCTGCCGCTGCGCCTGAATCCGGTCACTTTCGCGGCGACCAGCGCGGTGTTCTTCGCCGCGGTCAACCTGGCCAAGTGGCTACCCTATGCCTGGCTGGGCCTGATCGATCGCGCCAACATGGCCACATCGCTGCTGCTGCTGCCGCTGGCGCCGCTGGGCGTGTGGCTGGGCGTGTGGCTGACGCGGCGCATCCAGGCCCGCTGGTTCTACGTGGTGGCCTATGCGGGCATGTTCTTCACCGGGATCAAGCTGTTGTGGGACGGGCTTGCCTGAAGTGGCCGGCCCATGCTCGTAGACTGCTCGCCGCCGAACGACCTTCTGCCGGCTCGACCAGCGCTGAACGATGCCCTTCCTGAACCGCCTGCGAGAACTGGCCGGCGACCGGCCCGGCCACCCCGCCTTCTGTGACGCGCGCGGCGAGTGCAGCTACGCCACCCTGCTGAGCCGGGTCGAGGCCGCACGCGGCGCGCTGTGGCGCCAAGGCATCGGGCAAGGGGCGGTGGTCGGACTCGCGCTGGACGATGAAGCCGAGCATCTCGTCGCCACGCTGGCGCTGCTGGCTGCCGGTGCGCGGCAGATCGTGCTGGCGACCCACGACCCCCCGGCGGTGCACCAGCAACTGGTGGCGCGCGTGGGCGTCACTCACGTGCTGGCGCGCCCGGGTGCCGCGCTGCCACCGGGCGTGGCACGGGTGGACTGGCCCTGTGCCGACGGCCTGGCCGATGCCGAGCGCGAGGCGGTGGCGCCCGTGCCTGCGGCGGGGCTGCTGTTGCTGAAGACCTCGGGCACGACCGGCAGCATGAACCTCGTCGCGTTCGACGAGGGGCAGATCGCTGCTCAGGCGGCACGGCACGCCGACTACCGCGACGAGCGTCTGCTGCGCCTGGCATCGATCGAGCACAACAACTCCAAGCGCCATCGCCTGTACTGCACGTGGGCCGGCGGTACCAACGTGTTCCGCCCGGCCCACGTCGATGCGATCGACTTCGCACTGTCGCAGCGGGTGAGCTGCCTCGACATCTCGCGCATGCACGCGGCGGATCTGGCCGACTCGCCCGACGCGCATCGACTCGGCGCCCTCAAGCTGCGCACCGGCGGCTCGGCTGTGCCGATCGCCTTGCGCCGAGCCATCCTCGAGCGCGGCACGCGGCAGTTGTTCGTGCGCTATGCGGCGACCGAGTGCGGTGCCATCGCCATGGCCCTGCCGGGAGATCACGACGCCGACGAGACGGTCGGGCGGCCGCTGCCGGGTGTCGAACTGCAGGTGCTCGGCCCGCACGGGCAGGCGCTGCCGGCCGGCGAGACCGGTGAGATCCGGCTGCGCGCGAGCGGCATGGCCACCGGCTATGTGGACAGTCCGTCGCAGACCGCGCAACGCTTCCGCGACGGCTGGTTCCATCCAGGCGACGTGGGAGCGCTGCGTGCGGACGGCCATCTGATCGTGCAAGGTCGGCGCGACGACATGATCGTGCTCAACGGGCTCAACATCTTCCCGGCCGAGATCGAGCGGGTGCTCGAGCGCCATCCGTCGGTCGCCGAGGCAGCGGCGCTGCCCTTGCCATCGGCGGTGCATGGCCAGATCCCGGTGGCGGCCGTGGTGCTGCGCCCGGGCCAGAGCGTCACGGCCAACGAGCTGCGCCGCTTTTGCCATCAGCATCTCGGCCTGCGCACCCCGCGCCGGGTGCTGGTCGTCGACCGCCTGCCGAAGAACGGCCAGGGCAAGACGCTGAAGCGCGACCTTGCCGACGCCTTCCAACCCGAGGACGCCACGCCATGACGGATCAGCAGGTGCGCGAAATGCTCGTGGAGGCGCTCGAGTACGCGAGCGTCATCGCCCTGCGCGACAAGAACTTCGGCGCGGGCTTCCTCGCCGGCACGAGCGAGGTGCCGATCGATGCCCTCGACATGGACAGCCTCGCCGAGATGGAGCTGTGCATCGCCATCGAAGTCAACGCGGGCGTCAGCATCGTGCCCGAGCGGCTGCGCAGGATCGGCACCCTCGACCGCCTGGTGGCGCTGATCCGCAGCCGGCAATGATCGAATGCTATCGCCGCGCCGCCCGGCGCTGCCGCTCGGTCAACCAGATCAACGCCCTGCACATAACGCTGGCCAATCGCATCACGCCGCTGGAGCTGGTGGCGCTGCGCGACGCCCAGGGGCCCTGGTTTGCGCTGCGCATGCTGCTGTGGCAGGGCCGGCACCTGCTCAGGCGGCTGTGGGGCGGCGAGACGCCACCCGCCGAGCTGTGCGATCGGTGGCTGAGAAAGCTGCTCGGCCTGTACGCGCAGGCGGCCAAGCCGCAGCCCGAGACCTACCGACGCCGCAAGGTGTCGCGACACCTGAGGTTGTACAGCGCGGGCGGAGCGAGGCACGACAAGACCCTGCTGATCTGCTTCGTGGGCTCATCGCAGCGGCCGTTCCTGCCGGTGCCGGTGTTCCTGCAGCATCTGGATGCTGCCCGCACCGACGTACTGATGGTGGGCTACCCACGCGGCAAGGGGCATCGCCACGGGCTGCCCGAGCTCGGCCGCACGCTCGAACAGACGATAGACAGGTTGCCGGGTCTGGCTGACATCGGCGCCTACCGGCGCTGCGTGGCGCTGGGCACGAGCGGCGGCGGCACACCGGCCTTGCTCACCGCATTGCGTCTGCAACTGCCGGCCGTGCTGTCGGCCGGTGGCGGCAGCCCGACCGACCCGCGCTGGTGCGCGGCGCTCGGCGAAGACGTGGGCGAGCTGGCGCGCCGCTATGTCGCAGCCGCGACCCACCCGCCTCGGGTGGTGCTGGCCTTCGGTGTCGATGCGCAGAAGGACGTCGTGGCGGCCCAGGCCTTCGCCGCGTGCGTGCCGGCCGAACTGCGGCCTGTCGGCGACCGCCGGCAGCATGCGCCGCACAACCTGTTCCAGCCGCTGCTGCGGCGCCGGCGTCTGCGCGGCTTTCTCGAGTCCAACGTGATGTAGCCGCCCGCGACAGCAGGCAGGCAGGCGCGCGCGCTGCGAGGACCCGTCCGCCTGGCGCGGGGTGCTCAGTCGAGCTTGACGCCCAGGTCCACCGCGGCCTTGATCCACGCCGGCACCGCGCGTTCCCAGTCGGCGCGGGTCTCGGCCAGACCCTTGGGCTTGGTCGGGATGCCGAAGTTCTCGCGCAGCTTGGCGGCCTGCTCGGTGGCCGCGCCCTTGACCACCACGGCCGACAGCGTCTGCAGGATGGCCTCGGGCGTGCCGGCCGGCGCCATCAGCGCCAGGCCGCCTTCGAGCGCCACCAGCGGCTCGTTCAGGCCCTGCTCGATCAACGTGGGCACCTCGGGCAGGCGCGGGGTGCGGTAGGTGCCGGTCACGCCGATCGGCTTGACGCCGCGCGTCGAGACCGTGTTGAAGGCCTGCACGCTGCCCACCGCCACCTGGACCTGGCCGCTCGCGACGTCCACCCACATCGGCGACTCGCCGCGATACTGGATGGTCTGCAGCTTGGCGCCCTGGGTGCGGTTGAGCAGGTCGGCCAGCATCTGCGGGTACGAGCCCGGTGCGTACGATCCCATCGAGGCGTCGCGGCCCTTGGCCCAGGCCAGGAACTCCTTCAGGTTGCGCGCCGGCACGTTCGGCGCCACGCCCACCACCAGCGGCCCGGAGGGGAACACGGTGACCGGCACCAGGTCCTTGTCCAGGTTGTAGGGCAGCTTGGTGTAGAGCACGCGGTTTTGCATCACCGTGCCGGTGGTGGTGACCAGCAGCGTGTAGCCGTCGGGCGCCGCCTTGGCCACCGCGTCGATGCCGATCACCGCGCCGCCGCCGGTCTTGTTCTCGACCAGCACCGATGCACCCAGCTGCTGCGTCAGCTGGTCGGCGAACAGCCGGGCATAGGCATCGGTCAGCCCGCCGGAAGCCAAGGGCACGACGATGCGGATCTGCTTCGACGGGAACTTGGCGCTCTGGGCCTGCGCCAGCGGCAGCGTGACGGCAGCGGCCAGGCCGGTCGAGCCGGCGATGAACTGGCGGCGGGTGGGGCGGTGCATCGCTGTGCGCTCCTCGAGACTTGTGGGGGCGGGGCCGTCGGCAGCATAGAGCCAGCCGGCAGCGCCGCGTCTACGGTCGAACCCGGCCCCGCGTCGCCGCTGTCGGGTTCGCCTGCCCGGCCGGTTCGCCCGCGCGAGCTGCTGGCGTGTTTCGGCCGAGTCGGTGCCGGCGACCGGCCCGTGGCATTGCAGCATGGCGCAAGCCGCCGACGGCCTACGCGCTGCGTCCCGGGCCGTCGGCCGCCGCAGCGGTCAGACGGCCCATGTCAACGGCCCGGGTGCCACCTTCAGCGTGACCCGGCCTTCGTGCCAGGCGCGGTCGAAGTCGCCTTCGATATGGCGCAGCTCCGGTGGGTCGCGGGCCTGCGCGGCGACGATGCCGACCGCGCGGTTGCGACCCTGGTTCTTGGCGGTGTACAGCGCCATGTCGGCCAGGTTGATGGCCTGCTCCCAGGCCACCGGCAGCGTGTTCGGCGGCAGCGGAAAGCGTGCATAGCCGATCGACACCGTCACCCGCACCGGCTGGCCCTGCACCAGCACCGGCCGTTCGCCGATGAAGCGCAGCACCCGCTCGGCCAGCATCTCCACCTGCTCGGCCGGCACCTGCAGCGCCAGCACCAGGAATTCCTCGCCGCCCCAGCGCACCACCAGGTCATCGCCGCGCACGGCCTCGTTGAGCCGCCGGGCCACCTCGCACAGCACCAGGTCCCCGGCAGCGTGGCCATGGCCGTCGTTGACATGCTTGAAGTGGTCGATGTCCACCAGCAGCAGCGCCCCATCAAAGCCGCGTCCGTCCGGGCCCAGTGCCCGCTGCGTCTGCATCACCGACAGGAAATGGCGCCGGTTGGCCAGGTTGGTCAGCGGGTCGCGCTCGCTGCGCACGCGCAGGCTGGCCTGGTTCGACACCAGCAGCCGCTGCGTGCGGCGCACGCGCCGGTAAAGCCAGGCCACGAGCACCGCCGACAGCAGCAGCGCCAGCGCGGCGGCGGCCCAGACACGCTGCATCAGCTCGCGGTTGGCCAAGGCGGCGGCCTTGAGCTGGTTGTCGCGCTCCAGCAGCTCGATGTCGCGCTGCTGGCGTTCATGGTCGTTGCGCTGGCGCAGCTGTTTCAACGCCGCGTCGCGGTTCTGGCGCAGCACCTCGGCGCTGAGCGCGCGCTCGCGGTGGAACAGCGCCAGGGCACCGCGTGCGTCGTCGGCGCCGGCCAGTGCCTCGTCGTACTCGCGCAGCACTTGCGCGCGCAGTGCACCCAGTCCGGCAGACGACGCCAGCTCTTCCACACGGGCCAGGTCCTGCAGGCCTTCGGCACTGCGCTTCAAGCCGATTTTGGCCAGGCCGGCATTGTTGGTCAGGGCCAGTTCGATGCGCTGGTCATGGTGGCGGCGCACGATCGGCAGCCCGCGTTCGGCCGCGCGCAACGCGTCGGCAGGCCGGCCCAGCTTGGCATAGGCGTCGCTGAGGAAGGTCAGCACGGCGGCCTCCAGCCGCGGCGATGCGGCGCGCTGCGCCAGTGGCAGCGCCTGTTCGGCCAGGCGGCGCATGGCCTCCAGGTCGTTGCGCTGCGCCGCCATCCTGGCCTCGGCCAGCTTGGCCCGCGCCAGCAGGAAGGGATCGCCCGAGCGCTGCGCCAGCCGCTGCGCCTGCTGCAGCAGCGACAGCCCCGCGTCGATGCTGTCGCTGCGCGCGCTGAGCCAGGCCAGCTCGGCGGTGCTCCAGGCCAGGCGCGGGTCGTCGCCGGCCGCCGCCGCCAGGTCGCGCGCCAGCCTGGCATGCTGCCTCGCGCCGATCCAGTCTCCCGTGTCGACGGCGTGGTGCTGCAGGACCAGCAGGGCCTGCCAGGCGATGCGGTGATCGCAGCGCTGCGCCGTCTCGGGCAGGGCCACCGCTTCGGCCACCGCGGCAGGGCGCATGCCGCTGAGCGCCGGCTCGCTAAGTGGCGGGCAATGGGGCTGCAGGCCATCGCGCACGGCGCGCGCCAGGCCGGCGGCCACGTCCAGCCGGCCGGCGTTGTGCGCAATCAGCGCCTTCACCAGCGCGGCCGCGGCTTCGGCCTGGCCGTCGCGATGGCTGCGCGCATGCGTGCGCAACGCGCCAGCCCAGCCCTGGGCCTCGGCATCGCGGCCGCTTTGCGCCAGCACCATGCCACGGGCCAGCAGCAACAGCCTGTGCGCGCCGCTGTCGTCGGCGGGCGGCTCGAGCGCGCGCAGTTCGGCCAGCGCCGCGTCGGGCTTGTCGTGGCCCAGGCGCAGCAGCGTGTCGATGCGTGCCTCGAAGCCCGGCTGTGCCGACGCCCCCAGCGCCAGGCCGGCCAGGCTGGCCAGCAGGGCGCCCCGCAATCTACGGAGCAAGGGTCGGCTCGCGCGACTGCCCTTCGCGCCGCGCGCTGGGGGACCGAGTGCTTGGGAACGGCCTGGCGCGCTCACTGGACTGCCCTGCGCGCTGCGCGCTCCGGGATGAGCGCTTTGGAGCGGCCATGCGCGCTCGCTGGTATGCCTTCGTGCAGCGCACTGCGGAATTCGCCCTTCGGGCGGCCGGGCGGGCTCATGCAGCCTCGGTCAACGCCACATCGGCGGGCACGGGTTCATTGCCTGGACCGCGCAGCGGCGTCAGCGCCACCTCGCCGGCCAGCCAGGCGGTTTCCAGTGCGCGGCCGACGGCCTCGAACTGCAGCTCGTCTTGCGCCTGCAGCATGCGTACGCCATAGGCGCGGTTGCGGCCATGGGCCTTGGCCAGGTACATGGCGGTGTCGACCAGTCCGATGGCCCGTTCCCAGCTCACCGGCAGCAGCCCCGGCTCGATCGGGAAGGTGGCATAGCCGATCGACACCGTCACCGGCACCGGCCGGTCCTCGTGTTTGCAAGGCGTGCCGCCGATGACGTCGAGCATGCGCTGCGCCAGCGCCTGCACCGCGCCGGCATCGAGTGCGCGCACGATCACCAGGAATTCCTCGCCGCCCCAGCGCACGATCAGGTCGGCGTCGCGCAGCGTGTCGCGCAGACGCTGCGCCGCTTCGACCAGCACGGCGTCGCCGGCGGCATGGCCATGGCAGTCGTTGATGCGCTTGAAGTGGTCCAGGTCGGCCAGGAACACGGTGCCGCTGAAGCTGCCGTTGGCGCCCAGCCGGCGCATCGCCTCCAGCAGATGACGGCGGTTGGCCAGTCCGGTGAGCGGGTCGATCTCGGCCTGGCGCTGCAGCAACGCGTTGCTGTGCGCCAGCTGCCGGTTGGCCTGGCGCACACGCTGCGCACCGATCAGTACCAATCCCACCGCCAGCGCGCCGCTGGCCGCGACCCACCAGCCCAGGCGCTGCTCCAGCTCGCGAGCGTGCAGCGCCTCGGTCTTGATCGCGCCGTCGCGCTGCAGCAGCGCAAGCTCGCGCTCGCGGCGCTCGGCGTCGAACTGCTCCTGGATCTCCAGGATGGCCTGCTGCTGCTCGCGCGCCAGGATCTGCCCGGCCAGCGAGCGATGCTGGTGCCACGCATCGATGGCGCCCCTGGCATCGCCGGCGCGCTCCAGGTACTGGGCCATCTCGGCATAGGAGGCGGACACGCCGGTGATCGAGCCGCGGCGCTCATCGATGTCGATGGACGCACGCAGATGGCGCTTGCCGGATTCGATGTCGTGCAGCGCGATCTGCGCCAGCCCGATGTTGGCCAGCGCCACCGTCTCGCCGCCCAGGTTCTTCAGCTCGCGCGTCAACGGCAGCGCGGCCTGCGCATAGCGCAGCGCGGTGGCGTAGTCGGCCTTCTTCAGGAAATGGTCGGCCAGATTGGCGAGGTACAGCGACTCCTCGTACTTGGCGCCGGCGCGCCGCGCATGGTCCAGCGCCGATTGCAGCGAGTCCTTCTCGGCCGCCTTGTCGCCCAGCGCGTCGAGGATGATGCCCTGCACCGTGTAGGCATGGGCCAGCGTGATCGCATCGCCGGAGCGCCGCGCGATGTCCATGGCCTCGCGGCTGAGCTTGCGCGCCTGCTCCATCTGGCCGGCCTGGTGGTAGCTGTAGGCCAGGTCGTTGCGTACCTCGGCCTGGCGCCACGGCACGGCCAGCGCGTCGGCCAGCTTCAGCGCCTGGTGGTCGAGTCGGATTGCATCCTCCAGTCGGCTGGCCGAGTTGCGGATGTGCGACTGGGCCGAGACAAAGCGCAGCCGGTTCAGCGCGGCGGCATCGGCCGGCAGCCGCGCCAGCGCCTGGTCCACCAGGATGCCGGCCTGGGCGGTGTCGCCCGTCTGCTCGGCCAGCCGCGCACGCACCAGCAAGGCCGCCGCGCCGGCCAAAGGCGCGGCGCCCGCTTGCGCGGCCTGCTCCAGTTGGCGTGCCACGGCCTCGGTGCCCGCAAGGTCGGACAGGCCGGCCAGCAGCCAGCCCTGCAGCAGCAGGGCTTCGGCACGGCCGGCGGGGTCGAGTTGTCCACTGTCCGCCAGCGAGCCGAGCCGGGCGGCGCAGGGCCGGGGCTGTGCCCGGCCGTCCTGCTCCAGCTCCAGCAGTTGCCCGGCCGGCGGCAGCGCTGCCCTGGGCACGCAGGCTTCAGTCGCTGCGCATGCGCCGGCTGCCGCAATCAGGCAGCACAAGCCGGCCAACGCGGCACGCGCCCGCCGCCGCAGCGCAGGCGCGGCGCCTGTCGCCACGAGCTGCAGGAATGCCATCGCACGGATATCGGCCCGCCCCGGAACCACTTGAGGCCGTCCGCAGCAAAGCTGTCTGGAGCGACCGCGTCGTGATCGAGTAGTTCAGCCCGGTGTTGCCAAGGCAGCCGGTTTGATGGCTGCCGGTCGGCGCATGGATCGGCATCAGGAAGTCGCACTGCCAGTCGTCTGACTTCCAGGTCAGAAGAACCGGCACCACGGTCATGTCGCCAAAGCCGTTGACGCTGCTCTCGATGCCGATGCCGCCGAGTGCCTGCGAGTCGCCGGAAATGGACAGCCAGGTGCAGGGCAGGAACGCGCCCATCGAGAAGTGGGCACCGCCGAGGACCGTCTGGTCAAAGGTGTCGCCCCCGCCGAGCACGAAGGTGTTGGCACTCGCGTTCAGGTCGGTCACGATGCCGGCGCCCGTGGGAATGTTGGCTGAGGCGTCGCCGCGGTAGTGGATGAGCATCGGCTTGACGAACCCGCCCGGCGAGGTCGGCGGCAGGTCCGCCAGCGTGGCAGCGCCACGCGGCATGATGTGCGAGGCACCGCCTTTGCCGGCGTGGGCTGCGGACGCCAAGCCGACCCGCAGCACCAGTACCGCGCTGCCCAGCCTGCCGTGGGCACGGCTGCGCGTCGAATCGAGTCTGCGCTTCGTCTTGAGGTTTTCCGTTGCCGCGCAGCCCACGTCCCGCCGGACCGGGGACGAATCACGATGCAGCAACATCTGGAAGGCCGCAAGCGGCGTCCAATCGAGTTCATGCCGCGATTCGATACAGTTCGCGCATGGCCCTATCGCTGCGCCTGATCGAACAGACTCTGGTGCTCGGCGAGACCGGCAACTTCGCGCGCGCCGCGGCGCGGCTGGGCATCACCCAGCCGACGCTGACGCGCAACATCGCCGCGCTCGAAGCCGACACCGCCAAGCAGGTGGCGCACCTGGGCAACGCGCCCTTTCCCGGCAGCCGCGCGATGCTTGCCCCGGAGCTCGCGCGCGGCGATCTGGTCTGTCTCGACTGCGACGCACCGGAGCTGCGCACGCGCTCGGCGCTGGTGCGCCAGCGTCACCGCACGCCCTTGCCCGCCGCGCTGAGCTTCATGCAGCTGCTGCGCGAGACCGAAGCCAAGCTGATCGCCGATGACGAGGCCCATGCGCGCCCCCCGAAGCCATGCGGCGTGAATGCGGTGGCCGCGAGGGCCGGGCGCGAGTGAGCGCGACCCTCATCCCGCCAAGGGATCCGCGCGGCCCGCTGCAGCGGCGTCTCGCGCTCGCGGGCCATCGTCTCGACCGCCTCGACCCGGTCGTCAAGGGCCTGCTGTGGTCCGGCGCCGCAGGGCTGGTGTTCAGCGTGCTCAACGCGCTGATGCGCGGCCTGGCGCAGCAGCTCGACCCGTTCCAGGCGCAGTTTCTGCGCTACCTGTTCGGCCTGGTGGTGCTGCTGCCGCTGCTGTGGCGGCATGGGATCGCCGCCTACCGGCCCAAACACGTCGGCGGGCAGTTCCTGCGCGGCGCCTTCCACACCGCCGGGCTGCTGCTGTGGTTCGCGGCGCTGCCGATGATCCCGCTGGCCGACATGACGGCGATCGGCTTCACCGGGCCGATCTTCATCATGATCGGCGCCTACATCTTCTTCAAGGAGCCGATGCGCTGGGAGCGCTGGCTGGCCGCGGGCATCGGCTTCGTCGGCGTGCTCATCGTCGTCGGCCCCAAGCTGACGGGCAGCGGTGGCTTCTACAACCTGGTGATGCTGGCCTCGGCGCCGATGTTCGCCGCCTCCTTCTTGCTCACCAAGGGGCTGACGCGCTACGAGACCACCGGCACGATCCTGGTCTGGCAGGCGCTGACGGTGACGCTGTTCAGCCTGCCGCTGGCGCTGCTCGCCTGGCAGGCTCCGTCGGCGCTGCAATGGGCCGGTTTCCTCTTGTGCGGCTGTCTCGGCAGCCTCGGCCACTACTGCCTGACGCGCTCGTTCAGCATCGCCGACATCTCGTCGACACAGTCGGTGAAGTTCCTCGACCTGGTGTGGGCCTCGCTGATCGGCTGGCTGGTCTTCGCCGACGTGCCGAGCACCAGCACGCTGGTCGGCGGCGTGGTCATCTGCGCGGCGACGATCTGGATCGCGAGCCGCGAATCGCGTGGCCATTCGCGCGCCGCTTGATGCGGGCCGGCGTTCGAGGGACGCAGGCCAGAAGGCTGTTCAAGGCGCCTCGCTGTCATTCGAGCTGACGAACAGGGGGGCAACAACGCAGCGCAAGGAGCCGGTGGCGAGTACCCGGTTTCTGGCATCCAAGTTGGACGAACTGCGTCGCCGGTCACCTGCTGTTCGCTTAGGCCGGCAATCGATCCACGGCTAACGCTCGTCTCAGCGAAACGCTGGCTGCGAACGGTCACCGGCTAGAGC
>Ga0114942_1000328_pt1 | contig 13310 bp, 11 predicted proteins | sample LowerColdCreek_FD_88674 | JGI IMG/M metagenome (GOLD analysis project Ga0114942, IMG submission 88674) | Groundwater microbial communities from Cold Creek, Nevada to study Microbial Dark Matter (Phase II) - Lower Cold Creek | ecosystem: Environmental > Aquatic > Deep subsurface > Groundwater ... | reverse complement strand
TTGGTTATAGTTGATGGAAGATTAGTTTTTAAATAATTAGATTTCTCAGATCATTTCATGATGCATTCGAAATGACGAAAAACTACCGTCTTTTCGAACGGAGTAAATCGGGGTGAGCAATCTGCCTGATTATAGTTATTAGAAGATTAGTTTTTAAATAATGAGATTTCTCAGCTCATTGCATGATGCATTCGAAAGAACGAAAAACTGCCGTCTTTTCGAAAGGAGCAAATCGGGGTAAGCAATCTGCCTGATTATAATTATTAGAAAATTAGTTTTTAAATAATTAGATTTCTCAGCTCATCGCATGATGCATTCGAAATGACGAAAAACTACCGTCTTTTCGAACGGAGTAAATCGGGGTAAGCAATCTGCCCAATTATAATTATTAGAAGACTCGTTTTTGGAAAGGACGGCACATTTGGCCATTCAATCAGCATATTAGCTAATTATTACATCAACCCTAGCCCAGATTGGAACGGCATCCTTTTTTGTGCGTTGGCTGCTGTAGCTTAGCGAAAAAAGATAAAGTGGAAAGCTGGAAATAGCTACAAAAATTACAACTGAAAAAAAAAGGGAACACAATATTAACTTAAGAACAAAAATATTAATGGGCTGTTAAGCACCATTCTTTAATACTTTTGCACCATGAAATATTCGCAGCTTTTAGGAATTGCCTTTGTAGTATTGTTATTGGCATCTTGCTTTACCAATTGGGTTATTGTACCTAAGTATCATATTGCTTTAAGTGGTATCAGTGGCCGCATTAATAACGAGTTAACGCTTGCAAAACCAATTAATTTTTATGCAATTTTGGGCGCAGTTTCAGCCTTACTTTTCACGCTACCAAAGGTGTGGGCTAAGCGTACCAATATTTTTATAACTGCAATTTTATTTACCTACACTATTTTCATTTATATGCAGTTTACTTTTTGCAGGCAGGGAGAATGCCCGCAGAAATTATGGCCTATTTTTTTACAAATGCCATTAGGGTTTTTAATAATGTTAATGAGCTTGCTACCAAACACGCCTGTGAATGTGGATAATAAACCAAAGAAGTAGCGTTTTTTACAAATAACCAATTAGCACCCAAGCCAAAAAAATGATACAATATTTTCAGAATATTAACCACCAAACGGTGGAAATAGATAAGCCAGAAAATGGTACATGGGTTAATTTGGTGCCACCATTTAAAGATGAGGAGTTTGAAGAACTTAGTAATACGCTTGAAATACCAATTGAGTTTTTGAGAGATTCGCTTGACATTGATGAAAGACCGAGATATGAGATAGATGACAACAAAGTAAAATTTGTAGTAATAAAAACACCTACGGAAAATAATTCTTTTAACGATAGTGATGCATTTTATATTACTATCCCTATCTGTATAATTCTTACCCACAACCAAATAGTTACAGTTAACTCATTTGACAATGGAGCAATAAAAAAATTCTTAAATAGTTTTGAAAGAAGGCATCCGGATAAGCGGAACATGATGATGTTGAAAATATTTGAAAAAATTGTTCAAAATTTCTTAGAATACCTAAAACAAATTAACCACCAACGCAACCAATTTGAGCAAAAATTATACGATAGTAACAGAAACGAAGAGCTGCTTAATTTGATGCGAATACAAAAAAGTTTGGTGTACTTTGTTACCGCATTAAGGGGCAATGAAATGATGCTGCTTAAAATGGAACGTACCAACTTTTTAGGGTTAACCGAAGATGAAAGAGAGTTTCTTACCGACTTGATTATTGATACCAGTCAGGCACTTGAAATGGCTAATATTTATACCAATATACTTAGTAGCACTATGGATGCTTTTGCCAGCATTATTAGTAATAATTTGAATAACGTAATGAAGCGGCTTACCTCTATTACAATTATACTTTCCTTACCAATATTGGTTACCAGTATTTATGGTATGAATGTGGAGATACCTTACCAACACTCCAGCCATGCGGTGTACATTCCCGTAATTATTTCGTTGGTGATTTCCTTTGTAATTGGTTGGTATTTCCAAAAGAAAAAATGGTTTTAAGTATGACACTTTTTAATGTTAGGGTTTATGGCTTATTAATAAATGAAAACAACGAATTACTAGTTAGTGATGAGTGGATAAAGGGAAAAGCATTTACAAAATTCCCGGGTGGTGGATTAGAATTTGGTGAAGGCACTAAGGACTGTTTGATACGGGAATTTCAAGAAGAAACGGGGGCGGAAATAACCATTAAAAAACATTTATATACCACTGATTTTTTTCAGCTAAATGCATGGAACAGCAGCCAACAAATTATTGCCATTTATTACTTGGTAGAAACCAAAAATTGGCAAAAAATAGCAAGTAGTAGTAAGCCCTTCGATTTTACAGCGGAACAATTGGCAAATAAGGAAATACAAGTAGAAAGTTTCCGTTGGATACCCATTAATACCTTAACCACTGATTGTGTAACATTACCAATTGATAAAGTGGTAATAGGGTTACTAAAGGAAGAGATAAAACAATTGTAACCCACCAATTAATACATTTACTATCATTAACCAAAGTACTTTTTCTATCCTTTTTCTTAGTAGTAATACTACCAACCAACCATTCACTAAAAAGGTAAGAACAGGGGCAATAATCCAACCGGTAATAATGGTTACATCCTTCAACATTAATGGATAGCTAATGGAGGTATGTCTAATTATTAGGCATAACATAAAAAATATATTCACCAAAACTGCCACCCTACTTAAGAATAAGAAACCTTTATTCGATGCCATAAGCGTAAAATACTTTTTATTTGCTTTGCAATAATATTAGATATGAAGCAATTTTCGTTTAAATCGTTACTGCCGCATGCAGTTGCAGTGGGCATTTTCTTAATAATAGCCTTAATATACTGTAAGCCCGCATTAGAGGGTAAAGTGTTGCAGCAAGATGATAATGTGCAATGGCAAGGCATGAGTAAAGACCAAAAAAATGTACAAGAAAAAACTGGCACCGTGCCCTTGTGGAACAATAGCATGTTTGGCGGTATGCCAGGTTACTTAATTATTAGTAATGCCAACAATGTAGTGCCTTATTATGTGGCTAAAGTGGCTTCTTTTGGTCTGCCAAAACCAGCAAATTTTTTCTTCCTTGCTTGTATTTGTTTTTATATTCTTTCCCTTGCATTGGGCGTAAATAGTTGGATAGCCATTTTAGGGGCACTCTCCTATGCATATGCAACTTACAACCCCGTTATTGTTGCTGCGGGGCATGATACAAAAATGTTGAGTATAGCATTACTACCAGGTTTATTGGCAGGCTTACAATTAATTTATACAAAAAAATATTGGCTTGGGGCTTCATTAACAGCCGCATTTATGGGTGCTTTGGTAGCTATGAACCATTACCAAATAGTGTATTATGGTGCCATCATTGCTGCTTTTATGACAGTGGGTTACGCTATCATTTGGATTAAAGAAAAAGCATTTACCCATTTATTATTAGCTGGTGCTATAACTGTTGGTTCGGTAGCAATAGGTGTGCTTAGTAATTCAGTAGTGCTATTTACCACTGCTGAGTATTCAAAATCAACCATTAGAGGTGGTAGTAGCTTACCTAGTGATGGCAAGCAAGAAAGCAAAGTAGGGCTAAGTGAAAGCTATGCAATGAGCTATAGCATGTACAAGGCAGAACCTTTTGTGCTTTTTATTCCAAGAATATTTGGCGGAAGCAGCAACCCAGCGGAACTACCTCAAGAAAGTTCAAAAGCTATTGAAGCGTTACAGGCATTGCCGCAAGAGTTGGGGCAACAATTAGCGCCTTACTTACATGGGTATTGGGGTGGTATTGGCGGCACAAGTGGTCCGCCATATGCAGGAGCTATCATTTGTTTCCTTGCTATTATTGGCTTTGTAGTACTAAATAATCAATACAAATGGTGGATATTGGCGTGTAGCCTTTTGGCAATAATGATGAGTTGGGGAAGCTTTTTTATTGGTTTCAACAGCATATTGTTAAAGTATTTACCAATGTATAATAAGTTTAGGGCACCAAGTATGATTATGGTAATCCCTACCCTATTATTTGGCATTATGGCAGTGCTAACCTTACAATATATTGCCTACGGCGAAGGCGATAAAAAACTCCTTTGGGCAAAATTTGTAAAGGGATTATATGCAGCAGCAGCAGTATTTGCTATGCTGTTTGTATTATACATTACTTTCGATTACCAAGGTGAAAACGACAAAGAAGTATTGAAACAGCTAACCGCCGCACCCGAGAATATTCAACAAGGGGTTCGTTCTGTTTTCAATGCATTGACCGAAGATAGAAAAGCTTTATTTTTTGCAGATATTCTACGTTGTCTTTTCTTCTGTGCCGCTGCCACTGCGGGTTTGTGGGCATTAATTAAAACAAAAGTTACACCCCAATATATTATTATTGGCTTGGCTGCATTATCTTTTATTGATTTAATGTCGGTTGATAGTAAGTACTTGAAAAGTGAAAATTATGTAGATAAGGAAACCTATGAAAGCAATAATTTTTTGCCAACCGCGGCAGATAAGCAAGTGCTTGTAGATACCACACATTACAGGGTGCTAGACTTAACAAGAGGTGGGCTAGGAAGTGCCTTAACTTATGGTAGTATGACGGCTTATTTTCACAAATCAATCGGCGGTTATCACCCTGCTAAATTGAGTATTTATCAAGATTTGATTGATCAGCAATTGTCAAAATTTCCAAATTGTTTGCCAGTATTAAACATGCTGAATACCAAATACATTATTGGGGGAAATCAAGATGGACAAGCCCCTGCTGTGCAACAAAATCCGATGGCATTGGGGAATGTTTGGTTCGTAAAACAAATAAAATATACCCAAACACCCAAGGAAGAAATGGATGCTTTAACCAACTTTGATCCAAAAGATACTGTGGTTACCAATATTGCTTTTAAAAATATTTTAAAAGCAGATTTTAGTTTTGATAGCACTGCAACCATTAAGCTTATTAGCAACACAAATGATATAGTTACTTATACTTCAAGTGCTGCAACGCCACAACTAGCGGTATTCTCAGAGATTTATTACAAAGATGGTTGGAATGTGTATGTGGATGGAGTGAAAGCAGATTATGCTAAAGCAAATTATGTACTTAGGGCAATGATGGTACCGGCTGGCAATCATAATATTGTATTTAAGTTTGAACCAAGTAGCCACGCTATTGGTTGGACAATTACCAATATAGCTTCCACGCTACTTGTGCTTTTATTAGTACTTGCCGCCTATTTTTCTTGGAGGAATAATAGCAAAGCAGATTAATAATATGCTAGATAACGCTCCATTGGTTTCGGTAATATTGCCAGTGTACAACAGTGCCAATTACCTTGCTATGGCAATAGAAAGTGTGTTGGTACAAACCTATACTCATTTTGAACTAATTGTTATTAATGATGGCTCAACGGATGAAAGTGAAAACATCATCAATAGTTTTAAAGATGCAAGAATAAAGCAGGTAAAAAACGAAAGGAATATTGGGTTAATTGCTACGCTAAATAGAGGAATTGAAATAGCAAATGGCGAGTACATTGCAAGAATGGATGCAGATGATATATGCTTGCCTAACCGCCTTATGCTGCAAGTAAATTATTTAGAAAAAAATACTTCAGTTGCAGTAGTAGCAAGCTTTGTAGAATATATTAATGCATTCAATAAAGCAATAGGCCACTGGGAAATAGATAGATTAAGTAATAATGAAAAAGCAATTTTAAAAACTTTACCTAAAGAAAACTGCTTAGCCCACCCAACGATAATGTTTAGGGCAGCAGTAGCAAAGCAATACAAATACCATTACAAACAAAAGCATACAGAAGATTACGATTTATGGCTAAGAATAGCAGCCGATGGTGCATTAATTGGAAAAATAAATGAAGTGCTGCTGCAGTATAGGGTTCACGAAAATTCCATTACCAAAAGTCAACTGCAAAAAACGAACGCACCCTTAAAAAATTTTTTATGTAAAAAGAATTTTCTACTTGCAAGTGTGCAACAAAAAAAATGGAATACTTTTCACTCCAAAGTAGCTTATTATGCAGCTATTGATGGAGTAACTGCCTTGTGGAAACAGCTAAAAGCAAGCGTATAAAATGGGGAATCTGTATCAACTATATATTATTAAACGAAAGTTAGAAAACATATTACTTTTTCCACTCATCTTGCTAGGAAGGTTACTAGCATTGCTTTTTCCACTAAAAAAGTACTATACAAAATTTCTTTTCTTTCCATTTTACCATACTGGCGGAGCCGAAAAAGTACATGCCAAAATTGCTAACATATATGGTGGAGAAAAAACAATTATTTTTTTCACTAAAAAAAATACAGATACTAATTTCTTTGAAGCTTTCAGGGAATCAGGCGCCACTATAAATGATATATCGGCCTATACGGATAATAAATTTATCTACTTTGTAAATATTATTTTTCGGGGTATAATTAGTGGCTACATTAATCATCAAAAGCCAAGTTTTGTATTTAACGGACAATGCAATTTTGCCTATAAAATTTCCCCTTGGATTCGTTCAACTATTCCTCAGTTAGAGCTTATACATTCCTTCAATTCCTTTAGTTGGATAAGGCCCGCTTATTTAGCATTTATTACCAAAACCATAATGATTGCCGAGAAAAGAATTGACGACCATTTGCAGCAATATTTTTCTATTGGTATACCTCACTCTTTTAAAAACAATATTGTTTTTATTCCCAATTACACTTATGTGCCAAACCATATTGTAAAGCCATTTAAAGAAAAATTACAAGTATTGTTTGTGGGTAGAAACTCCCCTGAAAAACGCATACATTTAATTGCAGCTATTGCAAAACATTGCATAAAAAATAGCCTGCCGGTATCGTTTAACCTAGTTGGTATCGATAACAAAAATTTAGAAACTGCTAACCTTTTTGTACACGGATTAGTAACAAAGGAACAGCAACTTACTGACTATTATAAAGTAGCAGACATTGTATTGATAACATCAGATACCGAAGGCTTTCCGATGGCAATTATGGAAGGTATGGCTTATAGTTGTGTGCCAATAAGTACCCCAGTTGGCGATGTACCCTACAGAATTACTAATGGAGAAAACGGCTATGTTTTTTCATCAATTACTGATGAAGATAAAATTGTGAACGAAGCAGTGGTTTTCTTCACTAATTTATTATCCAATACGTTACGATTACAACTTCAGGCAAATGCCCATAGCTACGCTAATAATAATTTTAGTGAAGCAATTTTTGAAAAAAAATACATGCAATTAGCGGAAAGTATAGGCAAATAAAATTGCTATAAAGCTGTAATGCCCAAGCCTTTAGTACCAGCTACTTCCACCCTATTTTGATAAATAGCTAACCCACTTGCATTAGCAAATTCAGCGTTTTGCAATAGAGGCCCATCCATGTCTACATAGTCTAGCATGGGAATAAATTGAGCAATAGCGGCTGAACCAATTATATTTTCATTCATGCTGCCCATCATTATTTGCATTTGCAATTTTCTTGCCTCATCAATCATTCTTAAGGCTGGGGTAATACCACTACATTTTGTAAGCTTAATATTTATACCATGAAAATGATTGTAGCACTTGGCCACATCTTGTTCAAATACACAACTTTCATCGGCAATTAACGGAAGCGAGGATTGTTGGTACAACTGCTTCATCCCCTCCCAATTGTCTTTTGCTAGGGGTTGTTCTACCAACTCTACATTCAAATCTTTTAATTCGGGAATTAGTTGCAAGGCTTCTTCTAGCGTCCAACCTGCATTAGCATCTACTCGTATTTTGCTATTAGTATTTGCCCTAAGTGCTTTTACAATATCAATGTCGTTGGGCGTTCCTAATTTTACTTTATAAATTGGCCAAGGCTTCTCTTTTAATTTATTTACCATATTTTCAACGCTATCTATGCCAATGGTATAATCGGTAGGTATTTGGTCTTCAAAGTTGGTGTGCCATAATTGGTGTAATAATTTTCCTTTCATTTTACCATACAAATCCCATGCAGCCATATCTAAGGCACATATAAGAAAAGGATTTTTTGGAATTAGGTGGTGTAAATAATGCCAATACCTTGCAGGCTCCGTAAAGGCAAATTTTTCAATCATTTTCTTGTGTAATTCAATATCCGCTACCATTTTTTCAACGGTAATGTCGTAATAGGCAATTGCAGGAGCTTCGCCATAGCCAAATAGATTACCTAATTGCAATGCAACAACCAATGCAGGTTGATGGGTTTTGGTTCTACCGCCAGAAATGGTGAAAGGGTGTATAAAAGGAATATTGGTGGTTTTATAATGTAATTGCATAATGTAAAAATAATTGGAATGTGTAAAATGGGCATGGGAAAATATTTTCTTAATGAATCCATTCATCGTTTCTCCTTTATTTTACAGAAAAAAGTATGCGTTTTTTATTAATCTTGGTATTGTTTGTGTACCAAAATACAAGTGCTCAAAAAATTGAAGCGTTTTATGATTATAAATGGGCAAAGTGTAGTATTGAAGACGCTAGGTTTTTTACTATAATTGAAAAAAAAGGTAGCATTTGGCATAGGCAAGATTATTACTTGGCTACTAATAAATTACAAATGGTTGGTAGTTACTTAGATATGGATTGTAAAAAGCCAAATGGATCATTTACTTATTATCATCCGAATGGGCAGTTATCTACAAAAGGCAATTATAGCAATGGCGAAAAAGTGGGGGAATGGCATTCCTATCATCAAAACGGGATGATGGAGGATAGTGGATTTTATAAAAATGGAAAAATTGAAGGTATTTTTTTAAGTTGGTACCATACTGGTGACATAAAAGATTCCACTCAAATTGATGCAGCAGGAAATAGGGTTTCTGTGGGCTGGTTTATTAACGGCAGTGTATCTTTTGCAGGAAAAATAAACAATTATACTAGTAAAGTTGGCAAATGGCAATACTACCATAACAATGGACAAAAAAGTGCTGAAATTGTATACGGCAATAATAACGAAGTTGTTAGTAAAGTATATTTCAGTGAGAATGGAGCGCTGGTGGTAGATACATTAGGGAAAAGCAAAAGTGCTGAGTGTGTTGGCGGAATAAAAGCTTGGGTAAAATTTATTGAAAAGAATTTGGTGTTTCCGCCTAATCATATAATTACTAATGCAAATACCATTGCGGTGGTTGTAGATTTTTGGATTGATGAGAATGGAAATGTGGTTAACCCAACCATTAAAGTTCCTTTTCATGAAGTATTTAATGCGGCGGCTTTAAAAATATTTGAGAAAGCACCAAAGTGGAGGCCTTGTATTCATGAAAACAGAAGAGTTCCACAATTAATGTCTCAGCCACTTATTTTTACTCAAACAGAAATGTAATTATTGAATTTGAGCACTCTTTTCATCAATTTCCCTTAATCTCTTCAAATGAAAAATGGCTACAACCAAAATTGATTTGTAGCCATTACTCCGTAAATTGTTCAAAAAAAATTATCCCCTTCCACTTGCTTTAATATAGCCAGATAACTCACTGTTAAATGCAGCCTCTTGCTGTAATTGTTCTAAACTTAGGTGCATTCTATAACGCCAATAATGCTTAGGATTGGCAGGTATATTTATTCGCTCTTCATATGGGTTTTCGGCTCTTACACCTGCATTAATACCCAATAAATCTTGTAATTGAAACAAACTCCACATTGCAGGCGAGTACAAGTGCTGCAACACAATGGCCTTATTTATCCAATCTTCACAGAAATAAGGAGCTTCGCCCCACATACCTAACTCGCTATTGAAAAACGTTTGCGTAGCGCTTCTATCTTCTTCCCACCAACCACGTATGGTACTCATATCATGCGTACTAGGGGTTACCACACTTAAGTAAGGTGCATCGTTGGGGTGAAAAAATTGCTTTGTAGGGTCTTTTGGCATCCGCTGAATTTCTAAACTAAGTATACCCAATTGCCTCATTACATCTGGTACACAGGCGGGAACCAAACCTAAATCTTCCCCACAAACCAACATATTGGTTACTTGTTTAAGGGCAGGAAGTTTTTTATAAGCTTCTTTTTGCCAAAAACCATCTTGCCTGCGGAAGAAATAATTTACATACAAATCTTCTAACTGGCTTTTTGCATAATCATCTAAATACTTAAATGACTTGGTGCTTTGCATATTGAACCTAAAGTGAAACTGCTGACCTTGGCTTCCACTAACTTCAAATAAAATTACGTTAGATATCAAATCAAATAACCCTTGTTGTAAGTGACTATCGCTTGAGTTTACATCGTTTGAAAAGAATGCTTCAACTTTAGCTTGAGTACTAAATGTTTCTCTAATTGTGTAGCCACCGAAACCATCATACAAAAGGTAATTGGCCTTTATGGTTTCTTGATCATTACCAAAAATTTCCCATAACACTTGATCGTTAATAAATGGTGTGGTGTACCTATGGTGATTAAAATTAATATTCCGTTCGTACAGCTCATTAATATGTAATGGTAGTGCAGGCACAAAATAGCCCATTATTCCCTCTACCGCATGTGTAGGAATGCTCCAAATACGGAAAAATCCAAGAATATGATCTATCCTAAAAGCATCAAAATAATAGCTCATTTGCTCGAAGCGTTGTTTCCACCATGCAAAACCATCTTGTTGCATTTTCTCCCAATTGTAGGTTGGGAAACCCCAATTTTGCCCCTTTATTGCAAAATCATCTGGCGGTGCACCGGCTTGCACATCCATATTATATAAACTAGGATTTACCCAAGCATCTACACCATGACGGTAAATACCAATTGGTAAATCGCCTTTAAGCACCACCCCATTTTGATGGGCATAATTAGTGGCTTGTAGTAACTGTAGATGTAAATGATATTGTACAAAATAATGGATAGCTATGGCATCGAAATAAATGCTTTTTTCATTACAATATTGCTGAAGTATAGCATCTGTAAATACCGACTCCTCTTCCCAAAGGGTAAAATCTGGCGTTTTATATTTATCCCTTAGCAAGCAAAATACTGCGTAGGGCTGCAACCAATGTTTATTTTGGTTGAAGTACTCTTTGTATTCCTTAGATGCAAAAGTGGCATCTTTTTGAAAAGGATATAAAATATTAATAATATCCCACTTAGCTTTAATTACCGCCGGATAATCAACTGCTGTTAACTTGTTTAGCTTTATTTTTTCACTAATATAACCATCAATAATAGATTTATTTTCATTAGTGGCCATTTCACTTACATTCAAGTAAATTGGATGTAACGCAAATGCCGAAATGGCTGAGTAAGGATAACTATCGGATTCAGTGTAGTTGGCTGTAGTATCGTTAATTGGTAGTACTTGAATTAATTTTAAACCAACCAATTTGCTCCAATCAACCAATTTTTTAATATCGGTAAACTCCCCAATGCCAAAACTATCGTTAGTTTTAAGGCTAAAAACTGGGATTACCACCCCTGCCCCTTTCCAATTAGTGGCGGGTAATACCACGAAGCCATCATTAACAATGGTATGCTTGTTGATAGCAGCAGTATCGAATAATACCCTGTTATTACCCTCCTCATATCTAATTAATTTGCCAGTAGCAACATCGGTAACAACGTACTTGTATATAATTGGAAAACTTGTTTTTGCAAGGTTAACGGTAACAGAAAAATTTACTGTGCTAGGTTGAAAAGTCATATTAAGCTTTTCAGCTTCGTTCCAATTGCCAAGCACATCAACATTACCAATTATACTAATGGTTTCGTTAGGTGCTAATAGTGGAGCTTTAACCTTAAATGTATGCGTACCTTTTGCTACATTTTTGGGCTGCTTTCCCGTAACATTCCTTTTCAACAATACTTTACCAAATGGTTCGGTATAAAAAGCATTTTCATAAAAGCCAGCAAAGTTCCAACTATCAATTATATGTAATTCTTTGGTGTTTACAACTGGTACATGCTTATCAGCGCCAGCTTCGTGCAGAATAGTACCGTCTTCATTCTTAAGTAGGTAATGGTAGGAAATCTCTTCTTTAATTGGTTCGTTAATTACAATTTCCACGTACCAACTTTCATCGTTAAAATAGTTTAATGGAATAGCGGCTGTAATATCGTTATTACCTAAGCTGGCATGATTTCCGGTAATGTATAGGGCTTGGCCAAAGCTGGTTTTATACCTTAATTGAAATATTACTTTGCTTGGAGTGTGGTTCTTTGTAGAATTAATACCATCAACTATAGTTGCTGCTGCAATATCAGTGGTAGCTTTTTTATTTAGCGATTTAGAGGTTAATTTTTTGTCAGTTGATGCTTTTATTTTTTTCTCCTTCAAAATTTTTGGCTGCTCAACTTTTATAGCATTCGCTATTTTCTTCGTTTTTTTTTCTACCATTTTACTGGCATTTTCCTTATCAACGGATAAGGCGTTATCCTCATTTTTTTTAGGCCTACCTCTTTTTTTAGGAATTTCAACTAAAGAATTGGAAATCAATGAATTAACTACTTGTTCAGTATTTTCAGCAGTGGTATTGGGGGAAACTTTTTTAGCCACGAAATAACAAATTTTTTTACATTAATAAAACGAGCATGCAGCCATAATTATACCTTATAACGCATGTGGAATTACGGTAAAAATATGTAACGTGTAGGAAATACACAAAAACTGTTTGTTACTAAATGTAAAACTGTGGTTTAATGCTCTATATCTTCTAAGTGCTCTTTAACCAAAGGCTTGGATATAAAACTTTTTACAATATCAAAACTTTCTGCCTTTTTAAAATCTTCTGGGTCTACGGTGGAAGAAAGGATATAAATTACGGGTAGTTTATCAAAAGATTGGCGCACTTTATCGAAATTTTGGAGAAATTCCCATCCGTTCATAATGGGCATATTAATATCTAAAAAAATGAGTTCTGGCAAGTTGTTTTTGTCGGTGCTAGCAATATCATTTATAAAATCATAAGCCTCCTGACCATTATTAGCTATGCGTACGTTCTCAGCAAAACCAGTCATTTTAATAATACGCTCACACACTAGTACCGTTATGGGGTCATCCTCTACTAGCAATACATTCTTAAATTTTGACATATATGATAACTTTTATAAGGATTGGATGAAACAGAATTGAGAACAATTTAGTAAAAAATTACGAAGCAGCAACTTTTTCTTCTATCCTTACCAAATCCTTAATATCTACGTTCATTGGCAATAGCCCTATTTGCACAATTACCCTTTTTCCTCTAATTTCTTTCACGGTTCCTATTTGGTGGTTTTTCTTCAGTTTCACCTTAGCCCCTATGGATATTTCTTCGTTTGTTTCCTTGTATT
>Ga0114942_1000327_pt1 | contig 13321 bp, 11 predicted proteins | sample LowerColdCreek_FD_88674 | JGI IMG/M metagenome (GOLD analysis project Ga0114942, IMG submission 88674) | Groundwater microbial communities from Cold Creek, Nevada to study Microbial Dark Matter (Phase II) - Lower Cold Creek | ecosystem: Environmental > Aquatic > Deep subsurface > Groundwater ... | reverse complement strand
CCTCGCGGTGCGCGCTGACCACGAAGTAGCCGTCTGGCCGAAGTGCCAACCGCTCCAGCACCTTCGAGGCTTCAATCTGAGGCCGGTAGTGGGACAACACCTCGAACATCGGACTGCCGGTCTTGATCACCTGGTCAGGCGGCAGGCCTTCCCGCAGCAAGTACTCACGGGCAATGTCGCTGTAGCAGAGGTTGATGTCCGCCACGTGGTCCACGATTCGGCGATTGGTTTCCTCTGGCACTCGCTGATCGAAACAGCGATTGCCCGCCTCCATGTGAAAGATGGCGACCTTGCGGCGTTTGGCCGGAATCACCGACAAACAGCTGTTGGTGTCGCCCAGGACCAGCATGGCCTCGGGCTGCACAGCGGCAATCACATCGTCGACGCGTTGGATCAACTGGCCGATGGTCTGGGCGGCATTGCTTCCCGCACAGTTCAGGAAATGGTCGGGCTTGCGCACCCCCAAGTCGTCGAAGAAGACCTGGTTGAGTTCGTAGTCGTAGTTTTGGCCGGTGTGCACCAGCACGTGGTCACAGTGCGCATCCAACTGCGCCATCACCCGCGACAGGCGGATGATCTCCGGCCGGGTTCCCACGACCGTGACAACTTTCAGCTTCTTCATGATGGGTGGACGTTCTGCGCGATGGTGTCGGGGCGCTGGCGGTCGAAAACTTCGTTGGCCCACAGCATGACGACGAGTTCGTCGCTGCCGATGTTGGTGATGTTGTGCGTCCAGCCGGGCACGGTTTCGACGATCCGCGCTTGGCCGCCCTCGACGATCAGTTCATGCACCTCTTGCGTCACGATGTGCCGAAAGCCGAACCGAGCGACGCCCTTGATCACCAGGAACTTCTCGGTTTTGGCATGGTGGTAGTGCTCTCCACGGGTCACGCCGGGATGCGCCGTGAAGTATGAAAACTGTCCACAGTCGGGCGTCTTGAGCATCTCGACAAACGCACCGCGGGGGTCTTCATGCCTGGGCACGGCATAAGCAAAGGCTTCTGGCGGCAAAAAACTCACGTACGTGGCGTACAAGGCCCGGGTCAGGCCCGATCCGACGCGCTCGCTCATCAGCGTTTCGCGGCTGCCTCGGAAAGACTGGATCAGCGCGGCCACCTCTCCGACGGTCGTTTCGTACTCCGGGGCGCTTGACTGCAAACCCGTCTGGCCGGGCTGATCCAGCAAGCGGCAGAACTCGGCCACCACGTCGTCGATGTGAATCAGACGCAGCGGAGCTGCTGGATCGTGCACCGTGATGGGCAAGTCCCGAGCGGTGTTGTGGCAAAACGTGGCCACGGCCGAGTTGTAGTTGGGGCGCGACCACTTGCCAAAAACGTTGGTCAACCGAAACAGGTAGGTACGTGCGCCGGTATCGGCGGCGTACTGCAACAACTCAGCTTCGGCGTGTCGTTTGCTGACCCCGTAAGCGCTGTCGGTGCTGGCCTGGGTCGACGAGCTGAACAGCACATCTGGGCGGCGCGGCTGTGCAGCCATCGCGGCACAAAGCTCGCGCGTGAAGCTGTGGTTGCCGTGGCTGAACTCAGCCGGGTCCTGCGGGCGGTTCACACCGGCCAAATGGAACACGAAATCGACACCCTGCAGCAGCTGGCTCAGTGCGGATGCGCTGCTCTGGTGGGGCAGAAGCACCAGGTCCTGGTGGCCCAGTTCTGCGAGGCGAACGCGCAGGTTGCTGCCGACAAAGCCGGTAGCGCCGCTGATCGCGATCTTCATCTCAGTCCTCCGGGTTCGCGGGTTCGCCGCGAACAACGCGGCGCATGAACTCCAGCTTCATCAACAGAGTTTTCATGCCTTCGACGTCAAGGCGGTCGGTGTTGTGAGAGTTGTAGTCCTCGGCAACGCTGATCTGCAGCTCGCCCTGATCGAAAAACTTCTCGTAGTTCAGGTCGCGGCCATCGGGCGGCACCCTGAAGTATCCGCCGAGGTCTTGGGCCGCCGCCCGCTCCTCGCGGCTGAGCAAGGCTTCGAACAACTTTTCGCCATGGCGGGTCCCGATAACGCGCACCTCGTGCGCCGGTCGGTTCATCAGATCCAGCACTGCTTGGGCCAGCATCTGCACCGTGGCCGCCGGGGCCTTTTGCACAAAGATGTCGCCATTGGTGCCGTGCTCAAAAGCGTAGAGCACCAACTCGACGGCATCGTCCAAGGTCATCATGAACCGCGTCATGGCCGGGTCCGTGAGCGTGATCGGCTTGCCCGCCAGCACTTGCTCCACAAACAAGGGGATCACGGAGCCTCGCGAGGCCATCACATTGCCATACCGCGTCCCACAGATGACCGTCCCCGACCCTTCCAGGTTGCGCGACATTGCCACCATAACCTTCTCCATCATGGCTTTGGAGATGCCCATGGCGTTGATCGGGTACACCGCCTTGTCGGTGCTCAGGCACACCACGCGACTGACGCGGGCGTCAATGGCAGCGCTCAGCACGTTTTCGGTGCCCAGCACGTTGGTGCGCACCGCTTCCATCGGGTGGAACTCACAAGAAGGCACTTGTTTGAGGGCCGCTGCGTGGAAGCAGTAATCGACGCCGCGCATGGCGGCGGCCACGCTGCGGGGGTCGCGAACGTCACCGATGTAGAAGCGCAGTTTCTCGCTGCCATAGCGCTTGCGCATGTCGTCCTGCTTCTTCTCGTCGCGACTGAACACGCGCAGTTCCCGCAGGTCTGAGCGGAGGAATCGGCGCAGAACAGCGTTACCGAAGGAGCCGGTGCCACCGGTGATGAGCAGGGTCTTGTCTTTGAACATGGTCAGTCAGGGGTGGGCGTCAAGCGCCCATTGCCGCGGCGAACAGTTGGTCTTTCTGTTGCGCCGTGGGGTAGTTAATCAGCACCGCGCGGTATTGGCCTTTGAAAACGAACAGGCTGCCCGCCGCTGCGCCGACGGTGCCGCACGCTTCGATCAACTTGCCGATGTCGGCCAAAGAGCCTGCGCCGCCCAGCACGGTGAGCGGTACTTTCAAGGCCGGGCGCAACTGAACGGCCAAGTCCAGGTCGTATCCCTTCATCCAGCCGTCCCGGTCGACCGAGTTCAGCACGATTTCGCCGGCGCCCGCCTCTTGCAAGGAGAGGGCCAGTGCCAGGGGCTCTAGCTTGTGCGCGGTGCGGGCATTGTGGGTGCAGACCTCGTAGCCTTTGGCAAACAAGCCGGTGCGCTTGCGCACGTCCATCACGGCGACCACGGACTGCCGCCCCACCGCTTCGGCCATGCGTGTCAGCAGCGCATGATCCTGCACGGCGGCAGCACTGACGGCGACCTTTTCAACGCCCAGGTCGATGATCTTCGAGGCCTGATCTGCATGTCGAATGCCGCCGCCGTAGCACAGCGGCATGCGGCATTCGGCGGCCAGTTTGGCGATCAGCGCGTAGTTGGGCTCAACGCCTTGAACCGTGGCGTCGATGTCCAGCACGATGAGTTCGTCAGCTTCTTTCTCGTTGAAGATCTTGACCGCGTTGATGGGATCACCGACGTACTTCGGCGATTTGAATCCCTGGGTTTTGACCAGGCCGCCCTGATGGATCAACAGGCAGGGGATGAGACGTGGACGGAGCATGGGTCAGTACGTCGCAAAGTTCTTCAGAAGCTGCGCGCCGAAGTGGTGGCTTTTCTCGGGGTGGCATTGCACGCCGTGAACGTGGCCGCGAGAGACGATGCAATCGAAAACCAAACCGTAGCTGGCGCTGGCGACTGCTTGCTCCCGACTCTCGCAGTCGAAATAGAACGAATGCAAAAAGTAGAACCGAGGCTCAGGTTCGAAGTCCCGAAACAAGGGGTGGCCCTCTTGCACATGCAAGTCGTTCCAGCCCATGTGTGGCATGGGCAGCGAGGACGAAGCCGCATGGTCAGCAAAAGCCCGCACTCGTCCAGGAATCCAGTTCAAGCCCGGCAGTTGCCCTTCGTCCGACCCGCCGGCCAGCATTTGCATGCCGACGCACACGCCCAGCACAGGCACTTGCCGCGTCAGCACGAGGTCTTCCAAGGTCTCGCGCATGCCGGATTCGTTCAGCTTGCGCATGGCCGTGTCGAATGCCCCAACGCCCGGCAGGATCAGCCTCGTGGCATCGGCCAGATCCGAGGCCTGACGTGCACGCTCGGCGGGCAGCCCGAGGCGTTTGAATATGGTCAAAAAGGCCTGGATGTTGCCCACGCCATAGTCGACGACACGGATCAACGGAAGTACCTCCGCTCCAGGCCCAGCCAGCGCATGGCGTTGGCGCCGAAGCCAATCAACCACCGCTTGTTGCGGTAATCGCGGTACGTCTTCTTGGGGCTGTCAAAAATGGCCTGCAGCTCGTCCACGCTCAGGTCGAGCTTGTGCGCGACGTACTCGAACTCCTGGCGCAAGAAGTGCTCGTCCATCTCGGGCTTGGCGATGCGCTCCAATGCAGCCTCCCGGCTCATCTGGCCGGTCAGCACCAGGCTGGAAAAGTGCGCGCGGCGCTTGTGATAACCAAAGCGGCGAGGCAGCCAGTAGTCCTCGTAGAAGCGCGTGAACCGAGATTCGTGGTGCTTGTGCTGAAAGCGCTGCCAGCCGAACCGGCGCTCCAACTCGTCCTCGGCGTTCTTCTTGACGTAGGGCACGAGGTTCAGAGGGTGATGCACCTTCATGCCCAACAGCTTCTGGTACAGCACCTTGTAGACCAGGATGTCCGTGAGCGGGAAGCTGGCCAGTGGGCGCTTGCCAAAGCGTTGGTGGATGTCGCCGAACAGTCGGCGATCGATGCCCAGGTAGCCACCCCACTCTTCGGGTTCGCGGCAACACTCGGTCGAAAAGTTGGAGCCCGTGATGATGTGCTTGAGGCGGTGCTGGCGTGCGAACTTGTACAGCCCCGAGAAGAAGGCAGCATCCTGCGGCAAGTCCTGGTCGGGGATGCCGGCCCGCAAAAATGCCACCTGCAGGTCCTTCATCTCTTCCCAGTTGACGACCTCGGTGTACAGCTCCAGGCCCAGACCGTCCACCAGCTTTTCAATGTTGCCCACCGCTTGGTCGGTGTTCCAGCCGGCGTCCACATGGAACAGCAGCGGACGCAGCCCCATGATTTCCTTGGCCACATAGGCGGCATAGGAGCTGTCCAGGCCGCCTGACAAACCGATGATGCAGTCGAAGTCACGGCCCTTGCCGGCGGCGCGGATGGTGTCCGCCATTTGCATCAGCGCGGCGTGGCCGCGGGCATCGGTGTGCCAGTTGGGCTGGATGAGCAATTCGAAATTGCTGCAGTAATCGCAGCGACCCTGGTCATCGAATCGGATGTTCGGATCCGAGGTGTCCATGATGCAGTGGCTGCAGATTTGATAGGGACGGGGCACGGCGAAGGTCACAGAGAGGGAAATGTCACAGGGGGCGCAGGGCGAGGCGCTTCAAGCGCAGGGCGGGCCGTTCGATCCACCGCCAGGAGCCGAGTGCGAGCAGCAGCGTGGCCAAGCTGGCGAGGATCACGGCCACAACCGAGCCGCTGAACCCCAGGTGCGCCAGCAGGTTGATGACTGGCATGTGGTAAATGTAAACGCCATAGGAAACGTCGTTGCGCAGCAGCAGGCGGTCCGATAACTCGGGCTGCGTGTAGGCCAGCCGGTAAATCAGCGCAGCCAGCAGCACGTACGACAAGGGGTTGATTTCATTTCCGAACACGGTCAGCCCTGCGGCATGTCCCAGCATGGCCAGCACCAAGTAGGCGACCAGCCAAACGGCAGGAGAAATCCGGAGCAGCCCAGCTTGCCAGTCCCGGCGCTCAGACAGCCAAGCGCCCAAGACGAACATGTAAAACCAAGGCGGGAAGCTGACCGAAAAGAGCTTGAGCACGAAGGTGTCAGTCCCCATGACCAGCAGCAAATTGGCGCCGACACCGATGGCCAGCACCACGGACCACACCCAGCGGCGCCCCAGCACGGCCCAGGCCAATAGCGGGGTCAGCACATAAAACTGCAGCTCTACGGCCACCGTCCACAGGCTGCCGTTCAACACGCCGACCCCGAAACCGCGCAAAAACTCGGCGTTGTAGATCTGCAAAACGCTGAGTTGTGCGGCCATCCACACCAGGAACGAGACGCTGACCAAATCGCGCCACTGCAGAAACCCTGTGCCGAGCACCAGCGCAACGCTGACGAAAAAGCAAGCAATGAGAGCAGGGTAGATGCGCAAAACCCGGTTGAGAGCGAACTGCGCCAAGCTCTGGCTGTTTTGGTGGGACTGGAAGATCAAGTAACCGCTGATGAAGAAGAAAACCGGTACGCCTGGGAACAAGCCCAGCAAATCGGCGCCCAAGCCCTCGAAACCCAGGTGGGCCAAGGCGTGCTTCACCATCACCTGAACGGCCGCCAACAACCGAATCAGGTCAAAGTTGTTCGCGCCCAGCGACAGGCCGCGACCAGCGCTCGCGTTCACGTCGCCACGGCCCCGTTGAAGCGCAAGGTGCGCGCCGTCAAGGAGTTCCAGTTCAGCAAGTCCAGACTGACCTGGCGCGCGCCATCGGCCATGCGCCGGCGTTCAGCAGGAAGGCGGATCAGTCGCGCCATGTGGTCGCAGAGTTGAGTCACCATCGGCTGGTGCTCGTCGACGACGATGATGTTGCCCGCCAAGTTCAAGTACGACACATCCTGCAACTGGCTGGCCCCGGCGCTGCGCTCGCCCACGATCAAGGGCAGGCCCATGCTGATGGCCTGTTGCCACAAGATCGACTGACTGGCCGGAAAGATGGCCAAGTCGGCCGCATCCAAGTGGGCGTACACCCCCCTGGCGTTTTGCCAGCCGCGGAAGTGGATGTTGGCCGCCCCATCCGCTGCCGCCAGCAACGAGGCCTTGTACGCCTGGTGGTGTTCGCCCGCTTCGCCCACGATCAGCAAGTGCACCGGGTGGGACGGGGCCAGTTGCCTGACTGCCACGATCAAGTCCTCGGTGCGTTTCAGCGGGTCCAACTTGCCGCCGGTGAACACCACCACGGCCTCATCGGGCACACCCAGTTCTGCCCTTAACTTGGCACGGGCGCCCTCTGCGCGCACCGCTTCGCCCAGGTCGGTGTCAGCGCCCAGCGGCAGTACTTCCATCTCCGAGTGCGGTACGCCGTACACCTCGTGCAAGAAGGTTGCGCCCGCCGGCACGATCGGGAAGATGCGCGACAGATGCGGTCGAGCGCGATCCAAAAAATGCTTGCGGATCACGCCATGCAAGACCTTCAGCGACAGCCAGTTCTTGCCAGAGTTGCTGTAGTCGGCGTGGTAGTCCAAGATCATGCGGCAAGCCGGGTGGCGCTTCACGTAGCGCAGGCACTCGGGCAAGTTCAGCATGATGTCGTGAACAAAGATCAGGTCGGGCCTGAAGTCTTCCAGGTGCTGGTCCAGCCGGGGGTACGCGCGGAGGCGGTTCAGGACGTTGTACCGGTACGGCAGTTTGAGGATGCGGGCGCCTTGATCCAGGTAGTCGCGTGCCGACTGTTGCTTGTCGTGGCGGTCGTTGTAGTAGTCGAAGACCGACTCGAAAGTCGACGCCACCACCATCACCTCGTGCCCTTGCTTGCGGTAGTACTTGACCAGCAGATTCTCTTGGTATTCCAGCGACTCGTTGTAGAAGTCGCACAGCATGAAAATTCTCATTACTTGTCGGGCCCACTGTCCCAGCTGGCCTCATCAGTTGCCTTCAAGCTGCCCCTCGACGGATTCATGCCGATCATGATGACAATCCAAAAGATGCCGCCGAAAGACAGCATGGTCGTAAAGAAATGCCCATTCGTCATGGCGATTGCAATTGGTAAGAAGGCAAGGCATGTAAAACTATTGGGCCAGCCCTTGCATGCCCGCTCTAGCAACTTGAGCCACGCGATGAAAACTGCACCAATCACCAAAACACCAAAGGCGCCACCTGCTGCAACGCCATCTCCGGCAAACAGGTTGGCGTTGACATTGAATATTGGGTTGTTGTAGGTTTGATCGCCGACGATATAGCCTAGATTTGGCCAGAGGCTTTCAGCTTGGGCGAATTCGGGCTTGGCAATGAATAGGTCTACGCCTTTGACATGCGCCCAGTTGGTTCTTCCAATTGTGGAAAAGAGGTCCTCGTACTGACTCAAGGTTAAGCCAGGTATTGCAATTGTCCGAAAGGTGACCATGAGTGCCAACACACCTGCAACAAAGCTCTCCTCATAAAATAAAGTGGAGCATAGAAATACGGTGGCAAGGGCGCAGAGGATGATCGAAGGTGCATATGACCTTGAAACTCGCCAGTTGATGGTGTGGTGGACGAGCAGCATTATTGCAGGGAGTAGCAGTATTGTTCTTTGCGCTGTAATTGCATACATCATGATGGCACCTGCAATTGCAGCAAGAACCGCCAACTTGCTGCGCTGCGCGATGCCAATAGCGAGCAGGCCAGGGCTAAAAACACTGCTGAAGAATGTTTGTGTGTATGCGAGAACCGGAGTCGATGCGGTGCCTGCAACGCGTTGTTCGTATATATCTTCTATATTCAGTCCAGTACTCAAGGACATCACCTCGTAGTAATTGACTAGGAGCATTGAGGCCGCCGCAAGCCACAATGCCCACATCAATTTACCCAGCTTCTCCGGCATCGTTGTGGTGCCCGACGCGACTCTCTGGTTTCGTAGCAATAGGCCGGCAATAACAAAGACAACGGTCATCGCAAAGAGTATCGCGCCGTAACGTTGACTGGAATCGCTGCTCACGGTCAGTGTGACGACCACGCTTGGAATGTAAACGTTGAAATAGAGTACAAAGAGAGAGAGAGGCGCAGGATGGCCAATGTTTGTCGGTTGCGACAAACTGGTCAGCAGCAAGAAAAATGCACCCATGGCGACTCTGGTGTTGTCGGGCGCGGCAAACTTGAAGCCAAAGTAATCCCAAACGGGATGCAAATAGTGCACGTATGCGAAATACAAAGTGCCAGCGTACGCCGCTGTGGCAAGCAACAGGCTTACTCTTTTTGTTTGCAGTTGGTTTGTCACGGCGGGCGCACTCAAGCGGCAATGATCGATGATTGATTTGCAGGCACAGAGATAGTCATGCCCCAAGGCTAGTTATTGCCAAGATAACGCCGGCAAAGCAAAGGGCGAATAAAAGCCAATGCGCAAGCTGCTTGCTTGATTTTGCGAGTTCTGCCAATGGATTCTCTTTTGCGGCGCCAGTGACGCGCAGAATAACTAATAAATATACGGTATAAAAAACTGCGCCAGACACGGCGTAGCTTTCCGCCTCTCTGCCTGGTGCCCATAAACTTGCTGAGGCCACAAGTCCGATCCTCAGAATTAGTCCGGCTGTCTGTAGTATCAAAGCAATGCTTTGGTGTCCGGTGACATGCAATGCCATCGAAAGCGGCACGGCGAGAAACTGGGCTATGAACCAGGGGGTCATCCAGGTCACCAGCCAGCCTGCCCGTGACCAGCCGTCGCCAAACACCGGCTCGAACAGCAGGGGAGACAAGATGCCCAAGGCCAGCAACGGGCCCGCCCCCGCTCGCCACAAACCGCTGAAGACTTCGGCGGTGAATGGCCCCAAGCGCTGCTCGCGCAGCGCGGCCGGCGCTTGCGACACGTAAACATGGCCGATCGCCGTGCCGATCAGGGACATGGGCGCCTGGATGACGAACAGGGCCATCGTCAGGTAGCCGGCTTCGGCCGGCGCGACGGCCGCCGCGATCAGGATCACGGGTATGTGCAGTGCAGCGCTGTTGGCCAAGGCTTCGGGGGTCGACCACAAAGGAAAGCGCCGGTACGTGCGCGCCAATTGCCGCAGGCGCGACACCGTGGGCCACGGTTCGGCGCGGCGTAAGGCGCCGCCCAAGGCCACACAGGCCACACCGGTGTTCATCACGTGCCCCAGCAGCAGCCCGATGGGCCCTATTCCCGCGATGCCCATGCCGATCTGCGTGGCTGCGCTGCCGGCTGACTGCCCGACCCGCGTTTGAGCCAGCCAGCTGAACCGCTTCTCTCGCACATGCCAAAACTGAAACGCGCTGTAGCTGCCCGCAAGCAGAACACCCAGAGGCAATAGCCCTAGGTAAGGGGCAAGGGCAGCTTGCCCCAACAGCTTCGCGATGGGCGCTGGCCAGAGCCAAACAGGCAGGCCGATGAGCAGGCTCAAGGCGGCACAGCAGACGAGCGAGAGTCGCAACAAGTCGCCCGATTCCTGCGTGGATTTGGGCAAGGGAATGGCCAACTCGAATCGCAAGCAAGCAATGACGGAGAGGATGCCCAGGCAACTGGCAAAAACGGCCAAGAGTCCGAAATCGGCCGGGCCGTACAAGCGAGACAACACCGGCATGGACGCCGCCGTGATGCCATGACCCAGCGCCGTGCCGCTCACCAACACGAGTACAGAGCGCAAAAAGCCTTTGGGTTCAGTACCTGACGCAGGCTCCGGCGTGTTCAGCGGGCGAGAGGGATCGGCATTCACAGCGCAGGCTCACGCCGTGATCGATGCGTTCGACCTGGTGGCACCCAAAAGAGCCCAACGTTGGCCTGCCTGACTTCGCTGGCGACGCGCCTCGTCCGAAATGCACCCGCGCAAGCGCACAGTTGGGCAAGTTGTCCGACGCATTGCCTTCACGCCGTGGGATCGACCGGCTGACAGACACCGCCGGTCAGCCGGTAGCGTTCGCCTGTGGCTGGGCAGCTTGCTTCGCCCGTGCCGTACGCCGGCAGGTTCAAGCGCTCGCCATGGCGGCTCATCCAGCCAATCTGTTTGGCGGGTACGCCGACCATGAGGGCAAAGTCAGGAACATCGCGCTGAACCACCGCCCCTGCGCCGATGAACGCGTACCGCCCCACCGTCACCCCGCAGACCAAGGTGCAGTTGGCGCCCAGTGTGGCGCCTGTGCGCACATGCGTGCGTCGGTACTCGCTCTTCTTCGCGACCGCCGCGCGTGGGTTGTAGACGTTGGTGAACACCATGCTCGGGCCGCAAAACACGTCGTCTTCCAGCGTCACGGCGTCGTAAATGCTGACGTTGTTCTGAACCTTGACGTTGTTGCCAACCTGCACGTCGTTCCCGACGAACACGTTTTGGCCGAAGGAGCAGCCGTTGCCGATGCGTGCGCCACCACAGATGTGTGTGAAATGCCAGACGCGGCAGCCGTCGCCAAGGCGTGCACCTTCGTCAACGATGGCGCTGGGGTGGACGGTGCTGCTCATCAGTAGTGCAGCGGCAGGCTCACACGCTTGCCATCGCGTGCGGATTGGTACAACCCGATCAGCAGCTCGAGGGACTTCAAGCCTTCTCGACCATCGGTCTCGGGTTGCGCCTCTCCGCGCAGCACTTCGATGACGTTGCGGTAGTACAGGGGATGCCCAAAACCGTAGACCGACGTGGTTTCGTAGCTGGCGTCCCGAATGGCTTCATCCATCGGATCAGAGTCTGTGAAGTCCCAATGGCGAATCTCGTTGACGGCCACGCCGCCGACGACCGCACTGCCTTTTTCACCGAGGATGGTGATGGACCCTTCAAGGTTCTTGGGGTACGTCAACATGGTCACATTGATGGACCCCATGGCGCCATTGCGCCACTTGATGGCTGCCACGCCGCTGTCCTCCACTTCGATGTCGCGGGCTAGCGTCGCGGTGTAGGCCATGACCGACTCGACGGGCCCCACGATCCAGTCCAGCAGGTCCACGTAGTGGCTGGCTTGGTTCATGAAAGCGCCGCCATCAAACTCCCAAGTGCCGCGCCAAGCTGCACTGTCGTAATACGACTGCGGACGGGTCCAAAACACATTGACATTGACCATGTACAGGCGCCCGAACCGGCCGCCAGCAACGGCCCGCTTGAGCAACTGCAGCGTGGGATTGCGCCGGTTCTGCTTGACCACGAACAGCCTCGCGCCGGCTTCGTCGCAGGCCCGCACCATAGCCAAGCCATCGCTCCAACGGGTGGCCATGGGCTTCTCGGTCATCACATCAAAACCTGCCCTGGCGGCTGCCATGGCCTGGCTGGGGTGGATGCCGCTGGGGGTGGTCAAGATGACGCAGTCGGCGTTGGTTGCCGCCAGCATCGAGTCCAAGTCCGTGTGCGGGCGCGCGCCCGTCTTTTGGGCCGCAGCAGCAAGTGCGCCGGGATTGATGTCGCACACGTCGACTAACTCGGCGTCGGCCCCATGTTTGGCGATGGCGTCGAAATGGTTTTGAGCAATGCGACCGCAACCGACGAGCGCGAAGCGGATCTTTCGACCTTGGACAGGGGGGCGAAACGTTTTCATGGGGATCTCAAATCAAGACGTCGTGGCGAAGCCGCGCGACACCACCCAGTCAGCGGGCCAGTCGCGAACTGCGGCGAACGACCAAAACACCCGCCGCGCAGAACCCGAGGGCAATGCCCAAGAGCCCAATGATGCTCCGCTTGGGTTTGGACTTGCGCTCGGGGACTTCGGCCTGGTCGATCAGCTGCAACTGACCGCCGTCTCGGCTTTCATCGACTTTGGCCGCCTCGTACTGTCGCGCGATGAACTCAAACAAAGCCTCGTGGTACTTGAGTTCTCGGTAGGCGCTGATGTAGCCGGACGAATCTTCCTCAGGCTGTGCGCTTTGCAGCTTCCGGAGTTCACTGCGCAGGCTGTTGGCGGCCACCAGTTGACGTTGCACCTCCGGCGTGTCGTCCGCCAGGCTTCCGCGAAGGGCCTGCAACTTCACTTCTGCCCCGGTCAGCTCGGCTCGCAGGCGGGCGTACGACTCTGCGGTGGCTTTGGGCTCTGCCTTGATTGTGCTGGAAGACACGCCAACGGCCTGCAACTGCTGCTGCGCTTGCTCCAGTCGCTCGCGAACCCGTGACATTTGGCTTTCGAAGAAGGCACGGCGCTGCTGCGCCTCGGTCAGCGTCAAAGTGCTGCTCATGCTCTGGAGCTCTTCGACATACCCTTTTGCAAGATTTGCCGCCCGTTGAGCATCCGCGTCATCGACTTCAATCACGATGATGCCGTCCTTCCGCCCTAACGAAAGACGCGTGTTGTTGCTGAGCTCGATGCGTGCGTCAACACGTAACTTTTCTCCATAGACTTCCATCAGTTGATACCGCTCCACCAGCCGATTTCGCAAACTGACGCTCTGTAGGAGCGCAAGGTACTGGTCGCCCGTGGTGCGAACGCCACCCACAGATCCTGCCAGCGCCCCCAATGACGCGAGTGCCGATGCCGCCGCACTTTGAGGCTGCTGTGGGGGCATGAAGCTGGTTCTGGCGGTAAAGGTCGGTGGTACGAGGAGAGACGCAGCAACTGCCAAGCCACCGCCCAGAATGGCCCCAATAAGAAGGGTTCCTTTTCCCTTCCATAGGCTATTTATCAGGACTTTGGTGGACCCAGGAAAAAAAGCT
>Ga0114942_1000326_pt1 | contig 13350 bp, 9 predicted proteins | sample LowerColdCreek_FD_88674 | JGI IMG/M metagenome (GOLD analysis project Ga0114942, IMG submission 88674) | Groundwater microbial communities from Cold Creek, Nevada to study Microbial Dark Matter (Phase II) - Lower Cold Creek | ecosystem: Environmental > Aquatic > Deep subsurface > Groundwater ... | reverse complement strand
GCGGCCAACACCGGGGCACACAGTGACATACATAACAGCGTAAAGACCGAATAGAGACTAATGCGACGCATCATTATTTTTTTCCCACAGCTATTGTTATCGATATTGTTTTTTCTGATAGATACCAGACCTTTTCGATCCGCGGCCAATGGCCGCAGACCTTTTTGTCAATAATACTATAAGACAATTAACAAGCAACAACTAAACAGCGCTAGAACCGGGTAAAGATAGGAAAAAGATAGTGTAAGACAGGGAATAATACCGGTTTCAGAAAAGCATCCTTAGCTGGAATAGTTAATAAACCGATGCACCTCCTTCCAACCTAACCGCTCGCTTACGAGTTAACCGCCAAGCCAAAACCAAAACCAAAACCAAAGCTCCATGCAGCCGCAGATCTCTGATTACAGGATTCAGTTTGTAAACACCAGCGACGAATCATTCAATAATTCAACCGGTAACTCCATTTGCTGGTGCCGAATATTTTACATGCAATTTTCTCTTCGTACGTTCGTCATTTAATTTTTTCGAATCACGCACTTTCTGGATTGATTAAGAAAATAAACAAGTGCTCCAAATGCCACCCACCACATTATTCGAAGTGCAAAGGATGATTTTTATTACGAAATACTTTATCGATGATACCTATGCAACGAACAATGCATTTTTAAAATGCAGCCAGGAATTTTAAATATAAAACAAATTTTGCGGCGCACTCCCACTACAAGGCGTCGGATATACCATTATTTAAAAATTTCTTAAAAAATATTTTTTAAAAATCAAATTTGTAAAATTTTAATCACTGCAAGCTAGTGAAATATGGAAAATAAAATCCTTTTTTAGCTATTTAGGCGAAACTATTTTTTTTCATTCTCATTAACTTGACCCAATACCGTTTTTTATTTTTATCCCGCGCCGATAATCCGGCTCCGCATATATCTCACGATGTGCTTTTGCGAAATTGTAGTTCCGATTGGCTCAATTTTTAGCGAGGGAATAATGAAAATCTCAAATATTTTTCTACGGCGCTCTGCCGCCGCCATAATAGGAATGTTTGCGTTGCATTCCGCGTCAAGCCATGCAGCCCGCTGCGAATATGTGATTCAAAATGAATGGGGGAATGGTTTTGTCGCCGCAGTGCGCATTACCAATGACACCAGCACAGCAATTAATGGTTGGTCAGTTAATTGGCGTTACACCGATGGTACAACACGCACCGGTGGCTGGAATGCCAATATTTCAGGCAATAATCCTTACACCGCGACAGGTGTCGGCTGGAATAACAACATTAATCCAGGGCAATCTATTGAATTTGGCGTGCAGGGAAATAAAGGTGTAGCCAATAGCCCCGCGCAACGCCCACAAGTAACTGGTGCAGTTTGCAATGGCTCGGCCTCCAGTGAGGCGAGCAGTAGTGTTGGAAGTTCTGCAAGCAGCTCTGTGGAATCGAGTAGCTCTGCCGAATCAAGCAGCTCCTCAGAAATAATTATCTCAAGCAGTTCGATTGCTTCAAGTTCAGATGAATCCAGCAGCAGCTCTTCAGAAATAATTGTCACCAGCAGCTCGATTGCATCCAGCTCAGTGAGATCGTCGAGCAGCAGTAGTGTTAGTTCAGAAGGTCCAATCGACGCTCATCCACTCGACAATCCTTTTGTCGGCGCGCGTTGGTACGTTGATCCGGTTTGGTCTGGCAAAGCACGTGCTGAAATTGGTGGCGATAAAGTCGCGCGGTTTAATACCGCTGTGTGGATGGATCGCATCGGTGCGATAGATCCCGCAGAGGGATTTGGCTTGCGCGATCACCTTGATGCCGGACTGGAACAAAATGCCAATTTGATCCAGATCGTGGTTTACGATTTACCAAATCGCGATTGCCATGCGCTCGCTTCCAACGGTGAATTAACGCAAGGGCCGGAAGGTACGCTGCGTTATCGCACCGAATATATCGATGTGATCGCGGATATTTTTTCCGACAGCAAATACCGCAACCTGCGCATCGTTGCGATTATTGAACCTGACTCGCTACCCAACCTCGTCACCAATTTGAGCGATGCCGATTGCCAATTGGCGACGGATGCAACCCATGGTTATGTGGCGAATACACGCTACACATTGAGTAAGTTGTCGGAAATTCCGAACGTATACAGCTACGTCGATATCGGCCATTCCGGTTGGCTGGGTTGGGATGACAATTTCGGCAAGGCAATTACGCTGATTGGTGATGCCATTAAAGGTACCACTGCTGGTGTTAATGCCATCGCCGGTTTTGTTTCCAACACAGCGGGTTACACACCGACTCACGAGCCCTTCCTCGATTCACTCGCCAACAGTGCATTCCCCGGCAGCGGTGGCGGTACGCAAGTGCGACAAGCCAGCTTCTATGAATGGAACCCCTACTTCAGCGAAGTGGCCTTTGTGCAGGCCTGGCGTACGCGCATGATTGCCGCCGGTTTCCCGGCCAGCATCGGGATGTTGGTGGATACCTCACGCAATGGTTGGGGCGGAGCCACGCGCCCGACGGCACAATCCACCAGCACCGTGCTCGATACGTTTGTGAATGAATCGCGCGTAGACCGTCGTATCCATCGCGGTAATTGGTGCAACCAACCAGGTGGTATTGGCGAGCGTCCGCAAGCGACTCCAGCAGCGGGTGTTGATGCTTACGTGTGGGTAAAACCACCGGGTGAATCAGACGGTGCTTCGTCGCTGGAGCTGTCATTTGACCCACTTGATCCCGCCAAAGGGTTTGACCGCATGTGCGACCCCACTTACGGGCGCAGCGAAGGCAATAGCGCCAATGTTGGCACTGGCGCATTAGCCAACGCTCCAGTTGCTGGGCGCTGGTTCCCGGAAGCATTCCAGTTGCTGGTGCAAAATGCCTATCCCGCATTGGCCGATGTTCCACCTTCAAGCTCTTCATCTGCGAGCTCGACACCTGAATCAAGTAGCTCGGTTGCGTCCAGCTCTGTTGAATCAAGCAGCAGCTCTTCAGAAATAATTATCGCCAGCAGCTCGATTGCTTCGAGTTCAGATGAATCAAGCTCTGCGATTTTCAGTTCAGAAGCATCAAGTTCAGTTGCCAGTTCGGAGGACCGTTCGAGCGCGCCCTCATCCGCACAAAGTTCATCAAGCAATGCCAACGAAGCCCCGGTCGCGAATCTGACCGTCACTACCACCGGCTCGACCATTCATATCAATGGCCGCGCGTCGGTTGATGCTGAAGGTGATGAGCTGACGTACCTTGTCGATTTTGGTGATGGCAGCAGCATCCAATATCCCGAGGCATGGCATACCTATGCGGCCAGCGGCAGCTATACGGTAACGCTCACGGTGTCGGATGGTACAAACACTACCAGTGCGAGTGAAACCATAGAGGCAGAAGTGGCTGCCGGAAATCGGGCTCCCATTGCCCGCTTTAGCGCTGCGCGCAGCGGCTTGAATATTGTCGCCTTCGGTTCAACCTCGTTTGATACAGACGGCGATGAACTGACTTACCTGTGGGATTTTGGCAGCGGCGATGCACCCGGCACTAGCACGCAGGTATTTAATGATTGCGAAGCGGAAACCTCGGTTGCCACACCACGCCTGATTACCCTCACCGTATTCGACGGGGAATTGGCCGATACACAACAAGTCAGTTTTGATCAGCCCTGTGGTGTATTTGAGCAAAAAACCACAACGGCGGAGTTCACCTGGCAAGTGCAGGACAATACGGTGTATGTCGATGGCCGCGACTCGATCAATGCTGTTTATCTGGCGTGGGATTTTGGCGACGGTGGCGATGCTTCCGGCCTGATTAATTCCCACACTTACACAGCGCCTGGCACCTACTCCGTCACCTTGACGGCCTACGGTCCCGATATGCCTGACACTCAGACGATAGAAATTACTGTAGGAGAAACCGCGAGCAGTTCATCATCCAGCGCAACGGAATCTTCATCATCATCGTCTATCGACAGTAGCAGCTCGTCATCGCTCAGCTCATCAAGTGCATCAAGTTCTGTTGTAACAGAACCTAACACCTACATAGCACCCAGAGCCCAAACTGCGCCGGAAATTGACGGCACTGTTGACGCTGTATGGGAGCAAGCAAGCTGGGCGCCGATCAATGTGTTCTGGCTGGGCACGCAATCCAACCCAACCGCAGAGGATTACACCGGTCAATACAAAGCACTGTGGGATGAAAATTATCTCTATTTGCTGTTTGATGTTACCGACGAGCGCCTCTACGACAATACGCGTTCCGCATTGGATGCGTACTGGGAAGATGACACCGTGGAAATTTTTATCGACGAAAATAAAAACGGTGGCCAACATCAATACAACGCCTCTGCCTGGGCGTATCACATCAGCACCTATGGTGACGTAGTGGATTACACCACCTCCGGCCCCAAATTGCTGAATGATCACATTGATGTGCGGTTAGTGAGCATGGGAGATAAACACCTGTGGGAAATGCGCGTGCGGATTTACGGTGAAGGCTATTCAGATTCACAAGCCAACACCCCGCTTATTCTCACGGCCGATAAAGAGCTGGGCTTCTCAGCCAGCTACATCGACAACGACGGCGGCCAACAACGCGAAAGCATGATGGGTTCAGTGGATACTGAAGGCCATAGAAATAATCAGGGATATATTAATGCAGACGCATTTGGCACCCTGAAGCTTGTCGAATAATGTGTGTTTGATTATGAAGTGAAAAAACCGCCTTTCGGGGCGGTTTTTTTATTGGGGGAATTATTTCAGCCATAAGCAGCCGTGGGTGACCACCAAAATAACTCAGCCAACTGCGCTAAATCCGCACACGAATGTTGATGGTGAAAATCGCTTGATTAGGTGTTTGATGCATAAATGGCAGTTAATCCTATGACAAGAAAAAAGATCCAGGATAAATGTTTTCCTTTTGAACCCAGTAACGCAATAACAAAATGAATTAAAAATGTAACACCAATTATATTACCGACCAGGTCGTTACTTTTTTCCGTTTGAGCAAGATGAAACAATATAGCGGCAAACCCCCACCAAGCCACGGTTGTCACATGCCATGCAAAGCGTAAGGTATTTTTTGTGAATTCATCACCACCGAATAATTTTGGTAAATCGTCGCGGCGGAAGAGACGAATGAGAATGTAGCGTTCGCCCAGATAAGAATGCGCGGTGCCTATTATCACAAGTAAAAAGGATGCTATGTAATACACGTTTACTGCCTCACCAAGTGATATTCAATCAGAATCAAACCGCCCTCGAACGATTGTACGCTAGCAAGCGACATCTGGCGTAAACCCAGGTCTGGCGGGGAAAAGGATCGGCCACTTCCCAGCAATACCGGAAGCATGCGCAAACGCAGCACGTCCACTTCGCCAGCACGCATTAAGGCGTCGCTCAGCGTCAGGCTGCCCCAAATGATCAAATCGCCAGTGAATCGTTGGCGCAATCCGCGCACTGCGGCTACACCATCACCTGTGAGAATCTCCGCCGAGTCACTATCACCCCAAGGGGCAGATTCCAGTGTGGATGAAACCACAAACTTGGGAAGTTCACGGATCGGAACCGCAACCGGTTCGGCCACCGGATCGGCGGATGGCCAATAGTCGGCGAACATACGATAAGTTTTTGCGCCAAGGACAATAGCTGCAACACCGGACAACATACGCAACTGCTCGGTATCGACTTCGTTGATCCAATCCGCATTGACGAAAAAACCAATGCCACCGTCCGCATCTTCGGCATACCCGTCTGCGCTGACAATCTGCTCTACGATTACGTTGCCCATACAATTCTCCTTCGTTGTTACCCGGAATCGGGAAAAAGTGAATTCAATTACGTGTTTGCTAAAGATAGTCGAATGGGGGATTCGTTAATCGACATTTACTGGAAAAATGGATTGAAAAATTACACCGAAGATGAAATAAATGACTTTCTGAATTTGTAAGATATCAGATGCTACAGAAAAATTTTCGCTCAAAAATTATTTCAGCCGGTGCTATGCGACCCGCATTACATCAGAATGCACTGTTCGATCATTTTGGAAGCCGCCGCAAAACCATCTGATTTTCCCCCGCATTAAACTTCATGTAAGAACCGTCATCATCGCGCATAAACTCAATAGTTGCGTTCATTCCATAGGCATAAAATTTAGTAGGCGAATCCGCAAGAAAACGGATTTCCAGGCCATTAGATTGTTTTGCTGAAAACCCATTTAGAGAAGGAGTCAGGTCGATAGTAAAATCACCATTTAAGCCATAGACTCCAGCGTGTTGGGAAAGTGTAGCGCCTGATATTTCATAGGGAGTGCGCGCAAAAACAAATTTCAAACCATAGGTGAGGTTGATCGGCTCAACGCTTGAGTGCCCTATATCTTCTATCAAACGGAACTCCACTTTGATATCGCTCAGCCCGGCATTCGTGATCGCATTAGCCATACTTTCAGATCGCACTTTGCAATAATCCAGTAGCCCACAACCGATAAATAAACGTATCGATCCGCTCGGTGGATTTTTCACTATTTTTTGTAGTTTTTGTTGGATGAATCGATCTGAAACCGCCCATAGAGCCGGGGCTGAGGCAACGTATTTGTTAAATAAATGAGGACGTTCAAGTAACGCATAGCTTACAAACAAACCAGCTAGCGAGCTGCCAGCAATTGTTCGGCTCTCAGCTGTACGGTATTGTTTATCGATATAGGGAATCAGTTCGCGCTCTAATGCATTTAGAAATTTATCGGCGCCACCCGACCCTTTCCACTGAGCGAACACTTCAGGTGTGAAGTCGCGTTGGCGCAGCAGAATAGGATCTGCATCTTTACCTCCCCACGCTATACCTACAACGATTACTTCCGGAAGAAACCCGTCTACCCCAAGCTTGCCGGCTATAGCTTCGGCCATCGCGAAGTTCCATTGACCGTCGAGCACATAGATGACCGGATAATTCGCGTCTGGCGATTCGGCGTAGCTGGAGGGCAACGCAACAATCAATTCATAAGATTCATTTACGATTTCCGACCGAACCGTATGCATTTCGGTTCCTGGAATTTGATATGCCGTGGGATGGGCCTTGTTAATTCCTTCAGCCAATATGGGAAACGAGAATGCCAGAATTGTTAATAGCGTTATTTTTCTTATCATTCCGTAGTACTCATGGGTAAGTTGAATGTGATGCCTACTGTGCACCACATGATATTCGATCACAATCAAACCGCCCGCGCCACCTCGCCAGCACGCCAGCACGCCAGCACGCCAGCACGCATTAAAGCGTCGCTCAAAGTCAGGCTGCCATATACCATCAAATTGCCAACGAATCGTTGGCGCAATGCACTAACTGCGGTCACACCATCTCCCTTGAGAATTTCAATCGAATCCGTGTTGTCTGGAATCTAAAAAAGAGTTCGATTAAGTGTTTTCTAAAGATAGGCGAATGGGGGATTCGTTAATCGACTGTTACTGAAATAAAAATTAATTAAAAGCTTATATCCTTTAATAAGGAGCTAGCCGGAATAAGTTTGGGTCTATTAAGAATGAGTGCTTTCTACATTTTAAAAAAGTAATTAATTTCGCCTAAACACACATAATGAACGTGCTGTTCTCATTCTATGGTGAATGTTTTTAGAAAACTACCAAATGAATATATACCGTGCTAGGGTGATTTTGAGGTTTAACTAGCCTCAAGGAAAATACTTGAATACTCAAAAAAATTCCGTACAGATTTATCTGTGCGATAAATTTTATTTAATCATTTTTTTAATTAGGATAATAATATGCAATTAGTTAAGTTTCGGTTACTCAGCCTCTTGGGAAGCGCATTGTTTTTTGGTTGCGTGAATTTTGCAACAGCAGCCTACCCCAATCTCACCGGCCCAAGTTACGATTATGATGGCAGCTTTCAGTTGTCGCCCTCCTTACCTGACAGCCCCTACTTTTTAAATGATATCTGGATGAAAAAAGATAACGGCTCATGGCAGCCACTGCATGTGGGCTATCGTGATTATGCGGTTAACGTAGACCTCAGTGCGGCTGGAAGTTATGAATTTAAAACCAGATGGAGTAATCCCAGCTCACAACCGGCCACATATACTGGGTTTAGTAATAGTATTCTGGTCACAGTGTATGCTGTAGACCCGCCAGGTATGGCGTCAATAAGCGTTCCGGCCAGCGATACCGATGGTAATTATGTTGTGTCCTGGGGCAAGGTGGCTCGCGCTGACAAATACAAATTGGAGCGCTCTGTTAACAACGGCGGCTGGTACCTTGTACAATCAAATTCGACTACCAGTTATACGGCGTCCAGTCAGGCAGCAGGCATTTATAGCTATAGACTTACTGCTTGCAATGTTACCGGTTGTGGAGCAGTTTCTAATATCAGCAGCATAACCGTGACCAACACAAACACACCAGTACCTGTCGCGCCCTCGCCTACCAAAGTACCAAACGTAACCGTGATTACTTGGCCCGCTGTACCAAACGCGAGTTATTACGAAACCGACATGTATCAATCAGGTTGGGTTCGTATCTCATCAAATCCAGGTACAAGCGTATGGTTGGGCGGCTACACTGCGACGCAATTCCGTGTTCGCGCATGTAATGTCAACGCAGCATGCAGTGATTACGGTTATGTGTGGTAACACAATTTAGATATAGACAAAGCATTGAAACTAATCACTCTTAATTAGTTTTAAAAAAAGCAGATGCATGAAAATAAAGTGCATCTGCTTTCGACTATATAAATTCGCGCAAAGCAAATCGCGAAGCCTTATCAACCAACGAAAATATGCGATCAATATCGCTTTTACTGTGCTGCGGTTTATGCCCATCCAATTTAATAATCTGGCAATTGCACTGATCCATCGCCTTAAAAAACTGTTTATAAAGCTCAGCATTATTTAATTGCTTACCATTACTCGCAAGATACTCCCGCTCTTCCAAACCATTACGCCGCGCCAGCAAACCCAGCGTGTTTTGTGAATCGCTATAAACAGCCACTCGAATCGTTTTTTCCGCGTGCAACAAAAGTGCATCATCCATAGCCCACAACAAGGTTTGCAGCTCCAATGTTGTTGATGAGGTATTTTCAAACTGTTTTATTTTCACTTTTGATTTTAAATCGGTAAGCGACGACTCCATGCTATGAACCGCAAGATAAGCACCAAAACCGATGCGAGTTTTGGCATCTACGCTGCCGTCTGTGAATAGCATTAAGTCAAACAATAAAATCACCTGTTGTGGGGCAGTTTTTGGCCAGCTGTATCACTATTTTTATTTGTCTCCACAAAAGTAGGATCAGAGATGGTATCGCTTGCAAAAATCGAAAGTGAAATTGATATCGCACTTAAAACAGTCCGCGTGTTTTGTGAGAAATATTTGCGTATTGCAAACCTGATGTTACTGCCGATGCAATTCTTTCCCCATAAGGCAGTAGCTTTTCAAATTGACGCAATCAGGTTTTTGCTCCGCTATCGGTGAGTGGGCCCGCTTCAGATTTTTGCTCACCTGATTCTGCCGCGCGCATCGACGCTGTGAGTGGCTCGGGCATTGAACGGAAATTAAAATCGACCTGTGGATATGGAATGGAAATACCCGCTTCCTTGAGACTGGCTAGCATCCGCGCGAGTAAATCCCCGCGCACGTTCATCCAGAAATTTATGTCGTTCGTCCAGACCCGTGCGACAAAGTTCAAAGCACTCTCACCATAGCCAGTCATCAACACTACCGGCTCCGGATACGCCGACACACCGGGTGTGCTTCGCGCAACATTACCCAACAGCTCCAATACTTTGGCGGGGTCGGACCCATAGGCCACGCCCACCGGAATTTCAATGCGCCGGGCATGATCGAACATGGTCCAGTTGGTGAGGTTGCTACTTAATAGGGAACCATTGGGCACCACCACATCGGCACCGTCGAAGGTGCGGAGGATGGTAGCGCGCAGGCCTATCTCGCGTACTGTGCCGGATATTCCTGCGGTATCAATAATGTCGCCGGGCTGGATTGGCCGCTCGAACATTAACACCATACCCGACACAAAATTATTCACCACATTTTGCAAACCAAAACCTATACCAACACCCAGCGCCCCGAACACCAGCGTTAGTTGGCTGACTTTGAAACCTGCTGCCGAGAGTGCCACCAACAATCCCAGCATTAACAAACCGTAATAACTCAATGAGGCAATACTGTTCCCTACTCCGCGCGGCAGGTTTGTATGCCCCGGCAATTCGTCCATCAATAATTTGCGCACGGCTTTTGCCACCCACACGGCCAGCCACACTGAGAGCAGAAATACCAACACATCACTGACGTGGATCGACACTTCCCCTGCCTCGATACCGAACGCAAGCACTGTGGTGGTGGCTTCTTGCAGGGGCCGCAAAATACGCAAACGCTCCATGGAATAAACCAGCCAGACAATCCCCGCACCGAGCACCAACAAGCGTTTGAATAGCAATTCAAAACCCAACCTGTAGCGCTGTAGCAATTTGAATCCAGCAAGCTCCCGCTGGTCGAGCAAGGTGCGCAGGATGGTGAGGCAAGCAGATACACCCAGGTACAGCAATAAACCCATGTAAGTGCTGTCGATAATGCCGCTGGTGAGCCTCTCCGCCAGAGATACATTGCCAAAGATATTGCAGCCAGCGGCGATGAGAAGAATCACCAACACCACCCGGCCAATAAACTTTGTTACACCCCGGCCTACCACTTGCCGCCCTGATTGGGGTTGCGGCTGTAGTTGCGGTGATATTGGGGATGGTAATTCCGCCGCCGCAAAGCGATGCAGCATCGCGAATATTAAACCCACGGCCAAGCCATTTAATACCAAGAGGAACTGACGGTAGAATCTGGTATCGCCAACGAACACCAGACCGGTGCGGTCGAGCAAGTACAAAGCTACCGCGAGATAAGGCCAAACACCCAATGCGTGCAGCGTGCCCAATGGCAGCAAACGCAGAACCGGCACCAGTCCGAAAAGCAGTGCAATTTCTTGGACAAGGGTTGGCGCGTCCGGCTCCAACAACAGCAGGAATAGCATGGAGAGGAGCAGCCAGGTAGAAACCGGACGGCTCAAGCCATGCTTGGGACGAACAGCTGCACCGGCCTCGCCCTGCTGCCTTGAGCGCAGCGCTAACCAGAAGATGAGCGGTATTAGCAGGATCTGCACAATCCGCCGCGCCTGATAATTGCCGGTGCCCGCCGCTTCATAATCAAGCGCAAATTGCACTTCAATTTCCATCCCACTACGCATCGCCGCAAGGGATGTCCCGGTATCTACACGCGGCCCAAGCCCGTGCCACATCGGCGGTGCATCAACCTGAAACAATCTACGGTCAATATCATTGATCACCGCATCAACTTCATTGCTACCCAGCTGGATCTGCGCCCGGATTTCACTCGCGCGCTGCCGTAAATCAAATTGCTCTGCGAGCGCGGCGGCGAGTGCCGTTTCAGTAGCATCAAACTGCGTCAGCATGGTTTCCACATGGGTAGACACTTCACTGGGCAATGCATTAATCAAACCTGCGGCACGCGTGGCGGACCAGGAGAGCCGATCCTGCGCAAGCCGTAATGCGCTGTCGGAATAAGGTGCGAGTAAATAATTGGCCTCTTCCTCCCACCGATCCAACAGTCTGGTATCGAATTTCAAATGCCGCGACAGGCTTTCCAAGCGCATGATGGGAAGTTCGCGCAACGCAAATTTGCTCGTAGTAGCCAACTGGGTATCGACTTGCGCGGCGATCTCGTCCAATTTTTTCCGCAGGTGAATGACCGGATCAGGAGCACTCAGTAACTTCTTCGCCAGCTCCAGGCGTTTTTGTTCCGCATAGGTATGATTCAGGATGTCCTGCATAGCGATAGGCGTAACGGTTTTCTCCGGTGCAGAAGCCGCAGGCTGTATCGGGGTGGCGGGAGCTTGCGCGTTAGCCCCTGCAACGAAACACATCCAGATCGCCGGGAGCATTATCAAAAGGGGATTAAATTTCAGAAGATACATCGAACATTCCATATCGTAGAAGGTGCTTTTTGGTAATACCAAGCTTGGCCTAGGCGTTAGAATTTGCAAGGGGGGATGTTATGGCGTCACCACTTTAGGCCGCATGAAGACAGACATAAATTTGAGGTGAAAATATATACGCTACAACTGCCCGAAAATATCATTCCTTAACGACTCAACCATTTTTATATCAACCCCTGCAACTGAACCATAAACAAATGTTTGCCCCTTAATACTGGTGCAATGAATACCAGTGCGGTTTTCATTGAGGTTGGCATAAAAATACGTCTCTGCTGGATAAACAGACTTGGTTGCATTTGTGAAGCCTATCGAGATCAGCGTCGCTTCGACTTTCTTTGTGCAGGCAGCAACATCACCAACAAGCAATTTGTTGCCAGTCCATAATTGAATGGTTTGTTTATTATTCTCTTCAAGAGAAGGTTTAGTTGACTTGGAATTCGCGGGTAGGTATTCAATAAATTTACCACTTTTGAAGCTGGCTCTCATACCACAAGAATCTCGACATTGACCTATAAATTGTGCATTTAGACTTTCCTCACCGAAGATAACATTCAGAGTGCAATCACCTCTGGAAGCAGAAAAGCCCTCTTCGGTTTTTGATAATGTTAACGGCCACCAGCAAGTATGGTAATTACTGCCCACTGCTGTTGCATCTACTTTGTAGGAGCCATCATTATTAGGGCACAACCGCAGTTTTGTTTGATCATAATGATACTCTTTATATCCTGACTCGCACTCGGCCTGAACACTTGGTTCATCTGCAAAAGATAAAACAGAAGCAAATAGAAAATACAGCCCCAAAAATTTTCTCATCATTGATTCCTTTTTAAATGTGAATATATTTTTTAATGCTTATTGTATATGCATTAAAAAAACGGATAGCGGCTATCGGCCATTTGCGGAAGTAGATAAAGCCGCGCCCGCAATCTAAAGCGGACATTCAATATTAAAACCCATTCAACTTAATAGTTATAAAATGCGCGAGGATTTACAACGGAGTATTTTTTAAAAGAATCCGGCTACTTATATTGATAAACAATATTTTCGCCGGATCGTGTGTCCAAACGTTTAACTTCCGACTGCGATCATGAATGGGCTTTGTTCAGCATGCGTAGATCGATAACGAGTATCCACGCCAGATTCAGAAACAAACGACGCCATTGCCTGAATCAATGCATCATTACTACTTACATACTTAACACTCTCGTAATCAGTTTTTAGTCTAATAACTTCCGCCCCAATGACAGCGGGTTCATAAACGCCCTTGGTTGCATCAGCTGTAATCGTGCCCAATGTGCCGGTGTTGTTCGCATCGTTAACAACGACAGCATTGCCCGCTTCTGCAATTCCAGT
>Ga0114942_1000325_pt1 | contig 13363 bp, 9 predicted proteins | sample LowerColdCreek_FD_88674 | JGI IMG/M metagenome (GOLD analysis project Ga0114942, IMG submission 88674) | Groundwater microbial communities from Cold Creek, Nevada to study Microbial Dark Matter (Phase II) - Lower Cold Creek | ecosystem: Environmental > Aquatic > Deep subsurface > Groundwater ... | reverse complement strand
TGAGGTCGTCGATGAACTGCATCGGGCCGCGCTTGCCGTCTTCTTCGGGCTTGAAGGCAGCGTCAGGCCGCGTGTTCTTCAGCATCGCCAAGTAGTGCAGCGGGATGTCCGGGCGGCTCCAGGCGTCGGGGGCAGGGCTCAAGTCGTCGGTGTTGGTCTCGCCGGGCACCTTGAACACGGTGACGGTGATCTTGTTCGGCACTTCGGGCCGCGTGGTGAACCACTCGGCGTTGGCCCAGCTCTGCATCACGTCTTTGGCGTGGGCGTTGCCCGCCTTGGCCTTGTCGGCCACGTCGTTGAAGAAGTCGAACATCAAGAGCGTCTTCTTCAGGCCTGCGGCGGCGACGCTGGCGACCTCGGTGTCGTCCAGCAGCTCGATCAGCGGGTGCACGTTGTAGCCGCCCACCATGGTGCCCAGCAGCTCGGTGGCCTTGGCCTTGCTGATCAGGCCCACGCTCAAGTCGCCGTGTGCGACGGCGGCCAGGAAGCTGGCCTTGACCTTGGCGGCGTCGTCCACGCCCGGGGGCACCCGGTGGGTCAGCAGGTCCAGCAGGAACGCGTCTTCGCCCGCGGGCGGGTTCTTGATCAGCTCGATCAGCTCGGCCACTTGCTTGGCGTCCAGCGGCAGGGGCGGGATGCCAAGGGCGGCGCGCTCAGTGGCGTGTTGTCGGTAGGCTTGCAGCATGGGTGGGCTCCAGGGTGGGTGAAGAGATGGGCCTCAGTCCTTGGGGACGATGAGCTTGAGGCCCTTGAAGTAATCGCGGAAGAAGACGGCGTCGCGGGTGATCAGGCCCTGGCATTGCAGCAGGGCGTGCGCGCCGATGAGGAAATCGGCCACCACGCGCTCGTGGCGGCCACCGCGCTCGCGAAAGCGGCGCTGCATGTGGCCGGCGCGCACGGCGGCCAATTCTTGGGTGGGTTCGAAGCGGATGCCGAACTCGGCCAGGGCTTCCATGGCGGTGTCGCGGGTGTCGAGCATGGCCTGCACCTCGGTGACGACGGCGTCGCACACCACCACCTCGCCTTGCGACAGGGCCTGCGCCAGCGCGCGGGCCGAGGCGTCGCCATGCGCCGGGTCGTCGGTCAAGACGTCCAGCAGCACCGAGGCGTCGACGGCAATCACGCGGCGGGGTCCAGCGGGTCGCCCGGCGCGCGGCCGCGGTGGGCGCGCAGCGCGTCGTCGGTGCTGGTGAAGCCGTCGGCCAGCTTGAAGCGGCCCTTGAGGCGGCTCAGCGCGTCGTCCACGTTCTTGCGCAGGACGATGCGGCCGCCTTCGATCTCGACCTTCAGCACCGTGCCCTTGGTCAGGCCCAGTGCGTCGCGCACGGCCTTGGGCAGGGTGATTTGGCCGCGTTCGGCCACGGTGGCTTCCATGGGGGGCTACAGCAGATGAACCGGGTATGCGTCAGAAAGTATGCATCGATCATACATACTTGAGTGGCGCCAGTCTGGGGCCGGTGCTCGGCTAAGCTGCCCGTCAACGCAAGGGAGGCGGGTGATGCGGCTGAGGGCTGGGCTGTGCGCGGGCGCGATGGGGCTGGTGGCGTGGTGCGCCCAGGCCGGGCCGGTGGCCGAGCGGGTGCAGCAGGCCAAGGCCATGAAGGTGTGCATCTGGCCCGACTACTACGGCGTGAGCTACCGCGACCCCAAGACCGAGCAGCTCACCGGCATCGACATCGCGCTGGCCCAAGAGCTGGCCCGGGACCTGCGCGTGAAGCTGACCTGGGTCGATTCGTCGTTCCCCAAGTTGGTCGACGACTTGCTCAACGACCGCTGCGACGTGGCCATGTTCGCCGTGGGCGTGCTGCCGCAGCGCGCGCAGCACCTGCGCTTCAGCGAGCCCTACCTGCAAAGCGACATCTATGGCGTCACCACCCGCAGCACGCGGCACATCCAGCGCTGGGCCGACATCGACCAGCCTGGCAATTTGGTGGGCGTGCAGGCCGGCACCTTCATGGAGCCCGTGATGCGCGAGCGCTTGAAGCGGGCGCAGATGGTGGTGGTCAAGCCGCCCCAGACCCGCGAGCAAGAGCTGGAGTCCGGGCGTTTGGACGTGTTCATGACCGACTATCCCTACAGCCGGCGCCTGCTGGACACGGCCGACTGGGCCCGTTTGGTGCCGCCGGACCGGCCCTTTCACGTGCTGCCCTACGCCTACGCCGTGAAGCCGGGCGACGACGACTGGCTGCACACGCTGAACGCCTTCGTGCGGCGCATCAAGGCGGACGGCCGCCTGCAAGCGGCGGCGCAACGAGCGGGGTTGGGGGCCATCGTTCTTGCGCGCTGACACCCCGCAGGACACCGTGCTGGAAAGCGCCCTGGACGCCGGCCCCGACGAGCGCCTGCCCGTGTGGTGGGGGCCGCGTTGGGTGCTGGGCACGGTGCTGGCCGTGGCGCTGCTGCTGACCGCGTTAACGGCCTGGTTTTTGGCCTACGAACGCCAAGAGCGGCGCGCCCTGGCGCTGCACAACGCGGCCTTGCACGCCCGGCTGCTGACGGACCTGGTGGACCGGGGCTTTGACACGGTGCAGGTCACCCTGCGCTCGGTGGCCGAAGGGCTGGACCCCTCTGGCGTGTGGGAGGGCGATTCGCAGCGCCTGACCCAGGCGGTGCGCAGCTTGTCGTTTTTGCGCAGCCTGCACGTGGTGGACGGCGACGGCCGCGTGCTGGCCAGCTCCAACGAGGCCCTGCTCGGCCAGCGCATCGATGCCTCGGCCCTGGGCCCAGCGCCCACCGCCGGGCGCTGGCGCGTGCCGGCGGTGCTGGCGGGCCGCGACTTGCTGGACGCCCGGCCGTTGAACGCCGAGCCGGCACGGCGCTTGGTGGTGCCGGTGGTCATGGCCTTGGCCCCGGCCGAGGTGCCCGCGGGAGGGCGCGGCAACGGCACCCGGCTGGTGGCCGTGGTGAACCCCGATCACTTCGCCACGCAGTTCGAACTGCTGTTGAAAGAGACGCCGCTCAGCGCGGCGCTGATGCAGATCGACCTGCGCGTGCTGGCCAGCACGGAGGCATTGGCCCTGCCACTGGGCCTGGTGCCGCCATCGCCGCAGGCTTTGCACTCGGCCTTGTTGACCAAGCCCTACGACCAGCGCCTGGCACAGGGCCTGACGGGGCGCGCGTCGGTGTTCGCCCACCGCAGCTCTCGCTTGGCGCCTTGGGTGGTGGCGGTGGAGACGCCCCTGGCCGCGGTGGACGCCGCCTTCCACACCTTGGCCACCCAAACCCTCGCGGCCTGGCTGGTGGGCATGGGCCTGTTGGGCGCCGTGGCGGGCTTCGGTCTGCACAGCCTGCGGGCCTTCGAGCGGCAGCGACTGGCCCGCCTGGCGGCGCGGCGCGACCTGCAGCGCCAGCACGTGCTGACGGCCAATTTGATCGACGCGAGCGCCACCGCGCTGTACGCCAAAGACGCCCAAGGGCGCCTGCTGATGGCCAACCAGGCCTGGGGCCAGCTGGCGGGTGGCGACGCGATGCGCGGCCAGCCGCTGCCGGCGTCGGCCTGGCTGGCCGATCCGTCGTCGCCCGACCGGCCCGATGCCGACTTGCTGGCCCGGGGCGGCCTGGAGACGTTTGAAGTGCGCCTTGACACGCCCGCAGGGGCGCGCGACATGCTCGTCAGCAAGGCGGCGGTGCGCGACGAGCAGGGCGAGGTGGTGGCCCTGGTGGGCAGCTTGACCGACGTGAGCGCGCTGCGAGAGGCCGAGCGCCGCAGCCGCGAGGCCGCCGTGGCGGCGCAGCAAGCCAATGCCGCCAAGACCGCCTTCGTGGCCAACATGAGCCACGAGCTGCGCACGCCCCTGCAGAGCATCTTGGGGTTCTCGGAGATTGGGCTGAAGCGCTGCGGCGACATCGGGCCCGCGCACACCTACTTCCAGCGCGTGAACGACGCCGGCCAGCACATGCTGACCCTGGTGGAAGACCTGCTGACCTTGGCCAAGCCCGAGCTGCAGGACCTGCCCTTGACCCTGGTCGACCTGGGGCTGGCGCCCCTGGTGGCCGAGGTGCTGGAGCAGCTGGCCGTGCAGGCGCAGCGCAAAGGCATTCACCTGCAGGCCGACCTGCCCGACGCCAGCCCGCGCGCCCGGGTGGAACGGCGGGGCTTTCAGCAGGTGGTGCGCAACCTGGTGGCCAATGCGCTGCGCTTTGCGCCCGAGGGCAGCGTGGTGGAGGTGGCGCTGCGCGCCGACGGCCCGTGCTGCCGCTTGACCGTGAGCGACCGGGGCCCCGGCATCCCGGCCGATGAGCTGGAGGCGGTTTTTGCGCCCTTCGTGCAGAGCAGCAGCACGCAAACCCAGGCAGGGGGCACGGGCTTGGGCCTGGCCATTTGCCGCCGTTTTGTGGTCGCCTTCGGGGGCCAGGTGTGGGCCGAGAGCCGGTCCGGCGGGGGCGTTGTGTTCGTGGTGTCGCTGCCGCGCCTGTGACGCAGGTTCAGCGCAGCACGCGCTGGATGACGTCCAACAACTCCAAGGGGCTGAAAGGCTTGGTGAGGTAGGCGTCGGCGCCGGCTTCGAGGCCCGCCGCGCGGTCGGCGTCTTGGGTCTTGGCCGACAGGATGATGAGCTTGGTGTCGTGCAAATCCGGGTGGGCGCGCACGCGCCGGCACAGGGCCACGCCGTCCATGCCGTCGGGCATCATCACGTCGGTCAGGATGAGGGCAGGGCGGTGCAGTTCGGCCGCACGCAAGCCGGCCACGCCGGTGCCGGCTTCGACGATGCGGTAGTCGTCGAACTCCAGCGTGATGCGAATCAACTCGCGGATCTCGGCGTGGTCTTCGACGATCAAAACGGTGCGCATGGCAGGCTCTGTGCTCAAGCAAGGGGTCGATCGATGATGCCCGAAGCCGCGGCGGGTGTGCGCCTGGCCTGGATCAGCGCTGCGGCAATTGACACGGCGATCTCGGCCGGCGTGCGCGAGCCGATGTCCAGCCCCACCGGCCCTTGCAAGCGCGCCACGGCAGGGGCGGGCACGTCCAGGGCCTGCAGGCGCTCGCGCCGCTTGGTTGTGGTGCTGGGGGAGCCGATGGCGCCCACGTAGAACGCGGCGGTGGGCAGGGCTTCCATCAGCGCCAAGTCGTCGACCTTCGGGTCGTGCGACACCGCCACGAGCGCGGTGCGCGCGTCCGGGCGCAGGCGGCGGACCCAGTCGTCAGGCTGTTCGCGGCTGAGCAAGGCGCCCGGCACGGTCCAGCCCTCGGCGTACTCGGGGCGCGGGTCGCACACCAGCACCGCGAAATCCAGGGTCATCAGCAGCGGGGCCAGGTAGCGGCCCAACTCGGCGGCGCCGACGATCAAGGCGCGGTAGTGCGGCCCCAGGGGCACGCTGAAGCCGAGGAGGTCCTCCTCGAAGCCCCAGTCGGCCGGGGTGTCGGTCAGCGTGGACGCGCCGTCGCTCCAGCGGACGTGGCGCCGCACGGTGCGCTGGGCTTCGATGGCCGCCACCGCCTGCGCCACCACCTCGGCGTTCCAGTGCGGCTCCAGCGCCACGCGCAGGGTGTTGTTGCAAGGCAAGCGGTAGCGGGCTTGCTCGGGGGCGTTGGCGCCGAACACGCGCACCACGGGCGCGGCGCCGGCCTGCGTCCACTGGCCTTGCGCCACTTCGTGCACGAGGTCGTCTTCGACGCAGCCGCCCGACACCGAGCCCACCACCCAGCCGTCGTCGCGGATGGCGGCCATCGAGCCGGGTGGGCGCGGGCTGCCGCCGAAGGTGCCGAGCACGGTGGCCAGCACCACCGCATGACCCTGCGCCCGCCAAGCCAGCGCGGTGCTGAGCACTTCGTGGTCGTTGCCGCGTGTGTGCATGGACGAAACCTTGGGTGGGTGCTGACGGGGGCGCATTGTCAGCGCACCTCGGGCTTGCCCCAGGTGGGCGGGGCTTGCCGCCAAGTACTGTATGGATATACAGTTGTTGCCAGTGATTGCCAGTTGCTGCAACTGGTTCAGTCAACCCCTAACTTGGAAGTCCGCCATGACCAAACACGCCTACCGACTGGTGTACCGCCCCGAACCCGACCGCCTGCCGCGCTGGGTGGCGCGCCTGCTGCTCTGGTTCTGAGCGCTGCACGCGCCAGCACTCATCGCACGCAGTTGCGGCCCTCGGCCTTGGCGCGGTACAGCGCGTCGTCGGCGGCGGTGAACAGGCTCAGCGGGCTGGCCGTGCCTTCGGGCACCCAAGCGGCCACGCCCACGCTCAGCGTGACCACGGGGCCCACCGGTGAGGCCGGGTGCGGCAAGGCCCGCTGCTCGCAGGCCGCGCGCAAGCGCTCGGCAAAGGCCTGCGCGCCGGTCAGGTCCATGCCAGGAATCAACAGCACGAACTCTTCGCCCCCGTAGCGGGCGGCCAAGTCGCCGGCACGGCCCGCCGTGTCGCGGATGACCTGGGCCACGGCGCGCAGGCAATCGTCGCCGGCGGCATGGCCCACGGTGTCGTTGTAGGCCTTGAAGGCGTCGATGTCGGCCAACACCAGGGCCAGCGGCACGCCCTCGCGGGCGGTGCGCCGCCATTCCAGCGCCAGCTGCTCGTCAAACCGGCGGCGGTTGGCCAGGCCGGTGAGGGCGTCGGAAAACGACAGCGCCTGCAGGTGCTCGTTCGCTTGGCGCAGGGTTTCGGTTTTGTCGGCCACCAGGCGTTCCAGCTCGGTCTGGCGGTGGCGCATTTGCCGCGTGCGCAGCTGGTACAGGCCCAGCAGCAAGGCGGCGCCCAGCGCCACGGCGGCCCATTGGGCCACCCGCGTTTCGTGCCAGCGCGGCGCCACGGTCACCTGCAGGGGCTCGGCCTCGCGCCACACCTGCCCGTCCACGCTGCCCGCCAGGCGGAACCGGTACTGCCCATGGGGCAGGCTGGGGAAGGTGACCTCGCGGTTGCCGCCCACCTCGATCCAATCGGGCGTCATGCCCTCCATCCAGTAGCGGAAGCGAATGCGGTCGGCGTGGCGCAAGGTGGCCGCCGCGAAGCGCAGGGTCAGCGGCGGGGCACTGCCCGGCGGCAGCACCAAGGGGCCGGTCAATGGCAGGGCTTTGCCGGCCAGGGTGGCGGCGTCCAGGCGCAGGGCCGGCGGGGCGGGCGGCGGTGGCAGCTGCGCGGGGTCGATGCGCACCAAGCCCTTGAGCGAGGGCAGCCACAGCACGCCCTGGGCGTCGATGGCACCGGCCGGCTGCAAGCCGCCGGCAAAGGTGGGCGAGCGCAGCGCGTCGCCCGGCCCGTAGCCCACGGACGTCACGCGCATGGCCTTGCCGTCGGCGAAGGCGTTCAACTCGGCCAGGCTGACGCGGTACACACCGCGGTTGCAGGTGATCCACAGCCCGCCCAGGCGGTCCTCCACGAAGACCTGGGCCAGGCCGTCCCACAGGCCATCGCTGGGGCGGATCGTGGCCAGCCGGCCGGCCTTGAGCCGGTGGATGCCCTCGCCGTTGGTGCCGACCCACAGCGCGTCGTTCGCGTCCACGTGCAGGGCCACGATCCAGTTCGACGCCAAGCCGTCCTGCCGGGTCATGCGACTGAAGCGCCCGTCGCGCCAGCGCATCAGGCCGTCGCCCGTGGTGGCGAACCACAGCGTGCCGTCGGCCTGTTCGGCCACGGCCACCACGCCTTCGGTGGGGGCGCCTTCGTCTTGCACGGGCTGGAACCGATTCCCTTCCAGGCGCGCCAGACCGGCCCGCGTGCCGACCCACAGCCGGCCTTGGCGGTCGCGGTGCATCACGCGCACGTCCACGTGCGGCAGGCCTTGGTCCACACCGTAGCGCGTCAGCCGCCCGGCTTGCCAGCGCACCAGGCCGGCGGTGTAGCTCCCCATCCAGAGGCTGCCGTCGGTGTCCTCCATCAGGGCCGACATTTCCTGCGTGGGCAAGCCGTTTTGGGGGCCGAAATGGGTCACGACGCCTTGGTGGATGCGGTCCACGCCGCCGCCAGCGCTGCTGACCCACAGGCTGCCATCGCGGGCGGCCACCACGCTGCGCGCGTTGTCGCCCAGCAGGCCCTCGGGTTGGCCCACCACGGCGAAGCTGCGGGGGCGCAGCCGGTTCAAGCCGCCGGTCCAGCTGCCCACCCACAGCGCGTCCTCGCGGTCCAGGTGCAGGGTCCAAATCTGGTCGCCCCCCAGCCCTTGCGCGCTGCTGACGCTTTGGAAGCGCCGCCCGTTCCAGCGGGCCACGCCACTGCCCCAGGTGCCCACCCACAGCGCACCGTGGCGGTCGCGGGCCAGGTAGGTCAGCTGGTCGCTGGGCAGGCCGTCGGCCTGGGTGTAGCGCCGCGTTTGGCCCTGGTGCAGGTGCACCAGGCCTGCGCCGGCGGTGGCCACCCACAGGCCGCCGTCGGGGTCGGCCAGCACGTGCCGCACCTCGCGGTGAGGAATGCCCTGGGTGGCGCCCCACAGCGCAAAGCTGCGGCCGTTCCAGGAAACCAGCCCGCCCCCGGTGGTGCCGATCCACAGCACGCCATCGCGGTCGAAGGCCAGGCTGCGCAGGCGGTTGGTGGGCAGGCCGTCTTCCACGCGGTAGGCCGTCACGCCTTGTGGCGTCCAGCGCAGCAGGCCGTTTTCGGTGGCGGCCCACACGGCGCCGTCGGGCGCCTGGGCGAAGGCCCAAACGCGCCGCCCGTCCAGCAGCTTGGCGTCGAACACCGGGCTGTAGCGGCCGGCCTGCCAACGCGCGGCGCCACCGGCATGGCCGATCCACAGCGCACCGTCGCGGTCTTCCATGAAACCGAAGATCGGTCGCTTGGCGAGGGCAGGCACGGCCGGGTCGTCGACGAGGGTGAAGCGCAGGCCGTCGAAGCGCGCCAAGCCGCCGCCGGTGCCCACCCACAGCGTGCCATCGCGGGTTTGGTGCAAGGCTTGCACGGCGCTGATGGGCAGGCCCTGGGCGTCTTGCCACCCGTCCAGCGTGTGGCCGCTCAGGATGGCGTCGGTCAGCGCCGCCGCCCGGGCCGGCGCGCCCAGCACGATGAGCGCTCCCCATGCGACCCACAGCCCCGCCCGGGCCCAGCTCAAGCAGCGCAGGCGCAAGCGGGCAACAGCGGAGGGCAGAGAGGTCCAGTCCACGGGGCGCAAGGGGTTGAGGAACGGCGGTTGGGCAGGGCGCCGCAGCGTAGCCCAACTGGCCTGTGTGAGGCCTCGGCGACCGCCCCCCAACGGGCTTGTGCTGCGCCATGCGTCACGCTGGCGCCCTGGCGCCCCGGCGCCCTGGCCCTTGGTCAGCCGCTCAGGCGGCGGTGCCCGTGGCTTCCGTCGCCGCCAGCGCCGGGAAACCGGCTTCGGCCAGCCGGTCGCGCTGCCAGCGCTCCAGGGCCTCGACGCCCAGGGGCCGGCAGCAGCCGAAGCCTTGCACGGCCTCGCAGCCCAGCGCGTCCAGCACGCGCTGCTGCTCGGGGCCCTCCACGCCCTCGGCCAAAGTGCCCAAGCCCAGCGCCCGCGCCATGGCCAGCACCGCCGCCACCATGGCCGCCGCCCGGGGCTCTTCGATGTCGCGCACGAAGCTGCGGTCGATCTTGAGCACGTCGATCGGCAGGCGGTGCAGCTGCCCCAGCGAGGAATAGCCCTCGCCGAAGTCGTCCACCGCGATGGAGATCTCGCGCTCGCGCAGGGCTTGCAGCACGGTCAGCGCGTCGGCGCCGTCGGCGCACAGGGCGGTTTCGGTGATTTCAATTTCCAGGCGCTGCCCCATCAGGGCCTGCGCGGCCAGGGCTTCGTCCACGCGCTCCACCAAGCCGCGCTGCAGGCCGCAGCCAGAGCGGTTCACCGCCACCTTGGGCACCTGCAGGCCCTGCTCGTCCCAACTGCGCAAGCAGCGCAGGGCCTCGCGCATGACCCAATCGTCCACGGCCTCGATCAGGCCGCGCTCTTCGGCAAAAGGGATGAAGCGGTCGGGGCTGAGCAGGCCCAAGCGCGGGTGCTGCCAGCGCACCAGGGCCTCCACCGAGCGCAGGGCGCCGTTGGCCCAGAGCTGCGGCTGGAAGTGCAGCAGCAGCTCGTTGCGCTCGATCGCGGTGTGCAGGTCTTGCTCCATCAGGAGCGCCGCGCCAGCGGGGTCGTCGAATTGGGGCGCGTACAGCAGCGCTTGCGCCCCGCCGCGTGCCTTGGCCTCCAGCAGGGCCAGGTCGGCATGTCGCAGCAGCAGTTCGGGCGATTCGCCCAGCGGCGGAAACAGCGCCACGCCCGCGCTGGCGGACGCTTGCAGGCGCTGGCCTTCGACCTCGATGGGCTCGGCCAGGTGCTTCAACAGCTTTTGCGCCAGCTGCAAGGCCTGTTCGGGGTGCTCCAGGTCGTGCACCAGCACGGCAAACTCGTCGGCCCCCATGCGCGCCACGGTGTCGGAATCGCGCAGCGCCTGCACCAGGCGCCCGGCGCTGACGCTGAGCACCACGTCGCCCACGTCGTGGCCCAAGGCGTCGTTGATGAGCTTGAAGCGGTCCAGGCCCAGCACGATCAAGGCCAGGCCGCGTTGATGGCGCTGGGCCAGGCGAAGTTGCTGGTCCAGGCGGTCGCGAAGCGTGGTGCGGTTGGCCAGGCCGGTCAGGGGGTCGCGCGTGGCCAGGTGGTGCAGGTGGGCCTCGGCGCGGGCGCGCTGCTGGGCCTCGGTCTGCAGGTGGTGCAAGCGGCGGCGCAGCTCCATTTCAGACACCGCGCTTTGCGCCAGGGTTTCCAACGCTTCGCGCTGCAGGGGGCTGAGCTGTCGCGGCGCGTGGTCCAGCACGCACAGGGTGCCCAGGGCCTCGCCGCTGGGCAAGCGCAGCGGCACGCCCGCGTAAAAACGGGCGTGGGGCGCGCCGCGCACCAGCGGGTTGTCGGCAAAGCGCGCGTCGTCGTGCGCGTCGGGCACCTCGAACACGCCGTCTTGCAAGATGGCGTGCGTGCAGAACGACACCGAGCGCGAGGTGCTCCTCGCGTCCAGGCCTTGGCGGGACAAGAACCACTGGCGGTGCTGGTCCAGCAGGCTGATCAGCGCGATGGGCGAACCGGTCAGCGCTGCCGCCAGGCGGGTCAGGCGGTCGAACAGCTCTTGGGGCTCGCAGTCCAGCAGGCCCGTGTCCTGCAAGGCCGCCAGGCGCTGCGGCTCGTTGTCCGGCAGGGTCGGCAGCCAGGATTGCAGGCGGCGCAGGCAGTCCTCGAACTCCATCGTCTTGTCGTAAAAGCCCAGCGCGCCCAGGCCCAGGCAGGCCTCGCGAAGGTGCTGGCCGCGTTGGTTTGTCAGCACCAGCACGCGGGCGCCCAGGCCGGCCGCCCGCATGCGCTTCAGCACCTGCAAGCCGCTGCCTTCGCGCAGCCCCAGGTCCAGCAGCACCACGTCAGGCTGGGCGTCGGTGATCAGGCGCACGGCATCGTCTTCGCCGTCGGCCCAGCCCACCAGGCTCATGGCGGGCTGGTGCTCGAAGCGCCAGGCCAGTTGCTCGCGGATGAGTTGCGAGTCTTCGATCAAGGCCAGTCTCATGCGGCGCTCCCCTTTTTCTAGGACTTGAGGCTCCCAGAAACGGGGCGGGCGCAACAGCAGGCGCGGCGGATTCGGCCCCCGGCCGATGCCGATTCGCGTGTCAGCGTTCGCCTACAAGCGCAGACCGTGCGTCAGGCAGTAGCGGGCCAACTCGGCGTTGCTGCCCACGCCCAACTTGTCCAACACGCGGCTGCGGTAGGTGCTCACGGTTTTGGGCGACAGGTGCATGGCCTCGGCGATGTCGGCCACGCGCTGGCCAGCGGCCAGCAACAGCAGCACGCGGTGCTCTTGTTCGGACAGGGCCTGGTGCGGCAGGCTCGGCGCCAGGCCGCCCACCCGCTGCACCAGGTGGTCGGCCAGGTCGGGGCTGACGAAGCGCCCGCCTTGCAAGATGCGCTCGACCGCGCGCACCAGGTCGGCGGCGGCTTGGTCCTTGGGCAAGTAGCCCGAGGCGCCGAGTTGCAGCACCCGCTCGGCAAAGGCCAGCTCGACGTTCAGGCTCAGCACCAGCACGGGCAGGCCGGGGGCGGCGCGCAGCAGGCGGGCCACGCCCTCCACGCCTTCGGTGTCGGGCAGGTTCAGGTCCAGCAGCGCCAGCTGCGGCGCTGGGGGCGTGCGCAGGGCTTCCAGGGCCTGCTGCAGGCTGCCGCACTCGATGCACTCGGCCTCGGGCCAGCGCTTGAGGAGCAAGGCCTCAACGCCAATCCGAAAGATGGGGTGGTCTTCAACCAGCAGGAACTTCATCGCGCGCAGGCAGAGGCAGGGTCACGGTCACCAGGGTACCGCCCCCTGGCGCCACGCTCACGTCCAGGTGGCCACCGTGCCAAGCGGCGCGCTCGCGCATGCCGGTCAGGCCCAAGGCGCCCACGCGGGGCGGTGCCGCGGCCAGGCCCAGCCCGTCGTCCTGCACTTGCAAGCGGTAGTGCTGGTGGTCGGGCAGCACCGCGCCGCTGATGCCGACGTTCTGGGCCTGCGCGTGGCGCAGCACATTGGTCAGGGCTTCTTGCACGATGCGGAACAGGCTCAGCGCCTGGTCGGCGTGCAGGCGCGCATCGTCGTGCACGTCGAGCTTGGCGTGCAGGCCCGCCGGCGCCAGCAGCGCGGGCACGTGGTGGCGCAGGGCGGCGGCCAGCCCCAGTTCGTCCAGCAGCGGCGGTCGCAGCTCGGCGGTGATGCGCCGGCTGGTGGCCACGCCCAGCTTCAGCGCGTCGTCCAGCGCCTGGGCCTGCTTGGGTGGCAAGGCCGCGCCAGGCAGGCCGCTGACGATGAGTTTGATGGCCGTGAACACCTGGCCGATCTGGTCGTGCACCTCGCGCGCCAGGCGGCGGCGCTCGGCCTCGATGGCCCGGTCCTGCTCGGCCGCAAAGGCCGTGATGCGCGAGCGCGCTGCGTCCAGGTCGGCCGTGCGCGCCACCACGCGCGCGTCGAGCTCGGCGTGGGACTGCACCAACAAGGCCTGCGCCTCTTGCCGACGGCGGCGTTCGCGCAGCAGCAACAGCAAGGCCCCGCCCGCCAGCATCAGGCCCAGGGCGGTGGCCACGGCGCTGGCGCGTTGCGCGTCGGTGCGCAGGTCTTGCACCTGGGCCTGGAAGGCCTCGATGCGCGCCAGCTGGTGTGCGTCCAGCACCGCGTAGTGGGCCCGCAGTGCGTCCATCACCGCCTTGCCTTCCTCGAACAAAGCTTGCGCCTCCTGCAGGCTCAAACTGCGGCTGCGGCGCAAGGCCACCACTTGCTCGATCATCACCAGGCGCCGTGCGACCAAGGCCTCCATCTCGGCCAGGCTCTGGCCCGAGGGCAGGGGCAGGTTCAGGTTGCTGCGCAGCCGGGCCTCCATCTCGGGCAGCGCCGCCCGCGCCCGCACGTAGGGCTCCAAGAACTCATCCTTCCCGGTGATGGCGAAGCCGCGAACGCCAATCTCCAGGTCCTTGACCGCAGAGAGGGACTGG
>Ga0114942_1000324_pt1 | contig 13406 bp, 13 predicted proteins | sample LowerColdCreek_FD_88674 | JGI IMG/M metagenome (GOLD analysis project Ga0114942, IMG submission 88674) | Groundwater microbial communities from Cold Creek, Nevada to study Microbial Dark Matter (Phase II) - Lower Cold Creek | ecosystem: Environmental > Aquatic > Deep subsurface > Groundwater ... | reverse complement strand
GCAACTCTTGGTCAGTAATGCAAGCCAATTTGCCAAAATGGCAGCCTCCGATGACGAAGTGATCAATATGGACGCCCTGGACCAACAACTCCTCGCGCTGCTGCGCACCGATGCCCGCGCCAGCGTCGCCACGCTGGCGGCCAAGCTCAAGGTGTCGCGCGGCACCGTCACCAACCGCATCGCGCGGCTGGAGGATGGCGGCGTCATCACCGGCTACACGGTGCGGCTGCGGCCCGATTCGGTGCCGGACCAGATCACCGCGTGGATGAGCATCACGGTGGAGGGCAACCGCACGCGCGAGGTCGTCGCGATGCTGCTGGGCGAGCCCGGCATCACCGGCCTGTTCGACACCAACGGCCGCTGGGACCTGCTGGCCGAGATCCGCAGCTCCAGCCTGCAGGAGCTGGCCGACGTGCTGGAGCGGGTGCGGCTGATCAAGGGCATTGCCGGGACGGAGACGTCCATTCACCTGCAGAGCTACAAGCTGGGCTGAGCGTGCAGGCATCACGCAGGGGCGAGCTGCGGTCAGCTAACGGGTTAGTGACGGACCTAGCATCCACACTTGTTCGGGTTTGGTGATGGCCATGCAATCTGCCGCAGTCTCTTTTCCTTCGACGTCTCGCAGCGCACGCTCGCTGCTCGGAGATCGCGTGCTCGTCATCGCCATCTGCATCGCCGCCCTGGCTGCGGTGGTCTTGGGCGCGAATCGCGAGCAACTGGGCTCGTCGCTCGGGTTGACGGCAGGCTTGCTGGCCCTTGCCGCTGCCGCCCGGGTGATGGTGGCGTCGAAGGCGCTGCGTTACGTCTACACCTTCGTGCTGGTGAGCCTGGTGGCTCTGCACATCCAGCTGGCCGGCGGGCAGATCGAGTTCCACTTCGGCGTTTTCGTCGTGCTGGCCTTCCTGCTCGTCTATCTCGACTGGACGGTGATCGTCTTCGGCGCTGCGCTGTTCGCCGTGCATCACATCGCCTTCGACCGGTTGCAGGCGGCGGGCTACGGGGTGTTCTGCACCACGCAGGCGGACTTTGCCCGCGTCGTGCTGCACGCGGTCTATGTCGTCATCCAGGCGGGCGTCGAGGTGGTGCTGGCGAGGAACATGCGCGGTTCGGCGCTGGAAGGTGAAGAGCTGACCGCACTCGTGCGGCAGGTGGAGGCTGACGGGCGCATCCGCCTGGACCTGGCCGCCACGCCGACGCAGACCGAAGGCGGCAAGGCCTTCGTGGCCATGCTTGCCCGCATGCACGCCGCCGTGGCAGCGGTGCGCGAAGGCGCTTCGGGCGTGGGCCAGGCCAGCAGCGAGATTGCCGAAGGCAACCAGGACCTCAGCCAGCGCACCGAGCAGACGGCGGCCAACCTGCAGCGCACCCATAGCAACATGGTCACGCTGACCAGCACCGTTGAGCAGGCGGCGGCCAATGCCCGCGAGGCCAACCAGCTGGCGCGCACCGCCAGCGCAGTGGCGGTGCAGGGCGGTGAGGTGGTCAGTCAGGTCGTCAGCACGATGACCGGCATCAACGAGAGCTCGCGCAAGATTGGCGACATCATCGGCGTCATCGACGGCATCGCCTTCCAGACCAACATCCTGGCGCTGAACGCCGCGGTGGAAGCGGCGCGAGCCGGTGAGCAGGGTCGCGGTTTCGCCGTCGTGGCCAGTGAGGTGCGCAGCCTGGCACAGCGCTCGGCGTCAGCGGCCAAGGAAATCAAGACGCTGATCGGCACCAGCGTCGACCGTGTCGAGCAGGGCAGTGCGCTCGTGTCGCGCGCCGGCAGCACGATGGACGAACTGGTCGCCAGCATCCGCCGCGTCACTGACATCATGGGAGAGATCAGCACCGCGAGCGAGCAGCAGGCGGCCGGGGTCGGCGAAGTCGGCGCCGCGGTGCGCGAGATGGATCAGGCGACCCAACAGAACGCGGCGCTTGTCGAAGAGGTGGCGGCGGCGGCCGCGAGCCTGCGCGAGCAGTCGCAGCGGCTGGTGCATGACATGGCGGTCTTCCAGGTGTCGAGTCGCAGCTAGAGTTGCGCGGGCAACCACCCGGTGGCTAGACGCCGCCCGCGACATGATTCCGTTCTCGCTCCCGTCTCGACCGCCGCTGAAGCGGCCCGCCAGCGCCTGCGCGTCCGATCGCAAGGCGACGGGCTGCGCTGCGGCGGCACGAGGTGCCCTCCGCTCGGCCAGTCTCGGCATGCTCGCGGTCCTTCTGGCCGGCTGCTCCGTGCTGTCGACATCGACGCCCCCACCGCCCGTGGTTGCGGCGACGCCACCGCCGGACGTGCCGCCGTTCGTCAAGCCGCCCCCGAAGCCCCCCCGCGTGGGCCTGGCCCTCGGCGGCGGCGCCGCGCGCGGCTTTGCGCACATCGGCGTCATCCAGGTGCTGGAAGAAAACGGCATCAAGGTCGACCTCGTCGCCGGCACCTCGGCCGGCAGCCTGGTCGCGGCGCTCTATGCCTCGGGCAAGGGCGGCAAGGAAATGCAGGCCCTGGCCGAGGGCATGGACGAAGGCGCCATCACCGACTGGTCCTTCCCGCTGCGCGGACTGATCCGCGGCGAGGCGCTGGCGCGGTTCATCCGTGACAAGACCGGCGCCAAGGGCATCGAGCAGATGGTGGTGCCGCTGGGCATCGTCGCGACCGACCTGTCGGACGGCTCGGCCATCCTGTTCCGCAGCGGCGACACCGGCACGGCCGTGCGCGCGTCCAGCGCCGTGCCTGCCGTCTTCCAGCCGGTGAAGATCGGCCAGCGGGAGTATGTCGACGGCGGCCTCGTGTCACCGGTGCCCGTGCGCTTCGCGCGCGAGATGGGCGCCCAGCTCATCATTGCGGTGGACATCACGTCGCCGCCCGAGAAAGACCCGCCCGGCGACGCCTTCCGCATGCTGATGCAGACTTTCGCCATCATGGGTCGCAGCATCAACACCTTCGAGCTGCGTGACGCGGACGTGCTGGTGCGCCCCCGTCTGGAAGGGGTCTCCAGCGCCGACTTCACGGCCCGCCGCCGCGCCATCCAGGCAGGCCGCGATGCGGCGCAGGCCGTGCTGCCGCTGATCCGGCAGCGCATTGCCGACAAGACGAGGTAGCCGCGCGTGGACACCGACATCCCTCTGTTCCCGCTCGGCTCCGTGCTCTTCCCCGGCGGCCACCTGCCGCTGCGGATCTTCGAGCCGCGCTACCTGGACATGGTGCAGCGCTGCCACGCCCAGGGGCAGGCCTTCGGTGTGGTGGCACTGACCGAAGGGCAGGAGGTGCGGCGGCGCGAAGGCGAGGGCTTCCGGCGCGAGGCCTTCCATGCCGTCGGCACGCTGGCGCGCATCGAGCATTTCGAGCACGACCAGCCCGGCCTCATCCACATCCGCACCCGCGGCACGCAGCGGTTTCGGCTGGCGTCCTCGCGCTGCCTGAGCCACGGGTTGTGGGTCGGCGGGATCGAGCTGCAGCACGAGGACGCCGCCGTGCCGGTGCCCGAGGACCTGCGCCTGGCTGCGCGGCAGCTGCAGGACTTGCTGGCCGGCTGGCGCGAGCGTGCCGCAGCCGACGAACTGCCGGTGCAGCCGCCCTATCGGTGGGACGACGCCGGCTGGCTTGCCAACCGCTGGGCCGAGCTGCTGCCCATGCCACTGGTCGACCGCCAGCGCTTGATGGCAATGGACAACCCGCTGCTGCGGCTTGAACTCGTCGTCGACCGCCTCGATGCGCTTAGGCGTTCAGCCACTCCGTGAGGACGTGCAGCACCTCGGCCCGCTCGGGCTCGTTGAAGATCTCGTGATACAGCGCCGGCCACGGCCGCGTCGCCAGCACGTTCGCGGGTGCCGCTGACGCGAACGCTTCGCTACCGCGCGGCGCGACACAGCGGTCCTCGCCGGCCCACATCAGCAGCGTGGACAGCTGCCAGCGCGGCGCGTCGGCGATGACGCGTTCGCCGGCGTCGATGAGGAAACGCGTCAGCCGCGCGGTGATGCGGTCGTGCACCAGCGGGTCGTGCTCGTAGGCGCTGACGACGGCGGGGTCGCGGCTGATCCAGGCGGGCTTCAGGCCGTTGCCGACGGCAAGGCCCGGGGCCAGGTTCTCGGCCAGTGCCAGGGCCAGCTTCTGGCCGCCGGACAGGCCCGCGTCCAGCGCCGGTGAGGACAGCACCAGGCCGTCCAGCGGCCGGCTCCAGGCGGCCGGTTGGGCTGCGAGGGCCTCTGCGGCAAAGCGCGCTGCGACGGCGCCGCCCAGGCTGTGCCCCAGCAGCACGAAGCGCTGTGCGGAGCCGGCAGGCCGGCGCACGGCGTCGATGACGCGGGCGGTGTCGCGTAGCAGCGCGTCGTGGTCGGGGATGTCGCCGCGCTTGCCTTCGCTGCGGCCGTGGCCGCGGTGGTCCCAGCCGTGCACGTCCCAGCCGGCGGCATTCAGCGTCGCGGCGACGTGGGCGTAGCGCTCGATGTGCTCGCCCAGGCCGTGCACGATGAGCACTTGGCCACGGGCAGGCGCGGCGGCCGGCCAGTGGCGCAGGTGCAGTTGCAGGCCGTCTTCGGTGGAGATGCTGGTCGTCGTCATCGGGTCGTGGGTCCTTGTGCAAGGCGGCACCCTCAGGCCTGGGCGCCCGGCCCGAGGGTAACCGCGAGGCGCCGCCAGCCATACGGCGCGGGCAGCGGTGACGCCGCGTTGCCGCATCGATATCGGTTGCGGCATGCGCTAGTGCAGTGTTTGACGCTATCCAGCCTTTAAGCAGCCGCTTCAGCGCCTCCAGGCATCAAACACTGCACGAGAAGGCCAGCTTGGCTTCGCAGGAGGACAGCGCTATCTGCGGCGCATTTCGAGCGGTGGCGTGGGCGATACTAGCCAGCCATGCCGAGTCGCAAACCAACAACAAACGCCACGCCTCGACGCACGCGAGCCACCGGCCGCGTCACGCTTGCCGACGTCGCCCAGGCCGCAGGCGTCAGCCCCATCACCGTGTCGCGCGCGCTGCGCGGCGAGCGGGCCGTGGCGGCGGACCTGGTCGAGCGGGTGCAGGCGGCCGTGGCCGAGCTGGGCTATGTGCCCGACCCCGCTGCGCGGGCGTTGGCGTCCAGCCGCAGCTCCCATGTGGCGGTGCTGATCCCCAAGCTGAGCAACACGGTGTTCGTCGAGCTGCTCGACGCGCTGCAGCGCAGCCTGATGGCCGCCGGTTATCAGATGCTGATCGGCGTGACGCACTACGACGCCCGCGAAGAGGAGGCGGTGCTGCGCAGCTTCCTCGCGCACCGGCCGGCCGGCCTCATCCTGACCGGGCTGGAGCACAGCCCCGCGACGGCTGCGTTGATCGAGGGCAGCGGCGTGCCCTGCGTACACGTCATGGAGCTGGCGTCCGAGCCGGGCAGCCACAGCGTGGGCTTCTCCCAGCGTGAGGCCGGCAGGGCGATCACCCAGCACTTGCTGGACAGCGGCCGGCGCCATGTCGCCTACGTCGCCGCGCAGCTGGACCCGCGCACGTTGCAGCGGGGCGAGGGTTATATGGCGGCGCTGCAGGCCGCCGGCCTGGGCGACCGCGTGCGGCAGGTGCTGAGCGCCAAGCCGTCGTCCATGGCGTTGGGCGGCCAGTTGCTGGCGCGCGTGCTTCAGGAGGCGCCGGAGACGGACGCCATCTTCTTCTGCAACGACGACCTGGCCCAAGGCGCCTTGCTGGCCGCGCTGCGCCTGGGCGTGAAGGTGCCCGAGCGCGTGGCCGTCGCGGGCTTCAACAACCTGCCGGGCAGCGACCAGATGGTGCCGCCGCTGACGACGGTGGCCACACCGCGCAGCGCAATCGGCGAGCAAGCGGCGCAGATGCTGATGGCGCTGATGCGCGGCCAGCCGGTGGAGCAGCCGCACCTGGATCTGGGCTTCCAGATCGTGCGGCGGGCTTCAAGCTAACGTCACGTCCAGCCGGTACTCGCGGCCGGCCTCGATGCCGCGCACCAGCCCGTCGGGCAGCGTCTCACCATCGAGCTTGACGCTGGCGACGCCGGTGCGGCGCACGTTGAGGTGGAAAGTCGCGCCGCGGAACTCGCGCTTCGCGCTCAGTTCGTTCCAGCCCGCCGGCAACTGCGGCTGCACGCGCAGGCCTTGTGCATCGCCGCGCAGCCCGCACAGCCCTTCGATAACGCACCGGTAGGCCCACGCGGCCGTGCCGGTGTTGAAGAGCTGGCTGGAGCGGCCGGCCGTGCGCGGGTATTCGCGGTGGGCGCCGCGGTAGTAGTTGGGGATGAACACCGGCAGCTGGCCGCGCTGCAGATAGTCCGCCATGTCCGGCCCCGGGATCATCTGGCGCAGCAGCCGGAAGGCACGCTCGCCGTCCCCGCCTTCGTAGAGGGCGTGGATGTAGAAGCTGGCCGCATGGTTGTAGACGGCGCCGTTCTCGGCCGAGCCGGGGTGCTTCTGCGTGACGCGGCCGACGTCGTCGCGCATGCGGGAGTAGGGCGGCGCGAACATCGCCACGCCGTGCGGCGTCTCCAGTTGCGCCTCGACGGCCGCGATCATCTTGGCCCGCTGTGCGTCGCTGGCCGCGCCGCTGAGCATGGCCCAGGCCTGCGGGTTGAGGTAGATGCGGCCTTCGTTGTCGGCGGCGATGCCGAACTTGACGTCGTCGTCGGTGATGCCACGGGCAAACCAGTCGCCGTCCCACAGGTGGCGGTTGGCGGCTGCGTTCAGCTCGGCGGCGGCGTCGCGCCAGCGGGCGCCGGAGCGGCCTGTGACGTTGCTGGCATCGCTGATGGCGGCCCACAGCTTCATCGCATGCGCGGCGGCCACCGTCAGCCAGCCGGACACGCCGCGGCCTTTGTAGCCCACCATGTTCATCGGGTCGCACCAGTCGCCCTGGGCGATGAAGCTCAGGCCCCGGGCGTCGCGGTCCTGGTGCAGCCAGGCCATGGCGGCGTCCAGCCGCTCGGCGACAGTCAGACCGTTGACGACCTCGTCCAGCAGCGCGTAGTCGGCGGTCTCGTCGAGATAGGCCTGCAGGCAGACCGGCAGCCAGACGCAGTGGTCGGTGTGCGGCACCTGGTTGATGTACTTCAGCTCGGCGCCTTCGATGAGCAGGATGCCGTCGGGCATCGCGCCGTTGGCGGCCTGCTGACTCAGGGCGTGCAGCAGCGCGGCGCGCGTGATGGCCGGGGCGATGTAGGCCATGCCCAGGTTGTCCTGCAGATAGTTGCGTGTCTGCGGGTCGGTGCTGAGGCGGTTGACGTCGCCGTGATAGAAGACCTGGCGGGGCAGCCAGTGGTTCACGAAGCGGTCGAAATCGGCGTCCGGCGTCTGGATGCGCAGGCAGCCACGACCGCCGGCGATGTAGTCGGCGTAGGCGGCCCGGGTGCGCTCGAAGCCGGCTTCGCTCAGATAGGTAGTTCGCAGCTGGGCGACCTCCGCGTCGTCGAACGCCGGGCCGAACAGGAAGCGCAAGACCTGGCTCTCATGGGCCTGCAATGAGAGCCGGTACTGCACGCAGGCCGCGGGCGTCTCGTAGCGCGCGTCGCCGCCGGCCAGCAGCCCGGCCTGCAGCGCGCTCGGGTCGTGCAGCCCGCCTTCGCCCTCGAAGGCCGCTTGCCGCGCCTCCCAGGCGTCCGGCGTGCGCTCGCACAGCAAGACGGTCTTGTCCTTCAGCTGCAGGTTCTTGAAGTAGTCGGCCACCTTCTGATACGGCGTCACGCAGCTGGCGACGATGCCACCCAGGTCGGCCCGCCATTCGGCCGACTGGTTCATCCACGACATGTTGCCGATGGGGAAGTAGGGCACCACGCTGATGCGCCGCGCGCGGCCCGACAGATCGGTGACGCGCAGCTCCCACAGCTCCGCGACGTCATCGGTGGGCAGGCCCAGGCGCATCTCCACGCGCAGGCCCAGGTGCTCCACGGTCCAGGCCAGCTCGTGCGCGCCGGCGGTGAAGCTGAAGCTGTCGACCGTGGCCCGCACCGGCTCATAGGGCGCCGAGAACAGCTCGCCCGTGTCCTCGTCTTTCACGTAGACGAAGCGGCCGGGGTGGTGGGCGTAGTAGGCCTGCTCCGGCTGCATGAAGGTCTTGGCCTCCAGGTTGGGGGCATGCGCGTACTTGGCCGGTTCGGGCTGCATGAACTGCGCGGTGGCGTAGCCCCGGCAGGTGGCATGGATCATCATGCGGCGGTTCCACAGGAAGCCGCCGGCCATGGGCATGGCGGTCGGGCTGGTCAGTTCGCAGCGCGCGCCGTCGTCGTGATGGCTGATCATGGGCTCAGGTCGGTGAAGTGGCCGACTTGCGCGCGGCCAGGTCGGCCTGGATGCGCGCCATCGTCGGGTTGTCGAGGGTGTAGAAGATCATGATGACGGCGGCCATCAGCGTGAACGCGGCCGGGATGACCGACATGAGCCAGACGATCCCTGCCTGCGACTCGGCCGACTGCGCCTCGTTGGGCACATAGCCCAGCGTCGTGAACAGCGCGCCGATGACGGCCACCGCGACCGCCGTGCCGAGCTTCTGTGCGAAGGAACTGGCCGCGAAGGTCATGCCGGTGGCGCGCCGGCCGTTGCGCCATTCGTTGTAGTCGGCCGTGTCGGCCAGCATCGAGAAGGACAGCGGCGACTTCGGCCCCAGCGCCAGGCCGAGCGCGATCTGCAGCGCATACATCAGCCAGATCTGGCTGGCGTCCACAAACAGGAAGGCCGTCGACAGCGCGGTGGAGATGAGCATCAGGCCGATCAGCAGCTTGCGCTTGTCGACGTAGCGCGTCAGCAGCGGCGTGCAGGCCGTGCCCGCGGCGGCGGCCAGCAGGTAGGCCGGCATGAAGGTGGCCAGCAGGTCCGGGCGGTTGACGACGTACTTGAAGTAGTAGGCCGCGCTGGTCATGCGCAGCGTGATGCTGAGCATGATGATCAGCGCCAGGAAGAACAGCAGGATCCAGGGCAGGTTGCTGCGCAGGTCGGCGATGTCCTGGCGCACGCTGGACGGCTCGGCTTGGACGGGCTGCACGCGCTCGGTGGTGGCGCTGAAGGTGAAGACGAAGATCAGCGCGGCGGCGATGCCCCAGAACACCATCGTCAGCGTCCAGCCCAGCGTGGCGTCGCCGCCGCCCAGCCAGGCCACCAGCTTGGGCGACGCGAACGTGACGAGGGTGCCGCCCGCAAAGCCCGCCACGAAGCGCGACGCGTTGACCGCGTTGCGCTCCCGTGCGTCGCCCGTGATGACGCCGGACAGTGCGCTGTACGGCAGGTTCACGCTGGTGTAGACCGTCATCAACAGCAGGTAGGTGACGTAGGCCCACACCAGCTTGCCCGTGGGCCCCAAGTCGGGCGTCGTGTACGTCAGCACACCGATCACCGCCAGCGGCACGGGCATGAACAGCAGGTAGGGCCGGAACTTGCCCCAGCGCGTCTGCGTGCGGTCGGCGAAGGCGCCGATCATGGGGTCGGTGAAGGCGTTGAAGATCTTGACGACGAACAGCATCGTCGCGGCCGCAGCGGCGGTGATGCCGAAGACGTCCGTGTAGAAGATCAGCAGGAAGGTCGAGATGTTGGTCCAGTAGAAGTTGAACCCCATGTCGCCCAGGCCGTAGCCGACGATCTCGCGGCGCGTGAGGGGACGCGCGCTGGCGTGGGACGGTGTGGTCATGGCGGGCCTTCAGCGATTCAGCGAGCGGCGACGGGGGAGGGCAGGCGCAGCCAGTCGCAGACCTGCACCTCCAGTTGGTGCAGCGGCAATGTGGCGTCCAGGCACAGCACGCCGGCTTCGCCGACGGGAGACTCCAGCGTGGCGAACTGGCTGTCGATGAGGCTGGTGTTGAAGAAATGGCCGGCGCGTGTCGACAACCGGCGTGCGGCCTCGGTTCTCTCGACGTCCAGGAAAGCGAAGCGCAGGCCTGGCGAGGCCGCACGGAGCTGGTCGCGGTAGGCGCGCTTCAGCGCCGAGCAGGCCGCGAAGCCGCTGGGGTGCTGGCGCAGCTGCTCGCACAGTGCGGCCAGCCAGGCAGCGCGGTCGTCGTCGGTCAGCGGCTGGCCGTGGGCCATCTTGCGGCGGTTGGCTTCGCTGTGGAAGTCGTCACCTTCCAGCCAGACACGGCCCGCGCGGCGGGCGAGCGCTTCGCCCAGCGTGGATTTGCCGCTGCCGGCGACCCCCATGAAGACGAGGGCATCGGGGGCTGGAGGTGTCATGGAGCAGGCGAGGGCGGGCGATGGAAACAGGGCGGTCCGCAGAGCGGCGGACAGCGCTATCCTAACCAATCGCTGCCGTCTTCCGCTCCGTGTTTTCCCCGCCGGTTCCAGGGGCTGCCGAATCCCGCCGCGACCCCAGCACGCGGGCGAAGGCCCAGGTGAACTCCGCGCCGATCAGCAGGATCTGCGCCGAGAAATACACCCACACCAGCAGCGCCACGACCGACGCCGCCGCGCCGAAGCCCGAGGCGACGCCGCTGCTTTGCAGGTAGGCGCCGATCAGCCGGCGCCCCAGCTCGAACAGCCCGGCTGTCACGAGGGCACCCAGCAGCACGTCGCGCCAGGCGATGCGGGCGCGCGGCATCCACTTGAAGATCAGCGCGAACACGGCCACCACCAGGCCCTGGCTGATGACCATGTTGGCGATGGCCGCGACGTACAGCCACGGGCCGAACCACGGCTTCCACCAGGTCTCGGCAATGCCCAGCGCAGCGCCCAGCAGCAGCGACACCAGCAGCAGGAAGCTCAGGCCCAGGATGAGGCCGAAGCTCAGCAGCCGCGCGCGTACCCAGGCCCACCAGCCCTGCATCGGCCGGGCGGGCACGCGCCAGATGGTGTCCAGCGAGTCCTGCAGTTCGGCGAACACGGTCGTCGCGCCCACCAGCATCAGCGCCAGGCCCACGGCGGTGCTGAGCCAGCCGCCCGCGGGCCAGGCCACGCTCTTGAGCATCTCCTCGATGGTGACGGCGGCCGATGTGCCGAGCAGGCTCTCAAGCTGCCCCACCAACTGGCCGCGCACCGCATCGCCACCCCACACCAGGCCGGCGACCGACACGACAATGAGCAGCAGCGGCGCCAGCGAGAACAGCGTGTAGTAGGCCAGCGCTGCGCCCATGCGCGGGCCGCGGTCCTCCAGAAAGCCGTCGAAGGTCAGCCGCAGCACGCGGCCCAGCGGGGCCACCGTTTGTCTCAGATTCAACCTGTGCATCCGACGAGTCTGGCCGTGGATGGCGGTCAGGCTTGTAGGACGCGGCCTCGCTACCGCTGCAGCGCGCGGAATTCCAGACGCGGCCCCGGCGACAGCGTGATCAGCTCCGCCGCGCCGAGCACGTGGACCTTGTGCCAGACGCCGCGCGGCACGACCAGGCCCTGGCCGGGCCCGAGCTCGGTGGTTTCTTCGTTGTCGAGCTCCAGCGTGACGGCGATGCGGCCCGCGACCACGTAGAGGATCTCGTCGCCATCCGGATGCATCTCGCCACCGTGCGGCGCGTCGCGCGTCATCGAGACCGGTGTGAACGTGAAGCCCGCAAAGCCGTGGAAGGGGTTGGCCCCGTTGCCGCAGCTGATCGCCAGGTCGGCGCCGAGGTGCAGGCAGTCGTTGGCGTCAAAGCGGATCGGTAGTGGATTCATAGCGGATGCGGATGAAGTAGACCTTGTGGCCGCTGCCGTGCCGCGCGGTCTGCAGCAGGTCGGCCAGGCTGCGGAAGCCCGACTCGCGGGCCAGCGATTCGGAAATATCGTTCAGCGTGATCTCGCGGATGGACGTGACGACGACGTGGCCTTCCTCCAGCCGGTAGCGGCCGCCTTCCTTCACGTGGGGCGACTGCCAGATGCGGATGCTGGTGGTGATGTCGCCGCGCTTGATGCCCTCGCGCAGCTTCTTGGTGAACTGCATGTTCAGGCGATGCGCGTGGTCACGTTCCAGACGTGGTTCGACGGGTCGATGACGCGACCCACGCGGTCGCCCCAGAACTGGTCGGCGGCCGTCATCAACACGCGGGCACCGGCAGCCACGGCCTTGGCGATGGTGGCGTCGACGTCGTCGCAGTACAGGTAGTGGACGACCGGCGAGCTGCCGTCCGGTGCGGGCGGTCGGCTGCCCAGATGCGGCGAGTCGTCATGCACCATGAACAGGGACTCGTGGATGGACAGCGTGGCGTGGATGACCCGGCCATCCGCAGCGGAACGGCGCGACAGCTCGACCGCATCGAACGCTACCTTGCAGAACTCGATCTGCTGTGCGGCGTCAGAGCAGACCAGCATGGGGATGATCATTCGGGGCTTCATGTTCCGGCTCAGACAGAGCTGCGCAGCCGCTCGTACCCGCTGCGGCTGACGGGTAGCCGCTTGCCGTTCTTCATCCGCGCCATGTAGGCGTCGCTGTCGGTCTTCTCCAGGCCTTGCAGCGCGGCCAGGTTGATGATGAAGCTGCGGTGCACGCGCACGAAGCGGGCTGGGTCCAGCTGCGCCTCCAGCTCGGAGATGCGCTGCGTCTTCAGGTGCTCGCGGCCATGGGCGTGGAAGGCGACCTGGTCGGCCTGGGACTCGATGTAGGCGATGTCGTCGACCAGCAGCACCTGCAGGCCCTCGCCATCCTTGACGAGCACGCGCGTGAGCCGGGGGCCGGGCGCCACCAGCCGCTCCAGCTCCGGCGCGGCCTGGCCCAGCAGGCGCCGCGCACGCGCCAGCGCGGCGTCGAAACGGGTCTGCGCGAACGGCTTGAGCAGGTAGTCCACCGCGTGCAGCTCGAAGGCGCGCATCGCATGCTGGTCGTAGGCCGTCGTGAAGATCACGCCGTCGCGGCGGCCGGTCAGCTCCAGCACTTCCAGGCCGGTGAGCTTGGGCATCTGGATGTCGAGGAAGACGAGGTCGGGCTTCAGCTCGGTGAGGGCGCGGGCGGCGTCCAGGCCGTTGTCGGCCTCGGCCACGATGCGGATGTCGGCATGCGGGCGCAGGTATTCGGCGAGCAGGCGGCGGGCCAGCGATTCGTCGTCGGCAAGGAGGGCGCGCAGGGTCATGGCGTCGTTTCGAAAGGGATGGAGATTTCTACCGCGAAGCCTTCGGCCGTGGCGCCCCAGTGCACGCGGGCGCGGCCGGCGTAGTGCGCGGCCAGGCGCTCGCGCAGGTTGCGCAGGCCCAGGCCCAGGCCGGTTTCGTTGGCAGGCGTGTCGGGCACGGGGTTGCGCACGGCCAGGTGCAGCCAGCCGTCGCGCACCAGCGCCTGGATGCGCAGCAGGCCGCCGTCGTCGCGCGGGCGCAGGCCGTGCTTGAGCGCGTTCTCCACCAGCGGCTGCAGCGTCAGGGGCGGCAGCAGTGCGGCCAGGCTGTCAGGCGGCGCGTCGATGGCCGTGGCCAGCTTGTCGCCCAGGCGCTGCTGCTCGATGGCGAGGTAATGCGACACCAGGCCCAGCTCGTCGGCCAGCCGGATGCGCTCGCGACCGGCGAGGTCCAGCGTCTGGCGGAAGAACTGCGCCAGATCGATGGCCATGGCGCGGGCGGCGGCGGGGTC
>Ga0114942_1000323_pt1 | contig 13416 bp, 13 predicted proteins | sample LowerColdCreek_FD_88674 | JGI IMG/M metagenome (GOLD analysis project Ga0114942, IMG submission 88674) | Groundwater microbial communities from Cold Creek, Nevada to study Microbial Dark Matter (Phase II) - Lower Cold Creek | ecosystem: Environmental > Aquatic > Deep subsurface > Groundwater ... | reverse complement strand
CGAGTGCACTAGCCACCATTAGTTGGCCAGGGCGATAACCGACGAAAGGTCTTAATAGATGTGGAATAACCAAACCAATAAAACCAATAGCACCACTCACTGCAACACAGGCACCCACGCCGATGGAAATACCTAATAACAAAATACCGCGCTCGATATGATTATTAAAACCGAGCGAGCGGGCACTATCTTCTCCCAAACTAAGCGCATCAAGAAAACGGCTACGGCTGAGCATCATCAACCAGCTAATTACTGCGAGCGGCAACGCGATGCTGACATGGTCAAAGTGGCGATTCGCTAACGAACCTAGCATCCAAAATACAATTTCCTGCATGGCGTACAAACTGGGGGCAAAATTCAACGTTACTGCAATCAACGCAACCATAATGGAACTCATGGCTGTACCCGCGAGAATTAATGCCAACATACTGCTGTGCAACCCAGCTAATACATACACCATAAATAAAGTGAACAAGGCACCAGCAATAGCTGCACCCGGTAACCAATACCACGCACTGGCAGCAATGCCAAAATACAATGTACAAATAGCACCAAAAGCTGCCCCGCTGGAAACACCCAACACGCTCGGATCAGCAAGTGGATTGCGCAATAACCCCTGCATAGCCGCGCCAGACATTCCCAAGGTTGCACCAATCACTATCGCGAGAATTAAACGCGGTAAACGAATTTGGCCGACCACATTGGCAGCGAGGCTTTGTTCGCCGTTAAAAAAATCCTGCAGACCATTGATGACTTCAATATCGGCGAGGCCAGTGTTGAGCGCAATTATCGATGCGATTGCAATAGCCAGCACCAGTAAGCAGGTTAATGTTGTAAATGAGATTCGGGACTGCAAGGGTTAACACCTGTTAAGTAAATTATTTCGCCAGGGAATTTTTCAATTGGGTTGCAACATCACTGATCACAGTAGCCGCACAACCCGATAAACCTGCAGGCAAGGTGATCACTTTAAAATCAGCATGCCGCAATGCAGGGTGTAAAAGATATTCGCGCGCAAGTGAATAAGCATCATCGCTGCCTTGTTCAACAATTAAAATTTGCGGTTTGGCGCTAAGCAACAACTCCAGATCAAGCTGATTAAAACCAAACATACCACGCTCTGCTGCCAGATTACGCAAACCGGCAAGCTGCATAAATTCATGCTCCAGAGTTCCATCGCCAATCACTACACCATTGGCCGAATACCAAAAAGCAGTGAGCGGTGTTTTACCTTGGTTAGCCGCTAATAAATTTGCAATCTGACCATCGATTTCTTTTACCATCTGTTGCGCTTTTTCATCCGCGCCTACTGATTTTGCCAACTGTAAAATTTGTGTGTTGATATCACCCAGTGTGCGCGGTAACGGCAGCCGCTCAACGCGCAGCCCCAGCTTTTGCAATAACTCTATCGCATTGGCTGCGTCAAACTCACCCGCAAAAATAACATCGGGTTTCAGCGGCACGATTTCTTCAGCGAGGCCGTGATTCACGGGCACGCCTTGTACTTGTTCTGCAATCGGAGACCAGATGGGATCGGCCGTAAGATAACTAATTGAAACCAAACGCTCGTGCGGCACCAACTCCCACAATAATTGATCAATACAAATATTGAGCGAAGCAATTCGTTGCGGTGCTGTTTGTGTTATTTGCACTGTTTGTGAATGAGTGAGGCTGGATAAAATCAAAAATAAAAAGCCCATCGCAAACAGGATGGGCTTTTGAATTGCAGTAAATACTTTCATCTTAAAGGGGATTCAACCAGGCCGCGCCGCGCACGCCGCTGGAATCACCATGCACGGCTGGAACGATGGGTGTATCGCACTCACACCCGAATACATACTTGGGCAATAGCTTGGGTACTTCGGTGTAAATCGCCGCGATATTGGAAGCACCGCCGCCCAGCACAATCACATCCGGGTCCATCACATTGATGATGGTAGCCAAACCGCGTGCAAGTTGATCGAAATAATCAGCGAGAACTTTTTGTGCATTCGCTTCGCCATTTTGGGCGCGCTCCACAATCTCATGCCCTTTGATTTTTTCACCAGTGGCCAATTGATAGGAGAGACACAGGCCAGTGCCGGATAAAAATGCCTCCTGGCAGCCAGCCTTACCGCAGTAACATGGGCGCGCATTTAATTCTGCCTCACTGGTCCACGCGAGCGGATTATGCCCCCACTCACCCGCCACACCATTGGGGCCAACAATCGGTTTGCCTTGATAGGCAACACCCGCGCCGCAGCCAGTACCGAGAATGCCTGCAAACACTAAATCATAGCCGCGACCCGCACCATCGGTGGCCTCGGACACAGCGAGGCAATTAGCATCGTTGGTGACTTTGACATCACGCATGAGGAATTCAGATAAGTCTTTTTGGAAGGGCTTACCATTGAGCCAAGTGGAATTGGCATTTTTCACCCAACCGGTTTTACGTGAAATAGTGCCGGGAATACCTATGCCGACGGGTAATTGGGTTTCACCTGCCGCCACTTCCGCTTGGGCAACAAGGTGGGCGATATCGCGTAGGGTGGCATCATAGTCGTCGCGCACGGTGGGGATGCGGGTGCGGAACAGCTCCTGACTATTGCCATTGAGCAGGATTACCTCGGTTTTAGTGCCGCCGAGATCAATACCAATACGAAAATCTGTCATGGGAATCAGCCTGTTATCAAACGTGGCGGGATTATAGGTGCGGCCAGTTGTTCGAGGCAAATGAGCTGATCATACAAATCGAATAATGGCGAAACGGCTGCCAAAGGCTACACTGATCAACAAGCTTATCTGCGTACATTGACTGACCAAATTGCTACTGCCATAACATTGCTATTGCCACCAAATTGCTACCGACAGACCAGACTATGACCGATACCAGAAAAAAAGCCGCCGCCAATGAGCGCCGCAAATTTAGCCGCATCCTGTTTGATGCCCATGTTGAACTGGCCCAGGGGGAATTCCACTGGCGCGCCAGTTTGTTGGATATTTCACTCAAAGGTTTATTGCTACAGCAAACACTGCCAGCAGAGGTCATCCACAATGAACCTATTCTGGTGAAAATCCTGCTATCCGATAATGCCAGCATCGCTATGTCTGTTACTGTTGCGCACCAACATCACAACCAAACCGGTTTGATGTGCACCTCTATCGATATTGATAGTGTGAGCCACTTACGTCGCTTGATTGAATTGAATTTAGGAGATGCCTTGGCCGCAGAAAGGGAATTATCTGAATTAGTGAGTGATTATTAAAATCCGAAACACCTGTTCGTTAACTGGATAGTCTGACCAGCGGAGCCAACAAAATAATGAGCGAAGCAGAAAACAAACCAGATGATATTAGCGATGACGACAAGCGGCGCCACCCGCGCTTTCCTCTGCGCGCTTATGCAGATTTGCAGTATTCCACCAAAAAATGGGAAGCACACATACTGGATCTCTCCGAGTCCGGTGCGCGCTTGGCCATTCTTGGAGAACACTTATTGCAAAAAGGTGACCCATTGCGTGTTCACATTCAATTGGATGAGATTAATCTGCTCACCTCACCCAAAAAACAACTCAGCCTGCACGGCCGATTGGTTCATGTGCGCGAACATCTTTTAGGGTTTGAATTCCAACCCGACACACCGGTTGATAAAACACTGCTGTACGAACTCTTATCCCAGATAGAAAACAGCCACTAATCAGTAACCTTTATTTATGCGATACGCTCTGCTCTCTGTAATTTGGTGCATGTCGTTCGTATTCAGTCCTTTCATTATGGCCGAGACTAGTGCGGCTGACAGCAGCCTGCACCTGATGCTCCCTAAAGCAGGCTCACTCGAACCAGAAGCAACCAGCCAGTTTTACGAACAAGCATTGCGCCTGGCGTTAACAAAAACCGGTAATGCAGCCGAGCAGATTCAGTTTAATTATCACCCGAGCTTTGTAAACCGTGAGCGTGCACGCTTGCTGGTTAAACAGGGCATTCTGGATATTATCTGGAGCAGCAGCAATAAACAGCGCGAAGCGGAACTGATGCCGGTTAAATTTAATTTAATCCGCGGTATTAACGAATATCGCCTGTTATTAATTCGCGCAGCTGACCAGCCACAATTTGATCAAGTCAAAACCTTAAACGATTTACAGAATTTCAAAATTGGTAGCGGCATCCACTGGAGCGACACGGATATTTATCGGTTTAATGCCCTGCCGCTGGTGACCTCCGACGCCTATGAATCTATGTTCCGCATGTTGGGAGTCAAACGTTTTGACTATATGGCGCGCAGTATTCAGGAAGTTCATTACGAACTGGAACACTACGGAAAGATGGGGTTAGCGATCGAAAAAAATCTGGTCATCCATTACCCGCAACCAATTTATTTTTTTGTTAATAACAAAAATGCTGCCCTCGCGCAACGCATTCAACGCGGTTTGGAAATAGCGCAAGCCGATGGCAGCCTGGACGAATTATTTCTTGCGATACCATCGTTTCGCAAAGCCTGGGACGAGTTACAACAGCTCAATCGCAAGGTGATTGAGTTAAATGTACCGGAATGAATTTGTGAGCCCACGTGATGCCTAAAGTGCATCCAGTGCTTCTTGCAAATTTTTTACTGCGACTACTTCAATCCCCAGATTTTTTTCGCGCGGCGCATTGGCAAAAGGCACAATAGCGCGTTTGAATCCATGCTTGGCGGCCTCGCGTAAACGCTCATGTCCGCTGGGCACCGGGCGAATCTCGCCGGAGAGACCAACTTCGCCAAACACAATTAAATCCTGCGGCAAAATACGGTCGCGAAAACTGGATACAATTGCCAGCAGCACCGCCAAATCCGCACTGGTTTCCATTACTTTCACGCCGCCAACAACGTTCACAAACACATCCTGATCGCCCACCATAATACCGCCATGGCGATGCAAAACGGCGAGCAACATTGCCAGGCGATTTTGATCCATACCCACTGCAACGCGACGTGGATTACCCAAATGACTGTCATCCACCAGCGCCTGGATTTCAATGAGCAACGGGCGCGTGCCCTCCCACATCACCATCACCACCGAGCCGGATGATGCATCTTCCGCGCGCTGCAAAAAAATCGCCGAGGGATTATTCACTTCGCGCATGCCCTGCTCGGTCATGGCAAATACCCCCAACTCATTCACCGCACCGAAACGGTTTTTATTACCGCGCAGAGTGCGGAAGCGTGAGTCGTTATCGCCCTCCAATAAAATGGAACAGTCGATCATATGCTCCAACACTTTAGGGCCAGCGAGTGAGCCGTCTTTAGTGACGTGGCCAACGAGGATCAACACGGTGCCGGTTTGTTTTGCAAAACGGGTGAGATAGGCAGCGCTTTCACGCACTTGTGATACTGAACCGGGAGCAGAGGAAATATCTTCCATATGCATAACTTGAATTGAATCGACCACCATCACTTTAGGCGCGACTTTTTGAGCAATCGTGCAAATGCCTTCCACGCTGGTTTCACTCAGCATTTGTAACTGGTCAGTGGGCAAACCCAAACGTTGGGCGCGCATGGCCACTTGCTGGAGCGACTCTTCACCGGTGATGTACAGTGCAGGCATGGTGCGCGCCAGATTACACAGGGTTTGCAATAACAGCGTGGATTTTCCTGCCCCCGGATTACCGCCAATCAACACTACAGAGCCAGGCACAAATCCACCGCCGAGTACGCGGTCAAACTCCCCTGCACCGCTGCTAAAACGCGGCACATCATTGAGTGAAATCTCAGCGAGCGTTTGGATTTTATTACCGCTGGCACCGCCCGCATAACCTTCGAATTTTGCTGAACGGTTCGCGGGGGTTGGGCCTAAACGCACTTCGCTTAAACTATTCCATACACCACATTCAGTGCACTGCCCTTGCCATTTTTTATAATCGGCGCCGCAGTCGTTACAGACAAATGCACTTTTGGTTTTTGTACTCATTAATTATCTCTAATTGGGATTATTTCTTTTCGCTGGTTAATTTGAGATAGGCACCCAAGCCGACTAACAACGCAACTGCAGCGAACAACATAAATACCGCTGAATTTAAATGGGTGGCATCGCCAAGCAGGGATTTAAACATCAGCAGCAGTGATTCAATCGAGACTGCAATAACAATCGCCGACATAAACCGCGCGATAGTGCGGCGTGTTGAACCTGTGTGATGGATATCTTTGTGCAGCAACACTTCTTCTTCGAGAATCGTTTTACCCAAATCAAAAATCGCTAGCCCCAAGGTCACCAAAATAACCGATTGGAATGCTTGGGTCGCGGTATTGGTATGTTCATGAATCATGTCAAATAACGATTGCCCCGCCGAATATAACAACAGCATAGACACTGCCACCAACATGACTCCAATTACACCGTAGATCAATTGGAAGACGGGATGCACAGCCCGGCGGAAACTATCGCCATTTAAAAAAGTAATCAGTTTTTCCAAATTAAAATTGATGACCAAATAGCGTGTTGCGCCATTGGGATCAACAAAACGCTGCACGGCTGAAATCGCAAGCTGATGGGTAGCGCTGGAGAGATAGGGCTGGGTTACCGTCACCTTTGCTTCATTATCACGCGCCAAAGAGTAATAAACACGATTGCTGCGATCGGAACCAAGACCCGGTTCGCGGCGCTTGGGGTCAGGCACAGTCGGTGATGCTGCCGACTCAGTGGTTTGCACACCTTTGTCGTCAAGGCAGTAAAGCAACTCCACAAAGGGATAGGACAAATGCAAACGCTTAATCACTTCATTGAGCTGCTCGTGGGAAGTTTCCAATTTATTGGGCGACAGTGAGGTCACAATCGATTCAAGCAAACGCTCGATTTGAGCCTGGTATTCATCGTACTTTTTGAGCAGGTATAAATAATTGCGTGGGGTCATGCTGATAACTCTAAGCTGATTAAAAATAATCCATCACCAGAACGATGAATAACTGGCGGCATAATCCCCAAAAACACCTGTCAACACAAGGATGCCGTAAAGATTTGCCGCACATAACCTAATCAAGCAGGTATTACGCCATGATGCTGTGGCGATGCCCCATCGCCGAAAAAACAAACCCCGGATTTACCGGGGTTTGGTTAACGCAATCGCCAGAATTAGTTTGCTGGCAATTCAATATTGCCCGGGGCAGCACCACCCACTGCGACACCACCGTTATTCAATATAAACGTGACTACTTGGGTTTGCAGCTCGGCGGTAACCTGGGGCGCTCCACCTTCAGGGCGCAGCAGAGACGAATGCCCACCGGCAGTCACTTTCACGTATCCACGCCCCAACTGAACGCTACCAAGGCCTAATTGCGCGGCATTAAGCAGGGATGCCATCGCCTGGGTTCCCGTTAGCGGAGCACTGGCAGCACTATTAGGTATCACCGCATCGCCGTTAATTTGCTGCACCAATGTTGGCACCCCCAAAGTGGCAAGTGTTTGCATATAGTTGACAGGATCACCCGCATCCATCGCATTCTGTGCCGCGTACAGGAAACGCTCGTAGTTGCTGGTGCCCACATTGACGCCACTCGCCGCCAGACCACCATTGATCACCGGTGCAAAAGTCGCGGAATTCACCAGTATTTGCGCCACCTGGGTAGCTGCCGCACTGGTGATGATACCGCGGATAGGATTGAGGTTGGACGACAAACCGGCTTGTGCATCATTGGCGATAGCCAGCTGGTTAACCGTGGTAAATACACTCCCCAAAATCCCACCCAGCGATACCCCGACCAGATAAACACGATTCACATCCAGACCGACTGTGACCGATTTCAACAGCTCGGTATTAACGCCGCTGAGGCTGGCATTGAGGTTGAGCAAATCCATCACCGCCTGACGGTTGTTATCGCGGGTATTGGTCAAATAAGCGAGGTTGATAAATTGCGCGCCCGAGCCATCAGTCGGCCCCGGAGTGTCAAAGTTCATAGGCGCTGGCGCACCACCTGAACCCGCAACATTGAAGTGGCGCTCGTGGGGCGCATTGGCGCCGTAGAGCGTTGCAAACGGAATCGACTTACTCTTTTCTACGTTCAACACATTTACCAACGCACTGTTCGCCGGTACGCCATGCACCGGTAAATCAATCGCCACAGTTGCTATACATTTGCTCGCCAAGGTATGGCCAAGCGCCAATACCGAGGCCCGATCACTGGTGATACCGTGAACATAGATGACTGTGGGATAGCCAGTTGCCGCATAGATCTGACCGCAGTTGGCAGCACCGGCATAACCAGGCACCCAGTTATTCTGTGGCAGTGTGACTTGCAGAGGCACGGATTCATCGCCGGTTTTGGCTGCAAAAGGATAGCGATAAGTGACGTTATAGCTGCCATCGACATCGGTAGGCACAGTGACCCCCAGTGCACCTGCGAGAGTCAGATCCGGTTTCCAATTGCGTTTTAAATATTCACCAAAGGGTAAACCTGCCGCCGCAGTCTGGTAGTAAGGCAGTTTGATATAGCCGGTGTAAAGCTTGCCCACATTAGCGGCGAGCTGGCTGCTAAACATATTGAAGTCGATACCCGTAGCGCCAGAGATACCCAGATCGCGCTTTTTGGGTGTAGACAAAAGACCGGCCGAATCCAGCGTTACCGCATTGGCCACAGCCGCAGCTGGTGAAGTTCCTGCTGCAATCTGGGCACTGGCAACCGCCGCACGGGGTGATGCCATCGCAATTAGCGGAGTCATTGGATCGCTGGTGGTAAAGGTATAGGTGAGCACCAGTTTTTCTTTCGCTGTCGCTGCGGTTAATTGACCCCCACTAACTGCTGCCAGGAATCCACTGGCGAGCGTCTCCCAACCAGTAATTGCGGTGCGCACGGGTATCAGGGCAGCCAGGGTTTCGTAATTGGGATCGCGCAGGGCGTTGTAGCTCCAGGAGCGAGTGAGGCTCGCGCCGCTGGCATCTTTCACATCATCGGTGATAAACACCAGATACTTGGCTTTGGATTTAAGCGGCTTGATGGGGCGAATGCGGATCACATTATTGTTGCCACCATCCTGCGACATCACCACCACATCGTAATTGGCCGGACCTACCACACCCACAATATTGGCGGGGTTTAACGCATCTTTGCCGCCAGTATTCAGTTCAATCAAAAACACCGTTTTAGAGGCCAGCGCAGAGGCGGGATTGACGCCGCCGCTAATCAAAATATCGAAGAAGGCTGAGGTAGAAAAACCATCCATCTGGTTCATAGTAGCCCGCACCGGGTCTGTCGCAGCACCCAGATTAGCCGTACCGTCCGAGGTGGCGGCAGCAGCAAAAATCAGATCGGTATTAAACGGCACATCAGAAATAATCGGGTCAAAACGGGGATAGGTGCCAACCACATAGGCATCGGGACCAGAGGGCGGAGGCGCCTTTTCAGTATCACTGCCACCACCACAGCCCTGCAAGGTTAGCAATGAAACCAACAGGGAAGATAACAAGAGCGGGTTGGATTTATTTTTCATGATCACTTCCTGAATAGATATTATGGAATTATCCAGAAAGTGTAGCCAGATTTTGCCAAGGTGCGAGTTTGTAGGGTACAGATTTATTCCGACTGGCAGGATCTTATCTAAACACGCCAATAAAAAAAGCAAACCACTTCTGGTTTGCCTTTTCGAATAGCAAAAACGGTGACAGCTAGTGTGGATTATAGGGAAAGTTTATAAAAATAGGGCCGAAATACCTAGGTTTCAGACAATTTATAGCAATAGTTTCGCTATAAAATTATAGGAATAACTTATAAAAATTTTCTATTCCGCGATCCTTTATCAGCATCACCTAGTAACGGCGCAATAAACGGTCCGCTTTACGGGTACGCAGCAGTCATATCATAGGGATTGAATTGGCGTCATTTGCCACAACTTACCTCCAGCTGAGCAATTACTTTTTGTAACGGTCGAACTCGTAGCTACCGACATCGAGAACGTGGTCCAATAGGTGTTGGAGGCCGAGCTAATAGCAGATGTTTGATGGCGCCGCCTAAGTTGCGCGGGGGATTGTATTTGGACGATGATTGGAGCTCTGATTACTATTCCATATGTTTAGTTTATAAAAAATAGTCGCCAGACTAATTATTTCCCTCTCAAAATTTCATTTTTCTCCCGTTATATTTAAGTTCGAATGTACTTGTCGAGAAATCAGTCATGGTAGCTCCCGATACTAAGACGGTTAGCTGGGCCAAAATTAGCCGCCTAGTTCTCCGGTTTAGCTGGTGGTTGGTTGTGTGCCGCCAAACTTGTACTTTTTATTGGATTGATCATTCTTAAATGGATTGAGGATCGGAACACTCAAATTGTACGGATTATTCATGTGCGCCAGTACGATTCACGGAGCGCGCCCCTCATTATGCTCAACCGACATGAATCCCTACGATTGATGATCGCAGTAGGGATTATCCCGCCCGCATTCGTGCTCTCCGGTTGCGCGCTCAAGAAAACGTGCCCCGAAGACCCCGCTGACTCTGCAGGTGTGGATTGGACACCGGGCATCCTGCATCCGATGTTCTGGGGTTTTCAGGAACTTGGCACCGCCAATGGCGCGCCAGGGCATTACGCATCTTCTATCCGACCTTCGATAGCTCGCCACAGAACGGACGCATCCTGAAGCTATGTCTGGTGCGCTATCCGGTCGTGATGTTTCTCCATGGCCAGCCGCCCTGCCCAGACCCGGACTACTTTCGCCGCTGGGCGAGACTGCCGCTGGTCCTGGCGCGCAGCGGATACGTGGTGGTCGTGCCGAAGCACAGCGCGCAGCTCCCAGCCGACTATTGGTAAATCTCGGTCTGGATGGACAACAAAAATCCACATGATTGCAGCAGATGATAAAACTGCTATGACATTTTCTCTTTCACCGGGCAACGCTGGTGATGCCCCAGAAGGTAGAAAGCTGCTGGAATCCATAAGAAATGGTGGTTGGGAGGGAGCCAAAGTTATTATGGATAAGCTTACGAGGGGGGATGAGACCCGGCAGCTCGTATTTGATCTAGGCATGGAGCCTGTTGTACCGCCTAAAAGCAATCGGCTGTCACCTTGGGAATATGATCGGGAGCTTTACAAAAAGCGCAATCAAGTGGAACGATTGTATCGTCGATTGAAAAGGTATCGAAGAATTTTTTCACGCGTTGACAAACTGGATGTGATTTTTAAATTTTTCATCCAGTTTGCTTTGATTGCTGACACCCTTATTTGTGTTAATTGCTGCTAGGCTGTAAACCCAACTTTCAATGACGAGTGCTTTTAATGAGCTATTTAATAACTGGATGTCTTTTTTTTGCTACAGCTATTGCCGAAATAGTGGGTTGCTATCTTCCCTATCTTTATCTGCGGAAGGAAGGAAGTATTTGGCTGCTAATACCCGCCGCAATCAGTTTAATGCTATTCGTATGGCTATTAACTCTTCATCCTGCCGCTAGCGGTCGTGTTTATGCTGCGTACGGCGGAGCCTACGTGATCGTTGCATTACTGTGGCTGAGAATTGTAGATGGTTTCAAGTTATCAATGTTGGACTATTTCGGTGCAGCAATAACTTTCTTAGGGATGAGCATTATTATCTGGGGATGGAAGTCCAATTAAAGAAAACCACTTGTATCTGTAGCTACTATAGCTTTTATCCTCTGTAATATTCCCCTTAGCTGGGGTCATACATATGTCGCGGAGGATTTTATATGACAACAAAAAAAGGTAAATGGATACCAGGTTTAGCTGTTGCTGCCTGTGTGGCCTGCTGCACGATTCCATTGGCTGGTGTGTTTTTAGTAGGTGCGAGCTCTGCTGCTTTTTTTGCATCGGACCAATTTAAGGAGGTTCTTTTGTGTGGAATTCCTTTATTGCTAATCCTTGCCGGTTATTTTATCTACGCTCGTCGTAAAAAAGCGGCGACATGTTGCGAAGCGCCAAATTCTGGTTGCGGTTCAAATCAATGCGGCGTTAACACTAACAAAAACTAACACTCCTTCATCACATCGTTAGTTGTTATTTTAACGCTGCCCGTAACAGGGCAGCGCCTATCTGCGCAACCAAGCAGATCAACCGTGATGCAACCAACCCGATTAGAACAATCGACAATTCCAGGTAAAAAGTCATGCGTATTAGAAAAGAATTCGCCATTGTCATGCTGACCGTATTAATCACATCATGCTCATGTTTTGAACCAACACCGGAAGCGGGCGTAAAATTTTCAACCGTTGATGAAGTTGCTCAAACCGTTACAAAACCGTCAACCAGCACAGTTGTACTAGACGTAAATCCAGAGTCAGTCCGAAATAAGAAAGGTGTTATTCCGAATGCAATTAAACTGAGTAGTTATGACAAGTACGCACTCACTGAGTTACCAGCCGATAAAAATACCGGATTAATTTTTTATTGTTACAACGAGTCATGCGGCGCTTCGACTGAAGCTGCAAACCGAGCAATAACAAATGGCTGGCCTAACGTTTCTGTTATGAGAGCCGGAATTGTTGGCTGGAATGCTCTACAGAAAAAAAAGAGTCTTTAATACTGTATTTCACCAAAACTGAGTAATTGAATGTTGTGAACAGCCAAACCGCTTTTTAGCTGTAGCAAATCCTAATACTAATTGGGCATTTTTAATAATTCAATTACTCAATTTTTCCCAAATGAAGTTTAAACTCATACCTAGCAGACCGCCTATCTCTGCACTTGTAGTGCCGAACAGCTCCAGAATACGAATGAAGTTGACGCCAATAAAGGCTAGCTTTTTACAGCTTAGAAAAAGGCCTGTGATTTATTTAACACGCTTTGGCAAATATTTCATTGCACTTTTAAAAACGTTAAAAATATTTAAGATCCATACTGCTTTGCGATAGTTCCCACCACCTTCTCTTTCCTGAATTAATATTCCGCAAACTGCCCTATATCTATTTTTATAAAAATAATTGAAATTTTTTCATAGAAGTTGAAAAAAAGTATTGAACCTGTAGTTACTACAGGATTTAGCATTTGAAAAACTTGGCGGATGGTTCCTCAGAAAGGATGGACAATTAAATTATAGCCTAGATACCAAGAAATGCATTCTTCACATTGTGTAAACAATGTGTAAAAAACAAATTTTACGATTTATGAGAATCCGATGAAAACAATATTTATCTTTTTTGCTATTTTTCTACTTTCCTTTTTCGCTAATGCAGAAGTTACTGTAGGCAAAAAAATACCTAATTTTGAAGCCCAAGATATCAATGGGGAAAAAATTAGTTTGGAAAGATTACAAGGTAAGTTTGTGGTGGTTGAGTGGTTCCACCCTTTATGTCCATTCACTGGAAAACATTATAAAAGCCACAATATGCAAAATCTTCAAAAAGAGTTCAAAGAAAAAAATGTTGTATGGATATCGGTGCAAACTGATACACGAGATATCTCAGAATCCGATCAACTTAAATCGATTATGACATGGAAAGAACTTACGAGCTCATCGGCTACCTACTACCTG
>Ga0114942_1000322_pt1 | contig 13425 bp, 8 predicted proteins | sample LowerColdCreek_FD_88674 | JGI IMG/M metagenome (GOLD analysis project Ga0114942, IMG submission 88674) | Groundwater microbial communities from Cold Creek, Nevada to study Microbial Dark Matter (Phase II) - Lower Cold Creek | ecosystem: Environmental > Aquatic > Deep subsurface > Groundwater ... | reverse complement strand
GCCTACCGCGTCTACCGCTACCGCATCTTCGACCTCGGCAATCCCGCCAGCGACCGCTGGGAACTGGTCGGACGCTACTACAACGGCTCCGGCGCACAGGCCACCTGCTCCTACGACACCGGGCGCAGGGTCTTCGTGTCCACCAATCGCAGCACCAGCTCACCGTTCCTCTACTGGAACCTGAACACGCCCGGCACACAGAACTCCGAGACCTACTTCAAGCCGGTCGATGCGACCGGCGAGTTCACCCAGCTGCTGTCCAGCGGCGCCATCGATATCCGCTACTGCGGCATCGAGTTCGACGCACGCCGGGCGCACCACAAGCTGTGGTGCGGCGACGGGCGCGTCTGGACGATCACACCTCCGGCCACGCTGTCGAGCTCCGGCTGGACGATCGTGAAGGACGCGGCAGTTGCATCGGCAGTGCCGCCCGGCGCCGTCGGGTCCGGCGTGCTGGGCAAGTGGAAGTACATCCCGAACCTCGACGTCTTCATGGGGCTGCAGGACTCGGTGCTGGGCAACGTCTGGATCTACAAGCCCCCCGGCTGGTCCAGCCCTGCCGGCGGCAATCAGCCGCCGAGCGTAGCCCTCGGCGCGCCTGGCGCCGGCGCCAGCTACCCGTTTGGCGCCAAGGTCGAGCTGATCGCCAACGCCAGCGACAGCGACGGCTCGGTCAGCCGGGTCGAGTTCTTCGCAGGTGCCGGCAAGATCGGGCAAGCGACGACGGCACCGTTCCGCATCGAGTGGACTGACGCCGCAGTCGGCAACTGGGTGCTCACCGCGGTGGCCACCGACGACCAGGGAGCCAGGCGCACTTCGAGTCCGGTCTCGATCAGCGTGCAGCCCGCCACCGTACCGAACGATCCGCCGACCGTGGTCATCACGCAGCCGGATTCGGCCGACGCGTTCGAGCCCGGCGCGGCGGTCGAGATCCGCGCCAATGCCGACGACGCCGATGGCACGGTGACCAAGGTCGAATTCTTCGCCGGCGCGGCCAAGATCGGCGAGGCGCTCGGCGCCCCTTTCACGGTGCAGTGGTCGGCCGCGCCCAGCGGCCCGGTGACGATCACCGCGGTGGCTACCGACGATCGTGGTGCGCGCGTCACGTCGGCGGCGGTGAACGTGAGCGTGCTGCCTGGCACCGGCGGCACGAACACGGTCACACTGCAACGCGGGGTCTGGCCGAACGCGGCGGTGGCCGACCTGTACCTGTCGAGCTACCACAAGACCACCAACCTGGGCGGCTCGAGCAGCGTGCAGGACCAGCGCGAGTACTACTCGCCGCTGCTGCGCTTCGCGATCTTCCAGTCCGAGGGCGGCCCGGTTCCCGACGGGGCACAGATCGTTTCGGCGCAGCTGTCGCTCTACAAGTACTCCACCTACGACATGGTCTACGGCCTGCACCGTGTGCTTCAGGACTGGTCGGAAAGCACGGCCACGTGGAACCAGCGCCTGCCCGGCCTGCCATGGTCGACCCCGGGGGCGAACGGCGCCGGCAGCGACTACCTGGCTGTGGCCGACGCGACGGCAGCCACCGCGTGGGCACCCGAGTGGATCGCCTTCGACGTAACTGGCGCGGTGGCCGGCATGAGCAGCGATGCTGCGCGTGCCAACCATGGCTGGCGGCTGCGCTCGGTCAGTGGCAACACCAACCTCAAGCGCATGCACTCGAGCGAGTTCGCCGCCGATCCCACGCTGCGCCCCAAGCTCGTCATCAGCTATCGCTGATTCATGGCGCGCGGTTGCGACGGCGCCGCGCACCGCTGCCACAATCGGCGCCCTGATGAGATGCCTTGCAAAGCTGGCCCTGGGCCGCCGACACCATTGGCTCGCCTGGCTGTGCCTGGCCGCGGTGGCCCTCCCCTCGCCCGCCGCCACCTTTGGCGATGGCCCGGGGGGAGCGACCTGCATTCACTTCTCCAGCACCGGGCGGCTGGCATGGATGCAGCCGGGTGGCGACTGGGTCGATGCCAGTGGCAAGTTGCACGGCGACCAGGCCTTTGCCGAAGCCACGATGGCCTCAGCCTCGTCGGCACAGCCGGTTTCATGGGATGTACTGCCATTGATGGCCGAGTGGACCCGCGGCCGGGTGCCCAACGGGACGCTGCTGTTGCGAATCGCGCCGGGAGCGCCTGCCGGCCCGGTGAATTTCGCCAGCCGCGAGCACGCCGACAGGTCGATCGCCCCCCTCCTGACGGTCAAGTGGGACGACGGGCAGGTCGAGCGGCTGAACGCCATCGCGGACACCTTCTTCGCCTGCCCGACCGTGAAGAACCTCGGCAGCTCGACGCTGCTGCGGGTGGGTGCCGACATGACGACGCTGCTCGAATTCCCGTTCAAGCCGCGTCCAGGGCACACGGTGAGCAGCCTGTCGCTGAGCCTCAGCCCGCTGAAGCTGTACGGACGCAGCCCGCGCGTCGGCATCTACGGACCCCAGTTGCCACGCTCCGCCGGTCCGGCATGGACCGAGCGGGGCCTGTCGATGGCGATGGAGCACGATGCCGGCATCGCCAAACACAAGGACGTGCTCTATGCACAGAATTTCGACGACGACTCGTGGAAGAGCTTCATCACCGGCCCGAAGATCGAGGCAAGCCTGCGCACGCTGAGCGAAGACAAGGCCAGGCTGTTCGTGCCGCTGGACCGCAAGGCCCTGGCGGTGACGATCCCCAAGGGCGGCAGCATTGCGTTGAACCACAACCTGCGCTTCGCGCAGTGGCCGGGCGGCGAACCGGACGAAGCCTACTTCCGCTATCACCTGCGCCTGGCCGACAACTGGAATCCCGTGGTCGACGGCGGCAAGCTGCCCGGCTTCGCCGGCACCTATGGCGTTGCAGGCTGGGGCATGCGACGTTCCGACGGGACCAACGGCTGGTCGGCGCGCGGTGCCTTCATGCGGCACGACGCGCAGGGTGAGCCCGACTCGCCTTGGCGGCCCATCGGCACTTACGCCTACACCGCCAGCAACGAGGGCCGGTCCGGTCTGGTGTGGGGCTGGAACCTGGGCCCGACCGGCCGGCTGACCCGCAACCGCTGGTACAGCATCGAGCAATACCTGAAGCTCAACACCCCGGGACAGACCAACGGCGTCTATCGCGCCTGGGTCGACGGACAGTTGGTGTTCGAGCGGACCGACCTGCATTGGCGCGACGTGACCACGCTGAAGATCGAGTCCGTGTGGTTGAACGTCTTCCACGGCGGTACCGCCAAGACCGATCGCGATCTGACTCTGTACATGGACAACTTGGTGGTGGCGCGCGGCTACATCGGCCCCGGCAACTTCCCGCGCTGAAAAAGCGTGGTGTTGTTGACCGCGCCTGCCCAGCCATCGACCGACCGGTCCTTGCGGGCCGACGGGCGGACGCGAGAATGACCGGTTGCTGTCTGCCGCGCACCCAAACTCAAACATGACCGAAACCGATTCTTGCCTGGCAGCGGGCCGCCACGACCTGGCCGACCCGCGTTGGCGCGCGATGGCGCAATCGCATGGCGCCACTGTCGCATGGCGAGATCTCATGAAAGGCGGAAAGGCTGCCGTCCGGACTGCCCTCGCCGACACCCGCGGCGAGTTCGCCATCGCCATCGGCGACGAGGTCGGACGGACCTTGCTCGCCGTCGACCGCTTTGCGGTGCGCACGCTGTGCTACCGCGTCTGCGACGGACGCCTTCTCTTTGCCGAGCGGGCCGACGCGCTGGCCGCACCCGAGGCGCAGCTCAACCCCCAAGCCCTCTACGACTACGTGCTGCTGCACTCCATCGCTTCGCCTGACACGGTTTTCGCTGGCATCCACAGGCTGCCCCCCGGCCACTACGCCTGGTTCGAGGCCGGCAAGCTCGAGGTGGGCCGCTACTGGACGCCTGCGTTCGAAGAGCCGCCGACCGCCTCGTTCGGCCCGCTGCGCGACGAATTCCGCCAGCTGGTGCAGCAGGCAGTGAGCCGACAGCTGGACGGCAGCAAGCCCGCGTGCTTCCTGAGCGGCGGCACCGACAGTTCGACCGTGGCCGGCATGATCGGCCTGGCCAGCGGTGCCGCAGCGGCCAGCTACTCGATCGGCTTCGACGCCCAAGGCTACGACGAGATGGCCTATGCCCGGCTGGCCGCGAAACGCTTCGGCACCGAGCATCACGAGTACTACGTGACACCCGACGACCTGGTGCAGGCCATCCCGCAGGTGGCTGCGCACCATGACCAACCCTTCGGCAATTCGTCCGCGCTGCCGGCGTACTACTGCGCATTGAAGGCGCGTGAGGATGGGGTGACACGGCTGCTGGCCGGCGACGGCGGCGACGAACTCTTCGGTGGCAATTCGCGCTATGCCAAGCAGCGCGTCTTCGGCTGGTATGGCCACGTGCCTGGCAGGCTGCGCCGCTCGCTGCTGGAGCCGGGTTTCGGCATGCCCTGGGTGGGGCAGACCCCGCTGCTGAAGAAGGGCAGCAGCTACATCGAGCAGGCGCGTGTGCCGATGCCCGATCGGCTGCAGATGTACAACCTGCTGCGCCGCCTGGGCGCCGCGCAGGTGTTCACGCCGGCGCTGCTGGCCCAGGTCGACCAGGAGCAGATGGCCAGGCAACAGCGCGCGGTCTGGGACGAGCCGGGTCCGGCCAGCGAAGTCAACCTGATGCTGGCCTTCGACTGGCGCTACACGCTGGCCGAGAGCGACCTTCCGAAGGTGCGCAGCAGCACCCAGTTGGCGGGTGTTTCGGTCGGCTTCCCCTTCCTCGACGATGCCTTGCTGGACTTCTCGCTGCGTCTGCCCGCGGCCTACAAGCTGAAGGGGCTGAAGCTGCGCTGGTTCTTCAAGGAGGCACTGCGCGGCTTCCTGCCCGACGAGATCATCGGCAAGCGCAAGCAGGGCTTCGGCCTGCCCTTCGGCGTGTGGGCCACCCGGCATGACGCGCTGAAGGCGCTGGCGGTCGACTCGCTGGACGCTCTGGCCGCACGCGGTGTGGTGCGAGGCGAATTCGTGCGGGTCCTGATGAGCACGCACCTTCCGGCCTACCCGGGCTACTACGGCGAAATGGTCTGGATCCTGATGATGCTGGAGCAATGGCTGCGCAGCCATGCGCCGGGCTACCGCTTGCAGGGTTGAACGCGCCAGCCGAGCCGGTCGGCTGCCGGCCTGCTCCACCTGGAAATGCCGCAGGCCGCCGCAGCCGAATCGATCAATGAGTGGAGGGTGCCGCGGGCGATTCCGCCACGACCGTCCGTGGTGAAGCCGCCGCTCCCTGGTCCCGGCGGAGCACGTCTTCCAGCAGCTCGCGCAAGCGCCCCTCACCCTGGGCAAGCATGGCCTGTCGCAGCGGCGCCGTGTCCGGCTGGAACGGCCTGAGGACGTAGTCCGCGATGCGCACTTGCGCATCGGATGGTGCCACACCCAGTTTCAATCGCGGGAAGGCATCGGACTGCGCCGCCTCGAGTATCGATGCCACACCACGGTGGCCCCCGGCACTGCCGCGCAAGCGCAGCCGGATCTTCCCGAGGGGCATGGCGACATCGTCGAATGCCAGTATGCAACGCTGCGGCGACAACCTGAGCGACGCCAGCAACGATGGCAGTTTGGGTCCGATCTGGTTCATGGACGAGCGCATCTTGACCAGCCACAGCCGTCGCCCGCCCAGGGTCACCGCAGCACGCCAACCCCATGGGGTGTCGTTCCAGGCGACCGAGTGCGAAGCCGCCAATGCATCCAGGAAGGCGAAACCGATGTTGTGCGGCGTGTTGTCGTATCGGGAGTCCTGGGCGTTGCCCAGCCCCAGGACCATGAACTCCACTGGCTCGGATTGCGCTGCCCGATCACGGGCGAGCAGGGTGGGAACAATGAACTGCGGACCGACGACCTGCATGCGTTGGTCGCAGGCACTACAGAACTTGTCAAGTTGGCAGTTGTCGCGCCAGCACCGGATCGATCCCTCGCGATCCAGCGCGATACGCGCCAGATGATTCTGCCGATTGCTTCCCTTCAGAAGCACCAGATCGCCCGGCCGGGCCCAGCGGTTGACGAATACGGAGGCGTCGCGGGTATGGGTGAAGGCGAAGACACGATCGGCCTCAGCGCCACGCTTGAGCCCGAGCACGGCGCTGGACCACGGGCCCACGACCACGACCAGATCGGCAACCGCCAGCGCATCGGTGGCGAGTTGCCCCAGCACCGCGGACTTGCTGTCGTCCACGTCGGAGACCTCCCCAAGAACCAGCAGCTTTCGCGGGGCCTTCGCGCGGCGCAGGAACTCCAAGCAAGCGGGCACCGTCCATTGCGGCGCCTTGAAGTCATCGCGGATGAAGGTCACACCATCGTGCGAACGGGTCTCCTGCATCCGGCCTTCGTAGGGCTCCACCTGGGACAGCACACGAGCGATCTGCTGCAGCGACATTCCGGCCACCCGGCCACAGGCCGTGGCCGCCAACAACGTCGGCAGCCAGTGCTCACTGAGCATGCGCGTCTGCACGGGCTCCCGCGCGTCGCCGTGCACCAGCGTCAAGCGCAGATGCTCCGGCCAGGCCGCCGCGACATCCTCGGCTCGTACATCGGCCTCGGGATTCAAGCCGTAGCTCAGCACGTGGCCCCGGCAGGACCTGCGCATGCCCAGCACCACCGGATCGTCGGCGTTCAAGATGGCTGTACCCGATGTCGACAGGTGGCGCACAAGCTCCTCCATCTCTTCGAAGAGCCCTTCCGGTGTGCTGAACGCGCTGGCGTGGTCATCCCTGGCGACCGTGATGATGGCCACGTCCGGCTGCAGGATTTGTGCTGCCGGGCGCATGCAGCCGGGCACCCCTTCGTGCATTTCGGCAGCAAGGAAGCGGTGTGAGCGCCGCACCTGCAACACCGCCATCGCCGTCGACATCGCGTAGCGTGTCGCCGCCGGAGTCGACACCCCCGGACCGAGATGGTCTTCCAGCAACGCATGTATCACATGTCGCGTCGTCGACTTGCCGGCGCTTCCGGTCACGCCGACCACCAGGGTCCCGCGTAGATACGCACGACGCCACAGAGCCAATCGGACCGCGCATCGCGACACGGTGGCGCTGGACCAGAATGTCTTCTGCGGCCAAGCGAGGATTCGCTCGGCGCGCTGCTTCCAGGCCCTCCAACCCAGCCGAGACTCAGGCAATCGCGGCCTCGGCGGAGTTGTGCAAGGCCGGCTCGAAGAAGTCCTTCAGCGGCAGATCCCAGCGCAAGGCGCTGATGCGATCCGGGAACACGTTCAGCTCGATCATGCACGGCCCGGTCGGCGTGACGGCCACGTCGACGCCGGCAAAGCGCATCTTCGGGAACACCGACAGCGCCTTGCAGCCAAGCGCCAGCGACTCATGCCAGAACGGCAGCTGACAGCCGACCAGGGCAAATCCGCTGTCTGGATGGTGGGTGATCGGACGATGCGGGTCGGCCAGGTTCGGTGCCGCCAGCAGCCGCCCCGAGTCGATCTGAACCGGGCAGCCGAATCCTCCGGAACTGGTGTTGTCCACCTGGCTGCCGGCGCGGCCGACACGCAACAACGCATGATGGGCACGAAACTCGCCGCGCTGTTCGAGCACCCAGATGCGCAGCGTGTTGACCGAGCTGGGGTTGATGGCGGCCAACACCGGATGCTGCGGCACGAACTCCTCGAGGAGCCAGCCCTCGCGCGACTCGAGCAGTTCGCCATGCCACGCCTCGAGCGTCCAGCGCCGGCCCGAGATCGGATGCAGCAATTCTTCGACGCCGGCCTCCACCTCGAGCGCTGCGAAGCTGCGGCCCCCGCTGCCCTCGACCGCCTTGAAGCAGACCCGCTGGCCCCGATAGGCCTGCAGCACGCGGCGCAGGTCGGCAACGCTGCATAGCGCCCCCTTGTCGGCGGCGGCACCGCGCGACGCGTGAAGAAAGCCGATGAAACGCGGTGTCGGGATACCGAACAGCGTCAATGTCGCCTTCTCGAGCACCTTGTGCTGTGACGCCTTCTGGTAGACGGCAGGGTTGATCGCGAACAGAAGCTTCGCGTATTCCCGGTCGTTCGAATGACGCCATTTGTCGCGAAACGGCATGTCGCGCCGCCAGAAACGCCCTGCATGGTAGTAGTTGGGGCCGAGGTTGCGTGCCAGCTTCAGCGCAGTCATCTCGAACAGTTGGCGCGGCACCGGCAACCCGCCGCGTGCCGCGGCCTCGCGGCTGGCATCGATGATCTTGCGTACGGACCCGATCGCTGACACTGCTTCCCCAAAGTTGGACCCGCTCGCCGGCAAGAGTGTACCGACCCGGCCTGCGATGCACGTCGGCTCTCACTGCATCCCGCACAGGTGGCGTCGACAAGCTCACATATGCTCCCGGCCACCAGCGCAGGGCGCACCGTCAGCCGCATGCACGACCCCGGCGCCGCAGGGAGGGCCGGCTCACGACAGCGTAGCATTGCCCGAAACCGGACTCCCTATGCGACGCCGATCGATCCTGCGCGCCCCGCTGTCCCTGTTGCCGCTGGCGTCACCTGTCGTACGGTCCGAGGAAGCCGTCCTCAGGCGTGTAGCCGGCCTTTCGCCCAACCATGGGCTTCGTCTCGGCACGGCGAGCCTCGTCGGCGAATTCAACGAGGTGTCGCGCCGATTCAATCTGCACCAAACCGGGCCGCGCTCGCGCGACTTCTGCCGGAAGATGGTCTGGGCGCCCGAACGCCGAAGCGCCCTTTTCACCGGCGCCAACCACGGCAGCCCGCATCGGCTGAATGATGTCTGGGAATTCGACCTTGCCGCGATGGCCTGGACGCTGCTGTATGCGCCGGACAACCCTCGCACCTATGGCGGGCTGGGCCCCGATGCCAGCGACGTGGTGTTTCGCGACGGTGTCCTGCAGACGCGCCGCGGCGGGCCCGCGGTGATCGGCCACACCTGGTCGGGCCTGAGCTACGACCCCCGCACGCGGCGCATGCTGTTCATGAACACCTGGCCGATCGATGTCGATCCACTGGTGCGCCAGGTCGGTGGCGACCCGGCAGAACGCTACCGTGGCCCCCCCTTGTGGGCCTTCGACCCGGCGGCACGCGCCTGGGCCCTGCTGAAGACGGCAGCACCATGGCCCAAGGCCGCCGTGGGTGCCCTGCTGGAGGACGTGCCGGAGTTGGGCGGCCCGATCTGGCATCTCAACAACTGGCAGCTTCACGCCACCTGGCTGCTGAGCCCCGACCACGCCTGGAAGAAGTTGACGGACCCGAAGATCACGCCGGGTTTCGAGCGCGAGGCGCCGGGGCGCGAGCTGGTGGGGTATCACGACGCCAAGCGCCAACTGGTCGTGGCGCAATGGCGCAGGGGCACGTATCACTTCGACACCCGGTCGCGACGCTGGATCTGCATGATCCCGCCCGACAGCGGGAAGCCCGTCCCGGACGGGCATGACGCGGTCACCGCGTTCTGCAGCGATCCATTGAGCGGACGTGGCCTGCTGCTGGACTTCCGCACCCGGGAGCTGTGGTCCTACGATCCGGATCAGGCCCAATGGACGCTGCTCGCCCCCGCCGGCAACCCGATTCCGGCCGGCAAGCGCATGTTGGCCTATGTCGACCGCGTTCTCGGCGTGTTGGCCGTGCTGAACGACACCGAGGTCTGGATCTTTCGCCCACCCGGGCCGCGCTAGCAGCGGGTGCCGGGCAACGTGGAATTGTGGGCTGGCCCGCTCGGGATCGCGGTGCGCAGTTGAACGACAATTTGCACATGCCGCCTTCACAGAACATTGCGGGCCAGACCCCGGCTCTGGTCACTGCCGTCATCCCTGCCTTCAATACCGAGCGCTACCTTCGGCGCGCGATCGACAGCGTGCTGGCGCAGCGCTATGGCGCGGTCGAGTGCATCGTCGTCGACGACGGTTCGACCGATCGCAGCGGCGAGATTGCGCAGTCCTTCGGCGATCGCATCCGCTACATCGCACAGGCCAACGCGGGGGCATCGGCCGCACGCAACGCGGGCATCCGCGTGGCGCGCGGCGACTACATCGCCTTTCTGGACGCCGACGACTACTGGCTCGACACCAAGCTAGAGCACCAGATGCGCGTCTTTGCCGCGAACCCGGGATTGCGCCTGGTCTCCACCCATTGGACCTGGCTGCCATCGACCACCGACCCCGCCGTCACCGATTTCAGGGGCCCGCAGTTCGATGCAGCGGCCGTGCAGGTGCTGCCCGGCTGGGAGACCCTGCTGCGCGATCCCTATCTGTGCACGCCGACGGTGGTGGTGAATGCCGCCGCGGCCCGGGCAGTGGGCGGCTTCGACACCACGCTGCCTTCGGCCGAAGACATCGACTTCTTCCTGCGCGTGTGCGATGGGCATCCCTATGCGCTGCTCCGGCAACGCCTGGCCGGGTGCCAATTGCGTCCGGGCAGCCTGACCCGCACCGCGCTCAGCCATCGCCACAACCTCGAGGTGCTGAATCGCATCGCCGAGAACCGGCCTGAGTTGTCGCGACGCTTCTGCGCGCAGTTGACCGAGTGTCGGCTGGACGTCTATCAGCGATGGGCGAGCGCCCGGGTCTTTCACGGCAATGGCTCTGGGGCGCGGGCTGTGCTGCGCGAGAGTCGGCGGGTGGGCAAGCTGTCCGGCTACAGGCGGCTGTGGCTGAAGTCCTACGTAGCATCGGCCTTGAAGGCGGTGCGCGACCGGGTGCGCCCTTTGGCCCGTGAAGACCAGGCCTTGTCCTGAATGGCAAGCTCGGCGATGGCCGTCCCGCATGTTCGGCCACCGATGCGCCGCGGTCCCCTGCGAGGCATGCCATGTCTGATGCTGGCCTGATCGCGCTCGCTGCCGTGGCCAGGGCACGGCGTTCCGATCTGGAATCCGAGGCGCTTCGCGGACACGACCGGGCCTTGCTGCAATCTGCCTGCGATGGGCTGCTCGGCCGCGCCCTGGACCCGATGGAGGGCTATCGGGTGTGGCCGCGCCCCGTGGAACTGCTGCTCGCGCAGTGGGCGCCCCTGGGCGAATCCGACCGGGTCGTGCAACTGCGCCTGAACCTGCTGCTGCTTGCGCTGGCCGAGTCGCTGCCAGATCGGCTGCGGCGCTCGGGATTGCCCGTGCCATTTGCCGAGGAGTATCGACGCAGCGCGCTGCGCATCACGCAGCGCATCGCCCAGGGTCGGCGCTGGGATCATGGTCTGCAGGACGATGTCTTCCGCAAGGACCTGGCCTTGCTCTGCCTGCGCATGCTGCCCTGTGTGTCGCATGTGGTGTGTCGATACTCCGGCATCCCGCGAAGCACCCTGCTGCGGCCGCGCAACCTGGCCTCCGGTGCGTCGGCACGGGTGGTCTTCGCCTTGCGTGGCCAGTTGCGCCCGCTGATCGCGAACCATGTACATCCGGAAATGACGGACCGCTTCGACCCGGCCGGCCGAGAGGCCTGCTATCGGTTAGTTTGCGCGCTGCTGGGACACTGGCCCGATAGCGCTGGCCTGGTCGGTACGAGTTGGTACTACGACCGTGTCGTTGGCGACATCAGCCCCCACCTGGCCTACCTGCGCAAGGTGCCCGCCGAGCGCGGAGCCCTGTTTCTCGATGTCGGCGCGCCCGCCGAGGCAAGGGCGGATGCCGTGTTCCGCTCGGAGCGCCGCCGAGCCCGGGTCGAAGACGGCACGTACAAGCCGCGCACCGTGATGATGGTCTGGCCGCGCCAGGCACTGCTGGCGCATCTGCCGCGCCAGCCAGCGACTCGCGCAGTCGCGTGATGCCATGTTTCCCATGATGCTCGTGCCTGCTCGAAAAAGACCGGAACAGGGGGGCGAATGACAAGGACTGCAAACCACGCCTCGGTTGCCGACCCGCGGCCCTTGGTCATGCATGTCATTCATCACCTTCACGTGGGCGGGTTGGAGAACGGCCTGGTCAATCTGATCAACCACCTGCCCATCGAGCAGTTGCGCCATGTCATCGTTTGTGTCGAGGACTATTCGGATTTCAGCCAGCGCATCCGCCGGCCTGACGTCGAGGTGATCGCTCTGCATCGCTCGCGCGTCGGCGCGATGGGCGTGCGCCGGGCCATCTACGCGTTGTGTCGCCGGCTGAGGCCGGCCGTGCTGCACAGCCGAAACCTGTCCGGTCTGGATGCGCTGGTTCCTGCCTGGCTGGCCGGCGTTCGCTATCGCATACACAGCGAGCATGGATTCGATGTCGACAACCTGGATGGGCGCAACCGCCGACACATGTTGTTGCGCCGTCTGCACGCGCCGCTGGTGCGACGCTACGTCACGGTATCGCGCCATCTGCGCGGGTTGCTGGTCGAGCGCATGGGTATCGACGAAGCCCGCATCGATCATATCCACAACGGCGTGGATACCGAGCGCTTCAGGCCGCGACCGCACAGTGAGTCCCCTCCAGAACGCCTGCCAGAGGCACTGCGTGTCCCCGGTTTGGTGCTGGTCGGCACAGTGGGGCGACTGCAGCCCGTGAAGGACCAGGCCACGTTGTTGCGCGCCCTTGCCGCCGCGATGCAGCGGCAGCCTGCGCTGCGAGCGCACACCAGGCTGGCCATCGTCGGCGACGGCCCGCTCCTGGCGCCGCTGAAGGCGCTTGCGCACGAGTTGAACATCAGCGAACTGGTCTGGTTTGCCGGCGCCGTCGATGACGTGCCGGAGCTGCTCGGCCTCTTCGATCTGTTTGTCCTGCCATCGCTGAACGAAGGCATCTCCAACACCATTCTGGAAGCGATGGCCATGGGCTTGCCGGTGCTGGCCTCGCGCGTCGGCGGAAACGTCGAGTTGGTCGAAGACGGGCAAGGCGGGCGCCTCTTCGCACCTGGAGTCGTCAACGAGCTGGCCGACTTGCTGGTGCAGTACTTGAGCGACGCGGCGCTTCGTCAGCGCCAGGGCGCAGCCTCGCGGGAGCGAGTGCTGCGACAGTTCAGCCTGGCAACCATGGTCGCGGCCTACCGGCAACTCTATCTTGTCGATTGAAGCTGACGTGCTTTCACGCACAACGCTTGCTCACTGATGAAGGAGTCCGGCATGTCCACGGAAAGGCCCCCTTGCGCGGCGCGGCTGCGCCAGCAGACGGGTCGAACTGGCGCAGTCCGGTCGCACGCCGACGCAGCTTGCGCGCGCGTTCGACGTGACCGCCCTGCGTTCGATTGACGAGGGCGGGACGGGAATACATGCCTGAGAACACACCGACCCCCGCCTTGCCCGGTCCCGTGGCCTTGGTGGGCCCCCTGCCGCCCCCTTCGGGCGGCATGGGCAATCAGTGCGAACAGCTGCTGCGGCAGCTGGGCGCCACCGGTGCGGACATGCGCCTGCTGCAGACCAATGCGCCCTATCGACCCGCATGGGCGCAGCGTGTTCCCTTGCTGCGAGCCGTCGTTCGCCTTGTGCCGTATCTGTGGCGCGCTTGGGCGCTGATGGGGCAAGTGCGCGTCGTGCATCTGATGGCCAACTCGGGTTGGGCTTGGCACTTGTTCGCGCTGCCGGTGCTTGTGCTGGCTC
>Ga0114942_1000321_pt1 | contig 13434 bp, 13 predicted proteins | sample LowerColdCreek_FD_88674 | JGI IMG/M metagenome (GOLD analysis project Ga0114942, IMG submission 88674) | Groundwater microbial communities from Cold Creek, Nevada to study Microbial Dark Matter (Phase II) - Lower Cold Creek | ecosystem: Environmental > Aquatic > Deep subsurface > Groundwater ... | reverse complement strand
TTTTGCCCAGCGCGCCCGCACCCACGAGGGCAAGTTGCAGGTCGAACTGGCGCAGTTGCAGCATATGTCCACTCGACTGGTGCGGGGCTGGACCCACCTGGAGCGGCAAAAAGGTGGTATTGGCTTGCGCGGCCCGGGTGAAACCCAGTTGGAGATGGACCGTCGCCTGTTGCGCGAGCGTATTAAGTACATTACCGCCAGGCTGGATAAGGTGCGCACACAACGCGAGCAGGGGCGACGCTCGCGTATGCGGGCGGCCATACCTACCGTCTCCGTGGTGGGTTATACCAATGCCGGCAAATCGACGCTGTTCAATCGCATTACTAGGTCTACCGTGTACGTGGCCGACCAACTGTTCGCGACCCTCGATCCCACATTGCGCCGTATTGAGTTGGAAAATGTCGGCCCAGTGGTCCTTGCCGATACGGTGGGATTTATTGCCCACCTGCCGCACAAGTTGGTGGAAGCATTTAAGGCAACTCTTGAAGAGACCCTGCAAGCGGATCTTTTGTTGCATGTGGTCGATGCCGCCAGCGAGGACCGGGCTAGCAACATATACCAGGTGCAGGAGGTGCTGGGTGAGATCGGTGCCGAGGATATTCCCCAGCTGCAGGTATTCAATAAGCTGGATTTACTGGAGCAGTTACCGCGTGTGGAACGGGATGCTGACGGGCGGCCAGTGCGTGTTTGGTTGAGCGCGGTAACCGGCGCGGGCATAGACCTGCTGTTGCGGGCGATTGCCGAACTGGTAGGCCAGGATATGGTGGCCGAAGAATTGCACCTGGACCCTACACAGGGTGGTTTGCGTGCTGCGTTCTACAGTCTCAGAGCTGTCGAGGCCGAGGATTACGACGACAATGGTGTGGCCTCCCTGCGGGTGCGCCTGCCCCGTGCGGACTGGAATCGCTTGATGAAGAAAGGACCGGAACAAGAGTATTAATCGCGCGCGCCTGCTGGGCCCTGCGTACCATCAAGCAAAAATTTGATAGACTGCTTTACTGTTTTTATTAGGAGTTGGTTATGGCCTGGAATGAACCGGGTGGCGGGAACAATAAGCCCAAGGACCCCTGGGGCAGTGGCAATCAGGGCCCCCCTGATCTGGATGAAGCGCTCAAGAAACTCCAGGCTAAACTGGGCGGTCTGTTTGGTGGTAGCAGCTCCCCTGTTGGCGGCGTTCCTGCGGGGTTTTCCGGGGCAGCGTTCGGATTCCTCGCCGCTGTGGCAGTGGCGATATGGGCATTGCTGGGAATTTATCAGGTGGACGAACAGGAGCGGGGTGTCGTACTGCGTTTTGGCAAGTATTTCGAGACTGTGCAGCCCGGCCTGCATTGGAACCCTCCGCTGATAGACGACGTCTCCCAACTGAATATTACCAAGGTCCGCTCCGCCAGCTTCCACGAGACGATGCTAACTCAGGATGAAAATATCGTGGATGTAAAGCTCTCCGTGCAGTATGTGATCAACGATCCGGTCAATTTCGTACTCAAGGTTCGCGATCCTGAGCGCTCTCTGCAGCACGCCGCGCAGAGCGCGCTGCGCCATGTGGTGGGCGGAGTCGGTATGGATATGGTGCTAACCGAGGGGCGCGCGCAGATTGGCGTTGATGTGCAACGCCGCTTGCAGGAGTACCTCGACCTGTACCAAACCGGCATATTGGTCAGCAAGGTGACGGTCGATGAGTGTAAACCACCTGCGCAGGTGCAGTCCGCGTTTGATGACGTGATCAAGGCCCGGGAAGATGAGGAGCGGGTGAAGAATGAAGCCGAAGCGTACGCCAACGCCGTTGTGCCTGAAGCGCGCGGTGGCGCTCAACGGCAGATCGAAGAGGCCAATGCCTACAAGGAGCAGGTCATTGCCAATGCCCAGGGTGAAGCGGAACGCTTCAACCGGTTGCTGGCGGAGTATCAAAAAGCGCCGGAGGTGACCCGGGAGCGTCTGTACCTGGACGCCGTACAGGGAGTGTACAGCCAATCGAGCAAAGTGATGGTCGATGTGGAGGGCGGCAACAATGTCATGTACCTGCCCCTGGATAAATTGACGGAGCAGAGCCAGCGGTCCAGCAAAGCGGACGCAGTCACTTTTGACAGCACCAATATTCGTGAATTGACGAACGCAGTCACTGAACAATTGCGCCGCGATGCCGCGGCGACTGAAGGACGTAGGGGAGTGCGCTGAACATGGCCGGTCGCAATGTGGTTTTCGTTTTTATCGCCCTTGTCCTGTTGTTGCTGGCGAGTAAATCCCTGTACGTCATCAAGGAAACCGAGCGCGGCGTACTGCTGAAGTTTGGTGAGGTGGTCAATCCAAACATTCCGCCAGGTCTGCACGTCAAAATTCCGCTGGTGAATAGCGTGCGCAAGTTTGATGGTCGCATCCTGACCGTGGATGCCACGCCAGAGCGCTATTTCACGCAGGAAAAGAAAGCGCTAATTGTTGATTCCTATGCCAAATTCAGGATCGCGGACACAGCCAAGTTTTACACCGCCACCAACGGCGAAGAGTCGCGCGCAATGGCGTTGCTGGCGCAGCGCATCAATGATGGTCTGCGCAATCAGGTGGCTGTGCGCACCATTCAGGAAGTGGTCTCCGGCGAACGGGATGAACTAATGCAGGCTCTCACCAAGGAACTCAACCTCGTCGCACTGGAAGGACTCGGCGTCGAAGTGGTAGATGTGCGCGTGAAGCAGATTGACTTGCCGCCGGACGTGTCCGAGTCTGTGTACCGGCGCATGAACGCCGAGCGTGAGAAGGAAGCTCGCGAGCATCGCTCGCAAGGCCAGGAATTGGCTGAGGGTATCCGCGCGGCAGCCGATCGCGAGGTCACCGTGCTGCGGGCCAGCGCTTACCGCGATGCGGAACTGATTCGCGGCGAGGGTGATGCAACCGCGACAGGCACATACGCGCAGGCATTCAACCAGGACCCGGAATTTTACTCTTTTACCCGCAGTCTCAAAGCTTATCAGGATGCCTTCCAGGGCAACGGTGATGTGCTGCTGTTGCAGCCGGACAGTGAATTTTTCCGCTACCTGAAAGACTCCAGGGGAGGCAAGTAGCAACTTTCGGCGCCTGTAGGCAATCGTCGGTCCTGTGGTTTTATTATCTCTGGAGAATGTGTGGATTTCTGGCAGGTATTTCCAATCGCGATTGCCCTGGTATTCATCATTGAAGGCCTGCTGCCGTTTATCAGTCCGAACCACTGGCGCGCGATGCTGGCGATGGCCTCGCAAATGAACGATTCCATGATTCGAAATATCGGTCTGGGAAGTATGTTGGCCGGCGTGTTTATACTGTACGTGGCGCATTAAGGCCTGGTGAATGACATGACGACGGCAGATCACTGGCAGCTTCCGGATGGGATGGAAGAAGTCCTTCCCGCGCGGGCCGAGTCCGCGGAAAACCTGCGCCGCTTGCTATTGGACTTGTATCGCAGCTGGGGTTACCGGCTGGTTATGCCGCCACTCGTTGAGTTCACTCAGTCCCTGCTGGTTGGTTTGGGGGAGGACCTGGATTTACTCACCTTCAAGCTGACCGACCAGCTCAGTGGGCGCACATTGGGAATTCGCGCTGACATTACCCCGCAAGTTGCGCGTATCGATGCCCACAGTTTGGCTGAGGAGGGCATTACCCGGCTGTGTTACGCGGGATCTACCCTGCACACACGCCCCAAATCGCTGCTGGCGTCGCGCTCACCCATTCAGGTCGGCGCGGAGCTTTATGGCGATGACAGTCGCGGAGCGGATGTCGAGATTGTGCGCCTGATGCTGGCGACACTAGCAGCGGCCGGGCTCACCGGAATCACGCTTGATCTCGGGCACGTGGGTATTTATGAGGCGGTACTGGGCAAGGCGGGACTCAGCGGCGAGCAGGAGAAGACAGTCTTCGATGCCTTGCAGCGCAAGTCGGTACCGGATCTGCGCCTGGCCCTGGCCGACGTCGAACCAGCCAGCGCGGCCCTCATTATTGCGTTGGTAGATTTGCACGGCGATGAGTCGGTGCTGCAGGATGCCCGTCAGCTGTTTGCCGGGGCGGTGCCGGATGCGTTAGCGGGGATCGATGCACTGGCGGAAGTGGCCTGTGATATTCGTCGCCAACTACCGGATCTCGATATTTATTTCGATCTGGCGGAACTGCGCGGTTATCACTACCACACCGGGCTAGTCTTCGCCGCCTACGTAGCCGGTTGCGGCCAGGCCCTGGCCAATGGCGGCCGCTACAACGATGTAGGCGCCGTGTTTGGTCGGGCCAGGCCGGCTACGGGCTTCGCCACTGACCTGAAGGCCCTGCTGACGTTGTTGCCCGCCCCCGGCGCTTGCAGCGGTGCCATCAGCATGCCCGATGCGGATGATCCAGCACTGGATGAGCAAGCGCGCGAATTGAGAGCGGCAGGTGAAGTGGTTATCAACTGCCTGTCAGGTGCACCCGATCCGCGCTGCGATCGCCACCTCGTGGAAGAGAACGGCCAGTGGCGAGTGCAGAAGTTGCGTGTCAACTACCGTGGGTAGGTTAACCTCTGCGCACGTAATTCCAATTCCGATTTACTACAAGAGCCAAAGTAATGAGTAAGAATGTCGTAGTCCTGGGCACCCAGTGGGGCGATGAAGGCAAGGGAAAGATCGTCGATCTGCTTACGGATCAAGCCGGTGTGGTCGTGCGCTTCCAGGGCGGGCACAATGCCGGCCACACGCTGGTCATCGACGGCAAGAAGACCGTTTTGCACCTCATCCCGTCGGGTATCCTGCGCGCCAACGTGGCCTGCCTGATTGGTAACGGCGTGGTCCTGTCGCCCGAAGCCGTACTCAGCGAAATCGCTGAATTGGAAGCAAAAGGGGTACCGGTGCGCGAGCGGCTGAAAATCTCTCCCGCCTGCCCGCTGATCCTGCCCTACCATGTGGCATTGGACCAGGCGCGTGAAGCGAAGCGCGGCAACGATAAAATAGGTACCACCGGTCGCGGTATCGGTCCGGCCTACGAGGACAAGGTCGGCCGGCGTGGTGTGCGCCTGGGTGATTTGCAGGATGAGCAGCGCTTCGCTCGAAAATTGCGGGACGTGATGGAATATCACAACTTCATCCTGGAAAAATACTACCAGGTCGAAGCGCTGGACGTGAATAAGGTGCTAAAAGATACGCTCGAGCTGGGCAGGGAGTTGTTGCCGATGATGGCCGACGTCAGCGCCATCCTGCACGATTACCGCAAGGCCGGGGCGAACATCATGTTTGAGGGGGCGCAGGGTTCGTTGCTTGACATTGATCATGGTACCTACCCCTTTGTGACCAGTTCCAACACGACAGCCGGCGGCACCGCCACCGGTTCCGGATTCGGCCCGCTGTACCTTGATTACGTGCTGGGTATTACCAAGGCCTATACAACCCGCGTTGGTTCAGGCCCGTTTCCCACCGAATTGTTCGACGAGACCGGCGCGCATCTGGCGAAACGAGGCCACGAATTCGGCGCCACGACGGGGCGGCCGCGGCGCTGCGGCTGGTTTGATGCGGTGGCGCTGCGTACAGCGGTCAACATCAATTCCGTCAGCGGCCTGTGCCTGACCAAGCTGGATGTGCTTGATGGTCTGGAAACCATCCGCATCTGCGTCGGCTATACCTGCAAAGACGGCAAGCCCGTGCCACACCCGATGGATTCCGATGATTACGAGGGTCTGGTTCCCGTCTATGAGGAAGTCCCTGGCTGGACCGAGTCCACGCTGGGGGCAAAAACTCTGGAAGAACTCCCGGCGACAGCGCGCAGCTACATAAAAAAAATCGAGGCAGTGGTAGGGGCGCCCATCGACATAATCTCCACCGGACCGGATCGGGTGGAGACAATCGTGCTGCGCCACCCCTTTGACGGGTGATGCGTAATGTCTGCCGAGCACGCTGCGGTCGTTGGGCTAGCCATTGCGGGAAATGTTTGGTCTAATAAACGTGGCTTATGGAGGCGCATGCAGATGACCAGTGACAACGAGGAGAATAGTCTGATCGAGAACCAGGCCGTTCGCAAGAAAGCCTACCACAGCCCGAAACTCATCGGTTTCGGCTCACTTGCCGAGTTGACGCACATGAATATGGATGGACCTTATAGTGATGGCGGTACCGGCATGCTTGATATGCAGTCCATGATGACGGCGTCGTAGGTAAAAATTACGCGAATCTGACGCGTATGCACGAGTGGTGTCGACTTTCTATTACAGGGGCAATGCCGAAAGCCACGCATCAAGAGTCAGCGGCCGCAGGTCCAGGTAGGCATCGGTTGTCATCTTGACACGGGCAGGTAAACCGTCAATCCAGTTCTGATCGATGTAGTGCGATGTTGCGGCAACCGGCCTGAATTTTTCCAATAAAAGCGGTTCATGCAATGATTCGTAGAGGGTGCCCAATGGGGTTTTGGGGCGACGCAGCACTTCCAGTGGAAGCTTGTTTCCCATTGCGCGGCGCAACACATGCTTGTTAAACAACCAGGGTAAAGCAGGTAGCGACATCATCAGGTCCACCAGCCTGGGATCCAGAAAAGGACATCGCAGCTCCATCAGAGTGCAGCCGCTGCTCATGAAAAAGTCGTCCATGTTCCAGTCCGGCGTCAGTGTGAATCGAGCGATGTCGGGGTGGCGTGGTGGGTTCGATAGCGGCTCGGACTGCCCCGCAGTCCAGTGAGACGACCACCGCTGTTTCAGCTGCAACTCCTGTTCGAAGTCGGAGTTGATCCAGTCAGGGTAGGGATACGGCGAATCAGCACCCGCCGCGCGATGAAATAGACGATTTTTCAATGCCATCAGGCCTGTGCCCAGGTGGGGCGTGTTGCCATAAAGCAAGCGAAGACTGTAAACCATACCTAACGCCCTAATGGCGCTGACATCCTTTAGCGCCTCTCTGACCGAAGAAAAAGCCAGTACCTCGTCGCCGCCATCTCCCGTTAACATGATGCGAGGCCGTGTTGGGTCATATTTTATCCGTTCTAATTCCAGCTGCGGCTGATAGAGCTCCAGCGGACAGATGGTTTGCAGGTACGGGCTTAACAACCTATAGCTGCCACCATCGATGTGGCGTGTGGATAGCTGCAACGCTCGACTGACCTGCTCCACGTAGTAGCGTTCATCGCTGGGGTGGATGGAATCGTGCAAAATCGAATCGGCATGCAGAGTCAGCTGCGGGTTCTGCTTTTGTAGATCTCGGATAACCGCCGCGATGCTTGAGGAGTCCATGCCGCCACTCAAGGAGATCACGATATCGTTGGTGCGCAGCCTGTCTGCCACGGACGTTTTGAACACATGCGCAAAATGCTCTACATACTCGTCTTCCCTGCGGTAGCGCAGCAGTGGGATATCGGTGGCTACATCCCAATAGCGTGACGTCTTGAGCTTGCTGTCCTGGAGTACAAGGCGGTGGGCGGGTTCCAGCGTCCTGATGTCGGCAAATGCCGTTAGTGTGCGGTCGCCCCAGCGGTGGTCGCCAAACAGCAGAAAATCGCCAATCGCTGCCTTGCAAAGGCGATCTGAAACCGCGGGATGCTGCCTTACGCTGTAAATGTGGTTGCTGACAATGAATGTATTTCCCACCTGCGCATAGCACAACTGCCTTAGGCCAAAACGATCCCTGGCGCAAAACAGAGTTCTTTGTTCGCTATCCCACAGCGCGAAGGAGTAATCACCGAGCAAATGCTCCAGGCATTGCTCGCCCCAGCCGCGATAGGCATGTAGCACGAGATGAGAGTCCGGGGTGTCCGCCAGGCGTATGTCGCGCTGCAGGCCCAGTTTATGCAGCAAATCCTCGCGCGCATCGACCCTGATGCAACCGGTGATCCAGACCTTACCATCGAGGCTGGCGGGCTGGTTCTCATGGCGAGCCTCGTCAGTCGTCCGAAACAGCGTATGCCCCAGACCTACCGCCCCATCCGTCCATACCTGCTGATGATCAGGGCCGTGAAAACGCAATGATGCCGTCAATGTTTCCAACAGGGTGCGGTCGATGGGTGTGCCGTCGGTGTTGACGACCGCGATAAAGCCGCTCATTGCACTGCGCCACGCTCTGCTTGCTCCGCATGGTCCAGTTTCGCGAGCCCGGTTACCTGCTCAAAATCAGCCAGTATCATTGCCCGCACCAGAGGTATCGATGCGATGTCATCAACCGGGCACAGCTGTCTCACCTGCACCGTGGCGGCCAGCGTGGTCAGGAAATAAAATTCCTCCCGTCTCATCTTTGTACTCAGTAAATCGTTGCGGTAAGTGTTGGCGGCCAGCAGGCAGACAGCGGTGGAGCTCGCTATCGGAGTAATAGTGGTGGTCTCCTGTTCACTGGCGCTCCAATTCAGGACATAGATGACTCTCAGTGGGGCGCTGGCCTTGTGTAACTGGTAGTTGTCGGAGGCAAGGTCGAGAAAGCATTTGTCCCAGCCCGGTGCCAAACGCGGCAGTTCATCGGGCAGTTCCTGCAGGTTTTTAAAGGATTTCGGAAAGAGGCGCAGCCTGCTATAACCGGACTGCGTATGGGTCACTCCGTTGCTAGTGGACAGTGGCAATATATCGTCGGTCAGGATGGGAAAGCCGGCCGCTGCAAACGCTGCAGCCAGCGTGGATTTTCCCGCCCCGGATGCTCCCGTAATTGCCAATGCATGGCCGTTCACCAGGACGCCGCTCGCGTGCAGGCAGGTCGTACCGCGCCAGCGCAGCATGAATCCAATAATCGGGCCCAGCAAGTAAAGGGCAACATCTTCGAAAGTTAATGCCGCTTGCCATCGGCACCAGACGTTTGAGTCATGGGTGTCCAATACAAACTCCACACCCTCCCCATAGCTGAAGTGATAATACCGTTCTCCGGGCACACTTTTGACGAGCAGGTGGTCCGGGTCATCGCGCTCATAGCCGGGCTCAAGATAATATGTGGTGGCGTGGCGCTCGATGAGTTGATGTATGCCCGGGGGAACAAATCCTGTGCTGATACGGATATCTACGCTGTTTCTTTGTGCGATCTTTTCCGCCTCCAGTCCCGGCAACTGTCTGTCGCAGGCCAGATTTATGCCGTACACCTCATAATGGTGCGGCATGTTGTTATGGGTTGAATACTGCAATGTCATCGATCGGGCTAGAGCGCAGGCTGCGGATTGCTCATTATGGGCTACAAGTGGTCGCTACGGCCACCGCCGTCTGTGCCGCGACCGCGCGATTCAAGCGCGCTTTTCAGTGAGTTCAGTAACACACATAAAGAAGTATTTGATATGGTTCAATCAAGAATGGTGATAGTCCCAGTCCCAGTGAAGTATAACCCTTGATTGACACACCTGAACAAACCCAATACTGTAAAATGAATGATAGACCTGCACTGCCACCTGCTGCCTGGTATAGATGACGGCCCGGAGACGCTGGAGGAAGCTCTGGAACTGTGCCGTATCGCAGTGGCTGATGGCATCACCCGGGCCATTGTGACGCCGCACGTTCATCCCGGTCGCTGGGAGAATAGTCGCGCATCCATTGCCCAGGCCTGTAGCACTCTGCAGCGCACGCTGGAGCAACACGATATCCCACTGCGACTGGGCTTTGCCGGTGAAGTCCGGTTGACGGATTGCATCATGCAGCAAGTCGCCGAAAACGAAATTCCCTTCTACGGTACGGTAGACGGCTACAGGGTCATGCTGCTGGAATTCCCCCACGGCCACCTGATACCGGGCGGTGAAAAGCTGGCACTGTGGTTACTGGAGCAGGGTATCCGACCCCTGATCGCCCATCCGGAGCGCAACAAACAGATTATGAAAGATGCCTCACAGTTGCAGCCATTTATCGACGCCGGTTGCTGGTTACAGGTTACAGCGGGCTCAGTAACGGGACATTTCGGCGAGAAAGCCCGGGTAATCGCCCACCAGTTGCTGCACAGTGATATGGTTGCGGTGCTAGCCAGCGATGGCCACAATGCCGGGGTAAGGCCACCCACATTGCGCCAGACATTCGAGCATATCGCCGTGCAGTATGGCGAGAAGAGGGCGCAGCGACTTCTGCTGGATACACCGGCGGCGATTATTCAAAGTTGAGCCGACAACTGCGACGACACTCTGGATATACAAGGACAATAACGACACCATGCATTTGAGAAAGCGGATACTGGTAACGGGCGGCGCCGGATTTTTGGGTTCGCATCTATGTCGGCGCCTGGTGGCGCAGGGGCACGACGTGATTTGTGTGGACAACCTGTTTACTGGCACTAAAGACAATATCGTTGATCTATTGGACCAGCCGAATTTTGAATTGATGCGACACGACGTGACTTTTCCACTGTATGTTGAAGTGGATGAAATTTACAACCTGGCCTGCCCAGCCTCTCCAATACACTACCAGCACGACCCCGTACAAACCACCAAGACCAGTGTGCATGGCGCAATCAACATGCTGGGCCTCGCCAAACGTACGCGCGCCAAGATTTTCCAGGCATCTACGAGCGAAGTATACGGTGATCCACAGGTCCATCCGCAACACGAGAGCTATTGGGGGCATGTGAATCCCATCGGTGAGCGCTCCTGCTATGACGAAGGTAAACGCTGCGCGGAGACCCTTTTCTTCGATTACTACAGGCAACATCAGTTGAGGATCAAGGTGGCCCGTATTTTCAATACCTATGGGCCCAATATGCATCCCAATGACGGCCGCGTTGTTTCAAATTTTATCATGCAGGCACTGCAGGGCCAGCCTATTACCATCTTCGGCGACGGATCCCAGACCCGATCGTTTTGTTACGTGGACGACCTTATTGAGGGCTTTGTCAGGTTGATGGCTACGGGTGATGACATTACTGGGCCGATAAATTTAGGCAATCCCGTTGAATTTACGATACGGGAGCTTGCCGAGAAGGTGATTCAATTCACCAACTCCAAGTCCAGTATCGTTTTTCGTCCCCTGCCCAGCGACGACCCCTTGCAGCGCCAGCCCAATATAGATGAAGCTAGATCCAGGTTGAATTGGGAGCCAAAAGTGCAGCTGGAAGAAGGTTTGCGTAAAGCTATCCAGTATTTTGAGGGACTGCTTTAGCAGAACGTTGTGCGATTCTGGCCAGCCTGCGGTGGTGAATCTCCGCTATTTGTGTAATCTCATGAGAGCTTAAGTTCGCTATACTAAGACTTCTCCCGATGGACACTGTCCCTGCAGGGCCAACTGAAGTGCTTATATTGCAAGTTCTCATTGCCGCCCTGATAATTACACGCATTGCGGCGAGTCTCGGTGCCCGCATGGGGCTGGTGGACAAGCCGGACGCGCGCAAGCAACACCAGGGAGTAATACCGCTTGCCGGTGGCATCGCAATTTTTGCCACACTGATGTTTGGTACCTTTGTATTGGGCATCGCGCCCTATAACTATCCGATGTTGGTTATCGCTTCGGCCGTATTCGCCATCGGAGTGTTTGACGACTTTCGTCATATCCGCGCTAGCGCAAGACTTTTGCTGGGATTCACCAGCGGTATTTTACTCGCGACCTACGGCAGTATCTCGATCACCAACGTGGGCAACCTGCTCGCAATGGGGAATATTCCATTGCTCGTGCTCACCGTGCCGCTCACCGCGCTCGCAGTCGCAGGTCTCAGCAATGCTTACAATATGATAGACGGGATCGATGGCCTCGCCGTGGGTACTATTGCTCTGCCGCTGTTCGTGTTGTACCTGCTGGCCTTGCAAGTTGACCACCCCATGTCCAATGCGCTGTTGCTGCTATTGATACCCCTGGGTGTATTTCTGCTTTTTAATATCGGGCCCAATAATCGCCTGTTGCCGAAGACGTTTCTCGGCGATGCGGGCAGCGTTACGCTCGGCTTTCTGGTGACCGCTTCCCTGGTGTATTTTTCCCAGGGTGACAATGCCTTGATCCTGCCGGTGACAGCACTATGGCTGGTAACGGTACCGCTAATGGATATGCTGGCTACGATGTTGCGCCGCTTCAGACGTGGTCATCAGGTCATGAAAGCGGACCGCTCCCATTTGCACCATACCATGATGGATATGGGTCTGGGGCGGCGGAAAACCCTGGTGATTCTGGTGGGCTACGCGACACTGTGCGCTGTCATTGGTCTTGCACTGGAGCGCGTACCCGAATACCTGAGCTTGCTGTGCTACTTCCTGCTGTTCTGCTGCCACTGCCTGTTCGTGATCAAATCCGCTTCAATCAATGAGGACAGCGGAGGCCGCGACGGACCTGACATAGCCTGACCCGCTCTGTAGCATGCAAATCTACCGAGTTTGTCTGTACGTATCTAAACTGTGACGGAATTGCCAAATAGAATTTTTCCCGCCGATTTCTCTGTGCTAAGCTCAAACTAAAGTTTAGATGCTTGTGAGCAACATTCAATCTCGCATCAGGAGCTCTATGCCCCATTAGGGGCATGTGCTGAGGGAGGTTGTACGCTCGCAGATTCAGTTGTGGAGTGTCCTGTGGACAAGAGCTATCTTGAGGAGCGTTTTTGCGCCCTCTGGCAATCGTGTGCCGGGGCGAACGCAGAGCAGGTGTGGCAGAAACTGCAGCAACATTACACAGAACCCCACCGCCAATACCACACCCTGGCGCACCTGGCCCAATGCCTGGGTGAGCTGGATAGCGCGAAAGAGTACGTGGTGGAGTTTAGCGCCAGTGAGTTGGCGATATGGTTTCACGATATCATTTATCACTACGGGGCCAGGGACAACGAGATTTTGAGCGCAGCTTATTTGAGAAATGTTGCCGGACACGCGATGTCGACACCGCTGATCAACCGGGTTTGCGAGTTTATTATTGCTACGCAACATACGGGAGCAGCCAAGGATGCCGCGACCGCGTATGTTGTTGATATAGACCTGTCCGGCTTCGGTCTGCCTTGGGAAAAATATCTGGCCGATTCAGATGCGCTGCGCAAAGAAGCGGAAAGTGTCAGTGATGAGCGATATTACCAGGGAAAACTGCGTTTCCTGAGAGAGTTGCAATGCTGGCCCAGCCTCTACCAATCGCCGTTTTTCAGACATCGCCTGGAATCCGCGGCACAGTCAAATATCTCCCGCTATGCCGCCGGGCTGCGCAATCAAAGTTTTGGCGAATACTTTACTTGCCAAGCTTAGATAGCAGGCGGCGCACTTGATCCATCAAGGTGAGTGATTTCATATCGGTTAGTTCACCTGCATCCAGAAATACGCCTTCACAGTGCGGGCAACTATCCAGAGTGATATGAGACTGTTCGGTATCCCTGATGCGAGCCATCATCGCGCCACATTCGGGACAGCCAATATCGCGCTTTCCGTTGTGTTTCGCTCCCAGTGCCGGACTGCCCTTATCGAGCACGCTATCAGCGAGCCATTCCTCACGCAGTTGTTGTAACGTTTGCGACTTGCAATATATACCGTAGCAGCCGGTGCAGCGCATGACCTTGATATCGGTGCCAAACTCCACTGCTTCCATCTGTGTGGAACACTTGGGACAATCCATGGTGAATCTCCAAATTACTT